>Ga0187780_10001824_pt1 | contig 16093 bp, 14 predicted proteins | sample 1015_Q2_SP10_20__FD_132429 | JGI IMG/M metagenome (GOLD analysis project Ga0187780, IMG submission 132429) | Tropical peat soil microbial communities from peatlands in Department of Meta, Colombia - 1015_Q2_SP10_20_MG | ecosystem: Environmental > Terrestrial > Soil > Wetlands > Peat | place... | reverse complement strand
TCGACCGGGGCCTCCTGACCGCGTCGCACATCATTACCCTCGGCGCACTGGCGGGCTTGACCAGCGTCATGCTCGTGATGCTTCTGGGGCAGACCCGCGTGCTTTATTCCATGGCGAACGACGGCCTGTTGCCCCGGAAGTTTTTTGCCGACATTCATACAAAGTTCCGCACGCCTTACAAGAACACCATCCTGGTGGGCTTGCTGGCCGCCATCGTCGGCAGCATCACGCCGATTGACGACATCGGGAAAATGGTGAACATCGGAACTCTGCTGGCGTTCATCATTGTCTGCATCGCCGTGATGGTATTGCGCAACACCAATCCGGACCAGCCCCGGCCCTTTCGCACCCCTCTGGTGCCGGTAGTGCCGTTGCTTGGCATTGGTTTTAACGGATACATGATGTACAAGCTCGGATGGATCAACTGGGCTCGCCTCATCATCTGGCTGATTATCGGCCTTATTATCTACTTCACGTACAGCCGTCACCACAGCCGCGTCAGAAACCCGCAACTCAGAGAAGGTTGAAACAAAAGACCGTGCTGACTCTTGGGGCAGGGGATGGACTCGTCCCTGTAACAAGAATCGGTTAAAGTATTTCTGCACCTCTTTCTGCCATGACTGGAAGAGCGAATCAGCAGAATTCATTCTGGAAGAGTCTGTCGCCGCTGGACTGGTTGGCCGCCGCTCTTTTTCTCCTGGGCATTGTGGCCATGTGGGGCGGGGAACTCGTTGCCGCATTGCCCGGCCTGGGATTCCTTCGCTTTCTCGGCATCGTGGCTCTCGTCTATCTGCTCTACCGCTTCTGGACGCGCTGGCGCGGCCAGCTGTTGTGGAGCCTGCGCAACCGTCTGATCGTTGCCTATCTTTTCATCGCCGTTGTGCCCATCCTGCTGCTCGTCATTTTTGCTAGCCAGTTGGGTCAGATCATCTACTCGCAACTCGGGGCCTATCTCCTTTATCACGACGTGGAAGATCGCCTGGAGATGCTCAGAAACTCCGCCGAAGCCATCGCCGCGGCGGAATCCACGCTGCCTCCCACACTGGACGAAGCCACCATGGACCGCGCGCTGGCAGGTCAGATGCTGATTGCGGAGCAAAAGCAACTACCGGGGCTGATCGTCAATTTCGGCGCCGATCCGCAAGTCTTCCGCATCCTCGCCGGACCCGAGGGCCAGTCCTTCACGGGACTTGTGCAGCAAGGAAGCCAGCTTCGACTGGTGGGAATGCGAGAGGCCGATTCGCCGCGAGGCAGGCGCTTCCTCGAGCTGAGCGTTCCTGTTACGCCCGAATTTCTGGAAGGCTTGGCGCCCGACCTTGGCCCCATCGACATGACATTGGCGCAGACGGTCGAAGAGAAATCGCTGCAATCGGCTGTACACATTGGCACAAAGGACTATCGCGCGGTTGCGCGCATCGTGACGAGAAAAAGGGCCCTCCAGGCCAAGGAATCCTGGCCGGACCCCGCGGTGGACGGCTTCTCTCAATTAAATGCGACGTATCTCTCGGGCGACGGCACGATAGAACCTAAGCACCCCGTCTTCGCTTTTTTCAAAGCCAGGCGCTCGCAACTGAACCGCCGGATCTTTGCGTCGCTGGGAGAGTTGAGCGCTGCCAAGGGATCACAGTTGCAATTGATCGGCGCGATCTTCCTTCTGATCGAATTGGTGGCGCTCATCATCGGGATTCGCTTGACTCGCGCCATGACTCGCACCATCTCTGATCTTTCCCAGGCTACGCAAGCGGTGCAGGAAGGAAACTTCTCCGCGCGCGTGCCCGTCGAGCGGCGCGACCAGCTAGGCATGCTCGGCGAATCGTTCAATTCCATGACCGGTTCGATCAGCCGGCTTATCACAGAACAGAAACAACTTCAGCGGCTCGAAAACGAGATCTCCATCGCGCGAGAAGTGCAGGATCAACTCTTTCCGGAAAATCTCCCGCATGTGGAGGGAGTTGAAATCGAAGCCATCTGCAAGGCGGCGCGCAGCGTCAGCGGCGACTACTATGACTTCATTCAACTCTCACCCACAAAAGTGGCCATCGCCATTGCGGACATCTCGGGGAAGGGAATTTCTGCGGCCCTGCTGATGGCCAGTCTCCAGGCCGCGCTGCGCAGCCAGTTGCTGACACCCGGCAGCGAGGATCTTGGGACAGCGGAGCTGGTCTCGCGCCTGAACAAACATCTCGTGCGAAACACGGGCGACGACCGTTTTGCCACGTTCCTGGTTGCGATTTATGATTTGGCGTCCCGCAAGCTGCGCTACACGAACGCCGGCCATCTTCCCGGCTTCTGCCTTTCCGAAGGCAAGCCGCAGCATTTGGACGTGGGAGGAATCGTACTCGGCATTGTGGACGACTATCCGTACAAGGAAGGTTGCATAGACGTTCCCCAGAACGCCGTTGTCATCGGCTACAGCGACGGACTCGTGGAACCGGAGAATGCTTACGGCGAGGAATTTGGCGTTTCCCGGTTGGAAGCCGCCGCGCAGCGCGTTCGCCACGCTTCTCCGCGCAAAATCGCGGAATCCCTCATGACCGCCGCGGAAGAGTGGGCCGGCACCCCCGAGCAGGCAGACGACATGACCGTCATCGTCGCCAAGCTGAAGTAGCTCGGTGAGTTTTTCTCTTCGTCTTACGGAATCCGCAGCGTATTGCCTTCCTTCACCGTAGCCGTCTGTTCTCTTCCGTTCACGCGGTAAATCACGGTCAGCACCTTATCGGCACCTGGCGCAGGATCGCCTCCCAAATTCCTGTTGTTGACCTGCATCACCAGCGAGCCGTTGTTCACCTGGCCTCGCAGCAGTTGAGTGACGTCATTGGTCCGGTTGTTCAGCCCGTAGTAGGCCCGCATGATTTGCAGGTTGCCGTAGCCCGGGTTTGGGGGAGGTGGTGGCGGATAACCTCCTCCTCCGCCCGGATAGCCCCCATAGTTGTAAAACTGGCTAGCGTCGATCGAGGCCCCTTCTTTATAGGAGAACTCGCGAACCTGCCCGCGCGTGTCGCGAGCGGAAATACGAAGAATCTTGTCTGCGCCAACGGCAGGATCGACGCCCATATTCTGGTTATTCACTTTCACCATGCCGTTGCCGGAGAGGAGCGTCCGCACACGGTCCGTTACGTTGGCGCGCCGATTTCCCGCGCCCCAATCCGCAAACATAACTTGCCAGCCGGATCCCGGACCAACACCGTTGCCGCCGCCATAACTGTAGAACTGGCTGGCGTCGATGGATTCGCCTTCTCGAAACGTGAATTGCCGAGACTGGCCCTGGTAATTTCTCGCCTGTATTCGCAGAATCTTATCCGCGCCAACGGCGGGATCGCCGCCCATGTTCTGGTTATTCACCTTCACCATGCCATTGCCGGATAAGAGCATGCGCACCTGGTTGGTGACGTCCATCCACCGGTTGCCCGCGCCCCATTCGGCCTTCATCACTTGCCAGCCCGGACCGGGCATCACGTTGTTCGAATATTGGGCGGGGGCGGGCGCCGCTAGAACCAAAGCCAGCGCAAGAAAAAAGCAGAGTCGAAAATCAAAGACACGATTTCTCATCGATGGCACCTTTCTGGCCAGCGGGAATGGCAGAAAAATCTCGGAGAGCGAAGGCCGACACCACGAGCAAGCCATTCTCAGCTATCAAAAAAAAACAAACGGAATCAGGGCGGAGACGGAGTTCCGTCAACTCCAGGTAATCGGCGATAAACTAGCAGCAATCCAGGGACGCGTCAATTGGGAAGAGTCCAGTGCAGGCAAGCGAACTTAGCCTTGACCCTTGCGGCTCAGGCCTGCCAGAACGCGAAGCTGGCCAAGAATCAACATTTCCAGATTCACGGGTTCATTATTTCGCATCAGGCGCGCGGACCGTTCGGACCCGTTCAAATATCCTTCGATAGAAAGAACCACCTTGGGTTCGTATTCTTCGCGCGCCGTATTTTCCACCTTGATCACGAGCTTTTTCGCGTTGTAGTGCAAAACCAGTTGGTGGGCCCGGCCCGTGCACCGGATGCGGAGATCCCCGAGCGCGGTCTCTTTGCACGTAAGAGACTGCTCCTTGGTCACCTCATTCCATTCCTTGCACATGGCAAACACTTTTTCGGCCAGTTCTTTCCAAACTGCAGGCGCAAGGGCGATCGCCGCTTCCCGGTTAAGCGTTTCTTCGTACGTCAGCCCGTCTTCAGTAAGCCGGACGGCCAGATACTCCTGCGCTGATTGTTTGATGGTTTCGTCCGCCATGGTCTGTTTCCCCGCGAATGATTGTACACAAGAGGAGAAAGGCCGTTAAGGGTACGTGTCCGAATAGTATCGCCTGTCCTCAACGGTTTTCTGTTCCTCGCGTATTTGCAGGGCCCGCCTTCTTAGGAGGGCCGTTCTTGAACTTGTGTAGTGGCCGAACTTCAGATCGCCAAACAAGGGTTCTTGCCTTAGTGCTGATCAGAATCTGAAAACACACGGCAGGTGCGGCCGGAAATCCTGAATCTCCTTGCGCCGTCTGCCGTCAAATTCGATCTCCAGCAAGGACTGCGGCCCCTGCTGAACCTCCAGGACTCCGTTCTCCATGGCCACTTGAGACGCCGAAGAACGAAGCGCCACAGGTGAAGTCAAAACCAAACGGGTGATCTCACGGATACCATTCGGGTGCCCAACGAAATGCCCCTTGCGAGAAGCGCGGCGCATAAAACCCATGTATACCCACATCGGTTCATCCACCCCCGCTTCTCCAATGTGCATGAAAAGCGGATCAGGCAAGTAGGCGGGGCGATATTCCCAAGCCGCAAACGGCAATTCGCCGCCCTCGGGTTCGGCGGGTCTCAGGCAAATCCCGAAGGGACATGCCCCAGATTCCCGCCCAGTCCATCTCTCCCAAAGCAATGTGCGGCGCGTTCGCTCGCTCTGGGCTTCCTTCGCATCGTTGACCCAGACCAACTCGATCATGGCGTTTTGGAACGAGAAGCGCCGGCACGCGGTCCCTTGTCCGGGATGGGTGTTCGGGGGCCCCTCGCGCAGGCCGAATCGCACAAACTCCTCCGCTGCGGGAGCGCCCGCCGAGGTGCAGACGAACACATGATCTAGCTCTAGGCGCATGAAAGACAGTCTACGCCGAAACTCACTTGCCGCCACGAATTGAGGTAAGGTAGTGGAAGCAACCGGACTGGGCTATACTGGCACGTTTTGCGAGGATGACGAATGTCGCTGCGAAACCGGGTGGCAGTGGTAACCGGCGGTACAAGAGGTATTGGCAGGGGAATCGCTCTTGGGCTCGCGCGCGAAGGCGCAAGAATCGCTCTGGTATACCGCGCGAATAAAGCGGCGGCGCAAATGGCTCTGCGGCAGTTGCAAGCGGTTGGCGCAGATTGCGTTGCCGTAGAGACGGACATCACCCACCCCGCGCGCGCGGAACAACTCATCAAGACGGTCGCGGACCGTTATGGCCGCGTCGATGTTCTCGTAAACAATGTCGGCGAATTCCGCTGGGGGACCCTCGCGGAATCCTCTCCCGAAGAGTGGACCGGCATTTTCGACTCGAACGTTATGACCGTTTTCTACATGTGCCGCGCCGCTCTTCCCCTGATGCGCAAGGGACGCTGGGGCCGCATCATTAACCTTGGCGCTGTGGGAGCCGAACGCGCCTTCGGGCAAGCGAAAATCTCCGCTTATGCGGCCGCGAAGGCCGCCGTCGTTGCGATGTCGCGTTCGCTGGCTCTGGAAGAAGCGAAAAACGGCATCACCGTAAATGTCGTCAATCCCTCCAGCATCGACGAAAAGGATTTGACGCTGGAGGAAGCCAGAAAATTGAAGGACGCGCGCTATCCCATCGGACGTCCCCCGACGGTGGATGACGTCGCTGCGGCGGTCTCCTTTTTTGCCTCGGAAGAAGCGGAGTACGTTACCGGCCAGGTTGTAAACGTAAGCGGTGGCTGGATGCTGTAACCGGTATGCAACATTCATATCGACGTCATTCCGAGCATAGCGAGGAATCTCTCCTCCTCTGAATTTCGGGAATCACGATGAAAGCTCTCACAGCTGCGGAAATGCAGGAAGTGGACCGCCTGACCACGGAGCGGTTCAGCGTGCCAGGTCACCAGTTGATGGAATCGGCCGGCAAAAGCGTTGTGGACGTATTCCTCGAGCATTACGGCTTTCGCACGTCCGAACCTCCCGGCCGCATCGCGGTTCTGTGTGGCAAGGGGAACAATGGCGGGGACGGCTTTGTCGTCGCACGCTATCTGAAAGAGGAAGCGGAGCAGGTTCGTGTCTATCTCTTCGCCAAACCGGAGGAATTGCGCGGCGATGCCGCGAGAAATTTCGAACACTGGCGGGAAGTGGGCGGCGATATGACTGTGGTGCAAAGCGCGGCGGACTGGGACAAAGCTTGGACGGAAGTCTCGAGCGCGAAAGTTATCGTGGACGCCTTCTTAGGTACGGGCGTTCGCGGCGCCGTCACGGGTTTGATTGGGCCGGCCATTGAGGACGTGAACCGTCTTTCTAACGGCGCCACTGCCGTTCGCCCCGCGTGGATCGTGGCCGTGGACACGCCTTCGGGCTTGCCCTCAGATGGAGAAGCGGCCGCTGGGCCGGTTGTTAAAGCCCATTTGACCGTGACCTTCACCGCGCCAAAGATCGGCCAACTCATCTCGCCGCAGGCCGCTTGCTGTGGCCAGTTGGTCGTACGCGACATTGGCTCTCCCGCCGCACTCATCGAAGAAACCGGGAAGGGAAGTCTGCGTTGGGCAGGACCCGACGAGTTCGCGGAGCTACCTTTGCAAAGAGCCGCCGAGGCCCACAAGGGCTCCTATGGTCATGTTCTCGTCATTGGTGGTTCGATGGGAAAGAGCGGCGCGGCCGCCATGGCGGGCTATGCGGCAATGCGCGCGGGCGCTGGGCTGGTGACTGTGGCCACGCCCCATCCCGTACTTTCCATCGTGGCGGGAGCGCATCCGGAATATATGACTGAGCCTCTGCCTGCTACCGCCGATGGCAGCCTTTCAGTTAAGGCGGCTCGCTCTGGGGAATTTGCGGAATTACTCAAGGGCAAGACGGTACTCGCCATCGGTCCCGGTCTGGGGCAGCACGCGGAAACGAAGAGTTTTCTCCACGTCGCGGTGGCAGAAGTCGAACAGCCAATCGTGCTGGATGCGGACGGCTTGAATGCTTTCGCGGGCCAGGCGGACTTGTTTCAACGGAAGAAAACCAATTCGCTGGTCATCACGCCTCACCCCGGCGAAATGGCCCGCCTTTTGGGAAGCACGATCGCCGAAGTGCAGAAGGATCGCGTCAAGACCGCATCCGAAGCCGCAAAAAAGTGGAACGCCGTTGTTCTGTTGAAAGGCTTCCACACCGTCATTGCCTCGCCGGATGGGCGGGTCTTCATCAACACCACCGGAAACGCGGGGCTGGCCAAAGGAGGCAGTGGCGACGTCCTGACCGGCCTGCTCGCCGGACTCATCGCACAATTCGGCGTCGAAGACCTGCCCCGCATCGTTGCCTTGGGCGCTTATCTTCACGGCCGCGCTGCCGACCTGCTCAGCGAGCAAACAGATCCTTCAGGAATCCTCGCCGGCGAAGTTGCCCAGGCGATTCCCTACGCACGCCGCAAACTGTTGGAGGAGTTGCAGTCGCGTGACTGAAGAGGTCATTACGCACTCCGCCGAAGAGACTATTGCCTGGGGGAAGCAGCTGGCCGCAACTCTCCAGGCCCCGATGCTCGTGCTTCTCTCCGGCGAATTGGGTAGCGGCAAGACCACCCTGACCAAAGGCATCGTGGCGGGGCTTCATGCCGCACAAGAGGACGAAGTCACCAGCCCGACATTCACCCTCGTCCATGAATACGGAATCGGCAAAAAGGTCTTCCACGGCGACCTGTACCGCATCGAAAGCTTCCATGATTTTGAGACCCTGGGCCTGGAAGACGTCTTCGCCGAGCCAGCCATCCTCATCCTGGAATGGAGTGAGAAATTCCCTCTGAAAGCCCCCTGGCCGCAGATTCGCTTGCGTTTAGAGCACCTCGGAGGCGACTCCCGCCGCATCACCCGTCTAACTCCCGATCTTTGAAGCCCATAGCGCTTACTCTCTCGCCACCCCTGTACTTCCGCTTACTTGCCGCGGGCAGGGGCCACTGTTAGGTTGGGAGGGAGGGACGACTAGCACTGGTATGTCCAATGACCTTCTCCACCTTGGCGTGATCGAGAGCAACCGAAGCGCGCTGAAAAGCTACAACGTCACCCTGCCCATGGCTTCGCTCGCCATCGGCGTGGATAACATCCGCCATGACGTCTTCCTCAGCCCCAAGTTTGTCCAGATTGCCCGGGACTATCTTTTCGACCTCATCCGCCAGAACGCCAGCAACAGCTTCCTCTCCGGAGTGGAATTTCGCAGCAGCAAGCCTGCGGATTCGACCGTCTTTCGCAAAGTGCTCGCCGATTTGCTGCGAAACTCCCTGACCACCGCCAAGCACCACAAGAACATCGAAATCGATCTGCTGTTCCGTCTGGCGGTCTTGAAGTTCCTGACTACCGAACTGCAAAACCAGTTCGCCAATGTGATTCTGGACGGAAAGGAGTACATCCGGAAGCGAGGGGAGTATTTCGAGCGCAGCCAGCAGGCCCACGTGATCAAGGCGCGCTTGACGGAAATGCAATCCGCCCGGCGGGATGTTTTGCGGCTCATTGGCCAGACTGTGGCCCAGATCCTGAACGACATCGAAGAAAACGTGATTGCCAAGGCCCGCCGCGCGCTATTCGGCGAAGATTTCGCTCCGTACTACGAGCTGCTGAAGAACCGGATCATCTTCCTGGACGGCTGCAAGGACGATTTCTATTTCCTGGAGCACTACGTTCTCCTTGGCAACTACGCGCGCGACCCCGACCGCTTTGAGGCCGTAGACGGGTTATTTCAGGAATTCCTGAAGGAAGCCGGCGTGGAACTCCCGCACGAAGGACCCGCTACGAAAGAAGCGGAGGCCTTTCGCGACCTTTCCGCGCAGGCCGAAAGCGCATACTCGGAGCTGGGCGCGCTCGAAGAACAGCGCGAATTGCTTCGCAAGAAACTGGACCGCGGCGAGCGCCTGTTCAACAAGATTCTGACGACGGCAAATCCGGCCGAGCTGCGCTCTTCCCTGGCTGCCACGGAAAAACAGATGAAGGCGCTGCAGCTCAAGCTGGAGCAGTTGGCGCCGCAGCTGGAGGCCGCCCGCCAGCAGGCCGATTTCGTCAACAAAGACAAGCAGGGGAAACTCGGCGATTATCTGAACGATCCGGAGAACGCCCGCCGCCTGTTCGATGTGGCTGGCGCGGACGAAGCGGATCGCGCGACGCGTGCGCGATTACTGAGCCAGTTGACGATGCAGCTGGAAGAAAAGGAGCTTACTCCTCACATCCTGGCAAGCTACGAGATTCGCCCTGTCGCTGGCGATTTCTGTCCGCCCGTGCACTTGCAGCAATTGAAGAAGGCGCTGGTTTCGAAGGAAGAAGCGCAGCGCGTGGAGGCCTTGCTGAAACAGGTCCCCGCCAAACGCCTGTCGATGAAGCCGATTGAAGAACTGACGCGGCGCGTGCGGCGATACTCCAAGGAAGAGACCCAGACGATGGTCTTGAAGTTCGCCACGGATTTCATGCGCCTGCGCCGCGATTTGCGCGATGCGGAGCACCTGGTCACCTGCATGGAGCGCGTCAATCTGGTGACGGCGGAAAAGGTGCGCGAACTTTCGCGCATGAACAACAAGCTGTATGAATGCCTGCTGCGGGAAGAAGCTCGCCCCGAGCACGACCAGGTCGTGTCCCACGTGATCATCAAGGCGGACGTGCGCGGCTCAACGAAAATGACGCAAGACTTGCTGGCGAGGGGACTGAGCCCCGCCTCGCACTTCAGCCTGAACCTGCATGAGCCGGTCAAGCGCCTGCTGGACCGTTACTCCGCCAAGAAGGTGTTTATTGAGGGCGACGCGATCGTTCTTGCAATCTTCGAAACGGAGGCCAGCCGCGCCTACGCAAGGCCGGTCGCCAAAGCCTGCGCCCTCTCGAAACAAATTCTCGCCGTCTGCAATTCCTATAACGATCAGGCCGCCTCTTCCCAGCTTCCGCCGCTCGAAATTGGCATTGGCGTGGCCTTCCAGGGCTCCGCGCCCACCTACTGGACCGACGGCGAATCGCGCATCATGATCTCCAAGGCCCTGAACCTTTCCGACCGTCTTTCCGGCTGCACCAAACTCGCCAAGCGCATGCTCTCCGGGCAGAAGACGCTTTTCTCCATCTTTCAGTTTCTCACCGCGATGGAAGGCGCCTCTGCCGAAGAGTTGGACGAATTTCTTGTGCGTTACAACATGAACGGCATCGAGCTGAACGAAGAAGGATTCGCCAAGCTGTCCGAGGAAATTTCGCTCGAAACCATTCACACTCCGTTCGAATATCCCTGGAGCAAGGAAGAGGTCGTTCTGTATTACGGCGAAGTGCCCATGGGAGAATCCGTGGAGTTGCTCGTGCTGCGCAAAGGCGTGGCGCGGCAGTTGCTCCCGGACGGCAAAATCGGCAAAGCTTCCGATCACAACTACTACGAAATCTGCACCAGCCCAGCCCTGTACGAGCTAGTCGCTTCCCTGAAACGAAATCAGGCACTCGAACCCACTCGCGCCTGACGCCTACACGCTCTCCCCGTATTCACCTCACATCCTTCCGCCCACTCCGGCTTAGAATGTCCGCATGCCGCCCGACAAAATCCCCTTTGCCCAACGCGGATTCGGCCTCCCTTGGCTTCTCCTGTGCATCGCTTTCGCGCTCCATGTTTGGGACGAGGCCGCTCACGATTTCCTGGGCTACTTCAACGCCACGGTCCTCACGCTCTACGGCCACTTCTCCTGGTTTCCACGCATAGATATGACCTACCGCGAATGGCTGACCGGCTTGATCGTCGCGGTCGTTATCTGCACGGCGCTAACGCCGTTTGCCTTCCGCAATACCCGCTGGTTGCGCTCTCTGGCTTACCTTTTTGCGTTGATCCACTTCATGAACGGCATGGGGCACGTCATCGCGCAGATTCGCGGCCGAACGGTTTCTTCCGTCCGTTTTGAGGGCATTGCCCCCGGCTTCTACACCGCCCCGCTCCTGCTAGCCGCCTCCACCTACCTCTTCCTCCGCCTCCGCCAAACCCAGCCCCACCCAACCGCGCCCGCAACCACTGCTGTGTAGCGGCCCCCTGGAGTTGCGGCAGCTCGCTTGCCCTGAGCCTAGAAGGGACGTCGCTTTTGCGCCGAAGCCCACACCGCAAAACCAAACCGTTCATCACCCGTCCCCGCGCGCCCATCCTCCAGCGCCGGAGGCGCAAAAGAATTTAGCCCAGCGCGTAAGCGCTGGGCACCCGTACGAAAACCTCGCAAGCACCGTAGGCGCGGCACTCCCCCAACCTAACTCCTCCTCTCCACCACAGCCCTCTCCCCCGCCACAATCGCGAGGTCCGCCATCCCCAGGAACAGCCCATGCTCCACAACGCCGACAATGCTGTCGAGTTCCGCGGCCATCTTTTTCGGATCATCGATAAGCAAGCCGGAGCAATCCAGAATCAGATTCCCTTCGTCCGTAATGTAATGGCTGCCATCGGCATTTACGCGAATCCGCGGCGTGAACCCGAGTTTTTTCAGCGAATCGCTGACGAGTGGCACGGCCATTTGGATCACTTCCACGGGCAGGGGAAAGCGCCCGAGTTTTTCGACTTGTTTGGACTCGTCCGCAACGATCACGAACCGCTTCGATGCGCAGGCCACAATCTTCTCCCGCAGAAGTTTCCCGCCCCCGCCCTTGATCAGCGCGAGCCCAGGCGCGATTTCGTCGGCGCCGTCGACGGTGAGGTCCAGGCTTCGGCACTCTTCAAACGTAACGAACGGGATTCCAAAGCTCTTTCCTAACCGTTCGCTGTCCTCGGAGCTGGCGATCGCGCGAATACGCAAGCCGTGGTCGCGCACCTTTTCGCCAAGGAGTTTGATCCAGATCGTTGCCGTCGACCCGGAGCCCAAGCCAACCGTCATTCCGGGTTCGACTAGCGTCAGCGCCTTTTGCGCGGCGAGCAGCTTCATGCCTGTTTGATCTGCGGCGTTGTGGTCTGTCGGCATCTCTTCTGGCGCTCCTGTTCCTGTGGATTGCCAGTATCTTATAAAGGGAGGTCAGATTCGGGAAGAGACGGTATGATGAATTTGGGGGCGAAAGGGGTCCGGTGACCTTCCCGGCCTTCAAAGCCGGCGACGCGTTCCTTCGCGGAACGGGTGGTGGATTCGACTTCCACACGCCTCCGCCACAGATCTCTTGTATCCATGAGGTCATTTCGATGACGTTTTGGCAGCCTGCCGCATATCTGCCGAGAAATTAAGCCTTCCACATGGCAGTCAATAGAACGCTCCTAGGCTTTAGCAATCAGCATATAACGTTGATTGGCTGGGTCGTAGGAGATGGTTATCCAGTCGATTGGAAAGCACCGTTTGTAGGTTCCACCATCGATTGTTAAGAAGAACTGGTTACAGCCTACGACGGTCCCATTTGCATTTCCCCGAGTCGGTGAAAGCGAGTCCCAATAAACTAGCTTTCCAATGAGTTTTTGAAGTGCCCTAACCTTGCTAGAACGCTGAGCGATCAGCTTGTCATACTCTTCCTCTGATGCGTCTTTCGTCTTAGGCCCGACACGGACAAAAGCAGGTCCAGAAAAATGTGGTCTAAGGGAACTGCCCGGTATCACGACTGCGATGAATTGCGAGCCCTCTTTATTCAGAACCTTCGTAAAGTGATATATAGGTGGCCAAGCTTCGTTGATTCGCTCGGTGACGCTTTTCTGCAATTTCTCGAAATTGTGTGTTCCCTGATGTTTTTGAATCGTTCCATCGTCGTTTACTCCAACGTAGAGAAGACCGGGATAACCGATGGGGCAAGAATTTGCAAAAGCTACTGCTGTCTTCAGCCAACCCCGACTGTCGGAAATGGTTTTACGCTCGATGAAATTGCTCTCTGTATCAGCCAAATGTTTCAAAAAATCTTCATCCGATATAGAGATATTCATTGTGTCTACAAGATTAACCTGTAATTCTTCAATCATGATTTCAACCTCTAGAGCGTGCCATAATCCGCGTCTTCATTCTTCCGCCTTCTGCCACGACACATACACTGCAGTAACCCGGCAATCGGTCATCGTGCCATCCACGAAATACTCCACGGGAAGGGTTCTCCCTCTTTCCAAGTATTTGGGAACTCGCCTTTGTGCTTTACGAGGACAGCCCAGACGTGCTCGGGGATTCTGAACGGTACGCCGTAAGCCGCCGTAGACTGTCCCGGCAATAATGCACAGACCACAAATCCTTTAGAGATGAGTGTGCTTGCTTGGCCTCCGTCGTGCGTGTAATCGAACATCCGCTGATTGTTCGCGAGGAGGTAGCCAATAATTTCGCGCTCTCTCGGTGTCAGGTAAACAAGTTCGGTTTCGACTTTATGTCGTGCTTTACGCAGTATCCAAAGGCGGACGCACCAACTCCATACAGGGTTCAACACCTTGGTAATGTGAGGTCCGACTGCAAAAATCGTCAGGAAACCGAACACCACGAAGGACACTTACGCTGCTTCTATCACCCACGAATCAAGCGCTACAGGCAGTTGTTTTCTAGCGTTCAGGTAGATCAACGTCCCGGACGCAGCGGTTAGCGCGGCGGTCTGCCAGCCGCTTGCTTTCAGAATCTCTAGCCACTTGGGGTCGGCGGTCATCACCTTCACTTGTTCACTATTGCTCGCCATTCGGCCAACTCTTTTTCCAAGTCTTTAGGCGCGACTTTTCCACTCAAGGTGTCGCGAACGTGAAGGAATGCGAAGTCAGTAGTAATTCGTCTATTGAGAGGCTCTTTGTAAAATTCATCGATTCCCGAAAGCAATTTTACCTTGTCAACATCGTCAAAGTTGTAGCGTTCGGCGAGCGCGGAGAGGTTGAGAATGGCGGACATCTGGGAGTCGAACTTAGGACCGGGGGTGAGTTCCTTAGAATTTTGCTTGACGAGGCCGAGCAACATCTGACGAACACTCGTCATTGCAGAAACGTAACCGTCTACGAAATGCCATTTGGAATCCGGCGAAAGTGTATCCCACCACGCACCATTGTTCAGCACCCGCAGCCACGGGTTTTCAGGTTGTGTGGTTTCCTGAGTCGCGCTCTGCATTGCCGACTGGCCTCGTGCCGTTCCGTGAGGGAAGATGAGGACCAAAAAGCAGAAAACCCACGGGACAAGTTTCGACGTGTGAAAGGGTGCTCCTACTGGGGGCATCGTTGTTGCAACTCGACCCACTTGACTCAACTCTACCACGTAGACGGACGTTCGTGAGTCGCGTTATCTGATTCCAGTCTGAGACCTCCGAGTCCCGTTCAGTCTTTCACAACCTGCCACTCACCCACCAACGCTGTTTGATCCGCGGGTGGCTCACTGATTTCTTGTTTCCCGTACAAACTGAGCTACTAGGGTGGCCTACTCTTTGCGGTTTTTGCAAAGGGTGGGCAACTCTTCTCCCTCTGTCCATACGATGCATTCTCTTGTCTCCGCCCATCTTCTCTCTACTTCCACTTATCCATCGCCAACAGGCCTTGCCCCGGGCTCTGAGCCTGAACCTTCTATCTCACTTTCTCGCTGACGGAATCCGATCAGGCTGTGTTGCGACGCCTTCCCGCTTCAACACGTGCAACGCTTTCTCCACAACTTATCTTCTGCCCTTCCTGAGGTTATAATCCCGGAACTTATGTCTCTTGGTCCAGGCACAAGACTCGGGCCCTACGAGATTACGTCGGCGCTGGGCGTAGGCGGCATGGGTGAAGTGTATCGAGCCCGAGACAGCCGCTTGGGTCGCACGGTGGCGATTAAGGTCTTGCCCCAGCGCCTTCTGGAGAAACCCGACCTGCGCAGAAGCCTGGATCGCGAGGCCCGCGTCATCTCCCAGCTTTCCCATCCCAACATCTGTACGCTCCACGATATCGGCCAGCATGAAGGAACGGACTTCCTGGTGTTCGAGTTCGTGGAAGGAAAGACGCTGCGTGAAGTGCTAGCCTCCGGAACACTGCCGGTGCAGACGACCATCCAGATCGCTGTACAAATTGCGGAAGGCTTGGCCAAAGCGCATGAAGCCGGAATTGTCCATAGGGATCTAAAGCCGGAAAACCTGATGGTTTCTCCTGAGGTCGTGAAGATACTCGATTTTGGCTTAGCCACGCTCGGACTTGGAGATGGAGAAGAGAACACAACCTGCACGGACCTGAGCGCACAAATGCAACCGGGCCGCCTCTTGGGCACCTTCAAATATATGTCGCCGGAACAAGCGAATAGCCTTCCGCTCGATTTTCGGTCCGATCAGTTTTCCTTCGGCACGGTGCTTTACGAAATGGCTGCCGGCAAGCACCCTTTTCAAAAGGCAACAGTGCCGCAGACGTTGTTGGCGATCATACAAGAGGAACCCAAAACGATTGGCTCGTTGAATCCGGAGGTTCCTCCTCCCTTGTGCTGGGTGATCGAGCGCTGCCTGGCCAAGGAACCGGAGAAACGGTATTTCTCCACTCGTGATCTGGTTCGAGATTTGGTCGCCATCCGTGACCGCCTCTCGGATTTACAACTCAGACGTCAGGAAATGCACCCGAGCAACCTGCCTGTCCCGAGCGCTCCACTGGTGGGGCGCGAATCGGAGCTGGCCTCCCTCAGGGATCTCTTGCTCCGCCGCGACGTTCGCCTGGTCACCATTACCGGCCCCGCTGGAATCGGCAAATCGCGATTGGCCGTCGCGCTGGCAACGGAAATGGCCGAGCAATTTCCTCTCGGCGCGTATTTCGCCACGCTCGCCCCGGTCACGGATGCCAACCTGATTCCATCCGTCATTGCGCAGGCGCTGGGAGTTCGATTGACCAAAACCCAATCGCCTTTGGAGATAGTGAAAGAGCACTTGTGTAGTTCTCCCACCACCCCCCTGCTGCTTCTGATCGACAATTTCGAGCACCTGCTCGCTGCCGCCCCTGTTCTGGCCGAACTCCTGGCTCTCACTTCCAATCTGAAGCTTCTCGTAACCAGCCGCGCGGCCCTGCATATCTACAATGAACACGAGTTTCCTCT
>Ga0187780_10001823_pt1 | contig 16093 bp, 14 predicted proteins | sample 1015_Q2_SP10_20__FD_132429 | JGI IMG/M metagenome (GOLD analysis project Ga0187780, IMG submission 132429) | Tropical peat soil microbial communities from peatlands in Department of Meta, Colombia - 1015_Q2_SP10_20_MG | ecosystem: Environmental > Terrestrial > Soil > Wetlands > Peat | place... | reverse complement strand
GCTGACGCTCGAGTACGACGGGACCGACTTCCGCGGCTGGGCGAGGCAGCCCGGTGAGCGCACGGTCGAAGGGGCCGTTCGCGACGCGCTCGCAGCGGTCTTCCCGATCTGGGACGGATTGGCGGTTGCGGGCCGGACCGACACCGGCGTGCACGCGACGGGACAGGTGTGCTCCGTCGCCGTCGACGGCGGGCCGCCGCTCGAGCGAGTGGCGGAGGCGCTCAACGCGTCGCTGCCGGAGGATGTCGCGGTCGTCGCGGCCGCCGAAGCGCCGGACGGTTTCCATGCGCGGTTCTCAGCGAGGTCGCGCTCGTATCGCTACGTGGTGCTGAACCGGCGCGAGCGGTCCGCGCTCGAGGCTCGGCGTTCGCTCTGGTGGCCGCGGACGCTGGACGACGACGCGCTCGGCGCGGCCGCCGGCCGCATCGTTGGCGAGCACGACTTCCGGGCATTCACGCCGTCCGAGACACAGCACGGGGTGTTCGTGCGCGTCGTCGAGGCGGCGGCGTGGGGACGGCACGGCGCCGAGCTGCACTTCACGATCACGGCCGACTCGTTCCTCCGTCACATGGTGCGGACGCTCGTCGGCACGATGCTCGAGCGCGGCGACGAGGGCATGGCCGAGCTGCTGGACGGCCGCCCGCGAATGGAGGCCGGAATGACCGCGCCACCCTGGGGCCTCTACCTCGAGCGGGTCGATTACCGGTAGACGTCCCGACGCGCGCGCTCGGTCATGCCACGCGCACGGCGGCGCCATGGCCGCCCCCGTAGTCATGCCGCTTCTGCCGCGTGATCCGGGCGAAGGTGCGGACGACGGACGGGTCGAACTGGCTGCCGGCGCCGCGCTCGATGTCGGATAGCGCCTCGGAGACGGGTCGAGCATCGCGATAGGGCCGGTCGTTCGTGATCGCGTCGAACGCGTCGGCGACCGCGAAGATCCGCGCGGGGAGGGGGATGTCCTCCCCGCGCAGCCCCCACGGATAGCCGCTGCCGTCCCAGTGCTCGTGGTGGAACGCGACGACGTCGTGGACGAGGTGGGAGAGGAACGGGATGTAGGAGAGCAGGTGCTCGCCCAGGGCCGTGTGCATCTGCAGCGTCCGCCGCTCCCGTTCGTTCAGCGGACCGGTCTTGAGGAGGATCGCATCGGGGATCCCGATCTTGCCGATGTCGTGCAAGAGGTATGCGTGGCGGAGCTCCGGGTGCGCAGCGAGCTCCGGGTCGATCGCTGCGGTCAGCTCGAGGGCGAGGTTCGTGACGCGACGGGCGTGCTGGCAGGTCTCGTCGTCCCGCAGCTCGAGCGCGCCCGCGAGCGCCTCGACCGTCAGGTCGTACGTGCCCCCTCGTGTCTGCTGCAGGTCGCCGCCATCGCCGAGACGGGAGAGGAGCCGGCGCAGCCGCGTCCGCGCCGTCCGGAGCCCGAGCTCCGCACGCACCCGCTCCGCCGCCCCCGTGACGGTGAAGACGGTGATGGTCCGGCCCCCGAAGTCGAGCGTCGGCGACGCGGTCGCCTGCACCCAAACCCAGCGGCCGTCGGCGTGCAGCATCCGGCTGACCGCGGTTCGGACGCCCGCTCCCGCTCGGCGCCGGACCGAGCGGGCGAGCACCTCGGCTGCGTCGTCCGGGTGGATCAACTCGACGAGGCACCGTCCGCGCACCTCGTCCGGCTCGCGGCCGAGCAGGCGCCGGACGGCGGGGGAGGCGTAGAGGCAGTGCTCGTCCTTGAGGTCGAGCGCGAAGATCGCGTCGGCCGTGTGCTCGACGAGGAGTCGGAGCAGAGCTTCGTCGTCGGGCTTCGGCTTCGGCACGTTCGCATCGGTTCCCGCCGGCATCGGTGTCGAGTCGAGAGTGGTCATGCCGACGATTCTCGGCCGTGCCGGGTCGGGAGATCAGATCCATTTACATCAGCGGCATGCGGGAGTAGCTTGTGCCTTTCCGCATGAGCGATCTCGCACACGAGCTGGCGGTCCTCGGCGGTGACATCGAGGTCGCCCTCGAGGAGATCCGCGTCCCGGCGGCGCTTCTCGACAGCGACGGCGTGATCCGCTGGCAGAACGCGATCTCACGCGACCGGATCGGTGATCGCTCCGGTACGCCGTTCGCGGACCTCGTCTCCGAGGACGCGACCCACGAGACGAGGGCGCTGCTCGCGGCGATCCTCTGCCGGGGCGAGCCGGCCGAGTTCACGCTCTCGCTTCGGCTCGCGGACGGGAGCGTCGAGGCCCGCGAGCTCAGCGCGGTGCCTGTCCGCGACGGAGGGTCCGTCGTCGGAATCTTCGGGGTGAGCGCTCCCGCGACCGAGGCTGCACCGGTCGCGCCCGAGCGTCTGGCTCACCTGACCGAGCGCCAGCGGGAGGTGCTGCAGCTGCTCGTGCAGGGCAAGTCGACGAAGCAGATCGCCACCGAGCTCGGGATCAGCTCGACGACGGTTCGCAACCACGTGGCGAACCTGATGGCTGCACTCGACGTCCACACCCGTCTGCAGGCCGTCGTCGTCGCAAGCCGAGCCGGCATCGCCGACCTTTCGAACCGCTGAGCCGGCGGTTGCGGCCCGGCCTGGCGGCCCGGCTACGATCGCCACATGCGCTACCCGGTCGTCCTCTTCGACCTCGACGGCACGCTGATCGACTCGGGGCCGATCATCCTCGCGTCGATGAAGCACGCAGCGCGGAGCGTTCTCGGCGTCGAGGTGGACGAGGCGAGGGTGCGCGCCGCGATCGGCGGGCCGGGGCTCGTGGCGCAGATGGAGGAGCTCGACCCGGATCGGGTCGACGAGCTGATCGCGGCCTATCGGGAGCACAACGAGCCGCTCCACGAGGAGCTCGAGGCGTTCGACGAGATGCTCGACCTGCTGCCGGTCCTGCGCGAGCGCGGGCATCGGCTCGGGATCGTGACCGCCAAGAGGCGCCTGACGGTCGAGCTCGCCTTCGTGCGCTTCCCACGGCTGCGCGAGCTGACCGAGGTGCTCGTCGGCTCGGACGACACCGTCCGCCACAAGCCCGATCCGGATCCGCTGCTCGAGGCGCTCGCGCGACTCGGCGCCGAGCCCGCCCAGGCCGCGTACGTCGGCGACTCGCCGTTCGACGTCCGCGCCGCGCGCGCGGGCGGTCTCTTTGCCGTGGCGGTCGGGTGGGGCGGGATCCACGACGCCGAGCGACTGCAGGCGGCCGGGCCGGACGCGCTCGTCCACGAGCCACGGGAGCTCCTCGATGTCCTCTGACCCGGTGTCCTCGCCAGCGGGGGCGCGTGCTGCCGAGCTGCGTCGAGTGCTCGAGCACCATCTCTACCGCTACCACGTCCTCGACGACCCGGAGATCTCCGACGCCGCCTACGACGCGCTCTTCGACGAGCTGCTGGCGCTCGAGGAAAGCAACCCCGAGCTCGTCACGTCCGACTCGCCCACGCAGCGCGTCGGCGCGCCGCCGGCCGAGGGCTTCCGCAAGGTCGACCATCTGCTGCCGATGGGCTCGCTCGAGAAGGTGACGACCGACGATGCGATCGCGAAGTGGGCGGAGGACGTTCGCAAGCGGCTCGGCACGGACGAGCCGGTCGCGTACGTGGTGGAGCCGAAGATCGACGGCTCCGCCATCTCGCTCGTCTACGAGAGCGGCGCCTTCGTGCGCGGCGCGACCCGCGGCGACGGTACGCGTGGCGAGGACGTGACCGCAAACCTCCGCACCGTCGACGCGGTGCCGTTGCGGATGCTCGCCCCGGATGACGCTCCGCCGCCGGCCCTCCTCGAGGTCCGCGGCGAGGTCTACTTCCCGCTCTCCGGCTTCCGCCGCTTCAACGAGGCGCAGGCGGCGGCCGGGAAGAGGGAGGCGCCGAACCCGCGCAACGCGGCGGCGGGCTCGCTGCGCCAGCTCAACCCGGCGGTCACGGCGGAGCGTCCGCTCTCGGTCTGGGTCTACGGTGCCGGGGCGCGTAGCGACGGCGCCGGGCCGAACACCCATTTCGCGATGCTGCAGTGGCTCCGGGAACGGGGGTTCCGCACGAATCCGCACGTCGAGCGCGTCGAGTCCCTGGAGGAGGTTTCTGCCGTCGTCGCCGGCTGGGAGCGGCGCCGGCACGAGCTCGACTACGAGATCGACGGCGTGGTGATCAAGGTCGACTCGTTCGACCAGCAGCGGCGGCTCGGCGCCTTGCACGAGCGCCCGCGCTGGGCACGCGCCTACAAGTGGGCGCCGATGACCGCCACGACGAAGCTCCTGAAGATCGCGATCCGCGTGGGTCGTACCGGGGCCCTCAATCCGTGGGCGATGCTGGAGCCGGTCGAGGTGGGCGGCGTGACGGTTTCGCGCGCGACCCTCCACAACGAGGAGGACATCAACCGGAAGGGCATCCGGGAGCGCGACCTCGTGATCGTCCAGCGCGCAGGGGACGTGATCCCGCAGGTGGTCGGCGCTGCCGGCAAGCACGCGCCCGGGACGAAGGAGTTCCGGATGCCCACGCACTGCCCGCTCTGCGGCAGCGTGATCGTGAAGCCGCCGGGCGAGGTGATGCACCGCTGTCCCAACCGCGCGTGTCCCTCGCGAGGGTTGGAGACGCTGATCAACTGGGTGAGCGGGGCGATGGACATCGAGGGCGTGGGAGAGCAGTTCGTCCGGCGACTCTGGGACATCGGCCTGCTCCGCTCGATGCCCGACCTCTACCGCCTCACCGTCGAGCAGATCGCCGGCCTCGAAGGCTACGGCGAGCTCTCGGCGACGAAGATCGTCGACTCGATCGCGCTCTCGAAGAGCCAGCCGTTCTCCCGCGTGCTGTTCGGCCTCAACATCCCCGACGTCGGCTGGGTGACGGCGCGCAACCTCGCCCGCCACTTCCGCACCGTCGACCGGCTGCTCGCGGCGACGCTCGAAGAGGTCGAAGAGGTCGAAGGGATCGGGCCGGACCGCGCCGAGTCGATCGCCGAGTGGTTCGAGGACGAAGACAACCGTGCCCTCGTCCGAGAGCTGCGCGAGCGCGGGCTTCGCTTCGAGACGGGCGAGGAGGAACGTCCGGTCGAGGGGCCGCTCGGCGGGCTGTCGTACGTGATCACCGGCACGCTCGAGGGCTTCACGCGCGAGGAGGCGAAGGCGGCGCTGGAAGCGCTCGGCGCCAAGGTCTCCGACTCGGTCTCGGGCAAGACGACCGGGCTGATCGTCGGCGAGGAGCCCGGCGCAGCGAAGCTGAAGAAGGCCCAGAAGGCCGGCGTGCCGCTGCTGACCGAGGCCGATCTCCGCCGGCTCCTCGGCAGCTGAGCTCCGCAGCCGCTACCCGATGGCGGCGAGCGCCGTCACGAACCGGTCCTGGGCGAGCCGCGCAGCCCAGTAGGCGACCGGGTTGCCGTTCTCGAGCACCGCGAAGGCGTAGCGCTCGCGGACCAGGCCGGAGAGGGCCGTCGCGAGGTCGGTCGTTCCGGTCTTGGCCCGAACCGCGCCGCGGAGCTGGGGCAGGCGGTTCCGCATCGTGCCGCTGATCGACGCGACGGCCAGCGACTGCACGAACGGTGCGCGTAGCGAGTCGCTGAGCCACGCCGCGTGGAGGATCCCGACGATCGCGGCGGGCGTCAGCCGGTCGAGCGAGGAGAGCCCGGAGCCGTCCGCCAGCCGGAGACCTTGCGTCGGGATTCCGGTCTCGGCCAGCGTCGCGAGCACGACGCGCGCCCCGGCAGAGGTCGTCCCTCGGCCCTCGGCCACCGCTCCGAGCTGCTTGAGCAGCATCTCGGCCGTGAAGTTGTCGCTCTGGTGGTCCATGAAGCGCAGGATCTTCGAGAGCGTCTCCGAGCGGTCTTCGCCGAGCGGGACGGCCTGGCTCGGCGCGATCCCGAGGCCGGGTCGGCCGTCGACCTGGACGCCCGCCTTCGCCAGTGCGGCCGTCAGCGTCCTCGCTGCGAGGAGCGGTGGCGACAGCGCGGGCCAGCCCGCCGCGCGGTCGACGATCAAGGCCGAGAGCGGCGGCGACTCGATCGGGACGAAACCGTGCTTCCACCCTGGTGCGTCGCGTACGCGGTCGTAGTAGGACTCATCGCCGCGGACGCGGCCCGTGATCTCGGTGATCCCGGCGCGGCGCACCTGTGCTGCGATACCCGCGAGATCGGCGCTCGTGAGCGTCGGGTCGCCGTAGCCCTTCAGCACGACGTCTCCGTTCCAGGTCGCGCCCTCGCGGGTGCCGACGCCGTACAGCTCGGTGTGGAAGCGGTACGCGGGGCCGAGCCGCACGAGTGCCGCCCACGTGACGGTGAGCTTCTCGTTCGAGGCGGGGATGAACGGCGTCGTGCCCAGGTGCGCGTAGAGGACAGAACCGGTTTGGAGGTCGACCGCGATCGCGCCGGTTTGCGAGAGGGGCACGTAGGGGCTCGCGAGCGCCTGCGTCAGGCGGGTCGCCAGAGCAGGCGTCGCCCGGGGTTGCGCCGCGACCGCTCCCGCGCACACGACCGCGATCGCCCCCGCGGCCGTCGCCAGCACGAACCGGAGCTTCATCGGCTCAACCGTAGATGGTGATCGTGACGGTACGCCGTCCCCACGCGATCGCCTGGGCCGTCGTCGGCATCCAGAGGTCGATGATGTCGCCCTTGACGGCCGTGCCGACGTCCGCCGCGACCGCGGGCCCGTAACCCGGGACGAACATGCGCGTGCCGAGCGGGATGACGGTCGGGTCGACCGCGACGACGCCGACGCCGACCGGTAGCCCGCTCGCCGTTCTGCCCGGGAGGTGGTATGCGACCGCGTCGACGACGAGCGTGTGCGTGCCGGAGGTCGGGGCGGGAGCATCCGGCGCGGCAGGAGCACTCGTCGGCGCCGTCGGCGCCTTCGCCACTGCCGGTGCGGCCGGCTCGGCAGCCGTCGCCTGTGCCGCGAGCTTCGCCGATCGCTGCTGAGCTGCGAGCGCCGCCTGCTCCAGTCGGGCGAGGCGGGCGCGCGTGATGTCGCGTTCGCTGCGCAGGGACGAGACGAGTAGCGCCTTGCCGCGCACCGCTTCCGCGAGCCCGGCGGCCGTCGCGTCCGCTGCGGCCTCCGCCGCGGCGAGCGCGCGGTCGCTCTGCGCCAGCTGCGCCTCGACGGTGCGAAGGGAGCCCTCCGTGCCCCGGAGCTGCACGATCAGGTGACGGTTGAGCCGGGCGCTGCGGCTGAACGCGTCCAGCTCGTTCACGGCCTCGTCGAGCGACGCTGCGCCGAGGATGATCGCGATCGGATCCGGCTGACCGTGGAGGTAGAGCGAGCGGAGGACCCCGCCGAGCTGCTGCTGCGCAACCGAGACCGACTCCCGCACGATCGTCACGCGCTCGGCGACCGATCGCCGCTGCGCCGCGACGGCGGCGCGCCGAGCGCGCACCGAGGCGGCGTTCGCCTGCGCGCGGGCGAGGCTGCTCTCGGCGGCGTACAGCTCGAGCAACGCGCCGTTCTCGCGCTGCGCGAGCGACGCGCTGCGTGCCCGCAAGGCGCTCGCGCCGGGCGCTCCCGGATCGCCCGAGGCCCTCTGGAGCGACGGCCCGAGCCCTGCGACCAGCGCTGCCAGCACCACGGCCGCGAGGAGCGGCCACATCCTGCCCGTCCGACCTCGCACAGGGCCGGGACCGTACCACAGCAGCGCTGTCAAGGAGGAGGGATTTGCCCTTTTTTGCTGGGCTTTTCCCGCGGTTGCCGGTTGCAGGCGTCAGGCGGGGCTGGTAGTCTCCTGCCCTCGTGCCGGGAACGGGACGGTTTTCGCGCACGACGACGGTTTGAGACGGACGTCGAGTACGTCGGAAGGTCGAGAGTACGTCGGAAGGTCGAGAGTACGTCGGAAGGTCGAGAGTACGTCGGAAGGTCGATAGGTGCTCCAGTAGGCACGGCGCCTGCCGGTCATCGAACCAGAGGGTTTCCGATCAGTTCGAGAAAACGACAGACCCCAGCGCTACTGCTTCTCCTCGCGGCGCTCGTCGCCGCAGGCGCGGCGATCACCGGTTCGGCGACCGCCGACCCGTCCGTCGCCTCGAAGCAGGCGGAGGCGCGCGCCGTCCTGGCGCAGATCCAGGCCATCAACGCGAGGGCCGAGCGCGCCCAGAACGACCTCTACGCGGCGAACCAGCAGCTCGCCGGGATCGACGCCGACCTGAAGACCAACACGCGCCACCTCGCGATCGCACGCCAGAGCCTCACGGTCGCACAGGCGCGCGCGGCAGCCAGGCTCCGGGCGCTCTACATGCACGGCGGGGACGGCGGGACCGTCGCGATCCTGCTCGGGGCGCAGAGCCTCGACGACCTGATCAACCGGCTCGACGCGGAGAAGCGCGTGAGCCGGCAGGACGCCTCGGTGCTCCAGGACGTTCGCTCGTTCCGCCACGAAGTCGAAGTGCGCCAGCAGCGCCTGACGACGGCCCGGGCCGCGCAGGCGAAGGTCGTCACGCAGCGCGTCGCGGCGAAGCAGCAGATCGACTCGGAGCTCGCGCAGGAGAACCGTCTCTACAACTCGATCAAGGGCGAGATCCTGAAGCTGCAGGCGGCCGAGCGCGCACGCCAGGCGCTCCTCGCGGCTCAGGCCAGGGCGAGGCTCGCCGCCGAGGCGAGACTCCGCGAGCAGCAGCTCGCCGCGGCAGCGAACGATCCCACGCCGCCGATCGTCACGGACCCGACGGCGACGCCCGACGCGCCGATTCCGACGGCGCCGCCGTCGCCCTACGGGAACGTCGTCAGCATCGCGCTGCAGTACCTCGGCGTGCCGTACGTGTGGGGCGGCTCGACGCCGACGGGCTTCGACTGCTCCGGCTTCACCTCGTTCGTCTACGCCCAGGTGGGCGTGACGCTGCCGCACAACGCGGCCGCCCAGTACGGCTACGGCGTTCCCGTCTCGAGAGATCAGCTCGAGCCTGGCGATCTCGTCTTCTTCGACGGGCTGGGCCACGTCGGGCTGTACATCGGGAACGGCGAGTTCGTTCACGCGCCGCATACCGGCGACGTCGTGAAGATCTCCCCGCTCGCCGGCTGGTACGACTCGACGTACGTCGGCGCACGCCGGATCGTCTAGCGCCGAGCCCGCCTACCCGCCGATCGGCTCCGCGACCGGCGCCTCCGTGCTCGCGTACAGCTCCTCGACCGTGTCCGCGAAGTGCTCGAGCGCGCTGCGGCGCTTGAGCTTGAGCGTCGCCGTGATCTCGCCGTCCTCGATCGCGAAGTCGCGAGGCAGGATCGCGAACCGCTTCACCTGCTCGTAGCGCGAGCGGTCACGGTTCACGCCGTCGACGACGTCCTGGATCAGCGCGCGCACCTGCGGGTCGTTCGCGAGCGTGGGGACGTCCGCCGGGAGCCCTCTGCCCGTCGCCCACTTGCCGATCTCCACCGAGTCGAGGGTGACGAGGGCGGCGACGTACGGCCGGCGATCGCCGACGACGAGCGCCTGCGAGACGTACTTCGACGCCTTGAGGTCGTTCTCGAGGTTCTGCGGTGCGACGTTCTTGCCACCCGCTGTGACGAGGATGTCCTTCTTCCGGTCGGTGATCCGCACGAACCCGTCGGCGTCGATCTCCGCCACGTCGCCCGAGTGCAGCCAGCCGTCGGGATCGAGCGCATCGGCGGTCGCCGCCGGATCCTTGTAGTAGCCGCCGAAGACCGTCTCCGAGCGGATGAGCAGCTCGCCGTCCGCCGCGAGCCGCAGCTCGAAGCCGGGGAGCGCCGGTCCGACCGTGCCGAAGCGGCAGCGGTCGGGCGTGTTCGTCGTCGCGGCCGTTGTGCACTCGCTCAGCCCGTAGCCCTCGAGGATCCGGATCCCGAACACGTCGAAGAACTCGGCGATCTCCTTGGCAAGCGGCGCGCCGCCGGAGATCGGCGTGCGGAGCCTGCCGCCGAGCCGTGCGCGCACCTTGGCGAACACGAGCCTGTCGGCAAGGGCGTGCTGGAAGGAGAGGATGAGAGGCCGCGAGCGCCCTTCGCGCGCGAGATCGCTCGCGCGGCGGCCCACGCGCATCGCCCAGTCGACGATCCGCCGTTTCAGGCCGGTCTCCTCGTCGAACGCGGCGAGCACGGCTGAGTGGATCTTCTCGTAGACGCGCGGGACGCTCGGGAGCACCGTCGGCCGGATCTGCGGGATCGCGGACACCGCGTCCAGGGGGTCGGGTAGCAGCGCGATCGTGAAGCCGACGTACGGGCCTGCGAGGTGCATCAGGCGGCCGAAGTTGTGGGCGAGCGGGAGGTACAGCAGCATCATGTCGTCGGACCTGACGTACCCGGGCAGCCCGTCGACGACCGCCGTCATCGCGTAGTAGTTGCGGTGGCGGATCATGCAGCCCTTCGGCGGGCCGGTCGTGCCCGACGTGTACATGAACGTGTAGAGGTCGTCCTCCTCGATCGCCGCGACGGCCTCGTCGAGCGCGGCCGGGTTCGCAGCTGCGTACTGCCGCCCCTCGGCCTCCAGCGCGGGCAGGTCCGCGAAGGTCAGGACGTGCACGAGCGCGGGCAGCCGCGCCCGTGACGTCTCGACCTTCGCGCGCTGGTCGTCGTCCTCGCAGAGCACGCCGATCGACTCCGAGTGGCCGAGCACGTACTCGACGTCCTTCGCCGAGTTGTTGGCGTACACGGGAGTCACGACCGCGCCGACGTGGGCGAGCGCGAAGTCGAAGAGCACCCACTCGAGCGACGTGCGAGCGAGGATGGCGAACGCGTCGCCGCGCTTCACGCCGCGGGCGAGCAGTCCGTTCGCGAGAGCGGTGACGCGTTCGGCGGCCTCGGCCCAGGTCACCTCGTGCCAGTGGTCGCCGTGCTGCACGAGGTAGGCGGCTCCCGTGCGCCCCTTCGCGATCGCGTCCCGCCACAGGCGCGGGATCGTCCGGCGTGCCGACATCCTGCAGAATGTACGGGAGGAGCGGCGGCCACGGGAGAGAATGAGGCCGTCCGCCCTTCCTGCTTCGGAGGCCCATGCGTACGACCTGGAACGGCTCGCTGAGCTTCGGACTCGTCTCCATCCCCGTCGGGCTCGCTCCGGCGACGAAGGCGGCCGCCCGCCAGTCGGACGTCTCGTTCCGGCTGCTCCACCGGGAGTGCCTGACGCCGATCAAGCAGAAGCGCTGGTGCCCGCAGCACGACCGCGAGGTGACACAGGACGAGCTCGTCCGCGGCGTCGAGGTCGCGAAGGGCCAGTTCGTCGTCGTCGAGGACGAGGAGCTCGAGGCGATCGAGCGCGCGGACGACTCGCGCGCGATCGAGATCTCGCGGTTCGTCGAGCTCGCGGACGTCGACGCGGTCTGGTTCGACCGGACGTACTTCCTCGTCCCCGGCAGCGCGCCCGCCCAGCGCAGGCCGTACAAGCTGCTGCTCGAGGCGATGCGCGAGGCGGGCGTCGGCGCGATCGGGCGCTTCGTCCGCGCGGGTCGCGAGTCGCTCTGCCTCGTCCGGTCGAAGGGCGACGCGCTCGTGCTCGAGACGCTGTTCCTCGCCGAGGACGTCCACTCGCAGGCCGAGATCGCCGAGGCGGTCGAGGGGACGGACCTGAAGGACGCGGAGCTCGGGCTCGCACGGCAGCTGATCGAGGGCCTCCGCGGTGACTTCGACCCGAAGGACCTCACGAGCGACTATCGGCGCGACCTACGCGCTCTGCTCGAGGCGAAGCTTCGCGGCGAGCAGATCGTCGCGCCCGAGCCGGTCGCCGAGGTCGCACCCGTGATCGACCTGATGGAGGCGCTCAAGGCGAGCGTCGCCGCGGCCAAGGTCGCCAAGCCGCGTGAGCCGAAGCAGAAGGCGCCCGCGCGCAGGCGCGCCGCCAAGTCCGCCTAGCCCGCCGAGCTCTCGTCCGGCGCCAGCGCTCCGTAGACGAGCGTGGGCAGGAGCAGCCAGGCGAGCACGATCAGCCCGGTGAGGATCCGCGCGAGCGCCGGGATCAGGACGAGCGGCAGGTTGACAGCGGCGTTCCAGTAGATGAGGACGATCGAGACGACGACGAGCGACGCCGCGAGCAGGAACGGGACGGCCTCGGTTCGGCGCTGCTTCACGATGCAGGCGACCGCGAACGCGACTGCGAGCGGCAGGGCGAACAGCGTGCCGCGGCTGACGAAGACGTGGAGGATCCCGTCGATCGTGGGGCGCAGGTTGCCTGTCTCCGCGCGCATCCTCGAGAGTCCGGGCCGGATGTCGGTGCTTCCGATCCCGTGCGCGGCGTTGTAGATCCGCCAGGGCAGGGTCGTCAGCGCGGCGATCGCCGCCGACGCCGACAGCTCGAGCAGCCGTCTCCGCTCCTCGACGGCGAGCACGATCCCGAGCCCTCCGTAGATCGCGACGTCGTAGAAGCCGCCGTCCTGCTTGATCGCGACTGTCGCCGCGAGCAGGACGGTCGCGAGCGCGAGGAGGTATCGCTCACGTTCCGCGCGCCAGCGCATCAGCACGATCGCGCCCGCAGCCCAGACGCACGCGAGCGGCAGGTCGGCGTACGCGCTCAGCAGCCGGTCGACCTGCGCGGGCATCAGCACGAGCCCGGCAAGCCCGGCTGAGAGCGGGAGTGCGGGGACGATCGGCCGCAGGAGTGCCCAGGCCGTTCCGATCGCACCCGCGAGCAGGAGCGCGAGCTGCAGGTGGACGACCCAGGTGTCAGCAGTTCCCATCCAATGGAAGTCCCACGCATAGAGCGCATTCAGCCCGACCGGGTACTCGAGGTGCGACTGCGGATGGAGGTCCGGACGGGCGAAGAACCGAGGGTCGAGAACACCCGTCAGGCGGTGGCCGCCCGACCAGATGACGATAGCTTTCGTCACCCAGTTCGAGATCGCGTCGAACTGGAACAAGGCATGGTACGAGGCCCGTGCGCCGAGGAGCACGAGTGGAACTCCTGCGACCAGAGCCGCGATCCAGCCGTCACCGCCGGGTCGTGGCTCCGCTGGGAGGGCGCGGCGACGGTGCACGACGAGTCCGGCGCCGAGCACGAGCGCGATCAGCGGCTCGACGAGCAGCGGCGAGACGCTCAGGCCGGCGTAGAGGAGCCACGGGGCGACGACGACGAACGCTCCCTGGCCGACGAGGAGGGCGACGCCGGGTCGCGTCCAGCGCGCGAGCCGCCGCCAGCCGTCGACGAGCATCAGGACGCCGACGCCGCCGCCCGCGAGGAGCGCGTTCGCGACGAGGACGCCGACGGCGTGGAGGATCACGTGGTCGGCGCCCGCCGGACGAGCAGATCGGGATCGAGCCGGTAGACGGTCGTCGCACCGCGGGGCAGCGGCCCTTTCGCGCCGCCGAGCACGATCAGCCAGTCCGCGCGGTCGGGGTCGACCTGGAGCCGCGGCGCGAGCTGGAACTGGAGCCAGCTCTCGAGATAGGTCAGGGCGGAGGTGTCGGCACGGCGTTCCGTCCAGCGGCCACGCAGGACGATCGCGTACGTCTGGTGCCTGCCGATCGAGAGCGCTGCCTGATCCTCGAGCGCCTGGTTCTGGACCGACAGGATCGCGAGCGGGACGACGGCGCGGCTCGTGTGCGAGTTGCGGTTGTGGTCACGGCGCAGCTGGTCGATCCAGCGCTGCGTGTTCGGCGGCACGAAGAGCACGATCGGCAGCGCGACGATCAGGACGGTGGCAGCCTCCACCCTGTGCGTACGCGCCGCGTACGCGAGGCCGAGGGCAGCCGCGGCGAGCAGGAAGGTGAGCGCGATCGCCATCGTGTGTCGGGCGATGATGCCTTGCGCCGCGGCGGACGAGCCTCACACACGACCTCGGGCGGCTCATGCCGCCCGAGACACCTGCTGTCCAAACTGTCGGCTCGAACTGTCGGCTCGAACCGTCGGCGGGACGTCAGCCGGAGGACTGCACCCCGGCTCCTACCGCCTGGAGCTGAGCCTGGAAGAGCGTCTTGTCGATCTTGCCCTGGTAGATGGGGACACCCTCCTCGATGCAGAGCTTGATGATCGACTCACGATCGAGGCCGAGCTCCTTCGAGAGCTCCTCGGGCGTCAGGTGGTTCGCCATGCCCTGTCCTCCTTGACGGAGATGTCTCCTGCGAGCATCAAAAAAGCCCGCCGGCGCACTGCGCGCGGTCGGGCTCGACCAGACGCTCGGTTGTGGTGACGGGGGTCAACGGGCCCGCCTCCCGGAAGGATCCATGACAGCTGTGACGATACTCGCGTCGGCTGACGTGCGCAACGATCCGACGGGGGACGTCGCTGGGTGGAGCGTCGCTAGACGGGGTTCTCGACCTCCACGAACTCCCACGGGAGCCCGAACTCGGCGCCGATGCGCTCGGCGAGCGCCTGCACGCCGAGCCGCTCGGTCGCGTGGTGGCCGCCCGCGATGAGGCTGATGCCGAGCTCGCGGGCCGCCTGCAGGCTCGGCTCCTCGGGCTCGCCCGTGACAAGGCAGTCGTACGCCTCGCGGCCAGCGCCGATCAGCTCGTAGCCGCCTGCGCCCGTCAACACGGCCACGCGCGTCACCTCGGCCGGTCCTTCCGCGAAGACGAACGGCTCGCGGCCGGTCACGCTGCGGACGCGCTCGACGAGCTCGGTCAGCGGGACGGGCGAGAGCGAGCCGCCGACGCCGATCCCGGCGAACGGCCGGTCGGGCTCGATCCCGAGCCGCCGTGCGAGCTGGACGTTGTTCCCGACCTCCGGGTGCGCGTCGAGCGCGAGGTGGTAGGCCAGAAGCGTCATGTCCGCGCGGAAGAGCGCTGCGAGCCGGCCACGCAGCCGCCTGTCGACGGCCAGGGGCTCGCTCCGCCAGAACAGGCCGTGGTGGACGACGAGCAGCTCGGCGCCCGTTTCCGCCGCCCGCTCGAACAGCTCCAGCGAGGCCGAGACGCCGCATGCGATCCTCGTCACCTCGTCCGCGCCCACGACCTGGAGGCCCACCGGTCCGAACTCGGGCCACTTCTCCACCTCGAGCAGGCCGTCCGCGAAGGCGACGATCTCGTCTCGTCTCGCCACGACGCGATCCTAGAGCCTGCGACGCGCGGGGCTCCCCTGAACAGGGCCACTGAGAAGAGAGGGGCAGGAGGTCGGCATCGCGCTCGACCCCGAGCCGCTACCCTGTTCCGGCTCGGGGTGTGGCGCAGCCTGGTAGCGCGCTCCGTTCGGGTCGGAGAGGTCCCCAGTTCGAATCTGGGCACCCCGATAGGCGACAGCGACGGGGACACACTTCAGTGTGTCCCCGTCTCCGTTTCTCGGAACCCATGGCCCCCCCACGAGCCCCCTCCTTCTCACGCGGGGGAACCCATGGTTCCCCCGCGGGGCCCTCTCCTTCTGACGTGGGGGAACCCATGGTTCCCCCAAGCGTCCCCTCCTTCGGTTCTGGCGACTGCGGGCTCTCCGGGCCTACGGGCGAGTGAATCGCCCTTCGGCCGTCACGGGCTGAGCCACCAACGAACGAGAGACGGCGCCATCGACGCGTATCCTCGAACAGTGCTGCGGGCGGTCCTCTTCGACGTCGACTTCACGCTCTTTCGGCCGGGGCCGGAGCTCGGGCCCGAGGGCTACCGGCAGCTCGGGGAGGAGTACGGCCTCGAGCTCGATCCCGCCCGCTTCGACGAGGCTCGGCTCGCCGCGATCGAGGAGACGCCGCAGCATCCCGAGCTCGAGCACGACGAGGAGGTCTGGATCGCGTTCACCGAGCAGATCATGCTCGGCATGGGCGGCGACCCCGGGGGCTGCCGCGCGTGCGCCGTCGCGATGGTACGGGCGTGGGAGCGCCACGAGAACTTCCACCTCTACGACGACGCGCGAGCCGTCCTCGACGCGCTGCGCGCGCACGGGCTCCGGCTCGGCCTGATCTCGAACGGGCAGCGCGACCTCGTCGAGTTCGCCGAGCACCACGCGCTCGAGGTCGACGTCGCGATCGGCTCGCTCGAGCACGGTCGCATCAAGCCGCACCCGTCGATCTTCGAACGGGCGCTGACCGCGCTCGACGTGGCCGCCGACGACACCGCGATGGTCGGCGACTCGCTCGAGGACGACATCGTCGGCGCCCGCTCGCTGGGCATCCGCGCGATCCTCGTCGATCGGGAGGGCCTGCACCCGGAAGAGCCCGATCGAGTCGAGAGCCTGGCCGCGCTCCCGGCGGCCCTCGGTCTGTCTGCGACGGGTCTGTCTGCGTCGGGTCGCTCCGAGCGGGGGCTGCCGGGCTAGGCTTCGCGCCTTGACTGACCGTTCAATCGCTTCCGAGGAGCGCCGCGCCTCGATC
>Ga0187780_10001822_pt1 | contig 16102 bp, 10 predicted proteins | sample 1015_Q2_SP10_20__FD_132429 | JGI IMG/M metagenome (GOLD analysis project Ga0187780, IMG submission 132429) | Tropical peat soil microbial communities from peatlands in Department of Meta, Colombia - 1015_Q2_SP10_20_MG | ecosystem: Environmental > Terrestrial > Soil > Wetlands > Peat | place... | reverse complement strand
GCTGAAACAGAAGCACGTCGGGCAGGCCATGGTGCAGTTCCCGCAGGCCAGGCACCGCCCGGCCACGTCCTCCCAGCGGGGATGCTCGAAATTCTCATAGAGCAGCTCCTTGATCCCGCCGGTATCCATCCGCCGCCCCATGGACGCGGCGGTGTGCTGGATGATCTGGCCGGCCGTCTCGACGTCGGCCGGCAGCGCGCCCCGGCACGCTACCTCGCTCATGACATCCGCGCCCCGGGCGGTGCCGATCTCCACCAGGAACTCGTGCCGGCCACTGTCGAGGAGCTCGGTCAGCGCGAGGTCGAAGCCGGACTGTGCTCGAGGGCCGGTCTGCATCGACACGCAAAAGCAGGTCCCGCCCGCCTGGCCGCAATTCACCGCCACGATGAACGCGCCCTCGCGGCGGCCCGCGTAGACCGGGTCCGCGTGGCGGCCGCCGAGGAACACCCGGTCCTGGATCGCGATCGCGTGCAGCTCACAGGACCGCACGCCGATGAACGCCAGCGGCGCTGCCCCTGCCTGCCCGTCCGCGGCCGCGACCGACAGGCCGTCGTCGCTCCGCGCCCGCGACAGCAGGCTGGACGGCGGGAACAGATGACGCTTCCATGACTGCGGGCCGACGTTGTACCCGAACAACGCGTCGTCACCGCGGCGGCGCAGGCGATACGTCCCGCCGTCTTGGTCATCGGTCCATCCGGCAGGCAGGTCGGCCGAAGAGGATATCTCGTCATAGACGATCGCGCCATCGCGGACCGTCGGCCCGATGAGCCGGAATCCTCGCCCGGCGATCGCGTCCAGCAGCTCATCGAGGTGGCCGCGGTCCACTACCAGCTGGCCATCCCCGCCGGCAGCCGACTCCATCATCGCTCCCCCTCGCCGCTGGGGTCCTCAGGCATTCTCCCAGTCTGCCCGCCGGCCCGAAAGAAAAGAAAGCCCGGGGCCGGTATCGGGGAACTGCGCGCCCGGATTGATCATCTGGCGGGACCGCACCTCGCCTCCATCTGCCGTCCGCCGGCCGGGGGGCGGTTGACCGCCTCTGGCTGATCGCTACAGGATGACGTCATGGCCCGGAGCCTACTGGTCGCGCCCGCCGCTGATGCCGCCGGCCTGGCCCGGACCTGCCTCGGGCTGCTACGGGCCCTGGACCGGCAGGGCGTGCACGTCGCCTTCGTCAAGCCGGTAGCCCAGCCCAGGGCCGATGGCGGCCCTGACCGCTCGGCCGCGCTGGTGGCCGCGATAGGTGCGCCTGGCCCGCCGGAGCCGCTTTCCACCGCCGAGCTTGAGCGGCAGCTCGGCGAGGGCGGGCTCGACGTCGTCCTGGAGAAGATCGTGGCTGCCTGCGAGCCTGCCTACGCCGGGTCCGATGTGGTCGTGGTCGAGGGACTCAGCTCAGGGCCCTCCAGGCTGTACGCCAGTTCGATCAACCAGGCGCTGGCCCGGGCACTCGACGCGGATGTCCTGCTGGCCAGCAGCTGGCGCCCGGATGCCATCGTCGAGGACCTGGCCGAGCAGCTCGCCATAGCGGCTGGCGGGTACGCCTCCGGCGAGCAGGCGCGCGTGGTTGGCTGCGTGGTCCACGGCCTGCCTCCGGCCGATCCTGCCCCGGCTGCGGCGCTGGCCGCGGCGCTGGCCAGCAGCGATCTCCGTCTTATCGCCGGGGTGCCCCATCGTCCCGAACTGACCTGGCTGCGGGTGCTGGATCTCGTCCGTGAGCTTGACCCCGAAATCCTGCACGAGGGTGACCTGTCCCGGCGGATCAAGGACGTGGCGGTGTTCGCCCAGGGCATCCCCGGCGGCATCCGCGTCCTGGACGATGGCCGCCTGGTGGTGGTTCCCGGCGACCGGCACGACGTGGTCATGGCCGCCTGCCTGGCCGAACTTAACGGAACGCACCTGGCAGCCCTGCTGCTCAGTGCGGGGATCGTGCCCCATCCGCGGGTCTGGGAACTCACCCGGGCCACCGCCGCGACAGGACTGCCGATCCTGGTCCTCAGGGACGACAGCTATCAGACCGCGACCCGGGTCCGGGATCTTGACCCGGGCCTGCCGGTCGACGACCTGGACCGGATCGAGGGCGTGACCGAGACTGTCGCCGACGCGCTGGACGCGGCCTGGCTCGAGTCGCTGACGAGCACCTCGCGGCCCCGCCGGCTCAGCCCCGCCGCGTTCCGCTACCGGCTGGTGGAGCTGGCCCGGGCCGCCGACGCGTGCCTGGTCCTGCCTGAAGGTACCGAGCCGCGCAGCGTGCAGGCCGCGGTGGCCTGCGCCGAGCGGGGCATCGCCCGCAGCGTGCTGCTCGGACGTCTCGATGAGGTGACGAGGCTAGCCCGCCGCCTGGGCCTGAGGCTGCCCGACGGCATCACCGTGATCGATCCGGAGACCATCGCCGAACGCTACGTCGTCCCGCTGGCCCAGCTGCGGCGGCACCGCGGCTGGACCGAGGAGGTGGCCCGCGAGCATCTCGCTGACCCGATCACGGTCGGGACCATGATGCTCCGGCGAGGCGAGGTGGACGGCCTGGTCTCCGGCGCGGTGCACACCACCGCCGATACGGTCCGCCCCGCGCTGCAGATCCTGGGCACCAAGGCCGGCAGCCGGCTCGTGTCCTCCGTGTTCTTCATGTGCCTGCCCGACCAGGTAGTCATCTACGGTGACTGCGCCCTCAACCCCCAGCCCGATGCCGAGGACCTGGCCGACATCGCCATCCAGAGCGCGGCGTCGGCGCGCGCCTTCGGCATCGAGCCCCGGGTGGCGATGATCAGCTTCAGCACCGGCACATCCGGCACCGGATCCGACGTGGACAAGGTCGCCGAGGCCACCCGGATCGTGCGCGAACGCGAACCCGGCCTGGCCGTCGACGGGCCCCTGCAATACGACGCCGCCGCGATCGTCTCGGTCGGCCAGGCCAAGCGGCCCGGCAGCCCGGTGGCCGGCCGGGCCAGCGTGTTCATCTTCCCCGACCTGGACACCGGCAACACCACCTACAAGGCCGTGCAGCGCAGCGCGAACGTGGTCAGCATCGGTCCGATGCTGCAGGGCCTGGCCAAGCCGGTGAACGACCTCAGCCGCGGTGCCCTGGTCGACGACATCATCTACACGATCGCGCTGACCGCCATCCAAGCCCGCGGCAGCTGACCAGGCCCGCACGGGCCGCCTGTCGACCGCCGCCTGCCCGAGCACGCCGGCGATGGCGGCCGGGACGACATTTGCGCAGGTCAAACCGTCAACAGGCCCAAGATCCCGTTGAAGTCGGGACGTTGGCCCCGATTGGCCTGTTCCAACGACTGCCAGGCATTATGTTACTCGCGGGTAGCCTTGTCGTCGCGGGAAACAAAGGGGGCGAGCGGGGCTCCCGGGCCCAGCCCGACCTCGTTCTCAGTGGCCCTCCGGGCCCGGGACCAAGGTTCCGCGGGGCGCGAGGTTCCTGGCCTGCGTCACCTCCCGGCTTCGGCTGACCGGCCGCAGCCGACCAAGGAGCGCCGTCATGACGAGCATCATCGAAAACCCGCCCGGCACCACGCCGGGACCGGCACCCCGGACCCCCAGGCCGTGGTGGAGGAAGCCGCTGACCTGGATCATCGCAGGCATCGCGATCGTGGCGCTCGGCGGCGCCAGCCTCGCGGCCTACGCGGTCGCGGGCAAGACCACCGCAGCGCCCACGCCGGCGGCGACCGCCCCTGCCAGGCCCGCGCCGTCCAGCCCGTCCGGGTCCAGCGCGCCGTCCAGCCCGGGGGTCAGCCAGGAGCAGCAGCTCATGGCGTGGTTCTTGGCCACGGGCGAGCACAGCCTGATGAGCATCTCCGCCGATGCGAGCGCCGTCGCCAACGACGCGCAGAGCCTGTCCGGCACGAGCTCCACCAGTACTGCGCGGCTCAGCGCCGATCTGGCGAAGCTCCGGCACGACATCGCGGTCGCCCGCGCCAACCAGCCGCCGAACGACTACCGCGGGTTCCGGACGCACTACGACGCCGCGCTGGGCCACCTGGACAATTCGGTGGCCGACCTGCAGCGGGTCGTGACCGACGTCAACAGCGGCGACTACAGTGCCGCCGTGGCGGACGTGCAGGACGCCAACCACGAGATGGAGCAGTGGCAGTCCTCGCTCACCCAGGCCACGGACGTCCTCGGGGTCAGCACCAGCACGCAGTAGGACCAGGGGGAGGCCCCGCCACCCGGCCAGTGGTGATCACCGGCGGTTCTGGCCTTAGGATCTACGGCCTGTACTTCGGTGGTTCTGTTCACCCGGCCGGCGGGCGGCGCCGCGGCTGATCTGCTTGACGGGCCTGGCCGGTCAGGCAACGCTGGCGGGGAGTGGGCGGAGGGCACGGACCGGGCGGGCAGCCGGGGTCCGGGGACGGTGGAGGGCGCCATGGATGACGACGGGGCTCCGTCAGCATTCCGCGCGGATCGCCGTGGCGTGCTGAAGGACCTGGTGGTGCTGGCAGCTGCGGCGCCGCTGGCGGGCTGCTCGTCCGGGACCCGGGCCCCGCCGGGCCAGCAGCGATCTGCCGTGCCGCGAAGCCCGGCGCGGACCGGGCCGTCGCCAAGCCCGGCGCGGACCGGGCCGTCGTCGCGAAGCCCGGCGCCGGCCCGGCTGTCGTCACGGCAGCTGGCCGGGCAGCGGGTGGTGTTCTCCTATTCGGGCCTGACCGTGCCGTCGGCCCTGCTGGAGCAGATCACCGCGGGTGCGGCGGCCGGGGTGATCTTCTTCGGCGGGAACATCTCCAGCCAGGCGCAGATCGCGTCGGTGATCGGGCAGCTGGTGGCGGCGCAGCGGCACAGCCCGGTGTCCGCGCCGTTGCTGCTGATGACCGATCAGGAGGGCGGTCAGGTGCGGCGGCTGCCCGGCGCCCCGGTCCTGTCGCAAAGGCAGATCGGACAGTCCGCGGACCCGGCCGCGGCGGCGAGCCAGGCCGGCACCGGGGCGGGGCAGAACCTGGCCAGCGTGGGCATGAACGTCAATCTGGCCCCGGTGCTGGACGTGTTCTACACCTCCGGCAACTTCATCGATCAGTACCAGCGGTCCTACAGCAATAACGCGCAGGTGGTGGCCGCCTGCGGGCAGGCGTTCATCACCGCCCAGCAGCAGACCGGCGTGGCGGCCACGGCCAAGCACTTCCCCGGCCTGGGCTCAGCCGCCAGAGCGCAGGACACCGACACCGGCCCGGTCACCTTGCCGGTGTCGCTGTCCGGGCTGCGGTCCAAGGACGAAGTGCCCTTTCCGGCCGCCATTGCTGTCGGGGTCCAGCTCATCATGGTGTCGTGGGCGATCTATCCGGCGCTGGACGCCGCCTACCCGGCCGGGTTGTCCCCGGCGGTGGTCCACGGGGAGCTGCGCGGCCGGCTCGGCTACCAGGGCGTGACCATCACCGACGCGCTGGAGGCCGGGGCGCTGGGCGCGTTCGGCAGCTACGGGCAGCGCGCCGTGCTGGCCGTCCAGGCCGGGATGGACCTGCTGCTGTGCTCCGCGCAAGATCCCGCCGAGGGCCAGGCGGTCACCTCGGCCCTGGCCAGTGCCCTGGACAGTGGCCAGCTGGACCCGGCCACCTTCAACGCCGCCGTCCAGCGGGTCACCGCCCTGCGCAACCTCCACTGAGCCTGGCCGCCGACCCGAGGAAGGGGAACCGCGGCGCTGACAGCCCAGTCCGGAGGCCCTTGTCGCTGGGAATCATGGCACAGAGGCCAGGCTTATGATCCCGTCATGAATCCGGGCGTACCATCAAGCCAACTGCGCGCAGATGAAGGAGCGAAGGGCACGGCACGCTGGTGAGCCGGCCCCGCTCCGGGACAACTCCACATCCTTGCCCGGCGAGGTCGGCTCGCCCGGCCGGCTCGCGGAGGCACACATGAAGGTCGAGTGGCAGACATGTTGAACGCCCGGTGGCTTCATGACATCAACTGCCGATGTCGCCACCTGTACAGCGAGCACATGCACGCGGGCGGCGGTTGGGTCAGCTCGTGGTGTGCCGAGTGCATGTGCCCCCACTTCCGGCCCTGGTTCATCGCGCCGTGGCCGTTCCTGTACCCGCCCCGCGACATCTACCCGGAGCAGTAGGGGCATGGCGGCGGCCCGACCGATGCCGCCGATGGATACCGCCAGCGGGCGGAATGTGCTCCGTGAAGACCTGCCGCTGCCGCTGTGCGTGCTGCGGGGCGGCGCGCTCGAGCGCAACGTCACGCGATTCCAGCGGTTCAGCGAGGCGAGCGGCGTGCTCTTGTGCCCGCACGCCAAGACATCGATGAGCCCGGCCCTGTTCGGACGCCAGCTCGAGGCGGGCTGCTGGGGCCTGACGTTCGCGACCTGCGCCCAGCTCGAGGTAGCGCGGCGTCATGGCGTGCAGCGCGTGTTCTACGCCAACGAGCTGGTCGGCGCGGCGGACATCCGCTACGTCTGCGGCGAGCTGCGGCGCGATCCCGGTTTCGAGTTCTACTGCCTGGTGGATTCCGTGGCCGGCGTCCAGCTGCTGGCCGAGCGCGTCGCGCAAGCCGGCCCCGGCCGTAGGCTCAACGTGCTCATCGAAGGCGGCCTGGCGGGCGGCCGGTGCGGAGTTCGCGATATCGCGGCGGCGGTCGAGGTCGCCGAGGCGGTCCGCGCCGCCGGTGCGTCCCTGGCGCTGGTGGGCGTGGAGGGCTTCGAAGGACTCGTGCAGTTCCGGGAGGCCGGCCGGCGCGAGGCCGACGTGCGCGAGTTCCTCGGTTTCCTGGCCGGCATCGCCGAGACACTAGATGGCCGCGGGTTGTTCGCGGCCGACCAGGTGCTGCTGTCCGCCGGCGGCAGCGCGTTCTACGACCTGGTGATCGCGGAGCTGAACGCCGTCCGGCTGCGCCGGCCGGGGCGCGTGATCCTGCGCAGCGGCTGCTACCTGACCCAGGACTGGGGCATCTACGACAGCCTGCTGGCCGATATCCACCGCCGGACCGGATCGCCGCAGCCGGCCCTGGAGCCGGCCCTGGAAGTGTGGGCGCAGGTGCTGTCGGTTCCCGAGCCCGGGCTGGTCATCCTGTCGGCCGGACGGCGTGACTTCGGCCAGGACGCCGGGAACCCGGTCGCGCTCACCCACGTCCGCCGCGGCTCGGCGGAGCTCCGCCCGCTGCGCGAGGCCGGCTGGCGGATGGCCGCCGCCAGTGACCAGCACGCGCACATGACCGTCCCGCCGGGCCACGGCGTCGAGGTAGGCGACCTGGTGGCCCTGGGGCCATCGCACCCTTGCACCACCTTCGACAAGTGGCGGCTCCTCTACCTGGTCGACGACGATTACACCGTCACCGACACCATCGCCACCTACTTCTAGCTCCGGCCGGCGGCTACCCCCGAGGATGGCAACGGGGCTGCTGGCGCTCGCCACTGCCCGTTCGGCCCGACCGATCATGACCGGGGTGCGGGCGGCCACCGGGGGAGCGGCGCGGTATCCGCGCGGTCGCCTACGGCCCGGCGCATGACGCGAGCACGTCGTCGGACAGCCGGGGCCAGGCCCGTTTCGCCCAGTCGCCGAAGTCGCGGTCGGCGAGCGAGGCGCAGGCGATGCGAGCCTGCGGGTCGACCCAGACGAAGCTGCCAGAGCGGCCGAAATGACCGAAGGTCTGGGGCGAGTTCCGCGATCCGGTCCAGTGCGGCTCCTTATGGTCCTTGATCTCGAACCCCAGGCCCCAATCACACTGCGGCTGCCGGCCGAAGCCCGGCGTCACGCCGGGCAGGCCCGGGAACACGGTCCGGGTGGCCTGCGCCATGAGGTCCTCGCCGATCAGCGACGGAGTGATCAACTCGACCGCCAGGTTCATGAGGTCGCGGAGCGGACCGTACCCCCCTCGGGCCGGCGAGCCCTCCAGCCAGGTGCCCGGCATCCCCAGCGGCAGGCAGATCTCGTCGGCCAGGAGCCGCTCGAAGGACCGGCCGGACCGGGCGGCCAGGATGTCCGCGACGATCTCGATGCCGCGATTGGAGTAGATCCGCTGGCGGCCGGGCCGGCTGAGGATCACGTCCCGATCGTGGGCGAGCCCGGATGCGTGCGACAGCAGGTGCCGGATCGTCGCACCCGCCGGCCCGGCCGGCTCGTCTAGATCGAGCAGGCCGCGTTGCACGCCGTCCAACGCGGCCAGCGCGACGAGCAGCTTGGTCACCGACGCCCACGCGAACGGCCGGTCGAGGGGACCAGCCGAGGCCATCAGGCCCGCAGCCGACGCGACGCCGGCCGCGGCCGTGGCCGGCCACGACGCCACCTGATCCAGCGGGTTCGCCACAGCCCTGTCTCCCCTTGCGACACGTCAGTTCCTTGCCTGGAATATCACCCCAGGGGGATGCTTGGTGATAGTGGGGCATTTCACCACCGCCGCGATCTGACCGCCAGGACTCCTGCCGAGGGGACGCTGATGCTGGAAGATCTAGACCCGGCCGAGACCCGCGAGTGGCTGGAGGCCCTCGACTCGGTGCTGGCGTACGAGGGCGCCGACCGTGCGCTCTTCCTGCTCGATGAGGTATTCGCGGAGGCTCGCCGCAAGGGGGCACCTGTCCCTTACAGCGAAACCACGCCGTACCTGAACACGATCCCGCCCGGCTCCGAAGACCGGCTGAGCCCGCGGGAGCTGGATATCGACCACCGCATCCGGTCGCTGATCCGGTGGAATGCCCTGGCCATCGTGCTGCGCGCGAACGCGGAATCCACCGAGCTCGGCGGCCATATCGCCAGCTTCCAGTCCGCGGCGACGCTGTACGACGTAGGGTTCCAGCATTTCTTCCGCGCCGCGACCGGCTCCCACGGCGGTGACCTGCTGTTCATCCAGGGGCATTCGTCGCCGGGCATCTACGCCCGGTCGTTCGTGGAGGGCAGGCTCACCGAGGATCAGCTGACGAGATTCCGCATGGAGGTCGACGGCGGCGGGCTGTCGTCCTACCCGCATCCGTGGCTGATGCCGGACTATTGGCAGGTGCCGACGGTGTCGATGGGCCTGGGCCCGATCATGGCGATCTACCAGGCCCGCTTCCTGAAGTACCTGGCCTGCCGCGGGCTGGCGGACACCTCGGACCGGAAGGTCTGGGCGTTCCTGGGCGACGGGGAGATGGACGAGCCCGAGTCGCTGGGCGCGATCGCGCTGGCCAGCCGGGAGAAGCTCGACAACCTCATCTTCGTGATCAACTGCAACCTGCAGCGCCTGGACGGCCCGGTCCGCGGCAACGGCAAGATCATCCAGGAGCTGGAGGGCATCTTCCGCGGCGCGGGCTGGAACGTGATCAAGGTCATCTGGGGCAGCAACTGGGACCCGCTCATCGCCCGGGACACCACCGGCCTGCTGCTCAAGCGGATGGAGGAGTGCGTCGACGGCGAGTATCAGGACTTCAAGTCCAAGAACGGCGCGTACGTCCGGGAGAAGTTCTTCGGCAAATACCCTGAGCTCGCCGAGATGGTCGCCGGGATGACCGACGACGAGATCTGGGCGCTGAACCGCGGCGGCCACGACCCGGTCAAGATCTACGCCGCCTATTCGGCCGCGGTGCGGACGACCGGTAAGCCCACCGTCATCCTGGCCAAGACGGTCAAGGGCTACGGGATGGGGGAGTCCGGCGAGGGCCAGAACATCACCCACCAGCAGAAGCACATGGCCGACGCCGCCCTGGCCGCCTTCCGGGACCGGTTCAGCCTGCCGCTGACCGACGAGCAGCTGGCCGAGCTGCCGTTCCTGCGCTTCGAGGAGGACAGCGAAGAGCTGGCCTACCTGCGGGAGAAGCGGGAAGCCCTCGGCGGGTACCTGCCGGCCCGCCGGCGGCGTTCGACCCAGACGCTGGCGGTGCCCGAGCTGTCCGCCTTCGGCGGCCAGCTGGCCGGCACGCCGGGCCGGCAGATCTCCACCACGATGGCGTTCGTGCGGATCCTCAACACGCTGCTGCGGGACAAGGCCATCGGCAAGCACGTCGTGCCGATCGTGGCCGATGAGTCGCGGACGTTCGGGATGGAGGGCATGTTCCGCCAGTTCGGCATCTTCAGCCAGGCCGGGCAGCTTTACCAGCCCGAGGACGCCAACCAGCTGATGTACTACCGGGAGGCACCGGACGGCCAGATGCTGCAGGAGGGGATCAACGAGGCCGGCGCGACGGCGTCGTGGATCGCGGCGGCGACGGCGTACAGCACCAGCGACATGCCGATGATGCCGTTCTACATCTTCTACTCGATGTTCGGCTTCCAGCGGGTCATGGACCTGATCTGGGCGGCCGGGGACTCGCGGGCCCGCGGTTTCCTGCTCGGCGGGACAGCCGGGCGGACCACGCTCAACGGCGAGGGGCTGCAGCACGAGGACGGCCACAGCCACGTGCTCGCCTCGGTCGTGCCCAACTGCGTCTCGTACGACCCGACCTACGCCTACGAGGTCGCAGTCATCATCCACGACGGGCTGCGGCGGATGCTGGCCGAGCAGGAGGACGTGTTCTTCTACATCACGCTGATGAACGAGAATTACGAGCATCCCGCGCTGCCTGAGGGGGCCGAGGCCGGGATCCTGCGCGGGATGTACCTGCTCCGCGAGGCCGCCGGCGGGGGTGAGGGACCCGCCGTCCAGCTGATGGGCAGCGGGACCATCTTGCGCGAGGTGCTGGCCGGGGCCGACCTGCTGGCCGCCGACTACGGCGTCGCGGCTGACGTTTGGAGCGCGACCAGCTTCACCGAGCTGCGTCGTGACGGGCTCGCCGCCGAGCGATGGAACACGCTGCACCCGGGCGAGCCGTCCCGGCGCAGCTACGTCGAGGAGTGCCTGGCCGGGCGGCGGCCCGGCCCGGTCATCGCCGCGACCGACTACGTCAGGTCCTTCGCCGACCAGATCCGCGCCTTCGTGCCGCGGCGTTACCGGGTCCTCGGCACCGACGGCTACGGCCGCTCGGACTACCGGCGCAACCTGCGCCGCTTCTTCGAGGTCGACCGGTACTACGTCGCCGTGGCCGCGCTGGCGTCGCTGGCGCAGGACGGCGCGATCCCGGCGGCCACGGTCACCGACGCGATCTCGCGGTACGGCATCGACCCGGACAAGCCGGACCCGGCGCGGGCCTGACCCGCCCTGACCACCGAGGGGAGAAATCGTGCCCGCCCTCACCGAAGTGAGCGTCCCCGACCTCGGCGACTTCGCCGACGTGCCGGTCATCGAGATCCATGTCACGCCCGGCGAGGTGGTCAGCGAGGAGGACCCGCTGGTCACGCTGGAATCGGACAAGGCCACCATGGACGTCCCCTCGCCGGCCGGCGGCACGGTCAGCGAGCTGCGGGTCAAGGTCGGGGACCTGGTCAGCCGGGGGTCACCCATCCTCCTACTGGACACCGGCGGCACCCTCACCCAGCCTCCGGAGCTGACTGACCAGCAGGAGCCGCCCGCCCAGGCGGCGCCCGCCCAGGCAGCGCCCGCCCAGGCAGCGCCCGCCCAGGCAGCGCCCGCCCAGGCGGCGGCTGGCCAGGCAGCGCCCGCCCAGGCGGCGCGGGAGCCTGCCCGGCGCTCCGCCGCGGCCACCCCGCCCCCCGCCGCGAAGGCCAGCGCGCCGGTGACCGCCGGTGCGGCCGCGCTGCCTGCCGATTTCGACGGCGTGCACGCAGGGCCGGGCGTCCGTCGGCTGGCCCGCGAGCTCGGTGTCGATCTCACCACGCTGTCCGGTAGCGGGCCGAAGGGCCGCATCACGAAGGACGACGTGATCGGCGCCGTCCGCGGGCCCGCGGCTGCGGCTGCGGTGGCCGAGGCTGCGGCGGGCGGCGGGATCCCGGAAATCCCCGCCCAGGACTTCTCGAAATTCGGCCCGGTGGAGGTCCGGCCGCTGTCGCGCATCCAGCGGCTGTCCGGGCCCGCGCTGCACCGGTCATGGCTCAACGTCCCGCACGTCACCCAGAACGACGAGGCGGACATCACCGACCTGGATGCCTACCGCAGGGAACTCGACGCGGCCGCCAACGCGGAAGGCTACCGGGTGACGCTGCTGGCCTTCCTGATGAAGGCGAGCGCCTCGGCGCTGCGCGAATTCCCCAGGTTCAACAGCTCGCTGACGCCGGAGAAGGACGCGCTGGTCTACAAGAGCTACTACCACCTCGGCATCGCCGTCGACACGCCCGAGGGCCTGGTGGTGCCGGTGATCCGCGATGTCGACCGCAAGGGCATCCGGGAGATCAGCCAGGAGCTCGGCGCCGTCTCGGCCCGGGCCCGGGAGGGCAAGCTCAGCCTGGCCGACCTGCAGGGCGCCTGTTTCACCATCTCCAGCCTGGGCGGCATCGGCGGTACCTCCTTCACGCCCATCGTCAACGCCCCCGAGGTGGCGATCCTCGGCGTGGTCCGGTCCCGGATGACGCCGGTCTGGGACGGGGCGGCGTTCGTGCCGCGGCTGATGCTGCCGATCTCCCTGTCCTACGACCACCGGGTCATCGACGGCGCGCTGGCCGCCCGGTTCGCCCGGTACCTCTGTCACCTGCTCGAGGACATCCGCCGCCTCGTGCTGTAGACAGCATCCCGGCTGCCTTCTCTTCCTGGAGCCTCACGTGGATATCCCAATCCCCGACCTCGGCGATTTCGCCGACGTCCCGGTCATCGAGGTGCACGTGGCCGGCGGCGATACCGTGGCCGCCGAGGACCCGCTGATCACCCTGGAATCGGACAAGGCCACCATGGACATCCCCGCGCCCGTCGCGGGAACGGTCGGCGAGGTCATCGTCCGGGTCGGCGACCGGGTCTCCGCCGGCGACCTGATCTTGCGGCTCGACGCCGGAGCAGGCGACGCCGGAGCGGGCGACGCCGGAGCGGCCGGTGCGGCACCGGCCGGTGCGACGCCGGCCGGTCCGGTCCGGGAGCACGTCACCGAGGACGCCGCCCCGGAGCCGGCCGAGCCTCCCGGCTACGGCTCGCCCAGCGGGATCTACGAGGTCATCGAGGTCACGGTCCCCGACCTCGGTGATTTCGCCGACGTGCCGGTCATCGAGGTGCACGTGGCTCCCGGCGATGCCGTGGCCGCCGAGGACCCGCTGATCACGCTGGAATCGGACAAGGCCACGATGGACATCCCGGCGCCCATGGCCGGAACGGTCAGCGCGGTCCGGGTCTTCGTCGGCGACCGGGTCTCGGCCGGCCATCTGATCGCCGACCTGCGCACCGGCGAGACGCCGGTGCCCGAGGCCGCGCCGGAGCCAGCCGCGGCAGCGGTGGCCGCCGGGCCCGGCCCGGCGCGCGGTGACGTCGCGGCAGGCGTGCTCGTCCTCGGCGCCGGGCCGGGCGGCTACACGGCCGCGTTCCGGGCGGCCGACCTGGGCCAGAACGTCGTGCTGGTCGACCGCGGGGCGACGCTCGGCGGGGTCTGCCTCAACGTCGGCTGCATCCCGTCCAAGGCCCTGCTGCACGCCGCCAGGGTCATCGCCGAAACCAGGGAGATGAGCGAGCACGGCGTCGCGTTCGGCGCTCCCGCGATCGACCTCGGCAAGCTGCGGGCGTGGAAGAACGGCGTGGTCGGGCGGCTCACCGGCGGCCTGGCCGGGCTGGCCAGACAGCGCAAGGTCACCACCATCCGCGGCTACGGCCGGTTCACCTCGCCGCACCAGCTGCAGGTCGAGCTCGCCGAGGGCGGGACCACCACCGTCGACTTCGAGCAGGCGATCATCGCGGCCGGGTCCGAACCGCTGACGCTGCCGTTCATCCCGCCATCCGACCCCCGGGTCATCGACTCCACCGGCGCGCTGGAACTCGGTGAGCTGCCGCAGCGGCTGCTCATCATCGGCGGCGGGATCATCGGGCTCGAGATGGCCACCGTCTACCACGAGCTCGGTACCAAGGTCACCATCGTCGAGCTGCTGGACCAGCTCATCCCCGGAGCGGACAAGGACCTGATCAGCCCGCTCGCCAAGCGGGTCACCAGGCAGTACGAGAACATCTACCTCAAGACCAAGGTGACCGGCGTCGAAGCCGGGCCGGACGGGCTCGTGGTGTCCTTCGACGGGGCGAAAGCACCGGCGACCGACACTTTCGACCGGATCCTGGTAGCCGTCGGCCGCAGCCCGAACGGCAAGCTGATCGGCGCCGAGCAGGCCGGCGTCACGGTCACCGACCGCGGTTTCATCCCCGTCAACAAGCAGCTGCAGACCAACGTGCCGCACATTTTCGCGATCGGTGACCTCGTCGGCCAGCCGATGCTGGCGCACAAGGCGATGCACGAGGGAAGGGTCGCCGCCGAGGCGGCGGCGGGCCAGAATAGTTTCTTCGACGCGCGCGTCATCCCGTCGGTCGCTTACACCGACCCCGAGGTGGCCTGGGCCGGGATCACCGAGAACGAGGCCAGGGCGGCCGGCGTCAAGTACGGCAAGGGCGTCTTTCCCTGGGCCGCCAGCGGCCGGTCGCTCACGCTCGGCCGTTCCGAGGGGCTGACGAAGGTACTGTTCGACGAGGTGACGGGCCGCATCATCGGCTGCGGCATCGTCGGGCCATCGGCCGGCGATCTCATCACCGAGGCGGCGCTGGCGATCGAGATGGGCGCCGACGCGGCTGACATCGGCCTGACCATTCACCCGCACCCGACGCTGTCGGAGACCGTCGCCCTGGCCGCGGAGGCCTTCGAGGGCACGATCACCGACCTGTACCTGCCGAAGCGGTAAGCGCCACGGCCAGGTGAGGGCGTCCGCCTCGCGGAGGAGGCGGACGCCGAGACGAAGAGGCCGTCGCGAGGAGGTAAGGAGCGGCCCGTGATCAGCTTCCGCCACGCCACCGTGCTCGCGTGCACCGGCGCGGACCCGGTCGATGACGCGACCGTGATCGTCGAAGGCGCGGTCATCCAGGACGTCCTGACCGGCGCGCGCGCGGCCGCCGGGGCCGGCGGTGAGGTGATCGACTGCGGCGGGCGGACGCTGCTGCCCGGGTTGATCGACGCTCATGTCCACGTCTGCGCGGTTGAGGTGGACCTGGCCGCGCAGCGCCGGGATTATCCGACCAGCCTGCTGGCCTACGAGGCCGGGAAGATGATCAGGCAGGCGCTGGACCAGGGATTCACCACCATCCGGGATGCCGGCGGCGCTGACTGGGGGATGAAGGAGGCGGTGGACCGCGGCCTGATCCCCGGGCCGAGGATGTTCGTCAGCGGCCACCCGCTGAGTCAGAGTGGCGGCCACGGTGACTCCAGGACCAGGGCCGAGGACTACGTGGGCTGCGGCTGCGGCGCGGAGATCGGGATGGTCCCGAACATCGCCGACGGCGTCGACGAGGTACGCCTCGCCGTGCGCACCCAGCTGCGCCGCGGTGCCGACGCGATCAAGGTCATGGCGGGCGGCGGCGTCGCCTCGCCGACCGACCGGCTGGAGTCCCCGCAGTACCAGCCCGACGAGCTGCGTGCCGCCGTGGCCGAGGCCGAAGCGGCGGGCACGTACGTGCTGGCGCACGCCTATACGCCCGCGGCGATCCGCAATGCCGTCGAGGCGGGCGTGCGGTCAATCGAGCACGGGAATTTCCTCGATGAGGCGACGGCCAAGCTCATGGCGGCGAAAGGGACCTTCCTGGTGCCGACGTTCGTCACCTACGAGAAGCTGCACGAGGAAGGCCGCGAGCGCGGCCTGACCGATGCGCAGCTGGCCAAGCTCGACCTGGTGCTGGGCAGCGGGCTTGACGGGCTGCGCCGGGCTCGCCAGGCCGGCGTGCCGATCGGGTCCGGCTCTGACCTGCTCGGGCCGCTGGCCCGGCACAAGGCCCGGGAGCTTGCCATCAAGGCATCAGTGCTCGGAGCACGCGAGACCTTGATCGCCACGACGAGGACGAACGCCGAGCTGCTCGGTATCGCGGCCGAGGCCGGAACCGTCGAGCCCGGTAAGCGGGCGGACCTGCTGGTCGTCCAGGGCGATCCGCTGGCCGATATCGCCCTGCTGCAGCACCGGGACAACCTGCTGGCCATCGTCAAGGCCGGCCAGTTCCACAAGCGCCGGATATAGCCCCGAACCGACCAGATGCCGCGCTGACCTCACCCCGCAGGCACGCTGACCTTGCCGCTGACAAACTGGCGCGCACCCGAGACAGGCAGGTCGGTGCAAATTGTCAGACGCAGGCATGAAGATGGTGGCAGGCATACCCGCCGGGTGAAGGGAGCGGCCCCGTGACCGAGGATTGCAGCCGCGCCGGATGGCTG
>Ga0187780_10001821_pt1 | contig 16106 bp, 15 predicted proteins | sample 1015_Q2_SP10_20__FD_132429 | JGI IMG/M metagenome (GOLD analysis project Ga0187780, IMG submission 132429) | Tropical peat soil microbial communities from peatlands in Department of Meta, Colombia - 1015_Q2_SP10_20_MG | ecosystem: Environmental > Terrestrial > Soil > Wetlands > Peat | place... | reverse complement strand
CAATCCTTTTGGAAAATACTCTGGAGGTGGGGTGAAGACTATCAGGACATGTCTGTCACAAGCACCCGGCCCGGAGAGATCCAATTCGGATTCTCGAACGAGTCGACTCCGAGCTTCCGGCAACTCTGGTAGCTGGCAGAATCAAGATTGGGCGTCTGATATTGGCACGTCCGGGCAAGAAATTCGTTTTGCCGGGGATACGTTTTTAAGCGAAATTCCGCAGACAGGGTTCAACAAAAAGTTGGTCGACACTCGCACGCAGCCCGTGTCACGCGCGGGCGTTGCGGCGCCGAGGTTTTCGGACAGGGAATTATACAGCCTAGCGGAAAAGTATGGCACGCCGTACTTTCTGATAGACGAAGCCACTCTGAGAAAGAAGGTCTCTGACATGGAGCAGGCCTTCGCGGATTTCAAGGGGGCGTACCGTGTCGCCTACTCTGTCAAGGCGAACTTCAATCCCTCGGTAATCAGGACGTTCGCCAGCGAAGGAATACTCTTCGACCTCACGGCACCCGGCGAGCTCGTCTTCATCATGAAGTCCGGAGTGACTGCTGAGAACGTGATGTACACGAGCATCACGGAGACCGCCTCCGAATACGAGGAGGTTCTCAGAATGGGAGTGAGGAAGATAGTAGTGGCCAGCTACAACGGCCTTCTCAACCTTGCTGAAGCGGCCGCCAAGGTGAACGTCGCCGTAAAGACGATGATCAGGGTCAACCCAGAAGTTCACGTCCATGCAGAGCTAAGAGGGTCCATGGGGCACGGAAAGTTTGGGCTTCAGCTCAACGGCGCTGGGCAGGACAGCGCCCTCAGCGTTCTGAAGAAGGTCCTCGATATTCCCCTTCTCCAGTTTGATGGTTTCCACTTCCATCTTGGTAGCCAAATCGAAGACCCTGCCTGCTATGCCGAGGCCATCGAGAAGCTCGAAGGGTTCATTCTCGATGCGAGGAGGCAGGTGGGAGAATTCCATGTCAAGACCCTTGACATGGGAGGGGGTCTCCCTGCGCCATACGGAAGAAAAGTCCAGACCCCGAAGGATCTGGCCCTGAAGATTGTGGGGCAGCTGAACAGCCTCATCGAGAGCATAGGGGACAGGTTCACCCTCGTGTCAGAGAGCGGCAGGTATCTGACGGCAGAGTCAGCGGTCCTTGTCTCCAGAATCGTAAACACAAAGAGCTTCGGCGAGAGCAAGTACGTCTATCTGGACGCTGGCTACCACGTGCTCCTCGATTCGGCGCTTCTCAGACACGAATACCCTGTGGAAGTGATTCCCGGAGGCAAGCCGTCCGCGGAGAAGCTAGTCCTCGTCGGCAGGCTCTGTGACCCGCTTGACGTATTCCCCACCTCCAGCATGTCGAAGCTGGGGGGCGCGGAGGCAGGGAAGTTGGTGATGTTCAGGGACGTGGGGGCTTACTCCATCGTCATGAACATGCCGTTCCATAGTCAGCCAAAACCATATGTCCTGATGAGGAAAGACCAGGGCAATTTCTCCGTTGCCCGCAAGGGACAGGACATCAACCGCCTGTTCCTCGACGAAGGCGGAGACTGCCTGGCCGGCTAGAAGCGTCCGAGAACCGGTTCTGTAAGGAGCTCTGCCGATGCGTCAAGTCGCGTGGGCAGAACCGATAAATTCCCCCCGCAACCGCGCCGGAAATATTGACTCTCGAAGTAATTATCGGACCGATGTTCTCCGGAAAGACTTCTGAGCTGATTAGGCTCGTCGAGAGAGAGGTCTACGCCAAGAAGAAGGGTGCCATTTTCAAGATCGCCTTCGACAGGCGGTACAGCGCAAAGCAAGTGGTCACCCACAACGGGCTAAAGTACGACGCATACACCGTCGCCTCTTCGGCAGAGGGATTGCACAAGATTGAGGAGCTAGCCGTTTCCCAGGACCTTCACGCCATAGGGGTCGACGAAGTGAACTTTTTCCCTGAGGCGCTTGTGGGAGTCCTGGACAGGCTAGCGGACACCCGGCGGGTAATAGCCTGCGGCTTGAACCTCAATTTCAGGGCGGAACCCTTTCCCACCACAATGCAGCTCGCCGCCAGGGCGGACAGGGTGAGGTACCTGAGTGCGGTGTGCGTCGTCTGCGGCCAGGAGGCGACGAGGACTCAGAGACTTATTGCCGGGAAGCCAGCGCCAAAGAATTCCCCTACAATCGTCGTCGGGGGCAAGGAGATGTATGAGCCTCGCTGCAGGACGTGCTACGCTCCCCCTGTTTAGGGGCCACGAGAACCCTTGTTAACCACCCCGTAGGAACTTGACCGGAGGGTGTCCCAGTAGTTGGCGGAAGAGCCCAAGGATGAAAGCGGGAGGCCGTACCACATCAGACTTGCAAAGAGGGACGTTGGCCGAATCGCATTCCTTCCGGGTGACCCGGGGAGGGTGCCCAAGATTGCCGAGCGGTTCCAGGGGGCGAGGGACCTTGGAACGCACCGAGAGTACAGGGCATTCACCGGGAGGGTGGGGAACGAGAAGGTGATGGCAGTGAGCACAGGGATAGGTGGGCCGGCCGCCGCCATAGCTATCGAGGAGCTGGCGCGCCTTGGCGTGGAGGTCATGATAAGAGTAGGAACTTGCGGTGCCATAACTCCTGAAATCAAGACGGGTTCTGTCGTCATCGCAGACGCGGCCGTGCGGATGGACGGTACAAGCGCGCAATACGTCCCGCTAGGCTACCCCGCGGCGGCGACACCCGGGGTGGTGATGGCCCTCAGGGAGGCTGCGGCAACGAGAGGAGAAAAGTTTGCGGTGGGGATAACAGCTTCAACTGACGCGTTCTACGTAGGGCAGGGGAGAGAGTCGTTCGGGGGATACTTCCCTTCGGACAGGGCGAGGCTCCTTGACGACATGAGGGCAGCGAAGGTTCTTTGCTTCGAGATGGAGGCAGCCACGCTTTTCACCCTAGGGAGGGTGTTCGGGCTCAAGACCGGTGGGGTGCTCGCAGTAGTGGCCAACAGATCCACGAATCATTTGAGCCTCGAGGCCGGGGTGGAGGACGCCATAGACACCGCCGTAGACGCGGTCAGACTTCTGAAGAAGTACGCTGTCTGAATTCCCCTCTGACCACCTTTGCCAGCACGTCGCTCCCCTTCAGGTGGCCCAGAGATCCAAGCATTGCGTTTGCCTCGTTGAACCTCTTGCCATCACCTCTGCCGCTTCCACTCACAAGGAGGGGGACAGGATCGGCAGAGTGCCTCTTCAGCGTGCACGGGGTGGCGTGGTCGCAGGAGACGGCAATGGTCGAGTCGTCGATGTGTTTGAGAGCCGCAGAGAAGAATTCCTTGTCTATCGACTCAATGTTCTTCTTTTTCCCCCCGGCATCCCCATCGTGGCCGAATTCGTCCGGCCCCTTGATGTGGACATAGACGATGGTGCCATCCTTCAGTTCGGACGTGAAGAGTGTAGCCTTCTCTGAAATGTCTCTCCTGTCCTTTATGGGAACCATCTTCATCCCAAGGAGCTTGGCTATGCCCACCTCCGCGGGCATCTCGACCAGGGCAGTCCCGGCCATCCCGTACATCTTCTCGAAGGGCGTCGGATTGGGCAGGTGGTCCCCGGCATCCCTGAGCAGGACCAGGTTGGCCGGGAGCTTCCCCTCGCGGACCCTTTCCTTGTTCACCTCGCTTGAATTGAGAACCTGCTGAGCCTTCCGTGTGAATTCGTTGACTAGCCGCGCCGCTCGGATGGCGCCTTCGTCCTTGGACTCTGGTACGCAGCGCATGACATGATCCGCCCCGGAGGGTTCCTTGGCGGCGCCGAATCCTGCGACTCTGGCGTAGGCGGGATCCGTGTTGGAAATGGCGGCGCTCAGGGGCTCCCGCCCTCTGATTACCAGCACCCCCCTGTATGAGATGGTGGCCCTGAACTCGAAACGTGCGCCGACGAGGCTGATGCCGTTTAGGTCTACGGCAAGGAGCTCTGCCTCCTCCTGGGTGAGGTTCCTGCCAGCCCGCCTGTCGACGATTCTTCTGCCCTTTGCGGAGGCCAGGTTGGCGCGGAGCGCGAGGTCTCCCTTCCTCACTTCGAGCTCCGAGCCCACGGCCTCGATGACCCCCCTTCCTGGGTACCCCTGTTCGAAGGAGTAGCCCAGCATGTTGAACACTGCTATGTCCGACTCCGGAGCTATCCCCCTTCCGACTGTGGTCACGCTCCCGAGCCTCGATCGCGCTGCAATCCTGTCCAGATTGGGCGTGTAGGCTGCTTCAAGTGGAGTCGCGTAGTTCAGGCTAGGAGCGGGCCTGTCCCCGCAGCCGTCAAGCAGCACGTAGCCTATCTTCATTGTTTGGCGCAGGTGTCACCGGCGCTCTCCATTTGTTTCTTTCGCGAAACCCGTTCAGCCTTGAAAATGCTTATGTGCAGACCAAGTCGCGATGGCGTGCCCATGGTCGAGATCAGGAAAGACTACTTCTCGGAAAAGCTCTCGATCACTCTCCCCGACAGAGGGCTCAAGCCCGGGCAAGTCATCCCTCAGAAAGCGGAAAGATGCAACTATTGCGCAGGCAACGAAGAATTGACGCCGCCTGCCGATCTGGTGCTTGTCAAGAGGGGGGACACCCTCCTCAAGCAGACCGATTCTGAAGGAGACGTGGTGAAGAACTGGGCCGTCAGGATATTCCCTGCGAAGTACCCCGTTGTCACTCCCAACGCGCCGCCTTCCTACGGGGAGTCGCCACACTACAGCGAGCCGGCCGTGGGCTATCACTACGTGCTTGTAGGCACCCCAAAGCACGACCAGCCCTTCGCGAAGATCGACGTGGAGCAGTGGACCAACATATTGGCATCTCTGCAGGACAAGGTGAGGTGGCTCTACTCACAGAAGGGCGTGAGCTATGTCCTTGTCTACGCTAATAGTGAGAAGGAGGGGACGCCCACGGCTGTCCATCCGAGCCTTCAGATGGTAACCACCCCCAGGGTGCCCCCGGCGGTGGAGGAGGAAGCGGAGACTGTCCAGACCTCCCTGAACGAACTCGGCGTCTGCCCTATGTGCCAGGTTGTGGGGACGGAGACGGGCGGGCCGAGGCAGATACTCGCCACGGATTTCTTCCTCGCCTTCGCGCCGTGGGTCTCCACCCACCCCTTCGAGTTCTGGGTCTACCCAAAGAGGCACATGACAAGCATACTGAAACTTTCGCAGAAGGAAATGATGGACCTAGCCCTGATGCTGAGGTCGACCCTGGGAGGAATGTCCAAAGCCCTCGACGCGCCCAGTTTTACCATGGTCTTCCACAGCTCTTCAGAGAAAAAGACTACGAAGCAGATCCACTGGCACATCGAAGTCTATCCGAAGAGGGTCCAGTGGACGGGCCTGGAGCTCGGCGGAGGAATCTACGTGAGCGACGTGTCCCCTGAAGGCGCTTCGCAGGTGTTGGGGGCAAGCGCGAGGAAGGAGCTCGCCCAGCTGGTAGGTATTCGATAATCTGCACTGCTGTGAAAGCCGCAAGCAGAGAGGTTCTTCACCTTAGACGCCCCTTCTTCACCCCCGCCGCCTTTCTCTCCTTGGACGTGGAGGCGAAAGCGCGCCTGATGAGCCCCTCTTCCTCCCTCCCGAGCGCCATTCCCCTCCTCTCCATCATCCTTCTCTGCGTCTCCAAGACAGACTCGAGTAGGAGTTCCACGTCCCTCCCGGACTCCGAATCATGGAAGGTGAAGCTCGGCACGCACTTCGCCGCGAGACCTGATACATGAGAACCCGTTCCTATCGCCTTACCCGCGTGAACCAGGGTGCCAATGGAAAGCTTGGCCATGTCCCCGATGACCGGCCCCAGCTTCGTCATCCCGCTGTCCACTCTCTCCCCCTCTAGGTCGAGCCTGACGTTCCCGTAGGTGTTCTTCAGGTTGCTGAAGGTACATCCGGCTCCAAGGTTCACCCAGGAGCCGACGTAGGAATCACCCACGTAGCCGTAGTGCGCCTTGTTGGTGTAAGGGAGCATGATTGAATTCTCGATCTGGCCCCCAATCCTGCAGGAGTCGAAAATCGCCGTTCCTCCACCTATCAGCGCGGACATGATTCTCGCCTTGGGGCCGATGTAGCAGGGGCCCATGATCCTGCTGAAGCTCTCAATCGATGCTCCTCTGTCGACTATGATGGGGCCAAGCCGGGCGTCCAGTGTGACATGCGTTTCGATTTCGGCTCCGATGTCGATGATCACGTTGGCCGGAGGGCCTTTGAGCTCGACCCCCCTGGGCACGGGGAGGGCCTCTTCGAAGTGCTTCGCCTGCTCGGCGATGGCCAGTCCGTTGCTTTCGACGAGATCCCAGTACCCCTCGAAGAGAGGCTCGGCGGGTGTAGCTACCCTCTTCACCCGCTTTGCCAGCGAGGCAACCTCCTTCTTCGTTATGACGCCGGGCTTCAATGCGACCGAATCGAGCCTGGCGGCTACCAGTCTCCCCTTGGACAGGGCGACGAAGGGCTCAGACCATGAGGCCGAGAGGAGGATCCCCTCGTTCGGCTTGGCTCTGGCGTTGACAAGTACCGTGGAGCCGTAGGCCTTCTCGTTGTATGAGAACGGAGTAGCCTCCTTGGAGACCGCCGCGAGCTCGGGCCTCCCCCAGAGGGTGACGTCGGTTGCATCGGGGATCTTCTCCGCCAGCGCGTCAAGGAGCCTTTTCGTCCCCCAGCGCAGGAGGCCCGCGTGCCTCAACAGAGTTAGGGGGCCGAAGCCTGCAAGCCCGTCGTCTTCGAAGACAATGACCCTCATTGCGAGGCGAACCCGCTAGAGCAGCGTGCCCATCTTCTTTGTGAATTCATCATTGGCTTCCCTGTACGACTTCGTATCCCCTATGTCGGTGAAATGTCCGCCCATTCGCAAGCCGTAGACCTTCCCGTGCTTCATTGCCTCCTCGAAGGCCTCCCTCATTCCATACATTTGGTTCGGGGGGATGAACCTGAGGAAAGCTTTCTCCATCACATAGCAGCCGACATTGATGTACCCCGAGATAACAGGCTTCTCCCTCCATTCGGTGATGAGGCCGTCCACGTCGGTCTCGAGGAAGCCGTACTTCAGGTTGGTACTGTATTTCATTAGGGCCATAGTGGCGAGCGCCGAATGGCCCGAGTGGAACTGTATCAGCTTCTTCAGGTCCATCTCCAGGATGGCGTCCCCGTATACGCACACGAACCTACCGCGGATCTTGCTCTCGGCAGATTTCAGCTGCCCAGCGATGCCGAGGGGATGAGGCGAGGCCGCGTACTGAATCTTCACCCCCCAGTCTTTGCCAGCCTCGAAGTAGTCCTGAATCGTCTTTCCCAGGTACCCCGTGGTGACTATTACCTCGGCTATGCCATTCTTCTTCAGCCACAGGATAATGTGCTCAAGGATGGGACGAGGGCCCACTGGGAGCATGGGCTTGGGGAGGAGAAGGGTATAGGGCCTCAACCTTGTGCCCAGGCCCCCGGCAAGAATGACCGCTTGGATCTTATTGTTCTTCTGCAAGCCTTGCTCTTGGGCTTAGGCTCGCTACTTCGGCTTTATACGCTTCGTCGGTCCCCGAAAGGATGCAGGGGTCGACCACAAGGCCTTTCACACCGAGGGCCAATACGTTTGAGATGTCCCCCCTGGTGAGCTTTTTCTGCGTTCGCAGGAGGACGGGTTTCACCGAAAGCTTGGCGATTACCCCGAGGGTCGCATAGTCAAGTACGCTGAATGGCGCTCCGCGGGACTGGTGGGGGACCGTGGCTACGTCCACTGCTTCAACCCCGTCCATTTCCGAGAGCTGCTTCACCTGCTCGAGGATGTATCCTGTAGATATGGCTGTCATTTTCTTCACCCTGTCGTCGGAGAGTACGAACGTAGGCATCTGGTGGGCGTACATCTCTACGAAGTTGAAGGCGCTCGACATTATCCTCTCCCAATACTCCTCCGTGAGCAGTCTTGCTCCTCCTATGAAGAGGCCACATGGGACCGAAACCGTAGAGATCACGTCGTTGATGTAGGCGTCGTGGAGATCGTAGCTCCCGAAGTGGCTCGGAGACGAGCTCTCGTCCCCGTCAATGTTGAGCATGACGGCGTCGGCGCCTCCCTCGACCGCCTGGAGCGCGAGGGAAGTGCTGTTCTTCGGGAGGCTTGCTATTACGGTGTATTCCTTCGTCACCGACAGTAGTTCGAGTGGCCTCCTCGTCTGGCCAACAGATTCCATCCTACGTAGCATGAAGTCCCCGGGATTCCTTAGAAGAGAACTGCTCAAATGTGGACAACCCTTTGATATGCGCGTTTTCACTAATGTATTGGTGCGGGTACGACCGTGGATCAACGGTCGACCACTGGTCGGCGAAATGTCGAACAGGCTTCCTTGAGGCACGAGTCCTACGCCTGGCCAATCGTCAGCTTCCGGAAGTGGACGTGGCCAGCTAACTGGTCCGTGCTTCTTCGAAACGGTTGGCAAAATGACCTCCATGTTGTCTTGTTCTCATGCCAGCCGAACTCTGGCGGTTGTTCCACTACCCTGAACCATTGCGCCGAGGAGACCGTTGCTCGGCAACTGCAAGAGGGCGCCAGCGACCGCAGCGGCCATCCTAGACCGATAATCGAGCACCTCTCTGTAGTGGAAGTCCACAATTGATTAAGAGTCGAACAGCGTGTCTCGGACGAAGTGGTCCGACCAATGTCTTCTGGCTCTCCACAAGAAGGAGCAGGTGCGGTATACACGCCTCCTCCGGTCCCTTCCCATGCAAACCGTAGCCTAGCAATCGTAATCATTGTGGTAATCGCTGTGTCCGCCCTAGCAGGAGTTTACTTCCTGGGGGGACTCGATTCTTCCAAGAAGCAACCGTGGCTGTTCGACGGTGCCTATGGCACCTATTCAGGAGAGACGTCGTATCTGACCGCCACAGTCAACTTCACAATCAGGGTCCAGGTCATCAATTTTAGCAGCACGGCCGTAGAGATCCTTAGCTACTACACTCTCGAGTACGGAACCCACGATGATACCAATCAGTCGACTCGATGGCACCAGCTCAATTCAAGCGGGGGCATCGATTTCACCCCGCCCTCGGGGTACACGTTGTCCCGGACCTACAGTACAACAAGATATGTGTCTGGCAACACATACGACTGTGCCGCCTACGAATACGCCAAAGGAAGGACGACACTTACCGCATACGTGAGCAACTCCATCGACTTCCCCGTCGAATTCACATATGCATCGACGCCCATTACGGGGACCTCCCTCTCTCTCGATCTCCCGCTCGTCCAGACAAACATCAGCGGACTCTAGGAAGAACAGATCTGGACCATTCGAAGGTTGCATCCCCCGAGTCTAATCTAAGGTTCAGGAGGTGACGCCGATGGTTAGTCCGAGGACCAGGAATATGACAGCAAGGTAGGGGCTTGTCAGCTTGAACAGGGTCCAGGCTGTCTTGTTGCTCTGGGTCAGTGCGAGCTTCGCACTGTAGAGGAGGACGACGCCCCCTAGAACCACCGCAGTCAGAATGTAGATGATGCTTACGGGCGTAACGACGAAAATGGCGACAGAAAAGACGGTGAGCAGGGCGCTCGTGCCAGCTATGCAAATTGACGCGATTCTGTCTCCGAAGACTATGGGGAGCATGGGGACCTTGGCCGCCTCGTAGTCCTTTCTGTTGAAGATGGCCAGGCTCCAGATGTGAGTCGGGATCCATACAATGACGAGGGCAGACATGTACAAGGCGATGGGGGTCACCGTCCCAGCCACCGCCGAGTATCCCACGAGCACAGGCATGCCGCCTGAAATGCCGCCGAGGATTATGTTGAGCCAGCTCCTGCGCTTTAGCAGCAGCGAGTAGATCACGATGTTGTCTAGGAGTCCGAGGACCATGAATCCGGCAGAGACGGTGTTGATTAGAATGAATGGGACGAGAATCGAGAATGCGGCCATCACGAGCCCGAAGACAAGCGCGCTCGATGGCTTTACCCGACCAGCCGGCAGGGCGCGCCTCATGGTCCGCTTCATCATGCCGTCTATGTCCCTGTCGTGGTAGTTGGTCAGGACCTCGGCGGACGCGCTGCCGAGCACGAGTGCGGCCGTACCTATGACGAGGAGCCTCGGGGTGAGCACTGAGCCGGGTGTCTCCCTGAAGGCAACCACCATTGCGACCACGCCCGTGAAGACGAGTAGGCCCCAGATGCGCGGCTTGGTGAGCTTCCAGTAGTCCTCTATCCGAGCCATCATGCCCACGAAGCTGGCCGGGCGCGAGCTGGATAAAACGTTAGCGCAGGGGCGCTACTGTTCGAGTGTGTTGATACCCCGGTGAGATGGCCTATGTCTTGCGGACCAGTTTTAGCATAAAGGCGTATAAAGGACGGACGGATCCCTTTCAAACAATGGCATTCGACGACCCGCTCCAGTGGATCGTGATTGGGGTCATAGTGATCGTGATTTTCCTCTGGGGCCCACAGAAGATACCAGAACTCGCCCGTGGACTCGGGAGGGCGAAACGGGAGTTTGACCAGGCGTCCAAGGAGTTCCAGGGGTCGGTCACTGGGGCGACCAGCTCCCCTCCTGTGCCGAAGTCGGCAGACCAAGTCCTCGTAGAAACTGCGAGGCAGCTCGGCATCAGCACCGAGGGAAAGACGAGGGAACAGATTTCGCAGGAAATCGTCGCCAGGGCCAAGTCCCAAGCATAAAATAGGATGCCGGACGGCTCATCGCGTCCTTGCTACCCAGTCGCTTCCAGTTTTCTGAGCATATCGACGAGCTGAGGAAGAGGCTCAGGGTCGTTGCGATTAGCTTCCTCGTCATACTGCTCATTCTGATACTGTTCCCTGCGAACCCGCTCAACGCCATCCAGAACCCGGGGCAGTATGTCTCCCTCCAGTTCCTCCAGAACACGGTGATCGCCGCCTTCCTCGGCCGCGTGAAAACGGACCTCCTGCCAGCCGGGTGGACGTTGCTCGCGGCCAAAGGCATCGGAGAGCCGATGGAGATCTACTTCGTGGCCGCCCTCATCATGACCGTCGCCATCGACATGCCCGTGATCGCCTACGAGACCTACAGGTTCATCGATCCCGCCCTGAACGAGAAAGAAAGGGCCCTCATCTACCCATTCGTCGCCTCGACGTCGGTCCTATTCGTCGTGGGACTCCTCTTCGGCTACTTCGCCCTTGCCAAGTTCCTGATTCTTGCCCTAGCGCCTTTCTTCGTTTCTACCCAGACGGCGTTCTTGATCGATGCCGGGGCATTCTACTACGTGATATTCCTGATAATAGGTGCAACTGGCGCTTCGTTCACGAGCCCGGTTTTCGTTTACACACTCATCCGCCTCAGGGTCTTGTCAGCCGACTTCTTCTCCAAGAACAGGCTGATAATTTGGTTCCTGATCTGGGTGGTAACAGGACTCTTCCTGACCCCAGACGGCGGGCCACTGCTAGACCTGATCGTGTTTGTCCCGATAGTGGCCATGGTGGAAATAGCCGTCGCGCTCGGAAGGAGGAGCGTCAAGGACCTCCCGCCAGTGAGTGAGGGCCAGACCAGCAGGGAAGGGGGTATAGTCTGCCCGCAGTGCGGCGCGCGCCTCGCTACTCCGATGCTCTTCTGCGAAAAGTGCGGCAGGTCGATAGCGTAGCCAGGCTACTGCTTCCTGTCTTTGGCCTTTCTTATCGTGACTTCCCCTTCCGATACGTAGAGTATGATTTCGTCTCCCTCCTTCCACTCGAAACCTTCGACGATCGGCTTGGGGAGGGTGATCCTGAGGCTATTCCCCGTCTTCCCCAGGATGACCCGGAAGACTACTGGCACCGGGGCGGTTGGTTATTACGCAAATAAAAACGTAGGTTTGTCAACTTAGGAGACGGCGCGGGTCAATTCGATTCCCTCAAAGCCGATATATCATCCGAGTTATTACACAGGTGATAACGTGGCAGCCCAGGCTCAGGTTGAATCGACGCACTCGCGGCCGTTCCGTTGGGAAGAGCTTGGCATCGACCTGACCGACCTCGAGGCCTTGGCGGATCGGGTCTAGCCTCGCAATTTATTCAACTCCGGGGACTTTGTTTAATTACAACCTTCTCCATCTACGTCCATGACTGTTATAGACAACAAGAGGGCCCTGTCCTCCGCCGAAGGGTTTGACAAGATCTTTGAGATGGTGAAGGTTGCAACCGAACGGACCATCGGGAAGCACCGTGCAGGTCTTACCCTGGTGCTCGGGGACATTCGGAACGACGTCGGGGCCTACCACGAAATGGGCTCAAACGCAATTGTGATGAACAGGAACTTGCTTCGAATCGTAGAGAAGCTTGCGAAGTCAAGGTCCAAGCGAAATGCCTACGTCTTCATGATCCTTCTTCACGAGTACCTCCACAGCCTTGGCTACACCAGTGACGGGCAGGTGAGAGTCCTCGGGAGGCGAATAGCCGACGAATACCTTGGGAGAAGGCACCTTGCGGGGGAGATGGCCGTGCGCCCATTAGACCAGTTCTTCCCGGGCCTGTCGACGTTCTCCGCGTTCAGGGACAAGGGAGAGTACCAGACCATCAACCGCTTCGACTCCTCCAGCACTCCTTACATCGCATGACCGGGAACCTGTAAATACAACGCTCGGTCGCGCCAAACTTCGAAGGGACATAGTAGCGCTTCAATTCGGCCTCGTGGCCCTCGATATCGCAGCCTCTTGGGTCAGGATGATTCTGGCCCTCGGTCTGAGCATCCTTTTTGCCCTGGCGGTGGGGATATGGGCGGCAAGGAGCAGGAGGGCGGAGGCAGTCATCCTCCCTCTGCTTGACATATTTCAGTCGATTCCAATACTTGGTTTCTTTCCGTTCGTCATTGGTGCGATTTATGGCGCGTTCCCGAATGCCATAGGCGCGAACCTCGCCGTTATCGTCCTCATTTTCACCAGCATGTCGTGGAATATCGCCTTCGGAGTGTACGAGTCAGTGAAGGCGATTCCCCAGGACTACTACGACCTCCTCGACGTCGCCCACGCTGGCACCTGGCAGCGGATACGGACCCTGTACATCCCGGCGTCGATGAGCAGGATTGCATACAACACCCAGATTTCTTGGGCGGTAGGACTTTTCTTTCTAGTTGCAAGTGAAATTATCAGTGTCGGCTCGACCCACGTACCTGTCTCGTACGGCATAGGGATAGCCGTAACAAGCTTCCAGAATGCGACCCCTCCAGACTATCCCGACTACGCTCTCCTTATCGCCTCAATAATCGTCTCAGTCGTGATCTGGAGGTTCCTGTTCCTACGAGAGTTCGCCCTATGGTCTGAGAAGTTCAAGATGATGGAGGAGCCCAGGGAGATACATCGGGACCCTATCATGCGGTTCTACTCCTGGGTGAATCACAGGAGCATATCGAAACTGTTCCTCATGGCTCACGACAGTGGCGTCACCAGGTTCAGCTCGTCCATCGCCCGCTTCAGGCGAGGCCTCAAGTATGCGCTGCTCATCTTCCTTGGCATCGTCTTCGCGCTCATAGCGGTAACGATTTGGCAGTCAGGTTACCTCAATGTCGGGAGCGCACCTTCTCTCTACACGCTGGCTTCGAACGAGGTTGGAATACTGTACTCCCTCGTCGTGTCGTTTGTGAGGGTCTGGTACGTTGTGGCAGTCTGCATCGCTATTGGCCTGCCGATGGGGGTGGTTATCTCGCTCAACTTCAAACTGTATGACACGGCCTCACCTATCCTGGAGGTAATCTCCTCCATTCCCGCTCCCATACTTCTCCCCGCGATAGTTCTAATCCCGGCGATCGGCCATGACTCCGAAGTAGTTGCAGCGATTGTGATTTTCCTTTCGGTCTTTTGGTATATCGTGTTTAACGTCATGGCAGGGGTCAGAACCCTCCCCTCGGACATCAAGGACCTCCCCCAGGTATACAATGTCAGCAGGTGGGCCGCCTGGAGAAACGTGTACATCCCTAGTGCCCTCACCGCATTGGTCACAGGCGCGATAACGGCCGTCGGAGGAGCATGGAACGCCCTTATCATTGCAGAGTATTTCCAGACCGACCCGACCAAACCTCCCCTGACGCAGGTCGCCTCGGGAATCGGGAAAACCATCACGGTCGCGACCAACAAAGCCGACTATCTGACTCTGGCCCTGGCGGTCATATCAATGACGATTCTGATAGTCACATTCAACCTGACAGTCTGGAGACGGTTGTACCACAGGGTCACCAAGCGGTACACGTACAACAGGTGACGGAAATGAATGACTGAATGGCACAATCCTGCCGTCAGACTAAGTGGGGTTGCCCGCTTGCTCGTCCAGCTTACCGGCGAGGTAGCGGAGGACGTATGCAGAGTTGCCCTCGTTCCCAGCTACCCACTTCACAATGTCAGTCATGGTGACCAGGCCCGCCAGCCTCCCCCCGCTGTCGGTTACGATCAGACGCCGAACGTTGTGCTGCAACATCTTCTCGGCTGCCTCTCTTATTGTTGCGTCCGCCGGAATCAGAAGAAGGGGCGTAGACATGATTTCCTTGACCCTGACCTTCCGCGGCTCCTTCCCGACCGCTACCACCTTCGCTAGGATGTCCTTCTCCGTTACCATCCCGATGGCTCCCTGGCCCATCGAGATTGGAAGACAGCTGATTCTTTTCTCAACCATCAAAGCCGCCGCGGCGGAGACGAAGGCATCTCCCGTGACCGTATACACGTTCTCTACCAGAATCCTGCCGATAGGATCATTAGTGGACATCTTCGCTTCCTGCTCTCGATGCCTTGCGGACCCAGCTTGTATCCTTTTTCATCTTCCATCCACTGAAGGGCGCCGGTTGGGGGGCAGGTTTCCCAGCGGGACTGCCGCTCGATATCTCAGAGGCTCGTATCGCCGTCGGCAGAATCCTGGCAACTAGAACGTGTTATGTGCGCGGACCTGCGGTTGAGATTGGTTGGCAGGGCCCAGCCCAGGCTCCGTCCCTTCAAGCTCGTAAACGCGATTAGAATCGGATTCACAATCGGTAGGGAGCGACTCTTAGAATCCAAACCAATTATGAGTCGACCCCGACAGTCGCTGACCCTGGTGGCCATTCACTGACAAGATTCGTCATTCAAGATGGCATGGTCCCTCAGGAGAAAATGGCCGTCACCGCCATGCTTGGCCATGACCTCGAATAGGATTCGAGAGCTTCCCTATTCCTCGAGACATCCGGAAGCAGAGTGGAGTAGTTCGCCATTGCGCTCTCGATTGTGTTAGCCAGGGAGATTGCGTAGTGGTCCTTGGGCACCAGGGGTCTGAGCCCATACAACTCTGTCAGTTCTGAATCCCGATTGCCGTCTGGTGCAATTATCGGGAGGCCGAAATCGGCAGCTGCAAGGAGACAGGACGGCGCACCATCCTCAGAAGAACATCGAACGTAGAGCGTAGAGCTGCGAAGTATGCGGTAGACTCGCTTCGGTGGTAATTCACCGAGAAAGAAGACCTGGTTTCGGCCGTGTCGCCTACTTAATTCCATCAGATACTCTCTTTGGGGGCCTTCCCCCACGATTGCAATCCTGACGGAGGGATCAAGGTAGGCGCTCGCCTCTACAAGTAGGCTCTTTTTGGCCGAGTCGATCAGACTGCCCACTGTAACTACGTCGAATTCCTTCCTGCCCTCAATTCCGAGCTCGAGAGGGAAGAAAGGGGTGGGCAGAACCCTCGTGACGGTGGCTCCCAGACTGCGGACCTCTTCCTCCACCTTGGCGTTCCCGCAAAGCACCATATCTGCCTTCCTCACTGCCCACTTGAGAAACCATGTCCGGGTAAGCCTCCCTTTTGACAGAACGTCAGGGCCGATGGCATAGAACAGTATCTTGCAATCCGTGATGCGGCGAACGACGAGGGCAAGAATCGCGTCGAGTCCGATGGAGTGAACAATTACTATCTGGCGCTCGGACCGAGGGACAGACCGGCATATTGCCAGAAGACGAGAGAATTCCCTGAGAATACCTAAAGAGAATCTGGCTGGGTCAGTCCTGAAATCCGATTTCCTTGCAATCCATTTAACAGTACAGACGCCCTGTAGGGCCCTGTAGAGGCTCTCACCATGAATCGACAGTCTGCTTAGCAGGATCACCTGGGGGTGGTTTTCCATCACTCTCTCCCTTGCAGAGTTTCGAGAGATAAGCAGAATGAGTCTCCAGGATGAATTCAGGCTCTGTGTTGTCATGGCGTCTTGGGGGTGAGGTCCGCTTG
>Ga0187780_10001820_pt1 | contig 16109 bp, 16 predicted proteins | sample 1015_Q2_SP10_20__FD_132429 | JGI IMG/M metagenome (GOLD analysis project Ga0187780, IMG submission 132429) | Tropical peat soil microbial communities from peatlands in Department of Meta, Colombia - 1015_Q2_SP10_20_MG | ecosystem: Environmental > Terrestrial > Soil > Wetlands > Peat | place... | reverse complement strand
TTGAGAAGGATCAGCTCTATCTCAGCGTGCGCCATGCACTTGAGCACCGCAGGCTGGTTCTGGAGAATCGCATTTACCAGAGTGACCTTGAGCAGCTGGTGGCCGAGCGCACGCAACAGCTCTCCATCGCGCTCCAGGATCTGGAGCAGTCCTATGACTATACGCTCGAAGCCTTGGGCGGGGCACTAGACGCAAAGGACGCGGAAACCGAAGGGCACTGTCAGCGCGTCACTGCCTTCACGATTACGATCGCGCGGGCGATGGGGGTCGACAAGGCGCTATTGCGCCAGATCGCGCGGGGCGCTTTCTTGCACGACATCGGCAAAATGGGCGTTCCTGACCACATCCTGCGCAAGCCGGGGCCGCTAACCCCCGCCGAACGCGACATCATGCGCAAGCACTGCGAGATCGGCTACGCGGTTCTAGAAAGAATTCCGTTTCTGAAGGAAGCTGCCGAAATCGTTCTTTCGCACCAGGAGTTTTATGACGGGACAGGTTATCCGCGCGGACTGAAGGGCGATCAAATTCCGCTCGGGGCGAGAATATTCGCCGTCGCCGATACGCTCGACGCGATGATTTCGGACCGGCCTTATCGCAAGGCCCTTCCGATTTCCGCTGCCCGCGACGAAATCCGGCGGTTCGCAGGCACGCAGTTCGATCCGCGTGTTGTCCAGACGTTTCTCGCGCAACCCGAGAGAGTCTGGCGCGAACTGCATGAAAGAACCGGGGATCCCTTCCGTCTCACCCAACTCGAACACGCCTAAGCCAGACTCGGGACCTTCCTCACATCCCATCTCTTTGCGGAATAAAATTGACCTGACGGAATTGGTGGCGTGCTGCCCTTTTCTAAGGGAACCTGCTGACGGCGGAACGAACGGGATTCCGACGTCGATAGATGAGGGAGAGGATGGCCGAGAACAAGCTGATCGCGGGCACGAGCAGGATGAAGATGCCGTGCCGGAGGGCGGCGCGGCCGGCGACGCCGGAGGCAGCGGCGCCCTGGTAGCACTGCGCACAGCCCTGCGCGGCGGCGCGGGAGGCGGTCGAAACCACCCCCAGCGCACACAAGATCGCGAAGCCAGCAACCGCAAGTAAGCCGGTCAGAACCCTCATCGTGGGGAAACGCTCGATCTGGCGTCGCATTCCGATGGGCATTCCTCACCCTCCTAGCAAGAGCACGACAAAGATAAGCAACCAGAGCGCGGTGAGAAAATGCCAATACAGCGCGACCACATACGTGGCGGTCTCAGGCGTCAGCCGGCTAGGCAGGCGGCCGGTCAGGGCGAGAAGCGCGGCAATTCCTCCGAGAAGGTGCAACGCATGCGCGGCGGTGAAGACATAGAAAAAGCTGGCGCTCGGAGTCGTCGCGAGGAAAAGCCCCGCTGCCACCAGCTGCCGCCATGCTAGAAGCTGTCCGGCCAGAAACCCTATGCCGACAATCGCTGTGAGGCTCCACCAATGCCGATGATCGGCCTCGCGGCCCGTCAGCAAGCACCGGCGCGAATACGCGAGCGTAACCCCGCTAGCGGCCAGCAGCGCTGTGTTGAGCCACAGAATGTGCGGAAGCGGAATCGGTTGCCAGTCCGTATTGGGCAATCCTCGGCGCACCACCCAAGCACTGACGAGCGCCGAAAAGAACATCAAGATCCCACCGAGTGCGATGAGCATCCCGGTGATATACACGCGCTCGGAAGCTGGGTACTTCGGGTCGCCCCCGCCGCCACGGCCGAAACACTCGCCGTTTGCTCCCCCGCTGCGCCCGATGGATTCGGCAATCGTGCTCGCTAGCATGACCTTCCCTCCTCAGATGGTGCATCATGCTCGGATTGAAGGTGCTGCGGAAAAAAATCCTGAGGGCCGGCAGGCAGGCTGTACTCATATGGCCCCCGGTACACGGTCGGGAACTGGCCGGCGAAGTTATCCGGAGGAGGAGGCGAGGCAGTTGCCCACTCGAGGCTTGTCGCGTCCCATGGATTGGCCGACGCCGGTTCCCCCTGTCTGATACTCCAGAAGAAATTATAGAAAAAAATAAGCTGTGCAGCGGCTGTTATAAATGCCGCGATGGTCATGAAACGGTGCAGCGGCTGAAGGGAGGCAAGGTACTGAGCTCCGCTCGCATCGGCATACCGTCGAATTCCACCAGCGATACCCACAAAATGCATGGGCATGAAGACCGCGTATACGCCCGCGAACGTCAGCCAGAAATGCAGCTGTCCGAGAGCCCTGTTCATTTTCCGGCCAAACATTTTGGGGAACCAGTAATACGTCGCTGCAAAAATTCCGAAGATGGCAGCCACGCCCATAACGATATGAAAATGCGCGACTACGTAGTACGTAGCGTGAAGAGAAGTGTCCAGGGCCGGCTGCGCCAGAAAAATTCCCGACAGCCCACCGGTGACGAAAAAGGAGATGAAGCCAAGGGCGAAAAGCATGGGCGTCTGGAACTGAATTTTCCCGCCCCACAGGGTGCCGAGCCAGTTGAACGTCTTGATCGCCGATGGAACGCCAATCGAAAGCGTCAGCATCGAAAACGTCAGGCTCGAATAGGGGTTCATGCCGCTCACAAACATGTGGTGTCCCCATACGAGGAATCCCAGCAAGCCGATCGCACAAAGAGCAAAAACCATGGCGCGATAGCCGAAGACGGGCTTTCGCGAGAAGTTGGCCAGGATGTGCGAAACCACCCCCATGCCGGGCAGAATGGCGATGTAGACCTCGGGGTGCCCAAAAAACCAAAACAGATGCTGCCAGAGGAGCGGCGAGCCTCCCCCGTGCGTCTGGAGTTCACCGCTTACGACCAGGCCAGCGGGCAGGAAAAAACTGGTGCCCGCCACGCGGTCGAGCGCGAGAAGGATTCCTCCTGCAAAGAGAACGGCGAAGGCCAGCAGGCTGAGAATCGCTGTGACGAACCAGGCCCAAACGGTGAGTGGAAGACGCGTCAGCGTCAATCCAGGAGCGCGCAGGTCGATGGTCGTGGAGATGAAGTTGATCGATCCCAGCAACGAGCCGACACAAAAAATCAAAATGCTGACGATCCACAGGGACTGGCCAATTCCTTCGCCCGGACCTGTGATTTCACCCATCCCGCTGAGCGGCGGATAGGCCGTCCAGCCGCTAATGGGCGCACCCCCAGGAACACCAAAGGCGGACAGCGCCACCAGCAATGCCACGAAGGTGAGCCAGAACGAAAGCATGTTGAGGCGGGGAAAGGCCATATCCGTCGCACCAATCTGAAGGGGAAGAAAATAGTTGCCAAAGGCGCTCTGCGGGGCGGTCGTGAGCACAAAAAAAACCATGATCGTACCGTGCATGGTTACGAGCGCCAGATACTGCTCGGGCGTCATCGTGCCGCCGGTCACAAAGGGAAGGCGGGCCGCGGGCCAGACCAAGTGAAATCGTATGCAAAGAGAAAGAAGCAGGCCGATCGTGACCGCAGCGAGCGAGAGAAAGAAGTACTGAAGACCGATGACTTTGTGGTCGGTGCTGAAGACATAGCGTCGAAAAATTCCCGGTTGCGCCCCCGCTCGAGCGGGGACCGCGGTGCTCGCCAAATGATCGGAACTCACGGGGTCATCGCCTGACGATTCCGGAACGCTTCAAACTCGGATTGGGAAACGACGCGGAGCAGGCTATGCATCGTGTAATGTCCGAGCCCGCACAATTGGGTGCACACGATTTCGTACTCACCGATGTGATCGGCCGTAAAATGTACCGGAATGATCATGCCCGGCATGGCATCCTGCTGCAGGCGCAATTCACGGACAAAGAAGCTGTGCACGACGTCTTGTGAACGCAGCAGCAGTTCAACCGGCCGATCGACAGGAACGATCAATTCGGAAACAACGATGTCGTCACCCCCGGCCGGATCGCTTGGATCGATGCCGAGTGGGTTGCCGGCGGGCGCGTTCACAAGGCTGGGATCGATCCGGCCGAATTTCCCGTCCTTGCCCGGATAACGAAAGGCGTACACAAACTGGTAGGTGGTCCCTTCGACTTGGATGGCGCCAGAGGCAGGAAGCGTGAATCGGGCATCTGCCCAAGCTTTACGACCCAAAACCCCGAGGGCAACAAAGACGACCAACGTGAGGCTCGTCCACAGGATCTCCAGGCCGACATTTCCACGGACGAAGCGCGCCTTCTGGCCGCGATCGCGAAAACGAACCACGGCGTAGGCCAGGCTCAGCTGCGCCAGCAAAAACGCCACTCCGGTGACGTATAACGTGAGGTTGTACTGATGATCGACCAAGACCGCATCGCGTGAGATCGGAGCCGGAGCCGGATAAAGGCGTGCGGCGAAGATGAAGATGGTGGCAGCCGCGACGAGGATCAAAAAGATCGCAAGAAGAAGAGACGGTGATCCGAAACCTCGGGCACGGTTCAAGATCCGGGGGTGTAAAGATCCGATCCGATCGGTGAGATTCGTCGTGAATAACGGCACGAGTCGGCTCGACACCCAATCATACAAACAAAACAGAGGGGAGAATTCAAGCGGAGGGAAGGAGTTGGTGCGGTCGAGTGGATTCGAACCACCACGGTATTGCTACCGCCAGCCCCTCAAGCTGGTGCGTCTGCCAGTTCCGCCACGACCGCAATCAAGGTTAGCCAAGACGATTGTAGCAGAAGGCAGTTAGAAACCTGACAAACATCTGAGAACGTCTTGGTTACGACTTGCCGGACCCAAGCGTTATTTCTTCGCAGGGCTCTGCGGAGACGGCAGTGGCGCTTGTGGTGCCGGCAAAGACGGAGATGGTGGTTTCACGGGAGCCTGCGAGGGCTGGGTCTGCTCGAGAATCGAACCGGTGCTCGTAGAGGGCGTGGCGCGTTTAAACGAGAGAGCCAGCGATGTCGCCATGAAAACGATAGCGCACCAGGTGGTTGCGCGAGACAGAAACGTTGCGGCTCCCCGAGGGCCAAATGCCGTTTGACTGCCTGAGCCACCGAACGCGCCTGCCAGGTCGGCGGCATTGCCGCTCTGCAGCATGATGACGATGACCAAAACGAAGCAGACCAATATGTGCAATGCCACTAGCACGGCCGACACGCGCCAACCGATCCAGATCACACCCGCAGCGATTAGAAACGACAGGGCCCATTTAGCCCATGAAGGGATTTCCATCTCTTGCTCCCACCTCTTCTTTCAGCGGTCCTAGAAATTCACGATTGCGGCGAACGATTTCGGCTCCAGGCTCGCCCCGCCCACCAGCGCACCGTCGATCTCCTCGTGCGCCATCAACCCCTTGATATTTCCCGGTTTGACGCTGCCACCATACAGAATGCGAAGAGCGGAGGCCTGCGCAAGGGTGAATTGCGCTGCCGCCAGTTTCCGGAGATAGGCGTGAGCCTCGCCGGCAATTTCCGGAGTTGCGGTTCGCCCCGTACCGATTGCCCAAACCGGCTCGTACGCAATCAGAATACGCGAGAACTCAGCAGGGGTCAACGCAGCCAAACCGTTTTCGAATTGGCGCTTCAGCACAGCCTGCGTGAGATTGCCTTCGCGCTCGGCGAGCAATTCGCCGACGCAGACGATCGGTGTCAGTCCCGCTTGGAGCGCAGCTTTCGTCTTACGATGCACCGATTCGTCTGTTTCACCAAACCATTGACGCCGCTCCGAATGGCCGATGATCACGCCACGGCAGCCGGCATCCACCAGCATCGGAGCGGAAATTTCACCCGTAAAGGCGCCTTCCCGCTCCCAGTAAAGGTCTTGCCCCACGATTCCAATCGAAGAATCGCGGGCGCCTTCGACCGCTGCGGCCAACGCGGTGAAGGGAGGCGCGACCAAGATTTCACAATGCCGGGAGGAAGAGACCAACGGCTGAAATGCCTGAAAAAAAGCACGCGTTTCGGTCGCGGTCTTATACATTTTCCAATTGCCGGCGATAACCGGGCGGCGCAAGCCGTTCTCCTTTAGTGTGAGGGGCGCGCGTTGGTAAGAGCTTCGATGCCCGGGAGTTTTTCACCGGCGAGAAATTCAAGCGAGGCCCCGCCCCCGGTGGAGATGTGAGAAATCTCAGCGGCAACCCCGGACTGCTCAACCGCTGCCACAGAATCGCCACCGCCGATGATGGAGGTGGCGCCGGACCTGGTGGCTAGAGCGACGGCGCGGGCCATCGCGAGAGTGCCCTGCGCGAACGCCGGACGCTCGAACATGCCGAGCGGACCGTTCCAGATGATGGTGCGGGCCAAGGAAACTTCCTTGCCAAAGAAAGCGATCGTTTTCGGGCCCACGTCGAGGCCCATCCAGCCGTCTGGTGTGTTGGCGATGTCGGTGATCTTGGTGGCGATGGAATCGGGCGATTCAGCGAGAACATGATCGAGAGGAAGGAGAAGGCGGAAGTGCTGGGTGCGAGCTTCCTCGAGAAGCCCGCGGGCGAGATCGAGCTTGTCATTTTCGACGAGCGACTTCCCGACACGGTGGCCCTGCGATTTAAGGAACGTGTACGCCATCGCGCCCCCGATCAGCATGGAATCGGCAAGCTTCATCAGATTTTGCACCACTTCAATTTTATCAGAGACCTTCGCACCACCCAGAACGGCAACGAATGGGTGATCGGGATTCGATAGCGCTTTGCCAAGATAGGCAAGCTCTTTCTCCATGAGCAGGCCCGCGGCAGCCTGTTTCACGAACTGTGTGATGCCAACTACAGAGGCGTGCGCGCGATGCGCTGAGCCGAAAGCGTCCGAGACGAAGACCTCGTCGCAAAGCTCGGCAAGCTGGCGGGAAAACTCACGATCGTTGGCTTCTTCCTGCGGGTGGTAGCGTACATTTTCGAGCAGCAGCACACCCCCATTGGCCAAAGCTAGGCTTTTCGCTCGGGCCTCCGCACCCACGCAGTCAGATGCGAAATCGATAGGTTTGCCGAGGAGCTCACAAAGCCGCGCGGCCACCGGCGCCAAGCTGAATTTCGGATCCACTTTGCCTTTGGGCCGGCCGAGATGAGAAGCGAGAACGAGGCGTGCACCGGAGTCGATGGCGAGCCGCAGCGTCGGCAAAGTTTCTCGAATGCGCGTGTCGTCGGTGACGTGGGAGCCATCGAGCGGGACATTGAAGTCGACACGGATAAAAACGCGCTTGCCTTTAAGATCCAGATCGCGGATGGAAAGCTTATTCATCGTGGTCGATGGAAACGCTTGGAAGCTAGAGCCTGGTGGCCAAAATCTTGATCAGGTCGACGCAGCGGCACGAGTAGCCCCATTCGTTGTCATACCAGGCCAGAACCTTTACGCAATTGCTGCCGACGACCCGAGTGTAGCCAGCGTCAACGATGGAGGAGTGGGGGTTGCCTCGAAAATCGACCGACACCAATTCGTCCTCGGTATACGCAAGGACTCCTTGCATCGGGCCGTCCGCCGCCGCTTTGAGGGCGGCGTTCACGCTCTCAACCGTGGCGGGCTTCTCCGTCATAACCGTGAGATCGACAACGCTCACGTTAGGAGTAGGGACGCGCAACGAATAGCCATCGAGTTTGCCTTTGAGTGCGGGAATGACCAGATGCAAAGCCTTGGCCGCGCCCGTCGTCGTGGGAATCATCGAAAGCGCTGCGGCACGGGAACGACGAAGGTCTTTGTGCGGCAGGTCGAGAAGACGCTGGTCGTTGGTGTAAGAATGAATCGTCGTCATCGTGCCAACTTGGATGCCAAAGCTGTCGTGAACAACTTTTGCGACGGGCGCAAGACAATTGGTGGTGCAAGAAGCATTGGAGACGACGTGGTGCTTTGCCGGGTCGTAAGTTTTGTCGTTTACACCGATGACGAAGGTGGCATCGGGATCGGTGGCCGGCGCGGAGATGATGACTTTTTTGACGGGGCCCCGAATGTGCTTTCGTGCCTCTTCGGCCTTCGTAAACAACCCGGTGGATTCCATAACGATGGAAGCGCCCACCGAAGCCCAGTCGAGCTGCCCGGGATCCTTGACGCGAAACACTTTGAAGCTTTTTCCGTCAACACAAATCGAATCGTCCGTGTGAGTCACCTGATTCGGAAGATTGCCGAGAATCGAATCGTATTTGAGCAGGTGCGCGAGCGTCTTGGAATCGGTGATGTCGTTGGCCGCAACGATCTCGATCGATGGATTGCCGAGCGCTGCGCGAAAAATATTGCGACCGATGCGTCCGAAGCCGTTAATACCAACCTTAACCGCCATGAATCCTCCGGAAAATCGCCAAGGAATATGACCTGCGGAAGGGTCTGCAGGGGTTACAGCACCACGATGCTAGGGCGCGAAGGGGAAAAAGTCAACGCGATCGCGGGGCAGCGCGCTAGTTGAATTCCTGGACTCGGATCACCGTATCGCCCGCGAAGGTGACGAACGTAGTACGTGCGGGTGGGCTGCCGTAAATCCAGTCCTCGGTTTCGTTGCCTTCCGGGCTTTTCTCCCGAACTTTGTGCTCCGGACGGCCCATCGCTGCAAGCACCATCTCCTGATCCATTCCTACGACGGCCCGATGGTCTTTGATGGCATCTTGAAAAAGCGGCGGAAGCGTGTCCACCCAGTTCACCGCTGCTGAGTGCTGTTTGGAAAAATCAAAAAAAGCAGAAAGGTCGTTTTTCAGATCGTCCGGGCTCATGTCCGGAACCGGACGCCCGTAGTCGAGAATAAGCGTGGCGCCCGCCACCTGCGCAGGACCAGAAGTCTCCGGTGGAGGCGTTTCGACGTTGCCGATGCCCACCTGAACGTGCTGACGCCAATTAAACTTCTTCTTCCCCCCACCGTTGATTTGAAAAATCACCTCCTGCGACCGAAACTCGACGCCCGTGATCTGCACGGTGTCGCCCTGGGTGGCGGCTGTTCCGTAGAGTCTGAGCGCATCGCTTAGCTTCTGCTTGTCGACTGGCTTCCCCGCTGCAATTCTGAAACCCTTCTTACCGCTAGGCAGCGACTGCACAAGCTTGGCGAATTCGCCATCGACGTATCGGACGAGCAAAATCCGAGATTCCGGCTTTAGCGGCTCAGAAGACCGTGGGGAGGGTTGAGACAAAGACGCGTCCTGCGCCGGCGTGCCTGGGTTTGCCAATGGTTCGGAAAGGGAGCGGGAATCGGCCTTGGTCGTCATCCCGGAAGGCTCAGACAGGAACCCCACTACACCCTGCTGATCCGTTCCCGCGGCAAGCAGAAGGACAAAAGCGACGGTAGCTACGGCGTTCATCGCTGTGCTCACAATTGTATGGCGTTTTCTTTCCCAAGTGAACAGGCCCAAACTATGCCCCTACGAAGGTGGCCGGACCGAGTGAAAAAATGAGGCGAAGGCGCTGACGACAGAGATGCGGACAGCATCGCGGCGCGTAAGGAGGCCGCCCGTCAGCACACCCCAAGCTCCTTCTGCATCACGGATACCGTGCCCCCCCGCATAGACGTCGATGGCATCGGCCAGTTCGACACCGCAATCGATAACTGGTCGCATAACCGGCTCTGGCAGCTGTACCGCACCGGACTGGCCGAAGGCCCCTCTCCCGGATCCATCCGTGACATAGGCCCAGTTCTCGAGAAAGGCCCAGCACCTGCCGTGTTCATGCACAACAGCGAGCCCACCCTCGAGCCCCAAAAAGTATTTCCACGGCTCGCGCTGCTCCCGGGCGATGATGGCGAGCGCTTCGGCGCGCTGACGCGCGCCCGCCATGGTTTCCTCGCGCGAAAGCGGCGTATGGCGGACATGGCTGGGAACATCCACGGCGACAATGTCGAATTGCGCGCCATCATGAAACCGAGGAACGAGCACCTCGAGCGCATCTCGAACCGCATCGAGCTTCGGCCGGCGCTTGCTGCCGACTGCAACAATCAGCGTTTCCATGGATCCACACTGCGCTTCCATCTTTCCACAAGGTTCGCTTTGGGCGGAAGAAGAAGAAAAGGAGACGGGAAAAACTGGAGCGGGATAAGAGAATCGAACTCTCGCCTCCACCTTGGCAAGGTGGCGTACTACCACTATACGAATCCCGCGCGCTTAAAAGCGGTCTCGTCTTTTTATAGCACGAGCCTAGGAGGTGGACAAGGGCCAGGCGTCCGGGCTCATCGGCCGAGAAGCCGAGGCGGCCTGGGTCTGGAGGCAGACGAAACCGGAAAATCCGCGACGGCTCAATCGACCTCGACAATGCGGGTTGCCTTCACCACCGGTGACTTTTTCTGACGGTCTGCAAAGCGCTCCGCGCGTTCACGATCAATATAGACACGAGCGAACTTTTCACCGTCGTGATAGTAGACCGTGACTTGCCAGTGGCGGTGCCTGCGGCGGCGGTCCCGGCTGATCCGGCTGGGCTTACGGGCGTTCTTTTTTCTCCTCACGATCGAGCAGCCCTCGTGGATTCAGACTATGCAAGGTCCTGGGTCAGCGCACAAGTAGCAAGCTGACCGTTAACCTTCCAATTATTGCATGCCGACGGCAGTCAGATCGACCTAGCCTCTCTCGGTCGGAAACTTTCCGCTGGGCGCACGCGTATCAACCACTGAAAGAGAGGTGAACGCAAATGGGCTGCTGCACGCGCGAAGTGCAAATCGAAGACCCGCGAAACCATCCGGCCGAAACGGTGGCGGCCCTTCGGGACATCCTTTCCAGTGGAGCGAGAACCATTCCAGACCCCAAGCGGCGTGGATTCTATGAAATCCAAGGTGACTCGCTTGTCTACTACATCCACATTTCACCTGTAAACGGCAACGTGCTGCTCCTGGCCACCTGGCCGCATCAGACGCTGGTGCAGAAATCTTCGATTGCTTAGCACTAGGGGGCCAAGTCACCAGCTTTCAGATTCAAGGTGTCGAGGGCACTTTTTTTCAACTTGTACAGCGACGGGCTGTCGGTTGTTTGCGCGTAGACGAAATCGCCGAGAGCCCTCGAGATTTTGATCACCAGTGGTTTGCCGTCCTTACCCGTCAGTACAGCGGTGACGGCCGGATTGGCCTCCAGTGCGAGTAGGTTCGGAGCAGGATGATCGATCACTTCCTCAGCCGTCAGGCCCGTAAGAGGATCGAGGATTTTCCAGCTCGAGGCGGACTTGCCTTTTTGATCTGCGGGCGTTTCAAAAACCCAATCGTCTGGGCTGTCCTTCTGGCGGTTTAAGGAAACGGAGCCGTTCGCATTGCGGATCTCCAACGACTGAATATCGGTGGGGCTGGCGTGCACAACCTTCTTGTCGCGGAGGTCAGCGAATTTCTCAGAGAGCTTGTTGTAAACATCGGCGTTGATGCGAAAGATCGTCGGTCGGGAGACATCGCGTGCAAAATAGGCTTCGCCATCCTTTTTCCCGACCAGCAGGGTAGACTGTACGCCTTTCCCTTCGGTAACGGTGAACGAGATCGCCGGACTCAAAAGGCCGTAGTGGCCGAGATCATCCGGCTTCTCACTCGCGACCGAAAGCAACGTGGCGTCTCGAACCGACTGAAACAGCGACGTGACCGCATCGTCGGAGGCAAGGACATCCGATGGCTTTTTAATCCTCCACCGGTCGTTCTCTTTAAAAGCCTCGATCTGGCCCGCTCTATTCTTCAGCGCGAACGACCCTGCTTGCGCGCTGTCGAAATGGAGGACCGAGCGATCGCGCAAACTGTCCAGACCCTTGGTCGCGCTGGTCTCAAGCAGGGTCGGAAGCAAGGAGACCTGTTGCGCGCCATCTATGATCGCGTACACCGAATCACCGGTGAAGGTCTTATTCCCGATCAGAAGTGTATGCCTGGCTCCACTTGCCAGCTGAAATTCGACAGAGGCCTGCGGCGGGTCTAGGCCAAAGGCCTTTAGTCGGTCGGGGGTGGCGGGCTCGGTCTCGGAAATGTCTGCTCCTGCGATTTGCTCCGCGAGGCCGTCGACTGTGGCTTGGTCGGCACCGGTCTCAACGGGTTCAACGATTTGCCAGGAGCCGCCGCGTTTGACAAAGCGGATCGCAGGCTCACTCGGCCGGGTCGGATGAGCAAGGGTAAAAGAGACCACATCAGGAGCCTGAATCGAGTAAGCGCGCTTGGGAGGAGTGGTTTTTTCTGCGCTGCTACGTTTCCAGTCAAAGTAATAGACCGCTCCGGCCAAGATCGCGGCAATGGCAAGAATGATCAGCGTTGTTTTCTTGATGATCATGGCTCGACCCAACCCTCTAGCGGCGCTTCCACCAGATCGCTACACCTATCAGAACCAAAATCCCCGGGAGGAAGAAAAGCTCGAGCCACTGAAGGCTGGCCATCTGGCCTTCGGTGAGGGTAACGTGACGAGCGGTCGGCGGTTTGGGACGGATCGATATGAGGTTCTCATCCTGCGCGAGCCAGTCGACGGTATTGAAGAAGAGATCCCCGTTGCGCTGCAGGCCGAGCCACTGGTTTTCGGCAAAATCGGAATCGCCGATCACGACAAGACGCGCGCTCTTGTCGCCTACCGTGCGACTGGCTGCGACTCCCAATGAAAGTGGACCAGCGGTCTTCGGGTCAAACTGCACCTCGCGGACCAGTTTCGGAATCGTGAAACTGCGTTCCGAAGTTTTCAGAAGCTCGACGGCCTGGGGATCGGACTTGGCTTTGTCCGCGATGGAAACCGTGCGGGCCAGGTTGAAGAAGGTCATGCCACCTTGGAGGGTCTTGGTGATCGGGCTGTCGCCGTAATCCACCACCAGGGGCGTAGCCGGGCCCGTGCCGAACAGGCGACCAACGCCGCTGGCGTCGACAACCACGTTGTCGCCGACCTTAATGTTCCAAGACTGAAAAATGCTGTCGAGCTTAGGATCTGTCTGGGGATCGACTTCGATTAGCACCTTGCCGCCGTCATCGAGGTATTTGGAAACGAATGCGGCTTCCTGAGGAAAATACCCCTGGGTGGGGCCGGCGATGGCGAGGATATCGCAGCTTGCCGGTACGCCATTCTCTTTCACTAGATTGATGGAGTTGGTGTTGTAGCCTTCTTTTAGGAGGCCTTTTTGAACAAGGCCGTACCCTTGCGCGTCTTCATCGCTCAGGGACTTTTCGCCGTGCCCGGTGACGAAACAGACCATCTTCACACTGTTGCGCGTGACCTTCATGATGGCCGTAGTGACGTCCTGTTCCGAGTAGCCGCCTTCTAGACCGGAGGGCTGGATGGGCTGATGTTTCGACCCGGCAGCGACAATGACGTCGCCCACGTGGGTGGCACCGTATTGTTGAGCGATTTCAGGCTTTTCTGTCGGGTCGACGTCCTCGAATTTAACGTGCGGACTCACACTCCTGTATTCCTTCATCAGGTCCGTCAGTTGGGCGTCCTGACTCTTGGCGAACCGCACGATCGTGATGTCCTCCTTGAGGCCACCGAGGATTTTGCGAGTCTGATCGGAGAGCGTGTAGAGCTTCTCGGTGGTCAAGTCGAAGCGCTTGTGATGGCGATAGCTGACGAAATTCAGTAGGCCGAGGATTGCCAAGACGGCCAGGGAAAGAATGGTTGTATTTGTGCCAAGCTGGGAGGAACGGCGCGAGAAGAATTTTACGATTCCGTCGAAGCCGAGAACGATTCCGGCTAGAAACAGTACGCCTCCCCCGATGAATAGCGCTTCGCTGGGGAGGCGCAACTCCCGTTCGTGCCCGTACACCACGTAGCCGCCGATGGCCGCAACCACCCCCATCGTGGCGATGAATTCAGCCCACTGATTTCGAGTCCACTTCATTCGACGAATCTCCCAAAGAGGCGCACCCAGGCTGGGGGCTTCGGGCAGACATTCACGCCGTCAGGCCCTCCGCCAACGAAGCGAATCAATCGAGCGCACCGTTAGAAAAATGAAAAACACAATGAAGCTGAGGTAATAGACCAAGCCCGAGGTATCGATGATGCCCCGCGTAAAGTCTTCGAAATGCTCGATCACTGACAGATACTGCACGGTCTGGCCGAGCCCGCTTTCCGCTCCGCGCGAACCAAAATCCAGCGCCCAGAGCAGCAAGAAGAGACCGAAGGTTAAAGCTCCCGCAATCAATTGGTTCTCCGTGAGAGATGATATGAATGAGCCCAGCGCGAGCAAACAGCCTCCGAACAATAGAATGCCCAAATAGCCGGCCAGTACGACACGCAACGGGGCGGCGGGATCGGTGTGGAGCCAGATGTAAACGACGTAGAGGCCCGTTGGGAGCAGCATCACGGCGAACAATGTGAGCGACGCCAGGAATTTTCCGAGCACGATGTCGATCTCGCGGATCGGCGAAGTCATCAGCAACTCCATCGTGCCGCGCTTGCGCTCCTCTGCAAACAGACCCATCGTGACCATGGGCATGAGAAACAGGCACAGCAACGCGAGCAGTCCAAGGAAGGCCCGAAGGACTTGCGCGGGCGCGTCAAAATCAGCCGGCATGCCGAAGGATTGCTCCACGATTTCGCGCACATACAAATTGAAGAAGTAGGCGCTCACAAAAAGGAACATGGCGACGACCACATAGGCGACGGGAGAAACAAAGTAATGGCCCATCTCCTTGCGGTAGATCGCATATAGGCTCCGCATCATTTCGTCTTCTCCGGCTAGTTGGATGGTTGCGCGTGTTCCGCGTCGTCGGTGGTGAGTTGCAGGAAGATATCCTCCAGACTGAGGCTCACGCCGCGCAGTTCGTAGAGGGACCAACCCTTTTCCACAATCTTTGCAGCAACCAGGTTGCGGACATCCTTTCCGGCGGCCGCTTCGAGCGTGGCGGTCATGCGCCCGCTGGTCCGAGCGGGACGGACTTCAACCGATCCCACTCCTGCAATCTGCGAGAGCAATTCCTGTAAAGGCTTTTCGGGAGCTTCCACCTCGATGAAGATTCTTTGGGCCCCTTTCAGCTGCGTCGTCAAGTTCTGGGGCGTGTCGATGGCAGCGATCTTGCCTTTGTTGATAATCACGACGCGATCGCACGTCATGCTGACTTCGGGCAGAATGTGGGTCGAAAGAATGATCGTGTGCGTTCCCGCCAGATTCTTGATCAGGTGGCGCACTTCAATGATCTGCTTCGGATCCAGACCCACCGTAGGCTCGTCCAGGATGATGACGAGCGGATCGTGCACGAGCGCCTGGGCCAAGCCGACTCGCTGCTTGTAGCCGCGAGAGAGACGCTTGATCAGCTCCGGGCCCTTGTCGGAAAGATTGGTCTTCTCCATGGCATCGGCGATACGCGAGCGGCGCTTGTCCGGGGGCACATTCTTGATCCGCAGGACGAAGTCAAGATAGCCTTCCACACTCATATCGGGATAGAGCGGCGGCGCTTCCGGCAGGTAGCCCAGGTGGCGCCGTGCTGCTAAAGAATCGTTGGTGACGTCGAAGCCCGCAATTTTTGCCGTTCCCGACGTGGCGGGCAAATACCCAGTGAGAATGCGCATGGTGGTGGTTTTGCCAGCGCCGTTCGGACCCAGAAAGCCGAGGATCTCGCCTTCGTTTACGCTGAACGAAACGTGGTCTACCGCAGTGACCGGGCCATAGGCCTTGGTCAAATCCTGAACCTCGATCAATGCACTCCTCCGAATAAAAAGGAATTAAGAGGCACTACGGAGCTGCCCGGAAACCCGCCGGACCATCTTTTATACCAAAAAAGGCGTACAAAATAAAAAATTGCCCGACGAATCCGCTCCGGTCGACCCTCAAAATACGATGCCATCGCCCCACGGGAACGTTGCCGCACGCGATGGTCCGGGCTCGGAGACGACAAGGGACAGGCAACGAGGTCGCTGGGAGCCGCATCCACATGGCTGAATCATGCCCAGCCGGCGGCGTGCGTCTGGGGGCCTCGTTTATGGGAGTCCCCGCTGGAGATGTGCGTTGACACACTCCGGCCCTTTTGTTATTCAACTCGTTTCGCCGATTCGGCTGGGAATCGTAAAGTGGGTGTGCGGGTTCGGTTCGGGTGCGTCCGACCCTACGACAGAAAGGCTGAGCTCAGGTCCCCTGCGGAAGGAGCATGGCCGCGTTCAATAACGGAGAAAACTGGATGCCCGGAATTCTGGTGGCTGAATGACGGCTGTGCGAAGGTCTGCGGTAGGCTTTTTGGCGTGTGCCGTGATCCCCCTTCTCCTCGGTGGCTGCGGCAGCAGCAGCACTCAGATAACCATCACGCTGACAACACCGAACGGCGTGCTTTCGGTCGATGAGAGCGACCCGACCGCCACTCCCCCGTTTCTTCCCACTCTCGATTTCACGGCTGCGGTGGGCGGCGATGTAACGGG
>Ga0187780_10001819_pt1 | contig 16111 bp, 10 predicted proteins | sample 1015_Q2_SP10_20__FD_132429 | JGI IMG/M metagenome (GOLD analysis project Ga0187780, IMG submission 132429) | Tropical peat soil microbial communities from peatlands in Department of Meta, Colombia - 1015_Q2_SP10_20_MG | ecosystem: Environmental > Terrestrial > Soil > Wetlands > Peat | place... | reverse complement strand
CATAGAAGAACCCATTTTTCGAGGCCTGCATAATGACCTTATGGATGCGGCCGTCGATCCGCAAATCCGCGAGCATGAGAGGCTGCGTGGCGTCGTAGTCCCAGTTATCTTGGGGCGTCACCTGGAAGTACCACACGAGTTCACCGTCTGTGGCACGCAGTGCCAGAATGGATGCGACGTACAGGTTGTCACCCTCGCCTGCGCTGCGGAGAGCGCGGTACCAGGGGGTTCCGTTGCCGGTGCCTGTGTAAACCAGATCGAGCTGGGGATCGTAAACGATGGTGTCCCACGGCGTGCCTCCACCACCCGCAACCCACCATTTGCCATGCCATGTTTTTGCTGCGCTCTCAAGCGCTTTGGATTCAAATCCACGAGACGGATCGCCGGGGACCGTAAAGGTGCGCCAGACCAGCTTGCCTGTCTCCGCTTCGTACGCGGAAAGGTATCCCCGCACACCGTACTCAGAGCCGGCGTTCCCGATGAGGACCATTCCTTTGGCGATGCGGGGCGCTCCGGTAATCGCATAAGGTTGGTACTGATCAACCGTGAGGACGTCCCAGACAGGAGATCCAGACTTTGCGTCAAGAGCGATGAGGCGACCGTCCAGCGTGCCCACGTAGACCCTGTCGTGGTAGAGCGCCACGCCCCGGTTTACGACGTCGCAACAGATTGTGCGCGCACGGGTGCGAGGGACTTTGGGATCATAGGTCCACCGAATCTGCCCTGTCTTGGCGTCCATCGCATAGACAACGCTCCACTCCCCCGTCGTGTAAATCACACCATTGACGACGAGCGGCGTGGCTTCCAGGCCCCGATGAGTGCCAAACTCATGGCTCCAGACCAGGCCTAGTCTCTGGACGTTTTGCTCGTTGACCTGTTTCAATGGACTGAAACGCTGCTCCTCGTAGCTCCCGCCGTACATACTCCAGTCAGATGATCCAGTGACGGTCTTTGAAGAATTCGATGACTGGCAAGCTGCGAGAGTGAGAAGAGCGGAGGCTGTCAAGAGTCGCAAGCTGCTGCTACGGAGTATGATCAACACTGAATCCAAGATATTCGTGTTTCTAATTATTGCGACTTGGCTTTCCTCAGCTCCGAGGGTGAAAAATCGGGCTGATTAAACTCCAGCACTGGAGAGCGTGTCAAGTCATATGGCGTCGCTGAGATAGGCAGATGGCTTGCACCTGCTGCTTCCCGCACTGAGGAGCAGCTCATGAAGTTTGGCAAGGCAGCGGCGCCCATGTGCTCGCCAAAAGCCTCGTTCGGACACCCACCTCGCAGGGCGTAAGGCGATAGATGGTGCCTGCTGCCACATGGGGCCTCTATTCGATCGCGACCCCGAGCTTCCAGGGATAGGTCACGATGCTTCAGTCCAGCGATGAAGTTATCCGACAGGCAAGGGAACGGCGACAGCAGCAAGTTGCGGAGTGCGCGCGACGTGGCTTAACGGGGTGTGTGCTTAAGTACCGGCTCATATCCAACGTTTGTCGTTTCGCTGTGATACTCGATGGTGCTATCCTCCCAATGCTCGTCCTGCGGATGCCCCAGCGCCCCGCATCAGATACCTTCTGGAGGATTCAAAATGAGCGAAAGCGAACACCCGGACCATCTCGAGTTGACGCGCTTGCTGCAACAGGCGAAACCACTCATGGCCCCGATGTTTCCTGACCAAAAAAAGAAATGGATAACCGAAAGCCCACTCGCCCAGGAGATTTCTGCGATTCTCGCGAAGCACCCCGAGTATTACGACGAAATCCGCGCGCAAGTCGGCGGAATCTTTCCGAAACCAACAACTTAAGCGCCGACGTCGAGAAAGAATCAGCGGGCTCCAGGTCCGCGACATAGGGCGGCGCCACTTCTTTTCGCCTCTGCCAGGCAGAATCAGTTCTTTCTGATGCGATCGAAGTGCACCGTTGGGCAAGCGCACACAACAGCTCAGCGGTGCTGCCTTTCGAGAACCGCTTCTCCTTTAATGTCGGGTCAGCCACCCTGTCCACCACTCCCTCATCCGAGGGTACATAGTTCCCCGCTCCGATCAGCCCCCGCGACGAGCGAATGAAGACTTAAGCGAACTGGCGAGAGCTTATATGCTAGGCGCCTTGGCCTAGGGCGGGAAAGTTGGTTGCCGTAAGACTTCCTTTCCCATATGAGCGAGCAGTGCTCTCATCTCAGGAATGGTGAGTTATGACACATACCTACCGGTGGTTTCGTGCGGGAGATCTGAACGGCTTCTTTGCTCTGATGTTCGACAATGTCGCAAATCTGGTAATCCTCTCGAGCGTGCTCATCGGGACCTTTGGTTTTCCATCGGCCATTGTGCTCTACCGAATGGTTCCGGGCACGGCCGTCGGCGTGCTTGCCGGAGACCTTTTTTACGCTTGGATGGCAGGGCGCCTGGCGCGGCAGAGCGGACGCGACGACGTGACTGCGATGCCACTCGGCCTGAATGCACCCAGCATTGTGGGAATGTCCTTTGCCGTGCTGGGACCGGCGTACCTAGCAACTCATAACGCTTGGCTCGCTTGGAAGATGGGCATGGCGGTGACGGTTCTCGTCGGCCTTTTTAAGATCGCGCTATCGTTTTTCGGTAACGTCGTTCGGAGAACAGTGCCGCGTGCGGCCTTGCTTGGCTCGATCGGCGGCGCAGGTTTGGCGCTGATTGGCTTGTTGCCAATGCTTCGGGTGTATGCCAATCCAATCCCGGGACTGCTAGCTTGTGGCGTGATCTTAGTGACGCTCATTGCAAGAGTAAGGCTTCCCGGCAAATTTCCCGGCGCCTTTGCTTCGGCGCTTGCTGGGATCGCCGTTTTCTACTTGTTGCGGGCCGCGCACATCCTGAGTCCGATCGCCGCGCCGGCAACTCGCAGTACGCTCGCCCTTCATCCAGCCTTTCCGTGGCCCACGATGGCGTTTTGGGGAGGACTTTCACTCGCCTGGGGTTACCTACCGACCATCCTGCCGTTTTCACTGGCCACCGTCGTCGGAGGAATCGACAACACCGAAAGCGCCGCCGCTGCAGGAGACGAATATGATACCCGAGCGATTCTGCTCACTGAGGGCTGTTGCACTCTTCTCGCGGGCCTTTGTGGCGGAGTCGTCGAAAGCACCCCCTACATCGGGCATCCTGCCTACAAATCCATGGGGGCGGGTTCTGGTTATGTGATTTTGACCGGCCTGTTTATGGGCTTGGGCGGCATCCTCGGTTATCTGCCGTTCTTGGTCGCTTGGATTCCTGCAGCAGCTGTTGCCCCCATCCTTGTGTACATTGGGCTGGAGGTGATTTCGCAAGCGTTTCTGGCAACCCCGGCGCGGTATAGTCTGGCCGTGGCGATTTCTGTACTGCCGTCCCTTGCTTTTCTTGCCGCGCTCGAAGCGAATGCGGTTCTAAGCGCCGTAGGAGCAAACATCACGCAGGTGACCGGAGATGCCGGCGAAACCTTACGTGCCCTGGTGGTGTTCAGCAACGGATTCATCATATCGGCATTGCTTTGGGGGGCTGCGACTTCGGAACTGCTCGATCGTCGGTTTGGCCGAAGTGCCACGTATCTCGCGATTGCGGCACTATTTTGCCTCTTTGGTCTAATTCACTCTTCGGCGCCGCAGGGGACATTTACTCTTCCTTGGCGCACCACCTCGACCTTGCCTTTGCATTTTGCATCTGGTTACCTGGCCGCGGCATTGATCATTGCGGTTTCGAAGTATTTTTCACAGAGCGAAGACGCGCTATAAGAGGCCTTCAAGAAAGATGCCCAACGAATTGACACGCTTGTTTTCCGGAGGGACGACGAGCGCGGCCTAGATACCTAGGAAATTGGGCGAATCCAGGTTCGCGGAACTCCACCTGGAAATTGATTGGTCCCGCTCGGAATGATGGTGCCCTTTGTGGTTGAGCGGTTTCCACTTGGCCAAAGGCGCTGCTATGGAATTCTCGCACTACATTTGGTAAGAGTCTCCTAGCATAGGACGACACCGGGAAAGCCGTTGATCCAGAACTGATGAAACATTGGATCACGGTCGAGTGCACCATGGAGCCGAAGGGAGTGCCATCTGGCGAGCGGCCCGAAGGCGTTTCGTGTGGATCCGATGAAACCGAGGTACACCGCGTGAGCTCATCTCCCGGCCGTTTGTTCCATCTGGTGATCGCGCTGATTCTCCTTACCACTGCCACATTCGCGCAGACACCCGGCAGGATTGATATCGGCAAGATGAACCCTGCCGGGCTCCTCGTCGACAAATACAGCTACATGGTTCAACCGTATAACTTTTACTATTTCCATCACATGGATGAGCTCGGCTTTCGAACGGACATCGTCAATAAGGGGGACGACGCTTATCCCCTCAAAGAACCCGGCGACGCCTTTTCGATCCGCTATGAGTTCGGTGGCAAGGACCATACCCTCGAAGACTATCTGTCCCGAGAGGACGTGACCGGTTTCCTGGTCTTGCATGACAATCAAATCGTCTTCGAGCGATACCTGTACGGGGCGAATCGTGACTCGCGATTTGTCTCGCAGTCGGTAGCGAAATCGATCCTCTCAATCCTGGTAGGAGCCGCCGTTGACGCAGGCAAGATCCATAGCGTGAACGATCCGATCGTTCGGTATTTGCCCTATCTTTCAAGCAGTGGTTATCGCGATGTGACGATCAAGCAAGCACTCGAGATGTCGACGAACGTCGACTACAGCGAGAATTATCGTGATCCGAAATCTGGGGCGGCGCTCATCGGGGCGGCGTTGCTGACGGGGAGCCCTTCGTTCAAGGACTTTGCTGCATCGATTGGACCGACGACGACCAAGCCTGGAAGCGCATTTCAATATCAAAGTGTGAACTCGCAGGTGCTGGGGCTGCTGTTGGAAAAGGTCGCGGGAGAACCGCTGAATCGCTGGGCCGAAGAAAAGCTATGGAAGAAAATTGGCGCCTCGCACGACGCATTTTTCTACGAATCGAAGAAGCAGCCAGACACATGCGCCTTTGCCTGCTTCAACGCCGCGCTGCGCGACTACGGGCTGGTTGGACTCGTAATGCTGAACAAAGGCCAGCTGGGCGGCAAGCGAATCCTATCGGAAGCGTGGGTGCGCGATTCTACAGTTCCGGACGCACCCTACCTGATGCCCAAGCCTCCTGGAACGAACAGGGAGCCAACCAACGGCTATGCATACCAGTGGTGGGTTCCCTACGGCACCGAGGGAGCGTTTGAGGCCGAGGGCATCTTCGGCCAAATGGTTTATGTCAATCCCACGAGACACGTCGTCATCGTCCAGACGAGCGCCTGGCCAGAAGCGGTATCCGGTGCCCTTGCGGCGGAAAGCGCCAGTCTCATGGATGCAATCGCCCGGCGGGTCGGCCCGTAATAAAGGAATTCATTCGTGGGGATCGGCCAGGTCGGTGGTAGCTGGCCAACGTGTCGTGCCCTACCAGGGAGGACTCATCAATGGCAACGCTGGTTTGTTCTCGGCAGCCCTGTTCTCGCTTCAATCTCATCGCGGTCTTAGCTACGATTCTGTGGTCTGCCTTGGCGGCCTCGGTCGCTGGCCAAACTCCAAAGCATCCTCTGGACAGCCTGACTGCCTCGGAATACTGGGTCGTCTACGAAGCGCTCAAGTCGTCTGGGCACATCAGCAAGGACGCTCGCTTTCCATTCATTGAACTTCGGGAGCCGCCGAAGGCCGAAGTGCTGGCCTGGAAGCCCGATCAACCGTTCCGGCGCGAGGCCCTCGCTGTCATACAACAGGACCGGAAAACATATGAAGCCATCGTGGATGTCGCCACCCACAAGGAGATTTCCTGGAAGGAGATCCAGGGAGCTCAGTCGAATCTGCTGGGCAGCGAGATTATCGGCGTCACCGAAGGGGTAAAGGCGAACTCAGAATGGCAGGCCGCCATGAAGCGTAGAGGCATCACGGACTATGCGACGATCCTGTGCGCTGGCGTCAGCGTAGGGTACTTCGGGACTCCTGAAGAACAGGGACGTCGGCTTCAACGAATCACGTGCTATGACCAGCGTGGCGTATGGGAATCGTGGGGCCGGCCGATCGAGGGAATCCTGGTGGTTTGGGATGCAGACGAGAAGAAGGTATTGCGGGTCGTCGATACAGGAGTTGCACCCGTGCCGCAGGCCCCGGCCAATTTCGACGAAGCTTCCGTCGGTCTTCTGCGAGACGTTCCGACCCCAATTACCATGGCGCAGCCGCGGGGTCCCAGCTTCCGGCTCGACGGTCAGAATGTCAGCTGGCAGAAGTGGAGTTTTCATTTTCGCATTGACCGCAGGGTGGGTCTCATCGTTTCCAACGTGAAATATGCGGACGGCGACAAGCTGCGGTCGATTCTGTACGAAGGCGCTCTGTCAGAGATGTTCGTTCCGTACATGGATCCGGACGAGACCTGGTATTCGCGCACTTACTTTGACGCCGGCGAATTTGCCGATGGGTTCTCGACCTCGCTCGAACCGGGATCCGACTGTCCAGACAACTCCGTCTATTTCGACCAGATCTATGCGAACGACCAGGGTCTTCCGGCACGGATTCCCCGCGCGGCATGCCTGTTCGAACAGGCTTCGGGCGACTTCCTGTGGCGACACAGCGGGTTCAGCAATCTGGTGGAAAGTCGGCCGGCGCGCGATCTGGTCCTGCGCACGATCGGCACGTTCGGGAACTACGACTATGACATCGATTGGGTATTCCATCAGGATGGGTCAATCAAGGTTCGTGTCGGCGCGACCGGCATCGATGAGGTAAAGGCGGTGGTCAGCCGTACAGCCGACGGGGACGGCGGCGAACGGGCCGACGAGTATGGACGTTTCGTAGCCGAGAACACCATCGGCGTGGATCACGATCATTTTTTCTGCTTTCGATTGGATTTTGATCTGGATGGCACGGCAAACAGCTTTGTGAGGGACCGGCTGAGCACCAAGCTTTTGCCTCCCCCGAGTCTCCGACGGAGCCTCTGGGTGGCAACGCCCGAGATCGCCAAGACCGAGCAGCAGGGCAAGCTGCAAATGCACATGACGGAGCCCGAGATGTGGCGGGTCATTAATCCGAACGTTAAAGGCCCGTTCGGATATCCGGTCGGCTACGAGATCATGCCCGGCGACAACGCCATGTCTTTGCTGTCTGCTGATGACTACCCTCAGCTTCGAGCGGGTTTCACAAACTATCAGCTCTGGGTAACTCCATACCGCGATGACGAACGATATGCCGCCGGCGCCTATCCAAACCAGAGTAAAGGCGGGGATGGACTTCCGGCGTGGACAAAGGCGAATCGGAGCATTGAAAACACCGATATCGTTCTCTGGTACACGATGGGATTTCATCACGTGCCTCACTCGGAGGACTGGCCGGTCATGCCAACCGTGTGGCATGAATTTGAGCTGCGGCCCTACAATTTTTTCTCTCGGAATGCCGCCTTGGACGTGCCACGGAAACGCTAAGGCCATGGAGAATAGAGCCATGATGACTCGACGTGAAATGGGCGGAACGCTAGGCGCCGCGCTGGCAGCCGTCTTCACAGGAGGTTCTCGCGCGTGGCTGCAAGCTCAAGCGCCACTAACTCAGCAGAACGCTCAAAGCATGCCGAACATGCCTTCTGTCGCGGTGAAAACGCTGATGCAGGAAGCTCTGGCCGAAATCCCCAATCCGGAAGTGACAGTGATCACGCTCACTGTCGCTCCGGGTGCGACGTCTCCGCCGCATGAGCATACCGGTCCGGTCTTTGCATACCTTCTCGAAGGCGAGATCGAAAATCAGGTCGATCCCAATCCACCAGAGAGGTATAAAGCGGGCGGGTTTTTCTACGAGCCAGCGATGCATGTACACCGCTCGCTGCGAAACCTGAGTGACACCGCGCCTGCGAAACTTCTAATCTTTCAGATTGGAGAAAAGGGGAAGCAGTTCACTCTAGGCGCAAAATAGGGCAGTCTCGGAGCGCCCATATCATTCGGAACGTTGAGCGAGGACATTTAATGCGAAGCATTGCTACGTTGGGCGTTGCGTCGATTCTCCTGGCCCTGATAGGCGCTCGTGCCGATGACGAGCGTTTGCAGGGATTTGCTCCGGAACGCTCCAGCACCGAGCGTCAGTGGGAAGAAAAGTTTCGCGCTCTGCCTAGCCCCGACAACCAGCGCGAATACATGCGCCGTCTGAGCGCCCGCCCGCAGCATGTCGGTTCGCCCTACGATCGGAACAACGCCGAATGGATTCTATCGAAGCTCAAGGAGTGGGGGTGGGACGCGCAAATCGAAACGTTCGAAGTTCTATTCCCAACGCCCAAAGACCGATTGCTTGAGATGATCGAACCGACCCACTTCACGGCCAAGCTCCAGGAGCCCTCTCTCGCCGTAGACGCCACCTCGAATCAACAGGACGAACAGTTGCCGTCCTATAACGCCTATTCGATTGACGGAGATGTGACCGCCCCGTTGGTTTTCGTCAACTACGGGCTGCCGAAGGATTACGAAGAACTGGACCGATTGGGGGTTTCTGCGAAGGGAGCCATCGTAATCGCCAAGTACGGGAACTCCTGGCGTGGCATTAAGCCGAAAGTAGCAGCCGAACACGGCGCGATCGGCTGCCTGATCTACTCGGATCCAGCCGATGACGGCTACGCCGTTGAGAATGTTTTCCCAAAAGGCCCCATGCGGCCCCCTGACGGCGTCCAGCGCGGCAGTGTACTGGATTTCCCTTCCTCCAGCCCCGGGGATCCGCTCACTCCGGGTGTGGGAGCGACGAAAGACGCCAAGCGACTTGCAATTAAAGACGCACCTAGTCTTACCAAGATTCCCGTGCTGCCCATTTCTTATGGCGATGCACAGCCGCTGCTGGCGGAAATGACCGGGCCGGTGGCACCTAAAGATTGGCGCGGCTCGCTTCCCATCACCTATCGCGTTGGCCCAGGTTCTACGAAGGTTCATCTAAAGGTGAGCTTCCATTGGGACATCCAGACGATTTATGACGTGATCGCCAGGCTTCCCGGCGCGGAGCAACCGGATGAATGGGTCATTCGCGGCAACCACCACGACGCGTGGGTGAACGGCGCGGAAGATCCGACATCAGGGCAGGTGGCTTTACTGGAGGAGGCGCGAGCGCTCGGAGAACTGGTCAAACAGGGTTGGCGGCCGAAGCGCACGATCATCTATTGTGCGTGGGATGGCGAAGAACCCATGCTACTTGGCTCGACGGAATGGGCCGAGGCTCACGACAAACAGATCCAGCAACACGCGGTCGCTTACCTCAATAGCGACGGCAATGACCGCGGATACCTTAGCATGGCCGGTTCACACACCCTCGAGCATTTCATGAACGGTGTGATACGAGATATCCGTGACCCGGAGACAAACCTTACTGTTTGGCAGCGGTTTCGGTTTCATGAAATCGCGGAGGCCAAGAATGGAGAAGATCGGAGGGAAGTGCGCGAGCGTCCCGATTTGCGGATGGGCGCCCTAGGTTCCGGCTCTGACTACACAGCTTTTATCGATCATCTTGGCATTGCATCACTGAATTTGGGCTATGGAGGGGAAGATGAGGGTGGCGTCTATCACTCCGTTTATGACGACTTCTACTGGTACACGCACTTCTCCGATACCGACTTCGCGTATGGGCGCGCGCTCTCACAGACCATTGGCACTGCGGTGATGCGTTTGGCCGACGCGGATTTGCTTCCCTTCGAGTTCACCAACTTTGCGGACACGATTCGCTTATATGTGAAGCAATTGAAGAAGTTGGCCGAAGACGGACGGGAAGAGGCGATCGAGCGTAACAAGGAAATCGACGAAGGGTTGTTTGCTGCCACGAACGATCCCCGGCATTCAAGGACGGCACCCCCAACGGAAGATGTGCCTCCACATCTCAACTTTGCTCCCTTGGACAACGCCGCCGACGCTCTAGCGCTGAGCGCCCAACGCTACCAGACGGCGGTTGAGAAAGTGTGGGGGCTCGGCCTTTCCCAGCTCGCACTCAACGGTCTCAACCAAAAGCTGATGGAAAGCGAGCTTCACTTGGCAGCGGAGGAAGGACTTCTTCGTCGGCCGTGGTACAAGCACATGATTTACGCCCCAGGCATCTATTCCGGCTATGCCGCTATGACCGTTCCGGGGGTTCGAGAAGCGATTGAGCAGAAGCACTGGGATGAAGCAAATTCTGAGATCGTCCGAGTCTCCGCCATCCTCGATAAGGAAACAGCCGGGATCAACTCCCTCGTCCAGGATATCGAACAACCCAAGCGCTGAGGTGGAATGAGGTATCTCACCACGAAGGAGTCAAAACAAAACCAACAAAATCTCTTCACAGTCGTCCAGAATGGACTCGCGGCCGGAAAAGAACTCGGCCGAGGTCGTGCAGCCTAGCGAGGGTCCGACTTGAGTTCGTAAAGGCTTAAGATCGGCACGTTCTGCAAGACAGGCCGTGGCCTTTTGCCAGAGGAATCGAGCAGCCAACGACGGCTCGAGGCGCATGGCTTGGCCGACTTCAGCTCAAGAGCAATCGCCCCGGTCCCAGTGGTCCCGATCACCTCCAACGTCGCGCTGCAACTTGCGGCCATCACGGGCGCGAACTTCTCGGTGACATCCAGAAGCTGCACCGTGTCTTCATTGATGTGGTAGTCGAACAGTGTTGTGAACGGATGTTTACCACCTTCGGAAACAGTTCCCAAGATACGCTTCCCGTCTTGCGAGAAACCGCCGAGGCGGAGAGACAACGTTCGACCGTAGGTGCCATCAGAAGTTAGAAGGTCCACAACGTGCGGTGCCTGACCGGCATCTGAAACGAGCAGCAATTGATATCGTGCGTCACACAGATGAGAGTCCTTACTGTAATCGTCCTCGCTCGAGACCTTGAGCACGGCCGCTACTCCCCCTGGACCGGATACGGAATCGGTTTGGGCAGACGCTGTATTCGCACACTCGAGCGATACAGGCTGCGGTGGAAAAAGCGATGCGGCAAGCAGTATTAGCAGCCGCATAAGTAAATCCAGAAAATTGGGGAGGGCATGGTCTCTTTACCGTAGCAGATTCGAACCCAGAACCCTTCGCTGATTCCGGGTTCGAAGACCTTTGGTGCAATCAAGATCGTTCAGGGGTAGGGACTCCCCGCCCGAACCGACGACCCCAGGAATTTCACGCCGTCGCCTTCCGATGACATAATGTTCGGGCCAATGAATTCTTGCTCGTGAAGGATGTAGAAGACAATCGAAAAAAAGAGGCAAGCGTCAATGAGATCTTCTCGCCGAGCAGTGCGAAAAGCAGAACAAGGTCTTCAGGGTGCCCCCCATCGAGCTTGTAAATTTTGGAACTTTCCGCACCTCCTAGCGTTAAGGTAAAGCGTTTGCGAACTTCGTGGGAATCAGAATTCGGCGGGAGATGGAAAATGACGCAACTTTTCAGAGTTGCTGGCTCGTTGGGCCCATCGATGCTGTCCTGTCTCTCGCCACCGAGAAGCGGGCACGGCACAGTATCTACGGCGCTCAAAAAGCTCGTGCGGGCAATGGTTCGGGACGACCACCTCCTCTTTGAAACAGCCTCCGGCACAGTAGGTAGCAACCTTGCAAATTCCACCTTGGGAATAGAGCCATGAATCGCCAGACTCTCCGGGTCGCTCTTTTGCCGGCAGCCTTGCTGTGGATCGCTGGCTGCGGTAGCGGGACGGGTACGACAACCGTTGGGCCGCCAGCTGTGATTACAGCAACTAGCGGAACGCCGCAGAGCACGGCGATCAATACTGCGTTTGCCGTTCCACTGACAGCAGAAGTAACGGACAGCCATGGAAACCCGGTGAGTGGCGTGGTCGTGACCTTCACTCCTCCTTCTTCTGGAGCAAGCGCCATATTCGGTGGTGGTGTGAATACCGCAGTGACGAATGGGAACGGCGTAGCCACCTCGCCGGTGGTCTCAGCGAACGGGATGATTGGCGGACCCTACACCGTGACAGCGACCGTGACCGGAGTAGCCGCACCCGCCAACTTCAGCCTACAGAACACGGCAGGAATGCCGGCGTCGATTTCCGCGACGAGCGGAACACCGCAGAGCACGGCAGTAAACACTGCATTTGGAGCGCCACTGGTAGCGCAGGTGTTGGACAGTGCGGGAAATCCGGTGAGCGGCGTGACGGTGACCTTCACTGCTCCTTCGTCGGGAGCGAGCGCAACGTTTGCGGGCGGCGTGACTACCGCCACGACAACGGCGAGCGGCGTAGCCACGTCGTCGGTAGTATCAGCCAACGGAACGGTGGGCGGACCCTACACGGTGACGGCGACCGTGAAAGGAGTGGTGGCGCCGGCCAACTTCACTCTGACGAACACACCAACACCAGCGACAAAGCAAAACTTTTCGTTCTACGTCTCCGGAAGGGAAGCGAACAGCCACAGGGGCAACACATACTCAATTGCGGGAGTATTTACGGTCAATACGACGAATGGCGAGGTTACCGGTGGCGAGCAGGACTATAGCGATGGCGATGGCGTTACCTCTCCTCAACCCGGCGGCGACACCATCACGGGAGGATCTTTGACGTTTGATGCGAGCACTGACAAGGCAACGCTCATTCTCATCACAAACAATGCGAGCGTCGGTCATGGTGGACAGGAACGGTTCGCGGTGCAACCGGTGAACGCGAGTCACGCGTTCATTACGCAGGATGATGGGACTGCTACGTCCAGTGGAAGCATGGATCGGCAAACGCTGCCGACCACGCTCAGCGCTCCGACTGGCGCCTTCGCTTTTCTAGCGTCGGGAGTGGACACCGCTTTCAATGAAACGGCCAGTGGAGGCATTTTCAGGCTGACAAGCAATGGCGACGGCAGCAGTGCTCTGAGGGGCACGATCGACACGAACGATGCAGGATCTAGAGTCACTGGCACATCCTTCGCTGCCACGCTGAGCCCGCCCGATTCTTTCGGACGTGGCACCGTTACGAACAACACGGCCATCGCCCTCGGCTTTGCGATCAACTACTACATCGTAGGACCCGAGGTCATGCGGTTCATCGATGTCGATTTGAAGAGGGGAGATTCGGGGGTGGGCTCAGCGTATGGCCAGGGCACCGCTACCTTCACGAACACTTCGCTCGGCGGAAGTTCAGTGTTTAGTGTTGCAAGCAATTCAGACGGTTCCATCGCCTATGTTGCCGCCGGCAGGCTTTCAACGAGCAAGATATCGTCTGACGCCGCTGACTTTAAGGGTGTCGGCGATATCTACGAAAACGGCAGGATCCGGAGTGGCCCCGCGGGCTCTTCAATCTCAGGCACCTATACGATCAACAGCAGTGGATATGGCAGTCTGTCCATCACGAATAAGAACGAAGCTGACAACCAAGGGTTAGCAGACCTAAGCCTTCTCGGAATCTACATGGTTGACCCGCATCTCAACATAAACGATCCCAACAACACCATGAGCGGAACTGGTGGCGCCGTCATGGTCGACCTCGGCGGTAACGGGTTTACAGTCGGCACAGGCGTGCTCGTTCCCGAAGCCGATATCTCCACTCCCAGCTTCGCGGGAAACTATGCCTTCAGGGGACACGGCTTGTTGAGTGGCCAGGAGTTCGACTTTGTAGGGAAGGGATCGATCGCGGATCGTGCTTTGTCCACAGCAGGGGCGATGGGGCGCTACATCATGGCTGCACCAACTCCGCTGGCGATCACTATTTCTGACGGCGAGCCACTGGATTTCACGGTCATCGCCTATCCGGCGAGTGGCGGAGGGTTGTTCTGCTTGGCGGAGGGTGATGGCCTAAGGGCTGCCCGACTCGAGCTCCAAGCCACAGCCCCCTCATTCCTCGGCCTAAACGTGACGATTCCGCAGGCGACGAAATAGTCGTCGACCAAATGCGGGTCAACTCTCGACGCGCCCGGCCAGGGCGAGCCCATACGAGCGTGTGGTAGCATGGCCACCACAAGGAGGCGAGCCATGCCCCGCAAACAGGCCCAGCCCACCGCCCGTTCCCTGCTGCGTCATGCAGTCGCCACATTGGCCTACCGGGGAGGCAAGGCACTGCGCGGAGCACCTGACCACTTCGCAGACTTTCGCGCTGGCGGTACGACACGCACGCCGGCACAGATCCTTGCGCATATCGGAGATCTCCTTGATTGGGCCCTATCCTTGGCAAAGGGAAAGCAAAAGTGGCACAACTCCAAACCCGTTTCTTGGGAAGAAGGCTCGAAGCGCTTCTTCGCGGCGCTCAAAGCGTTTGACTCCTATCTTGCTTCCAACAAGCCCCTCGGCTGTTCTTCGGAGAAACTGTTTCAAGGTCCCGTTGCAGATGCGCTCACGCATATCGGACAAATCTCGATGTTGCGCCGGCTGGCGGGCGCTCCAGTTCGTGGCGAGAACTACTTGCAAGCCGGAATTGAGGTAGGGGTGGTTGGAGCAAAACAAGCCGCTCCAAAGTTCGAATTCGATTGAGCCAGGCAGCTGAAATTCGCCGGACGAAGCCTCTGTCCGACGACGACCGAGTGGGCGAAAAACAAAGACGAAGCGGCTGGCCTCAATGTTCCTCCCATTCTGTTGTAGACTGAACCCCATTTCAGGCGGTGGTGCGGCAAATGCTCAATCTAACGGGCTACCCGATCATGCTTCTCCTGCTTTCTGTGCTCGCATTCTGGGCTGCGGCGTGGATCGGAGCCTTCTGGCGCAGTAGGCAAGGAAGCTTGGGAGAAGAAACGCGCCAGTTTTTTGCAATCATCCTCGGTGCGTCCTTGACGTTGCTGGGCCTCATCATCGCCTTCACGTTTTCGATGGCTGTTAGTAGGTACGATCAGCGCAAGAGGTGCGAAGAGGAGGAGGCCAATGTGATAGGGACCGAGTATTTTCGGGCAAACCTGCTGCCTGTTGCGGACGCAGGAAAAATTCGCGCGCTGCTGAAGAGCTATCTGGACGAGCGCGTACTTTATTACGAAACCCGCAACGCGGATGAGCTTCGGCGGATCAATTCCCGGACCGCCCAGCTCGAGACTGACCTGTGGTCAGAGGCCTCCCTATCTGTTGCAACGTTGCCGCCACCCCTCTCGACCTTTGTCCTCGGCGGTATGAATGACGTATTGAATTCGCAGAGCTACACCCAGGCTGCGTGGTGGAACCGCATCCCAGTTGCGGCATGGATACTCCTGATCTGTATCGCGATCTTCTGCAACCTGTTGATCGGTTACGACGCTCCCGGGCGGCGTGCGTTTTTCCTACTAATCCTGCCAATCGCTCTTTCGATCTCGTTGTTCCTGATAGCCGACATTGACACCCCGCGCCGCGGCGTCATTCGTGTGCACCCGCAGAATCTCCGAAGCCTCGCCGAGTCCCTGCATTCACAGTAACGCTGATGGATCGAAGATCCCGTCCGCTTGAAACTTCCAAACTACTTCTCGATCATGCCTACCTTGTTCCAGTCGATGATGTTCGTGAGCTTCCAGGGATTCTTATTGAGCGCGAACTCAAGCTGCCCCTCTTTGTTGATGACCAGTTGGGCAGCCGGATAGAGGACGCCCGTGCTCTTGTCCTTATCGGTATCGTTCAGGTCGAATTCACCCGCAGTCAAGTTGTAGGCTGTGGTTTGGGTGTTGTAATAGACCTCACCGAATCGGAGCAGACGGTTCGTAACGAAACGAATCTTGCGGCCCGTCGGTGTTTGGATCAGGCGAACGAAACTGAGGTCGTAGCCCAGTGTGCCGGTGATGGCGATATGGCCGACGGCTTTCATCTTGGTAAGCGCGTTCACCAAGCCCTGATTCTGGCCTTTCTTAAAGGCCTCAATAAGAATGGCTCGATCCTCGTCGGTCGAGAACTCGTAGATGTTCACCTTCACATTGATTACCCTGCCCAACTGCGTGCTGGTGCCCATGGCCGTGGCGTCAATCACTGCATTCACAGGTTTGCTGTCATCTGCGGAAATCGAGAATGGGGCCGAGGTCAGCAATAGCGCAGCCAGTAGAAAACTGCCGCAGGTGAATTGACGCAATCTGGATCCCAGTTTGTTATCGCGTGTCATCGCTTTCTCCTTATCCGTTCCGGTTCGGGCCGCACCAGCGGCGCTGCCGGAGAAATCCGCGTGGCGAATTAGCCTTGGCGGCTTCGCGAGCGGCGTTTTCTCGTGATCATCAAACGCGACCACGCTTCTCTGTTTGCCCACGAGCCGATGAT
>Ga0187780_10001818_pt1 | contig 16114 bp, 14 predicted proteins | sample 1015_Q2_SP10_20__FD_132429 | JGI IMG/M metagenome (GOLD analysis project Ga0187780, IMG submission 132429) | Tropical peat soil microbial communities from peatlands in Department of Meta, Colombia - 1015_Q2_SP10_20_MG | ecosystem: Environmental > Terrestrial > Soil > Wetlands > Peat | place... | reverse complement strand
GAAAATCGACGTGAACGACTTGGCTTACCTCGGAGGGCTGATGGAAGCGAAGAAGATCGTCCCGGTCATCGACAGGCGCTTCCGCCTCGGCGAGACCTCGGCGGCGATGCGGTATCTTGCAGAGGGACACGCCCGGGGAAAGATAATCATCACAATGGAACATGCAGACGCGGGCAACTGAGAAGAGCGCCCGGAGTGCTCACGCTTCCGTACAGCCGGTAGCAGGCGCAGGGCGAAAGCTCCACTCCCCGGAATCAAGATAGTCCTTAAGACCTACGGCGGGTCACTGGGCGTCAAATGTCCTTTTCAGCAGAGGAAGCTTGGGCTAGGGCCAAGAAGCTGGCTCCGTTCCCGGCATCGCTGGACTCCTATTACAGGGACATTCTCTCTCAGTACGGGGCCGCCTACAATCTCGCCTCACGGGCGAGGGCCAAGGGCTTGGATCCGAAGCAGACAGTCGAGTCGAAGACCGTCTTTGACCTGGCCGATCGGGTCAACCAGATGCTCGGTCTTGACCAGTTCGAGCACCTAGCCGACCGGCTCAGAGAGCTGCTGAAGTCGACAACGAAAGAGAAGGCCGCACTCACGATTTCACAGGAAATCGCCCTCGGGCGGTTCGGGACCCTCGACAGGCAGAAGGCGCTGGACTACGGCGTCCGCACCGGCCTGGCGGTGATGACCGACGGAGTCACTGTGGCCCCTCTCGAGGGGATATACAGCGTTTCGATCAAGCAGAACGACGACAACAGCGACTACGCGTCTGTCTCCTATGCGGGGCCCATGCGCTCGGCCGGGGGGACCGAGGCGGGTTTTTCCTTGGTCATAGCAGATCTCACAGCGAAGAAGCTGGGGCTGGCGAACTACCATGCGAGGCAGGAGGAGATAGACAGGTACGCCGAGGAGCTCAGGGTTTACGAGAGGGAAGTCGGGAACTTCCAGTTCAAGGTCCTCGACGAAGACATCAGGAGGACTATCTCAAACCTGCCAGTCGAAATAGATGGGGTTGAGACCGACCCGGTAGAAGTCGTAGTACACAGGAACCTGAAGCGCGTAAGCACCGACAGGATGAGAGGAGGGGCACTCCGGGTGCTCAACGATGGTGTCATCGGGAGGGCGCGCAAACTCGAAAAGAAGCTAGCCAGCCTCAGCATCGGCGGCTGGGAGTGGCTCGCTGAACTCAAGGGAGGAACCCAACAATCCACGAACGAAACCGAGCAGGCCGGAGCGCACTTCGAGGAGGTCATCTCGGGCAGGGCAGTCCTCTCGATGCCGCGCAGGAGGGGCGGTCTCAGGCTCCGCTACGGCAGATCTTTCAACACCGGCCTCTCCACAATCGGAATCCACCCCGCACTGACTACTCTCTTGGATTATCCTGTGGTCCCTGGGACGCAGGTGAAGGTGGACCTGCCCGGGAAGGCGGCCACGATAGCCTTCGTCGATTCGATTGAGGGCCCAACCGCGCTGCTGAAAGACGGAAGCATCAGAAAGGTGAACTCGGTCGCCCAGGCCGAACGCCTTCGTGAGGAGCTTGTAAGAATCATCGACCTCGGGGACGTCCTTGTCAGTTACGGCGACTTCCTCGAGAACAACAGGGGACTCCTCCCATCGCCCTACGTCGCCGAGTGGTGGGTCCAAGACCTCGCCCGGGCCCTCGCCGTCCCGAGCGCCGTGGAAAACCTGGCTGCCTCTGGGCTGTCGGTAGCGAGGGTTTCCGAAATCAACTCTCAATGGGCCATGAATTCTCCGACCGCGGAGGAGGCACTGATGCTCTCCAAGATGCTCGGCATACCACTGAACCCCTTCTTCACCCCTAGATTCGACAGAATCACTCCAGCCGAGCTATGGGAGCTGAGGGGGAAGAGCAGACTCGAGGATCGTGACGTGGTTGTTGACATCACGTCCCCGCAGACCAGGAGAATCCTCCAGACGTCCCTCGTGGAGCACAGGATTGAGGGAGAATCTGCCATCGTCTCGGGGGACGCCGCGACAGTCCTGGCCGCTCTTCTAAAACTTGGGGAACGGGTGGAGCCACAGGAATCGACCGATTCGCTCGACGTCGTCCGGAAACTTTCAGGAATAACCCTTGGGCGGCAGACGACTACGACGATCGGAGTCCGGATAGGGAGACCGGAGAAGGCCATGGTCAGGAAGATGAAGCCACCTGTACACGTCCTCTTCCCCGTTGGTGCGGCTGGAGGGACCTACAGGGACCTCATTTCCGCCTCTAGGCAGGGAACCCTCAAGGTCGAGGTAACCAACACCTACTGCGCCGACTGCAAGGAGAGGCGACTGGCGTCCAAGTGCGAAGTCTGTGGCACGGATACCATTCGCTTCCTGTCATGCCCTCGCTGCGGACTGACGACCTTCGACGCGAATTGTCCCACCTGCAGAATCAAGACCGCCACTTCCTCATACATCGACTTCGATCTCCGCTCGAAGCTGGACGCACTAAAGGCGAGGCTCCCACACGACCCTGCCCGGCCAATAAAGGGAGTAAGGGGCCTCACGAGCCCCTCGAAGACTCCCGAGCCTATCGAGAAGGGGGTTATCAGGAGCAACCACGACGCTTCAGTTTACAAGGACGGAACGCTTCGAATTGACATCACCAACGCCCCCCTTACTCACTTCCGCCCCTCTGATGTCAGAGTCCCCTCCAGCGCCCTCGTGGAGCTCGGCTACGAGACGGACGTCCACGGCGACCCCCTGCAGAGGGATGACCAACTCCTCGAACTGAAGCCTCAAGACATCGTGGTCCCGTCGGAGATTGCAGACGATCTCGTCAGGATGGCCCAGTTCGTGGACGACGAGCTAATGAGCTTCTACGAACTGCCGGCGTTCTACAAGGTGGAGAACCCCTCCGACCTGGTCGGGAAGGCGGTGATAGGACTCGCTCCACACACCTCAGTCGGAGTCGTCGCCAGAATCGTCGGATTCTCTGGGACCCAGGTTTGTTTCGCGAACCCATACTGGCACGCCGCGAAGAGAAGGGACTGCGACGGCGACGGGGATTCTCTCCTCTTGCTACTGGACGCGCTCCTCAACTTTTCCCTCGAGTACATTCCCCACCAGATTGGGGGGATGATGGACACCCCCCTGCTTGTCCAACCCGTCCTAATCCCCTCTGAAGTGGACGAGCAGGCCCACAATTTCGACATCGCTTCAGTGTATCCTCGCGACTTCTACGAGGCGACTCAGAGGTCGCCGGCCCCCTCCTCCGTCCAGGACACAATCGAACGCATAGGGTCGCGACTGGAGAGCGAGACTCAGTTCTATGGCTACGGCTTCACCCACCCCTCGACGACCTTGTCGGTCAAGAGGTCTCGGGCCGCTTATTCGACTCTTCGCACCCTCAACGAGAAGATATCGAAGCAGATTGACGTTGCATCCAAGATCGACGCCGTGTCGACGAAGGAGGTTGTCGAGTCGATCATCAAGACCCACCTTATTCGAGACATAATGGGGAACACGAAGAAGTACGCCACCCAGTCTTTCAAATGCAAGAAGTGCGGCCTGACGATGCGCCGTCCCCCCCTCTCCTGGGCTTGCCCCAACTGCGGGGAGGAGGTTAGGGGGACTCTGACTCAAGCATCCGTCGAGAAGTACCTCTCCATCGCCCAGAGGCTCGCGAAGGAATACGATGTCGACCCGTATCTAAGGAGCCGCTTAGAGATGGTCCAGCGGGAGCTCGACCAGCTCTTCAGAGGAGAAAGGAAGGCAGATCAGCTGGAGCTGACCGACTTTCTGAAGCCGGCTCTAGCGGAAGAAATAGGCCGGTGACTCCCTGAAGGAGTACTTGACAGTCTGGTAGCCTCTCCTGAGGTCCTTCACTCTGGCCGCCACCGCCCGCTTGTCCCCTCCCTCCATCCCGAGGTGTACGATTTCGGCCACCTCTCTCATCTCTGCTTTCCCCATCCCGAGCCTCGTCAGCTCCGCCACCCCGAGCCTGACTCCCCCTGGGTTGGTATAGTGCCGCCCAGCTTGAAGGTCGCCAGGGATTAGCTGTCTGTTCACGATTATGTTCTGCGCCTCCAACAACTTCTCGATGATTCCCCCGTCGGAATACTTCGTGACATCGACCGCGACTTGGTGCGACTGCGTGTAGCCATGCCTCTCCCCCAGCACCTTCTCCCCGAGGCTGGCCAGCTCCCCTGCCAAGGCCTGAGAGTTCCTTACGACGTCCCTCGCGTACTTTCGCCCGAACTGGAGGAACTCGGCGAACATCAGTGCCTTCGCGGCCACGCTGTGAAGGTGGTGGTTGCTCGTCGTCCCCGGGAACACTCCTTTCTTAATCTCGTCAGCGTACTTGCTGGTTGAGACGATTGCGCCTCCCTGGGGCCCGAACAGTGTCTTGTGGGTACTGAAAGTCATGATGTCCGCGCCCTCCCTCAGCGGGTCTTGGAACAGGCCCCCCGCTATGAGCCCAGCTACATGGGCACCGTCGTAGCAGATGGTCCCGCCCCCGTCCTTTATCGTCTTCGCCAGGTCTTTCACTGGATGCGGAAAGAGGAAAAGGCTCCCCCCAAACATTACAAGCTTCGGCGGCTTCTTGAGTGAGGCAATACGCTTCTTCGTTCCATCGACATCGACGTTCATCTCGTCCTTGTCGAACGCCAGATACTCGACATCAAGGGAATGCACAAGTCCTGCGGTGCCGGAGAAGTCTACCTTCCCATGCGAGATGTGTCCGCCGTTAGGAATGGAGAGCGCCATCATTATGTCCCCCGCTCCGGTCACAGCGGAGTAGACCGCCAGGTTTGCGTTCACTCCCGAGACCGGTCTGACGTCGACGTAGTCTGCCCCGAACAGCCTCTTTCCCAACTTTATGGCGGTGAGCTCTATCTCATCGATGTACTTGCATCCAGCGTAGACCCTCTCCCCGGGCCACCCCTCCGCGTACCTGTGCCCGAGGTCGGATGAGAGTACGTCCCTGACGCTCCTAGAAGCCACGTTCTCACTCGCTACAAGCGGCAGAGACTCGGAGAACAGCTTCTCATGCGCCCTGACTCTCCTGATGACTGACTGGAACTCGGCTTCGTAATTGGGCATTCAAGGCGACGGTCCACACTAGATAATTATACGTTTGGCGGAAGCGCCTCCATTCCTTGTCAATACTGGTTCCGGCCTGGCTCTCACAGCTCGTCTGACCCGAGAGGTCGTGCTGACGACTAGGCGGGCCGCGCCACCGGATGAACCGAGCAGGACTGAGCCGCTACGCTTAAGAATACTGGAGAGAGCGCAGGGCTAGAATGAGCAGCAAGAAGAACAACGCACCCATGCCTGCGTCGAGTGCAGGCCTTCTCACTTTCTTCAACGAGTCCACGCAGGGAGTGAAAATACGACCTGAAATAGTCCTGATTGGCTCGATAGTGCTGATAGCTGCCTCAATTGCAGTCAACATCCTCCTCCGCTGAACCCACAGCCACGAAGCGGTCGGCCACCGAGGCCCTCGCAGCCCGATACAGGCATCTTTTCGTTCTTCCCCGGACCCCCATCCTAGTCGCCCTTGCTGTCGTGACATGCTTTATCCTCAGTCTGGTCACTCGGGGCGCGGAATGGTTGACCGCTTTTCTCGGCTCGTCGGCGGTGTTGCTCCTTTCCGCCACTGCAATTTCTAGCGCCCTGTTCATCAATGACATAGAGACCATTGCCACCTTCAGGAGGGTGACCGCTGTGCTCGTCGCAACCCAGCTCGCCTGGCTAATCTTCGCAACTGTAGGAGCCGGCTGTTCCCTTTTCGTCGGCTCTAGCCAACCTCTGGCCAACGCCGTTGTCTTCTTCACACCTACCTGCATCGGCCTGGAGTTCCTCGTGATAAGCGGGGCTTTCACCAAGAGTGTTCCTCTGTCCTCAGGCTTGGCTCTAATACATCCAGTCGGAACTTTCCTGGTGATAGGTCCCTCCCTACCCGCCACGACGTCGATTTTCGTCCCAGTCGGGGCGGGACTGGTGATGCTTGCGATTCTCGTAGCCTTTTCAATCCTTCTGGGGGGGCGGAAGACCAGTCGCGGCCACAGCGTCATCGCACTCTTTCAGGCGTTCATGAAGACGTGGACCGGCAGAAGGGCGGCCGAACTCGAGGCGATAATACAAGACCACGCCGAGCACGCAGTGGTCACGACCAAGGTGTTGAGATTCCAGAACCAAGATGGGGACATCTTCGTGGTCATGCCGGGAGTGCACCCCGGGCCGTTCTTCCCAGTGGGCAGCTACAACCTTCCAGGACTGATCATCAAGGAGTTCAAGCAGCTGGGACCAGTAATGGCTCTTCATAGGCCCGGAGGCCATGAGAGGAATCTCGCGAGCAACGACGACGCAGGCGCATACGCTTCGGCCGTCAGGGAGTTCGCGGAAGGAATGAAGCCCGTCCAGGAGGGAACTCTGCGCGGACCATTCAACACCCATATCGGCAAGGCGACAGTGGGCTCGATGGCTTTCGGAGAAGACCTGCTGTTCACGATATCGTTCGCCCCACTCGGTTCGGACGACTTGGAGCCGCGAGCAGAGGACGAACTGTCGCAGATCTCGTCTGAGGCGGGATTCGACGCCTCGGTAGTTGACGCGCACAACTCGATAAGTCATGGGCGGGAGAGCCCCGACACCGCCGACCCCGGCTGGAAAGATTTGCTCGACCTCCTTAAGCGGGCCCCGGCCAGGCCGATGAGAATCGCCTACGCTCACTCAAGCGAGACAGACTTCTCAGCTGGAGCCGATATCACAGAGAATGGGATAGGGCTAATCATGCTTGAAACAGGGGGGGTCAAATCTGTTCTCGTTCTTGCCGACGCGAACAACGCGGTTCCGGCCCTTCACGAAGAGGTATCTCGGGCCCTGCATTCGGAAGGCTACGAACTCATCGAGTTCTGTACTTCCGACAGTCACGACCTCGCTGCCAGGGGCCTTACCGTCTCCCGGGGCTACGAAGCTCTCGGGGAAGACACCCCAATCGAATCCATCATCACACTGGTAGTCAAACTCGCCGAGCTGGCGGAGCCTAGGCTCTCTCCGTGCCGCTACGCGTCTGGGAGACTTGCAAGTAGGGTGAACCTTTTCGGCGCGGCTTCCTTGGAGGAGTTCGCCTCTGTCGCTCAGGCGAGTTCCAGCTTCGCCAAGAAGTACTCGAGACTCGCCTCCGTGTGCGCCGTCGTCCTCTTCGCCCTTTCACTGGCGGTCTGAGAAACGGATTTAGACTAACGACTGTGCGTACAGCCCCATGGAAGGGCCGAAAGCGCTTCTGGTGGCAATTGAAGGGGTCGATGCGGTGGGGAAGCGGACCCAGAGTTCGCTCCTCGCGGCCTGGCTCAGGTCCAAGAACGTATCGTCAGGCCTGATTTCCTTTCCGGACTACGGCACAGTGATAGGCAAAGAAATCAAGAGTTACCTGCACGGGGATCGGGCCTATTCAGCCGAAGTCGGGCACATGCTATACGCGGTCAACAGGTGGGAGAAGAAGACTGAGATTGAAAGACTATTGGAGAGTTCCGAGGTGGTTGTGGTGAACAGGTATTCTCCCTCGAACTTCGCGTACGGGAGCGCGAGGGGTTTGAAGCTCTCTTGGCTGATGTGCCTTGAAGAGGGGCTTCCAAAGGCGGATCTAGTCATCTTGCTCGATGCCCCTCCTTCGGGACTCACAACCCGCCGAGGTCCAGGCAAGGACAACTACGAGCGCAACATCCCGTTTCAGGAGCGGGTCCGTCACGCCTATCTCCAGCTGAGCAGAGAGTTGGGGTGGACCACGGTGAATGCGGCCCAAGGAATCCAGAGCACAAGCCAGCTCGTCACATCCGCGGTCTCTGAAGCCTTAGCAGCTAGGGGACGACCAGTCCCCGGAGCCTCTGGAGCCAAGTCGCTTTGATGTTGAAGCCTGTAGCCGAGATTAGAGACCCCGTTCACGGCTACATCAAGGTCACAGAGGTCGAAAGAGACCTAATTGACTCCCCATTCGTCCAGAGGCTCCGGAGGATTCATCAACTCGCGGGCTCCTATCTTGTGTTCCCCGGAGCGGTTCACACCCGCTTCGAGCACGTGATTGGGACAATGCATCTGGCAGGGGAAGTCGCCGAGTCCCTCTCTTTTGGCTCCAACTTGGCCAAGGACCAGGTTCAGGAGATCCGTCTTGCCGCCCTACTTCACGACGTCGGCCATGGACCCTTTTCCCACATGTACGAAGAGGTGCTGAGCGAGAAGTCGGGAACGACTCATGAGGATATCTCTCAGAGGATCGTGCGCGAGACATCTGTCGGGGACATTCTGAAGAAACACGGGTTTTCCTCCAAGCAGATGTCGGCCTTCGCCGTCGGCAGGCAGAGCAATAGGCCCAGATTCATGAACGAAATCATAGCCGGAGGGCTGAGCGCTGACATTATGGACTACCTACTCCGGGACTCGTATTTCACCGGGGTGGAGTACGGCAGAGTCGACATCCAAAGAATAGTGGACTCTCTCCAGACTGCGGAGGGACACCTCGTCCTCGACGAGGCGGCACTTCACGCCTTCGAGGCCCTGCTCCTTGCCCGCTACCAAATGTTCAAGGCCGTTTACTTCCACCGGACCGTTAGGGCCGCTGAGCTCATGCTCGTACACTCCATGAAACTCGCAGACGGCGCCCTGGGCCTCACAGATCTCGCCGACCTCAACCGGTACCTTGACCTGACCGACGAGGTCGTGCTGCATCAACTCTCTACTCTGAACCGGTCTTCAACGGAGCTAAAGCAGGCAAGAAAGCTCGCCGTTGACTTTCTGAACAGGCGGCTGGTCAAATGCGTGTTCGAAAAGCTCGTGCAGAGGAGGGACAGGGTCGTTGAGCAACTTTTCGACAAGGGAAGGCTGAGAGACCAGGTCGTCTCTGACCTCGCGGAAAAAGCCAAGGTCGACCCTATACACGTCTTCCTCGACGTCCCTACGACCCCTTCGGTTCCCTATACTTCATCCAGGGAAGCGCTGACCCGGGTCCGCGTCTTCCGCAGGGAAGGGAGAAGGACCGCGATAACGACCATTCCGATAAGCGAACTCCCGTTGGTCGGGTCCATAGCGGGTTTCATGGATGTCATTCGTGTATACACGACTCAAGAGAACAGGGAAGCGGTCGAGGAGGCGACTGCCAGGCTCCTCGGCGACGAGAACTACATGACAAGAATCTCCGTCTAGACGCGGCCCTAAAATACAGCGGATGCTTAGTCCTCCGTGGAAATCGAAGAAGTCTTCGCGTACAATTCATTCAGGCCCGGGCAGAAGGAGTTGGCGTTAAGGGTCCACAAAGCCTGCGTCTCAGGAGGGATCCTGATGGCGGAGGCCATGAGCGGCTTCGGCAAGACAGCCGCGGTTCTGGCTGGGGTGATATCCGCCGCGGAGGAGACGGGCAGCAGGGTAGTCTACACCTGCAGGACCAAACGCCAAATCCTTCGGGTAGTCGAGGAACTTTCGAGGCTCCAGAGCAGACATCACGTCGCGGCCGCACCGATGCTGTCCAAATTCGACTACTGTCTGCTGAAGCAAGGCAATCCCAAGCCTCCACCGCAGTCGTCGTTCGGTTGGTACTGCTGGTTCAACGTGCACAACAACCTTTGTTCGTACTTCCTTAACGTGGGTCTACTGGGCCAGGAATTCGAACGAGCGGTTCGCGAAGTGCTAGCCCAAGTGCCGACCCACCAAGACCTGCTGAGGAGGTCCGAGTCAATTCACGTCTGCCCCTACGAAGTCGAGCGGCTGGCTGTCGCTCAGGCTAGACTTGCGGTCGTCCCATACCACTACGTGTTCGACTCTGGATCCTCCCCGATCCTATTCGACCGCAACTCCATCGAGAGGGCGAAGACCATCCTGGTGGTCGACGAGGCGCACAACCTCCGCGACTTCCTGAGGGGGGTCAATTCCGCCATCATCACCATGGAAGAGCTGGACGGAGCGACTAGGGAAGCCCGGGGGCTGTTGATGGACCAAGCCGCACTGTCTCTTGGGAATCTCAGCAGTGTGCTCAGAAAGGTGATGGAAGAGACTCCGTCCTGGCGACTTGACAGGGCCGAGGTGCTTGAGGAGTTCAGGGAGACACACGGGTCTGCGTGGCTCCAGAACCTGTCGTACGAGCTCACCGCCTGTTCTGAGGCGGCTTGGGGGGCAGTAGCCTACGAGAGGAGGCTGCCATCGCTGTTGCTGAAGGTCGGCGGGTTCCTTGCTAGGCTTTCGACCTCCACGAGGGGGGTCTTGGTCAAGTGGGAGCAGACCCTTGCGCTGATAGATCCTGACCCTGTGCACGACCTTGCGGGGGACCTTGGCAGGTTCAAGAGCTCCGTGCTGATTTCAGCGACCATGAATCCTTCTGCAGTGTTCGCCCGATCTCTGGGGCTCGGGAGCACGGGCGCGTCAACTTACCATGCCGGGACGGAACCCGCCGTATCCGTCAAGACGGTGATAGAAACTGGGGTGACCACGAGATACAAAGAGCGAAGCCCCCAGATGTATTCGAGGATTGCCGAAAAGGTCGCGTCCGTTGTCAAACAGACCGAGAGCGGGGTAGGTATCTTCACCCCCTCCTATTCCGTGCTGGAGCCGATTTGCGACATGGTCTGCCGGAGGGTGGAAGGAAGGACGGTTCTTTCCGAGAGCAGGGGACTCTCCAACCAGGACTCAGCCGATTTGTTCGACTCCCTCCGGTCAAACAAGGGGTCGGTCCTCTTCGCTGTCCAGGGAGGAAGATTCTCGGAGGGCGAAGACTTCCGCGAGGACCTTATGGGGACCGTTGTGGTGGTGGGGCTTTCTCTGCCGCCTCCGTCCCCTATGCTGTACGCGGAATACGCATGCCTGAAGCGTGCTGGCGAACCGGACTCATTCCTTATGCTCTCCCGGCTCCCAGCGTTGCGCAAGGCCTTCCAGGCTGCTGGTCGTCACATCAGAAATCCAGGGAAACGAGGCCTGGTCTTCCTCATGGACCACAGGTTCGACTCTGACGCGGTGAGAGACCTGATGCCGTCATGGATGAAGAAAGATTTGGTCAGCGGGGACTTCACACCTCAGGGGCTGGAGCGCCTGACGCACGACTTCTGGGGCTCTGGTTGAACGCGACCCCCTTCCGGATCGCTATTCGCGCGGCAGCCCGCTGGTCCCCCTGGACCCCCTTTATCCTCAAGCCTCGCACAGATGTCCCGGCCTCATCCACAATCTCAATCATCGCGCCCGGCACTCTACGGGTCACGGAAAGCGCCAGTCCCATCGCGAGGGCCGAGTTGCCGTTCCCTATCCTCACCAGAGACTTCTTGGCGGGGACTTTTCGGACAAACGAGGCGACTCTAGAGCAGAGGATTTCCATGGAGTCGAAGGAGTTGAACTCCAGGCTGGTCTCGCCGTAGTAAACTGCCATTCCGATTCTCCTTCCTGGGTCCACCCCTATGAGCAGGGTCTCGCGCCCGTCGTCCAGATGAGAAAGAATCTGCCCTTTGAAGACGAAGGGGTCGTCGTCCAACAGCTCTGCCGGGAGAGCGCTGTGGCCGATGGTATCTGATTCGGCGCGGGTGGTCAGGGTAAGGTCGCATTCGGGGTGCCGAGTCCCTGAGACAAGACTAATGAACGGGAGGTCGGCTTTTCTAAGCCTCGAGACCAGTGAGTAGTACACCCTCGCCTGCGAGGTCATGACGCATATCCGCACCATCACCGGCACGCCCCCATTCCAATGCACGACGACGCAGGACTAATAGCTTAACCCGACATGCGACATATCTTCTGTCAGCCTACGCCTGGGAGGTGTCGCTTGTCGGCCCTGACTTGACATCCCTCTGACGGTACTTCGCCCAAACACGTTGTTAATCGGGAAGGCGAGTCTCTTGCCGATTACCCTCTCGGCCCAGAGGGGGACGAAGAACCTCCTCTCAACATTGAAGTAGCGGTAGCATTTCTCGTCTCCCATTTCCTTCTCCGCCATTATCTGCCTGGCCGCAAAGTCCGCAGAAGGTGGCCCAAGGAAGCCCGACACACTCGAGAACCCTATGTACCCAGGGAGCTCTCGGATGCCTGTCGGGCGGACAAGCCTCAGAGAGACTGCCGAAGACACTTTTAACGCAAGACACCCGGTGCTAGAACCGCATGGGCTGGAGCACAGGTCGCGGGGATTCACTCATGAGCCCGTTGTACGGCCGCACTGCGACCTTTCTAGCCGGCAGCAGGCGAACCAACCTCGCCCTGGCGAGGACGCTAATCTCCAGCCTGACGAAGAGTCGCGTTCCTTGTGCCGTGCTCGATATCGACGCCCTCTACTCATCCAATTCGGATTACATCTTCGCATCTGCCTCGGAAGAGGAGGCCCGCGGAACCAATCTAATAGTCCCCGAGCCCGGCTCGGTCCTTGAAGCGGAGTTGGCCAATCTCCTGAGCTCCTGTTCGGCGAAGGTCCTGATAATCGACAGTCTGAACAGTCTCTACCACCAGCTCTCCGAGGGCGAACGGGGTTCAAAAAACTCGAATCTGGCCTTCGCAGTTGCCCTCCTCTCCTACGTCGCCCGTACCGAGAAGAAGGCGGTCATTCTTACTATGTACCAGAGGGAGAGAGCTGCGCGCTTCGGGCAACGAAGGCCGATTTCCGAGCTGTCCGAGCTTGCGGTTTCGGTCAGCATGCGAGAGGAGACGCTGGTTTTGGCGTGCGAGAGAGGCTCAGCCTGGCCGGGCAAGAGATTGTCTCTTTCTATCCCTTGATGTTGACCAGATACAACCCCGTCATCACAGAAATCGTGATTAGCAAAAGCGCGACCGCGAGATAGAGGTTCACCATTCTCGACTTTGTCGTCTGTCTTCCGCTCATGTAGGTCAGGTAGATTCCGCCTCCGCCGAGCAGAATCACCATCGCGTCGATGAAGGTCTCTGGGAAGGTCTGGGCGCCTGTCGTGGGGTACACTGGAGCGCTTTGGTTCGGGACCGGCAGAACCACCGCGTTGACGAAACCGGCCATCAGGGCGATTACGACCAGTGCGTAGAGGATTTGGATGGCTCCCCATCTGTTTGTGGCTGATGCTGCCGAACCTTTCAGAAGGCTCCACAGCCACCCCACCGTTTTCCTGTAAGCGGAATCAAGTTTTGTTCTTATCATTCAAACGACCTACCAGAAGCTCTGCTACCTCTTTCGCCCACTGGCCAGTTTCAGCATTCGTAATAACCCTATCCAAATAAGTCTTCCAATCTATGCTGCCGTAGGCTTTCACCCACTGGGCGTAGCCTGCCTCTACTCTCCCCTTCGCCCTCTCATGGTGGTGGCAGAGCTCTGCGGCCGCCTCACGGTCACACAGTCTGCACTTCATCTCTTCCTTTCACCTTCGACGGGCAGCTGGGGTTGACGCAGAGTCTCCAAGGATGCCCCCCTCCCATGACGTAGATTACAGGCCAGGAGCAGCGCCTGCACGGCTTCCGTGAAGCCTTGATGCTGCCCCGCTGGGGCAACGGTGCGGAGGTCTTACACCCGTTCTGGTAGCTGGTGCACCCCACAAACCGCTTGCCTGTCTTCCTCGACCTGATGACCTTGAGACTCCCCGTCTTGCAGACGGGGCAGGGGCCCAGAGAATTCGCGGCCACGCGGATCGCTGTCGAGGCTTCGCCCAACCGGTGCCCGATTGCTTCCTGATCTGCCCTGAGCGCCAGCATCTGCTCCGTTATCGACCTCACGGCGTCTCTGATGAGTTCCCTGCCGTCCTCCACTTCCCTCTCGACTCCGTCGAGTCGTCCCTCAATCCTTCTCGTCAGTTCGGACGTGACTATCGACGGGGCGCATTCATCCGCCACCTCGATGACCGACTCCCCGAGTGCGGTCACTGCTAGACTTTCGCCAGAGATGTAGCCCCTGGCGAGCAGGGTCGATATCGTGTCTGCTCTTGTCGCCTTCGTGCCGATGCCCTCCCGCTCCATCTTCTCCAACAAACTGCTCTGATTGAACCTGTGAGGTCTTTGGTCGAACTTCTCTTCAACGTGGACTTGGGCGACCCTGAGCCTGTCTCCCTCTTTCACCTGTGGGACATCATCGTCCTTCCAACTCCAGTACTTTCCGTAGTAGGCCAGCCATCCGGGGAAGACCGTCCTCGCGCCCTCGACATGGAATTCGTGTCTTTCCACAGCTATGACAACGGAAATCTTTTCCCTCTTTGCCGGGGGTGCGAACAAAGATAGAAACCTTCTGACAATCATGTCGTATAACCTGGCCTCCGCCGAATCGAGGAGTTTCCCAGGATTCTCACCAGTCGGGTGAATGGCCGGGTGCGCAGAATCCACCTTCGTTCCCTCGACGGGATTGAGCTCCCCGCGGAGGATTGCCCCCGCCTCCTTCGAATAGTCGGCCATCTCCTGGAGGCCCCGCAGAACTCTTGGGAAGTTGATAGAACGCGGAAGCTTCTGGCTTCCCGTCCTCGGGTACGAAATAAGGGACCCCAGATACAATCTCTCTGCAATCTGGAGCGTCCTGCTGGGAGGATACCCAAACGCCCTGTAAGCCTCCCTCTGAAGGTCCCCGATGTTGAAGGGAGGATTGGGTGGCAGCCAAGAAACCCCCTTCCTCACAGAGGTGACTGTCCCCTCCTTGCCCTGGCATTCCTCCCTGACTCTCACCGCTTCTACTACTGTCTCGATTCTCTCCTTCGAGTAGGTCGCTGTTAATCGCATGCGACCACTTTCGAAGACGCCTCTCGTCTTCCAGTACGGCATCGGCACGAACTCTTGGACTTCTGCTTCCCTCTCGACCACGAACTTCAGAGTGGGCCCTTGAACTCTCCCAATGCTCACCATCCTGTATCCTCCAGCCGACGCCGTCGCCGAGAGCGAAAGTGCTCGGGATAGATTGACCCCCCACATGAAATCCAAGAGGTGTCTGGCTCTCCCTGCCTTTGCAAGCCCCTGCCCAGAGCGGGGCGCCGCCGACCCGAATGACTTTACGAGCTCTTCGCTCGTCAGCGTAGAGAATTTCGCCCTCAACGCCCCCTCCTCCTTTCCTTCACACGCATACCTCAGCAGGTTGAACCCAATGGTCTCCCCTTCGACATCAAAGTCGCACGCGTTCACGAAGTGGTCTGCTCCCATGGCAAGTTTCCTGACGGCCGCGATTCTCTTCGCGGCGCTGGCGTTACCTTTCTCAACAAGGTCCAGTCGGTACCACTCTGCGTCGAAGATGGGATAGACGCTTCTCTCCTTGAACGGGTCTGAGACGGCGTAGACGTGCCCCTGGGCCGAGCAGACAACGAATTCTTCTGTTCCCCTCCGGAATGTGAATGTCGGGACCCCCTCAACGAGGGAGCTACTCCCAGACCCCCCAGACAGCGCTTCAGAGATCCTCCTCGCCGCATCGGGTTTTTCGCAGATGACTAGCGTGTATCCGCCCGCCTTCGCATTCGCGCCCAACCGCGTCGATGCACCTCTGGGCGGATTCCCTCAGGGGCTCAGGAGAATGAGCCGTCAGCCTTCCTTACTTCGACTTGGAACTTATCGGTCGAGAGCTTCGCGCCGCACTTCCTACACCTGTAGCCAAGCACCTTCAACACATCATTCGGAGACCTGAGGTCGAACCCTGAGTACAGGGAGCTGCCGCATGACATGCACGCAATTTCATACGTCAACGCCTCGTGACCAACCCCACATCCCTAAAAGCGTATTCCAGGTCTAACTGTGATTACTGCCGAGCAACCACCGCTGCCCCCGACGTTGGATGAACTGGCAAGCTGCAGGTAACGTTACCTCCCTTAAATATAGTCCCCATACGCACGAGCACTTCATGAAGACCACCCAGCTCTACCAGTACCACAGGGACCACGCGAAGCTCACTGAATTTGCGGGATACGAGATGCCCCTCTGGTACACTACTACGACGGATGAGCATATGGCCGTGAGGAACCACTGCGGGGTGTTCGACGTCTCCCATATGGGGCGCTACTCTGTCAAGGGGCCCTCCGCCGGGAGCTTCTTGGAAGGGCTGGTTCCTACGCAGGTACAGTCCCAGCCCACGGGGAAGGCATTCTACACGCTTCTTCTGAACGAGGCTGGAGGGATAATCGACGACCTAATCATCACAAGGCTTGGAGAGGCGGACTTCTTGGTGGTCGTAAACGCGGCCAACGCAGAGGGAGACATGTCCCACCTTAGGAAGCATCTTCCCTCCAGTGGGGTG
>Ga0187780_10001817_pt1 | contig 16115 bp, 12 predicted proteins | sample 1015_Q2_SP10_20__FD_132429 | JGI IMG/M metagenome (GOLD analysis project Ga0187780, IMG submission 132429) | Tropical peat soil microbial communities from peatlands in Department of Meta, Colombia - 1015_Q2_SP10_20_MG | ecosystem: Environmental > Terrestrial > Soil > Wetlands > Peat | place... | reverse complement strand
CATGGGCAACTACATCTTTCGCACGCCGACGCTTCTCGAAGAGCTGAGACGCAACGCGTCCCTCGAGACCACCTCTCATGATTTTGGCAGGGACATCCTCTCTTCGGCCCATTCCAGGATGAATGTGGTGGCGTACGACTTTGCGTCCCAGCTTTGTCCTGGAGAAAGCGAGCACGCGCGGGGCTACTGGCGCGATGTGGGAACGATCGACGCCTACTACGCAGCCAGTATGGATCTGGTCGCGATCGAGCCCCGTCTGAACCTCTACAACGACGCCTGGCCGATCCGCGGCGTGCAGCCGCTCTCCGGCCCCGCAAAGTTCGTGTTTGCGGACGAAGAGCATCAACGCGTGGGCGAGGCCCATGACTCGGTGGTGGGGGCAGGCAGTATCATCTCGGGAGGTCATCTCGAGCGAAGCATTGCGTTCCACAACGTGCGCGTGAATAGCTACAGCAGCGTGCTCGAGAGCGTGCTTTTCCCTGGTGTGGATGTAGGGAGGGGAGCCCGGCTTCGGCGGTGTATTGTGGACAAAGGCGTGCGAATTCCGCCGGGGGAGATCATCGGCGAGGACGTCGAGCGGGACCGCGCTCGATTCACCGTCAGCGAAGGGGGGATCGTCGCGGTCGGTCGCTCGGATTTCGGCCAGACGGACGAGTTCGACATTTGAGAATCCTTTTCGCGAGTGCCGAGCTTGCGCCCCTCGCGCAGTCCGGAGGCCTCGGCGATGCAGTCTCGGGGCTTGCCCACGCGCTAGCGTCGCGAGGCCATGACGTCACCTGTGTGATCCCCGGCTACCGGTCGAGCTTTGCGGGGTGGGCGACGCTCCAAGGCGCAACCCCTCTTGTCGATGACGGCGAGGTGCGCGTGGCACTCCCGTCCGGCGACCTGCGCGGACGCTGGCTCCGAGGCCTCCTTGCTCCGGGGGTCAGTGTCTGCCTGCTCGATGCACCGGCGCTCTACGACCGACCCGGCCTGTACGGTCATCCCGACGATGCCCTTCGCTTCATCGTCTTCTCGCGCGCGGTGGGCTATCGCTGCGACTTCGCGCACCCCGACGTGCTGGTGAGTCACGACTGGCACTCCGCCCTTGCCATCTGCAGCCTCCGCACCGCCCTCGACCGCGGGCTCAACCGAGCCATCGGTACGGTCCAAGTGATTCACAACAACGCCTATCAGGGACTCTTCCCGCGAGAGGCCATGACGCTTACTGGGCTTGCTTCGGAGTTGTTTCATCCCGAAGGGGTCGAGGCGTGGGGACGCCTGTGCCTTTTGAAGGGCGGCATTCATTGGGCGGACCGGATTGTCGCGGTCTCCCCGACCTACGCCGAAGAGATCAAGACGCCGGAGTTCGGCGAGGGACTCGAGGGAGCCTACCGCGCCCGTGCGCACCGGCTGTGCGGTATCACCAACGGCATCGACATCCACCGCTTCGACCCGGGTCACGACCCGGCCCTTCCAGAACCCTTTGACGCGTTGCAGCCCGCCGGAAAACGCCGCTGTCGCGAAGCCATTTCCAAAGAGCTCGGGCTTCTGGAACCGGGTCCGGGCCGTCTTTGCGTCGCCATCGGGCGCTTCGCCCGGCAGAAGGGCTGGGACGTCATCGCCGACGCGCTCGACCTTCTGGTGGCAGAGGATTGCTCCGTGGGTCTGCTCGGAGACGGCGAGCTTGAGATCGCGCAGCGGGTCCACGAGGCGGCGGCGCGCCATCCGGGTCGGGTCGCGGTCCGGGTCGGGTACGACGAAGGGCTGGCGCGACGCCTTTATGGCGGTGCGGATTGCGTGCTCATCCCCTCGCGCTTTGAGCCGTGCGGACTGGTCCAGCGCATCGCGCAGCGATACGGCGCAGTGCCGGTGGCGCACCGCGTGGGCGGCCTGGCCGACACGATCGCCGATCCCGAGTTCGAGGCAGTCCATGAGCTCCAGGGACCGGTGGCTCCGCAGCGCCGGGCGACGGGGATTCTGTTCGAGCCGCTCAGTGCGGCAGCCCTGGTAGATGCCGTCGCTCGGGTGGCGCGCCTCGGAGATCTAGGCAAACTCGAAACCCTTCAGCGACGCCTCCTGCGTCTCGATGTTTCTTGGGCAAAGCCGGCAGCGCTCTGGGAGAAGATTCTCGAAATTGCTGCCTATGAAGCGAAGGGACGTCTTTGACGACGCGTTGCCTTCGTGTGTGGGCAGGGCAGCCCACGCCGCTCGGCGCGACCTGGGACGGCGAGGGCGTGAACTTCGCGCTTTTTTCCGAGAACGCTTCTGCGGTCGAACTCTGTCTGTTCGATCCGCCGCCCCCCGGCGCTCCCCAAGAACTTGCACAGGAGATCGCGCGCATCCCGCTCCCCGAGCGCTCGCGGGACATTTGGCACGCGTACCTGCCCGATGTGCGGCCGGGCCAGCACTACGGATATCGGGTTCGTGGACCCTGGGCACCCGCCGAAGGACATCGATTCAACCCTTGCAAGCTCCTGGTCGATCCCTATGCGCGCGCGCTCTCCGCAGAGTTGCGATGGAGCGATGTGCTCTTCGGACACGATCCCGCCACGCTTCCCCTGGGCTCTGCACCGGATCCTCGGGATAGTGCGACCAGCGCTCCGAAGTCCGTCGTGGTCGATACCGCCTTCTCCTGGGGCGAGGACCGCCCGCCCCGAGTTCCCTGGAATCGGAGCGTCCTCTACGAGTGTCACGTGAAAGGCATGACCCAGCTGCATCCGGAGGTGCCGAGTGAACTCCGTGGGACCTATCTCGGTCTCTCTTCGGAGCCCGTCATCGATCACCTCCTTTCGCTGGGTGTCACGGCTGTGAACCTCCTGCCCGTGCAGCAGGCGTCGATTGATCCGTTCCTCGCGGGGCGCAACCTCACCAACTATTGGGGCTACAACACATTGGCCTTCTTTGCACCGGACCTGCGTTTCGCGACCCGGGAGGCAGGGCCGGACGGCGCGGTTCGCGAATTCAAGTCGATGACGAAGGCATTCCACCGGGCCGGCATCGAAGTCATCTTGGACGTCGTCTACAACCACACCGTCGAAGGGGGACCGCAGGGCCCCACCCTTTCGTTCCGGGGCATCGACAACGCCTCCTACTACCGGCTAAACGCAGAGAACCGGCGCGAGTACATAGACTTTACGGGCACCGGGAATACGTGGAACGTGCTTCACCCGCGGGCACTCCAGCTCATTCTCGATAGCCTTCGCTACTGGGTATGCGAGATGCACGTGGACGGTTTTCGTTTCGATCTGGCGACGGTGCTGGCGCGCGAACCCGATGCAATGACGCCTTCCGCCCGTTTCCTCGAGGTGGTGAGGCAGGACCCTGTGCTGTCTCGGGTCAAGCTCGTGGCCGAGCCCTGGGATCTCGGACCTAGCGGCTACCAACTCGGCGCCTTCCCCTTTGGCTGGTCCGAGTGGAACGGACGCTACCGGGACGCGGTCCGCCGCTTCTGGCGCGGTGACCCCGGTCGGGTCCCGGAGCTTGCGTCACGGCTCGCGGGCTCGAGCGATATCTTCGCAGGCAGTGGTCGTGGCCCCCATGCGAGCATCAATTTCGTAACCTGCCACGATGGGTTCACGCTCCAGGATCTTGTGAGCTACGAGCGCAAACACAATCAGGCCAACGGCGAAGAAAACCGCGACGGCAGCGACGACAACGAGAGCTCCAACTGGGGTTGTGAGGGATTCCCAGCGCCCGAGGCGGTCCTTCGAGCGCGGGAGCGTGCAAGACGGAACATCCTCGCCACGCTGCTCTTGTCCCAAGGTGTCCCCATGCTCTCACATGGTGACGAGCTCTCGCATACCCAGTACGGGAACAACAACCCCTACTGCCAGGACTCCGAGCTCACCTGGTTGCACTGGAAGCTCGACCCGGCGCAAGAATCGTTTCTCGCATTCGTGCGGCAGGTCCTCTTCGTGCGGCGGGAGAATCCTGTGTTCCGGCGACGGCGTTTCTTCCAAGGCAACGCGCTGCCGGGTAGCGGAGTGAAGGACGTGAGCTGGATCGGCCCGAGCGGTGTGGAGCTCTCACAGTCGGACTGGAACGACGCGAACAATCGCATCCTCGGCATGTTGGTGCCGGGGGATGCGGGCGACGAATCGGATGCTCGAGGTCGACCGCTTCAGACGGTATCCGTGAACGCTCGGACACTGCTCCTGCTCCTCAACTCGAGCGCTCGCTCTCAGCAATTCTCGCTCCCTCCGCTCAACTCGAAAGGGGAGTGGCGCGAACTCCTGAATACTGCGCATCCCGCAAGGCGTACGCTGCGAACCCCTGGCGTGAACCTGGCTGCTCATTCGATTATCCTCCTGTGCCACGAGCGAGTGTCCCCGTGAGGAAGCCGCGATGACCCGGCCCCGCGCCCCGTCGCCCTCTCTGCATCCCCTTGCCCCGGATCCTTCGGACGCCCAGCGGCTGGTCGCAGGGGAGCACGCCGAACCCCATCGCATCCTCGGCGCTCATCCCTTTGCGCGCGAAGGAGTATCGGGTTGCGTGGTGCGTGCGTGGCATCCCGACGCGACGGGATGCGAGTGCCTTGTGGAGCGGGCGCCCGGCGCCGATGTGATCGCCATGGAGCCACTGGGTGCGGGGCTGTTTGCGGGGTTCGTACCCCACGTTTCTTTGCCCATCTCGTATCGGCTGCGCCTGAGCTTTGCCGACGGGAACACATGGTTGCGCGACGACCCGTATCGCTTCTTGCCCACCCTCGGCGAGCTCGACCTGCACCTGTTCAACGAAGGCACCCATCGCAAGTTGTGGGAGGCCCTCGGAGCCCATCCTCGGCGCATCGACCATGTGGATGGCGTCTCGTTCGCGGTTTGGGCCCCCGCCGCTCGGCGGGTCTCCATCGTCGGCGACTTTTGCAATTGGGACGGGCGCCTTCTTCCCATGCGCGTCCTCGGGAGCTCGGGCGTGTTCGAGCTTTTTGTGCCGGGCGTGGCCGCAGGCGCCCTCTACAAATTCGAGATCAAGACCCGCGAGGGAGCGATTCGATTGAAGACGGATCCAATGGCCTTCTCGATGGAGCTTCCTCCGGGCTGTGCGGCGCGCGTCAGTACCTCGTCCTATCACTGGAGGGACACGGAGTGGATGACGGCTCGCGCAAAACGCGAGCCTGTGCGTGAACCCGTTGCGATTTACGAAGTTCATCTCGGGAGCTTCGCGCGCGTCCCCGAGGAAGGGAATCGCGCTCTTACCTACCGCGAGATCGCTCCCAAGCTGGTCGAGCATGTGAAGCGCCTCGGCTTTACGCATGTAGAACTCCTCCCGGTCGCCGAGCATCCATTCTCGGGCTCCTGGGGGTACCAGGTCACCGGCTACTACGCGCCGACGTCCCGCTACGGTACGCCCGACGACTTCCGCTTCTTCGTCGACCACTGTCATCAAAATGGGATCGGCGTCCTGCTGGATTGGGTGCCCGGACACTTTCCACGGGACGATTTTGCACTGCGTCGATTCGACGGCACGGCGCTCTACGAGCACGAAGATCCCCGCCTTGGCGAGCACCCGGACTGGGGGACACTGATCTTCAACTATGGGCGCCATGAGGTACGGAACTTCCTTCTCGCAAACGCAATCTACTGGCTCCAGGAATTTCACGTCGATGGACTGCGCGTCGATGCCGTTGCGTCGATGCTCTACCTCGACTACAGCCGGAAGGAAGGGGAGTGGATCCCGAACCAATACGGCGGCCGTGAGAACATCGCAGCGATCGATTTCTTGAGAACCTTGAATGATGTGATCCATACCGAGCATCCCGGCTGCTTGACGATCGCTGAGGAATCGACCGCATGGGCCGGGGTCACGAAGCCGACGGTGGAAGGGGGTCTCGGCTTTAGCTTCAAGTGGAATATGGGATGGATGAATGACACGCTGAGCTACTTCGAGAAGGATCCGATTCACCGAAAGTGGCACCAAGACACACTCACCTTCGCCATGCTCTACGAGTACACCGAACGGTTTATCATGCCCCTGTCCCACGATGAAGTGGTCCACGGCAAGCGCTCCCTGATCCAAAAGATGCCGGGCGACTTCTGGCAGAAGCTCGCCAATCTCCGTCTCCTGTTCGCCTACCAGTGGATGCGGCCCGGAAAGAAGCTCCTCTTCATGGGCAGCGAACTCGCCCCGGACCACGAATGGTTCTACGAAGCCAGCCTCGATTGGCATTTGCTGGGCGATCCGGCGCGCGCCGGGCTCGTGCGGTTCCTCGAAGAGCTGGGCCGCCTTTACCGCGAATCCCCCTGCCTGTGGCGCTGGGACCACGACCCTGCAGGCTTTCGTTGGATCGACTGCCACGATCGGGATAGTTCGGTTCTGACCTTTGAGCGGCGGGATGGCGACGCCCACCTCGTGGGCGTTTTCAACTTCACGCCGGTACCTCGGCCGGAATATCGAATCGGGGTGCCGGTCGCGGGCACGTACGTGCGCCGACTTTCGAGCGACGATCCGTCGTTCGGCGGAAGCCAGTTCTCAACCCACGAGCGCTGCAGCACCGAGCCCGTTCCGTGGCACGGACGCGACCAATCCCTCTCGCTGCGTCTCCCTCCGCTTGGTGCTCTCATTCTCGCACCCGCCGTAGTCTAGGTGTCCATGCGTCCGGCCCTACGAGCGCTGGCCGACCGTCTCGGCGTTTTGCCGTCCTATCGAGAGCAGAATGGGCGCGACGTACGCGAGACCAGCGATGCGACGCGGGAAGCGCTCCTCGCGGCGCTCGGTCACGACGCTTCGACCGAGAGTGCTGCGACACAACGTCTGGTCGAGCTTGCATCGGCGGAACGAGAGCGCCTGGTCGAACCGGTACAGGTGTGGCGCGAGTACGAGCACGCTCAGCCCACGTTGCGTGTGTCGTTGCCGCCTGAGCTTGCGCACGGGAAGCTTCACTTTGAGGTCGAGCTTTCGCTCGAGGGCGGAGCAGGGGGACGGAGCGAGGGCGAGCTCTCTCCGGATCCTGACACCGACCACCTCGAACTGCCCCTGCCGGGCATGCCTCCACCAGGCTACCACGAGGTACGCCTCCACCTCCGCAATCAAGCCCAGGAGCGGGCTGCCGAGCAAACGCTCATTCTCGCCCCGCGCACGTGTTTCACGGTGACCGAATGCCTGGGCAAGCCATCGGCCTTCGGCCTCTGGACGAATCTCTACACTGTAAAGAGACGAGAAGACTGGGGATTCGGCGACGTGGGTACGCTGCGAGAATGCCTACGACTGTGTGCCGATGTCGGGGGCGCGTTTGTTGGTGTGAACCCGCTTCACGCAACGCTGGGCTGCGGCTCAGGAATCAGTCCGTACAGCCCCATGAGCCGAATCTTCAAAAGCCCGTTGTACCTCGAGATGGACGCGATCCCGGAATTGGCGGAGTCGCCCGAAGCGCGTGGACTCATCGCCCAAAGCGGATTCCGCACCGCTCTCGCTTCGCTGCGCGCGGCGACCATGCTGGACTACGCGCAGCTGCGAGGGCTGCGTGAGCCTGTGCTCCGCGCGCTTCACCGCACCTTTCGCACACGCCACGAGTCTCAGGGCACCGCACGGGATCTGGCGTGGCGGGGCTATCAGCAACGCTGGGGCGACACCCTGACCGACTTCGCCACGTTCACGGCGCTGCGCGCCAGCCTCGAACAACGCGATCCTGATCGCGGAGACTTCGTGCGCTGGCCTCCCGCGCTGCGTGATCCCCGGTCCCCCGAAGTCAAGCGATTTCGCACCGAACACGCGGAGGAAGTCGACTTTCACGCCTGGCTCCAGTTCGAGCTCGACCGCCAGCTCGGAGAGGTCACGGCATTTGGTCCCGCTGCAAGACTCCCGGTCGGCCTGTACGAGGATCTCGCGATTGGCTCGGCACCGGACTCGGCCGACGCATGGTCTTTCCCGGGTCTCTTCGTGCGCGAGGCAACCATCGGTGCCCCGCCGGACGACTACTCGACCACGGGGCAAGACTGGGGTCTTCCGCCCCTCCACCCGACGGCACTGCGCTCGGACCGCTACCGCTATTGGATCTCGGTCTTGCGGGCTGCCTTCGCCCATGCGGGGGCTTTGCGCATCGATCACGTGATGGGCCTGTTCCGCCTGTTCTGGATCCCCCGCGGTCGGCCCGGTTCCGAGGGTGCCTATCTGCGTTATCCCGCGGACGACCTGCTCGGGATTCTTGCCCTGGAGAGCCGCCGACACCGGGCCCTCGTCGTGGGAGAAGATCTCGGTACCGTTCCCGAGGAGGTGCCTGGCGCGTTGGCGTCTTGGGGAATTCTCTCATCCCGGGTGCTCTACTTCGAACGTGATGATGGGACTGGATTTCATCCGTCAAAAGCGTATTCCTCCCGCGCATTGGTGACCGCAAACACGCACGACCTCCCTTCGCTCGCCGGCTACTGGAGCGATCGCGATCTCGTGCTGCGCCGTGCCGTGGGTCAGCTCCCGAGCGACGAGGTGCTCGAGGCAGCTCGTAGGCGGCGCGATGCCGAGCGCGCGGCACTTCTCCAGCGCCTGGCGGAGGAGGGTTGCCTTCGCGGCGACCCGGCGCTCGCGGGTCCGACGGAGCGCTGTGCCGCGGTGTACTCCTTCCTGTCTCGCACACCCGCGCCTCTTGTGGCTGTATCGCTGGACGATCTTGCCGGGGAGATCGAACCCGTCAATCTCCCCGGTGTGCCGGTCGAGAAATACCCGAGTTGGTCACGGCGCATGCAGCTGCGGATGGATGAGATCGCGTCCTCTGCCGAGACTCGGCAGGCCCTGGCCGGCCTTTCAGCTCGCGCGCTCGAGCGGGCGCGCGGCATTCCCATCCCGGAAGCATCCCCTGGAGAGCCCGCCTGAGCCCGCGGTATGCCTTGCGCAAACGCCAACCTCCGGTCGGCTCGCGGCCCGGGACCTTGGCGCTGCCACCCGATCCTCCGCGCCGCTCCATCTCCGTCATCGAGTGGACCGCAGACCACTATGAAGAATGTGAGATCACCGACCTCGCGGACCTTGTCCGCTCGAAGCGAGCGGACGGAGTCTCGTGGATCGCGATCCGGGGCCTCGGCGACGAAGCGGGGCTGAAACGCATCGCCGAGATCTTCGAGATCCATCCCTTGGCCCTCGCCGAGATCGTGAACGTTCCGCAGCGCCCCAAGTTCGAGGCGTTCGAGACGCATGATCTGGCGATCTACCGGGCGGCCACGTTCGACCAAGAGGGCGAGTGCCAGTTCGAGCCGGTGAGCATCGCGCTCGGCGCTCACTGGGTCTTGAGCTTCCAGGAGGCCGGGGAGGATCTCTTCGACCCGGTACGGGCGCGCATCCGCTCGGGCACCGCGATTCGAACGATGGGGGCCGACTACCTCGCTTACGCGCTGATCGATACTCTGATCGACGGCTACTACCCGGTGGTCGAGCACGTCGGGGACGAGCTCGAGGATCTCGAAGACAATGCGGTAGGTCATCCGACGGAGCGCACCCTCCGGCGCATTCACGACCGACGCCGCCTGATCCTCACGTTGATCCGCGTCATGCGACAACAACGAGACGCGCTTCAGGCCATGATGCGCACAGAAGGTCCGCGCAGGTCCGCCGGCGTCGGCATCTACTACCGAGACGCCTACGACCATGCAGTTCAGATCAGCGAACTTCTCGAGACCTACCGGGAGCTCGCCCTGAGCCTCATGGAGGTCTATCTCTCAAGCGTGAGCAACCGCCTGAATGAGATCATGAAGGTATTGACGGTGATGGGTTCCATCTTTCTGCCCCTCAGCTTTCTCGCCGGCGTTTACGGCATGAACTTCCACAACATGCCAGAGCTCGGATGGCCTTGGGCGTATCCGGCACTCTGGACCCTCATGATCGTGATCGCGCTGGGGATGCTTTTCTATTTCCGTCGACGAGGCTGGATCGGGAAACGCATGGAAAGCGGAGACGATGACGGGGACCAGTAGCTCCGCCTCCCCCCTCCGCGTGTCCTCGATCGACGTCTTACGAGGCATCACCATCGCCGGAATGATTCTCGTGAATACGGCCGGTGATTTTGAACATGTCTATGCCCCGCTCGACCACGCGGCCTGGGACGGCCTCCACCTGGCCGACGTTGTCTTCCCGTTTTTCGTGTTCGTGATGGGTGTTTCCCTCGCCCTCGCCTTGGGCCGAGCTCTCGAGCTCGGCACCACGCGAGTGCAACTCGTGCCGAAGATCGCGCGCCGCACGCTCATCCTTTTCGCTCTGGGTCTTCTGTGCAACTCCTTCCCGAGCCTGGACCTCGGGACGATCCGTATTCCTGGGGTGCTCCAGCGCATCGCCCTGGCCTATGCATGTGCCGCGGCGGTGCTCCTCCTCGTTCGGACCGGACTCGGGCGTGCCGGGGTAGCTGCATTGCTTGTGCTGGGCTACGAGGCGCTGCTCTTTTTGGTTCCGGTCCCTGGGTTTGGTCGCGGTCTGCGAACACCAGAAGGCAACCTCGTGGGCTATGTGGACCAGCTCGTGTTGCGCGGACACCTTCTCACTCCGACCTTTGACCCTGAAGGCTTGCTCTCCACGCTGCCCACGGTCTCGACGGCGCTGATCGGTGTGCTTTGCGGGACCTGGTTGCGCGGGAGCCGCGAGGCCGGACGGGTGATCGCCGGCCTTCTGATCGCGGGTCTGGTCTGTGTGATCGTAGGCGTTGCAGTCGATCCGATCGTGCCGGTGAATAAGAGTCTTTGGAGTGGAAGCTTTGTCCTTGTGACGGCCGGCCTCGGGATGGTGTGCCTGGCGCTCTTGCACGCCGTGGTCGACGTGCTGGGCTGGAGAGGCTGGGCCCTCCCCTTCGAGATGCTGGGATCGAATGCGATCGTGCTGTACGTCGGATCCACGCTTGTGAACACCCTCATGATCGCGTTCGTCGCAGGTCCCGGGGGAGAACTCGTGCTGAAGGAATGGATCAACCGCTGGATTGTAGACTTCGCCGGAGAGCCCACGTTGGGTTCCCTGCTCTATGCCCTGGCATTCCTCGCCGTCTGGACCGGCGTCGCCGCACTGATGTGGTTGCGCAGGATCTTCATCAAGATTTGATCGCCACGCCTGCGAGGGTTGAGTCTTCCTCCCGCCCGGAACGTACACGCCATGCGTCGCGCGGTTTGGCCTCGGCCTTGTCGCCAGACGGCGCTCGGTTCCCGTGCCATCCTAGGGAACGTTTTGATCGCGTTTGCGGAGCGCGTTTACGCCGCAAGGGGGACCCATGATCCGGATAGTGACTCGGCTTCTGGTGGCGCCGAAGAACCGCGGCTCGGTGATGGCCAACGCACCGAAACTGGTTTCATTCTTCGAGAAGTACGGAGTCCAGAGCGAGGGCGTCTTCGAGAATTTCGCAGAAAGCGAGGTCATCCACCTTTGGTCGGCAGCGAGCATCCAGGCGTACGAGGACGCGACGCTCCGGATCCGTAGCGATCCCGAGTTCCGCACATTCGCGGGTCAGGCTGCGCAGGTAATCGAGCAGGAGCGCAAGGAGTTCTGGCGCTCCGTGCCGCAGGGCTAAGGGCCTAGCTAAAAACGCTCCCAGTGCAGCACGTCGTTCACCGGTCTGCGCTTCACTGCAGAAAAGGCTCGTGCCGGCCAGCCCATCGGGATGGTGACCCCGATCCGTACGGACGGCGGGAGACGCAGAAGCTCGCGGAGCTTTTTCTCCGCGAGCGTGTGGTACGCCGTGAAGACAGTGCCCAGTCCCAACGCCCGCGCAGCAACGATCAAGTTCTGCGCCGCGGGATAGAGCGTCGCAGGAATCCAGTCTGCGGAAGGAGCGCCGGGGGGATAGACGGGAGCTCCGCACACGAAAATCCACACGGGAACCTCCTCCAGGTGGGCGAGGAGGTGGTGTGCTCCTGCGAGCATGCGGCGCCGCACCGGATCGCCCCCTTCGGGCAACGGCGGCAGGATGGGCAGGACCGCGCTGCGGATGGTCTCCGCGATCCGTGCGCGCTGGGGTGCTTCCCGAACCACGACGAAATCCCAGCCTTGACTGTTGCCGGGGCTCGAAGCGCAGGTCGCCGCGCGCACCACACGAAGGATCAGGTCCTCGGGCACGGGCTCGGGCCGCAGGTAGCGCATGGCCTGACAAGTCTCGATGGCCTCCAGCACACCCAGCAGAGGCTCAGGACTCAGGCGAAGCGCTCACCGGCCAGGGCGCCGCCGTCGATCACAAACTCGGCTCCTGTACAGTAGGAGGAGTCCGAGGAGGCGAGGTAAAGCGCGAGCTTCGCCACTTCCTCCGGCTTGCCGATGCGCTGGAGAGGGAGCGAGCGATACCAGGCCGCCGTGTCGACGTTCTCGAAGCCCTCGGTGTCGCCGCGTCCCATGGGCGTGTCGATCCCGCCCGGGCAGATCGAGTTCACGCGGATCCCGAGACGACCGAGCTCGAGGGCTGCGGTCTTCGTCATGCCGCGGATTGCAAACTTACTCGACACATACGAGACCAGGCCGAGCGCCCCTTCGATCCCCGAGATCGAAGAAATGTTGACGATCGAGCCGCCGCCCACCTTGGCCATGTGCGGAATCACCGACTTCATGCCGAGCAGACAGCCTACCTGATTCACGTGGATCACCCGCAGGTAGTTCTCGAGCTTGATTTCGGCGATGGGGGCGACGTGGAGGATACCCGCGTTGTTCACGAGCACATCGATGCGACCAAAGGTCTGGAGCGCGGTGGCGATGAAGTTGGCCCAGCTCTCCTCTCGCGATACGTCGTGATGGAGATACACGGCGCTGTCGCCAAGGGACTTCGCCACGCCTTTGCCGAGGTCGTCCATCACGTCGCCCAGCACGACCTTGGCCCCCTCGGCGACGAACACGCGCGCTTCCGCCTCGCCCTGTCCGCGCGCGGCACCGGTGATCAACGCGACCTTGCCGGCGAGTCGGCTCATGACTGCGCTCCCTCTTCGGAATAGAACTGAGAATACCAGCGTCGGAAGCGACCGAAATCGTTCTCCCCCTCCACCAGGTTGGGGCGCGGCCGGTAGATCTTGTTGCTCCAGATCGGAATGTCGAGCTCGTAGTCGTGAACGTAAAAGTCGAAGAATCCCTTCACGAGCTCAGGAGCGCAACGCTTGTGCGCATAGTAGCGGTGGATGATGTGCAGCCGCTCCGGCTCGATCGGCGTGAGTGCGTTCACCGCGATGCCATCGAACGCGCCCTTGAAGCGCGTATACAGGAAGCCGGGGCCCGAGTTGAAGGAATCTGCGTCTGTGATGTTGTCCGCCGTCGCCGCCTGCTCCTGGGCTTCGGTGTCGACGTCAATCTTGAGGCGGTAGTAGGGCCCATCGGGCTGCCAATCGAGGCGCTTGCACTTCCAGCCGTGAAGTGTCTCGAAATGGGCGAAATCCACACCGTTCTCCATGATCTCCTGCGGGTGGCTCGTGATCACCCATTCCTTCTTGCGGTGCAGGAGATAGTTCGGGTCGCTGATTTCGCCCACGACCTCGGGCATCCAGGTCGGCTTCTCCTCCTTCGCATGGTGGTGGACGAGAATCATCCCGTTGCACTCGATCGTCGGCCAGGCGCGCACGCGCGCCTTCGGCGGGATCTTCTTGGTATACGGAATCTCGACACAACCACCGCTTTCGCCATCAAAGCGCCAGGAATGGAATGGACACCGAAGTGTGTTTCCAATCACCTTGCCTCCAGTGGCCAGGTGGGCGCCCAGATGGGCACAATAGCCATCGAGGGTCTGTGGCCGTCCGTCTTCACCGCGGAACAGCACGAGCTCTCGGCCGAAGTAGTGGATGCTCCTCACCTCTCCTACGGAGAGCTCGTCCACATGGGCAACCGCAAACCAGCCGTTCGGGTACGGGGGCAGGGTGATGCGCGGCACGGCGTCTCCTCCGATGGGCCCCGGGGAGTATAATAGAACGCGTTCTATTTTGGAGGCTCGAAAATCGGGCTTCGGGGAGGCGCGCAATGGCCGGGCTGGTGCAGGGCAAGGTGGTCGTCGTGACCGGAGCTGCGTCGGGAATCGGACGCGCCTCCGCGATCGCGTTCGGGCGCGAAGGCGCGAAGGTCGTGGTGAGCGACGTGGACGAGGCAGGCGGAAAGGCCACCGTCGACGCTCTGACGAAGGCCGGCTCCGAGGCGCGCTTCTTGCGCGCGGACGTGACCGACGAGGTGCAGGTCGAGGCACTCGTTCGCGGGACGATCGAGGCCTTCGGGCGACTCGATTGTGCCCACAACAACGCCGGCACCACCGGTGCCGTAGGCCCTGTGCACGAGCTCGACCTAGATGGATGGCAGCGCACCCTCACCACCAACCTTGCCAGCATGTTCTTGTGCATGAAGCACGAGATTCGAGCCATGCTGAAGCAGGGAGGTGGTGCGATCGTGAACACGGCTTCCGGTGCGGGCGTCGTCGCGACGCCCAGTCTCTCTCCCTACTGCGCGTCGAAGCATGGTCTGCTTGGGCTCACGAAGACCGCGGCGCTTGAGAACGCGCGCACGGGAATCCGCATCAACGCGATCTTGCCCGGCAGCATCGACACACCGATGCTCCAGCGCTACATGGGCAAGGACCCGCGAATCGAGAAGTTGATTCGTGCGGGGCAGCCGGGAGGACGTCTGGGCCGCCCCGAGGAGATCGCCGAAGCCGCCGTGTGGTTGTGCTCGGACCGTGCCTCCTTCGTCTCTGGCTCCTCCATGATCGTCGACGGTGCGGCGGTGAATCGATAAAGGAGTGAAGGTGTTGCTCGGTGGGAAAATCGCCATCGTTTCCGGCATCGGACCCGGACTCGGTCGTGACGCGGCGCTTGCCCTCGCGCGCCATGGGGCCGACCTCGCGATCGCAGCCCGCAGTGAGGCGAGCCTGCGTAGGCTCGAGAAAGAAGTGGAGGCCCTTGGCCGCCGCGTGCTCGGCGTGAGGACGGACATCACGCACAAGGCGGACTGCCTTCGCCTCGTGGAAGAGACCTGCAAGGCGTTCGGGAAGATCGACGTGCTCGTGAACAACGCCTTCCATCCCGGAAGCTATGTCCCCATCGAGAACGACGACGTCGAAGCCACATGGCGTACTCCCTTCGACGTCAATGTGCTGGGCACGCTGAAGCTCACCCAGGCCGTGCTGCCGGTCATGAAGGCGCAACACGGTGGATCGATCGTGATGATCAATTCGATGATCATCCGCCAGCCACTCCCCACGATGGCCGGATACGCGGCCTCGAAGGCCGCCCTGATGGCTGCAACGCAGACCCTGGCGCGAGAGGTCGGGGCCTACGGGATTCGCGTCAATTCCGTCGTTCCCGGCTATATCTGGGGGCCATCGCTCGAAGGCTATTTTGCAATGCAGGCAAAACAACAAGGTGTGGATGCGAAGGCGGTGTACGACAACGTCGCAAAACAGATCGCCCTGGGACACATTCCGACCTCAGAGGAGATTGCTGGAGCCGTGGTTTTCTTCGCCTCCGACCTTTCCCAGGTGGTGACGGGCCAAGCCCTCGATGTGAACGGGGGTCACGAACTGCACTAAGCCCCGGCGCACTGGGGTTCGTTCTCTGCCCAGGCTCGGCGCGCGCCCGACCTGCGGGTCGCGCTCCGCTATCCCACTCTCCCCTGCAGCTCTGTTTGGCGACGTCTAGCGCCCGTTCTGCTCCTCGCGGAAGTGCGCGTCGTAGCGCAAGGGCGCGCCGCGTTCCCAGGGCCGGTACTGGTTTGCGAAGTCGATGCGCTCTCCGAGGGGGGGATGTGTGAATTGCAGCCAGACCACCCAGGCGTCGGGACGAGGATTGGAAAGGTTTGTGGCCTGGAGCTTCGCGAATGCGCTCGCCACCGCGTGGTTGTCCCGCGTGATCTCGAGCGCGAAACGATCGGCTTCGTGCTCCAGGTGCCGCGAGAAGGCGTTGCCGAAGGGAGCCAACAAGAAGCCATAGATCTGAACCAGGACGAGAACGAGGGGCAGAGACGCAACATCGCTCAAAGCCGTCACGTGCGCGCGCGCGCCGAAGCGCCGCAGGATCGGCGGTGCGGTGCGATGAACCGCGTAGAGCGTGATCAGGATGCTGAGAAAGAAGATGGGAATGCTGAGAAGTACATGATCCAACACATAGTGACCCATCTCGTGTGCCATCACGGCGAGCACTTCATCGGGCTCGAGCTTGGCGAGGAGCGTGTCCCAGAGCACGATGCGTTGGGTCCGGCCTAGGCCATTCACGTAGGCGTTCACCGTT
>Ga0187780_10001815_pt1 | contig 16132 bp, 17 predicted proteins | sample 1015_Q2_SP10_20__FD_132429 | JGI IMG/M metagenome (GOLD analysis project Ga0187780, IMG submission 132429) | Tropical peat soil microbial communities from peatlands in Department of Meta, Colombia - 1015_Q2_SP10_20_MG | ecosystem: Environmental > Terrestrial > Soil > Wetlands > Peat | place... | reverse complement strand
GATAACCTCTCCTCAGGATCGAGTTCATACCTGGCAGACTGAAGACCGCATAGAAAGGCCAGGCCCACCAAATCTGCCGTGCCACAAACAGATAGGCGTTCGCGCCCGATACCAAGCTCCCGCCGGGAGTCAGGACTAGGATGTCGTCGAGCAGGTTTTCCGGCGCTATTTTCAGGCTTCCGTCGGCCGATGCAGACTGCAGGTCTTTGAGGGCAAAACCTCGGGCTTTGACGGCCTTCTCCCACAGGTGGACCCAACGAAAGCAGAACCCGCATTCGCCGTCGTAGAGTATCCATCCATTGCCAGGGGAACTTGACCCGGCTTCTGGTGTGGACTCATTCATCGAATTTCCGTCCCTCGAAACACTACGACGGGTGAGCCGTCTGCAATGAAGGCAGAGTCGGGGCGATGCCGAAGTATCGCTCCTAGCTCCACGCCATAGAGACCGGTCGAATCTCCTTCCAACCCCGCGCCCGTACTCGTCCAAACATTCCAGGGCACATGGGAAACCTGGTATTCGAGCACCCTGCCGTTGCGCTGGGAAGAATATCCCCAATAGTGTTCGGTGATGAAGCGTTCGAAGCTGCCCTCCTCGGCGGGACCGGGCGCCGCGGCGGCAGAGTGCGCGTGGAGCTTCGACCAAGCGCCCTTCGATCGCCACTCATACTCCACGGTTTTCGTCCCTCCTCTCATATGGATGCGGTGTTTCATGGGAAGGCAGAGGTAATTTTCTCCGTAGGCAAGTCGAGCGACCTGGGCTACCGCCTGCCGGGGAACAATCTCAGCGATAAAAACGACACCTCTTCGTTCATCCTTGCCATGCTTACGCCGCACATAAAATCGCAGGTTTACCTCTTCGAAGTCTGCATGGAAGGGGATAGGCAGAGAACCGAAAAGCCTTGTACGACGAAATTGGAAACCCACTAAGCTCACGTAGGTTTTTCCCGCGTAAGAATCTAGCACGGTCCCAGCCGGGACGTAATCGTTCAACAGTCTGCCGTCAACTTCGTAGTTCAACATTACGAGGTCTCGCCATTCCGCAGATAGGAAGACCTGTTTTCCTTGAGGCATTTGTTCTTATAGATGCGAGACGCTCCATGAAGACTAATCTATCAGGCATCAGTTAGGGGCGCTAACTTTCTCTTCTTGATTGCCGACAATTCGACCAGATGGCTGCATAACAGCAGGCTCACCGAATGACGAATTGGCTACTCGGGTATTCCACTCCTAGTACCCAACTTCGGAGATTACGGAGTTGGTTCGTGGCGACGTCGGATCCTTTGCCCCTGATTTTCTGCCTTCGAGCACTTTCCGTACCAAGGAACTGTGATGCACAGGTTACGAAGGTCATTTTCCTTTTCTTCGTGCAAGAGGTGTACCGTTTTGCAACAAGTTGAGAAAGACAAAGAACCTTATGTCATCGGCAACCCGGAGATCTAGCAGTAGGAAAGACCCAAGCCGCGGCAGTGTGAATGGTACGGGCGAGCGGCACTTGGGTTCGGCGCGTACAAGGACATTTGTCGCGAGGAGAGAAAATACTTTTTCCCGCGTGACTGCCCCCCACGCGAATCGGGCCGCGGTCTCGAGAAAAGGGCTCGAGATCCGCGCCCATCAAGCGATACGAGCAAATTGGATTACGGTCTCTCGTGATTAGCATTCAGTTGTAGAGAGTTTTGCTGTGGCGGTAATTCTCGCCGCGTCATTGTAGGCGGCTAGGCGAGGGGGGATCTGGCGTACGTTGGGCGATTCACGGGTTCGCCTATTTCGAAACTTATGATTGCAACGGCTGCCGAGTAACCAAGTAACGGCAAGCCCACTTGCTGCCCTTGTAACCAACTCTGTCCTGCTAATAAACAACCTGAATGAGTCTTTGTAACTTTTACATCCACAGTGACCATTGGACATTACTAAAGTTTGGCAAGCAGTTATGACGCGCATTGACAAGCGAGTGATTCAGGCGCAGACTGCGCTCAAATCAGTCGGTAAGGAGTTACTGTTCTTCGCAGCAAACATTCAATAGGGTCTTGAAAGGAGCCCTCCCCATGTATAACTACCTGCAACAACTCTGGACAGACGAACAAGGGCAGGACATTGCGGAATACGCGGTGATGCTCGCGGTCATTCTGGTGCTCGTGGTTGGCACGGTTCGCTTGATCGGAGGCAATGCCAATAACGCCTTTTCCGCCACCGCGAGTTCGATTGCGCAATGATCGCGAGCGAGCATCGCGGCTGATCAAGGCGGTTGTCTAGACGGCAACGGTCGTAAGTACGTCGCTCGACGCCTTCGATCCTCGCAGCGAATGCTCGGAGTGATCACGCTCGATTTCGGCGGTACGGGGGAGGGGCACCGACAGTAGTGATTGCCCCATCAGAGTCGTTGCCACGCTCCTCCCCAGCCACCGTTCAGCCCAGCTCTCGATGGGTTTTCCTAGCTCCGCTTTCCGAAAATGACGCAATACCCTCCTGTACCCCAAGGCATGTTTCCTCTTGCTTCTGTGTGTCATCCTCAATCACGCACTTGCTTACCGGCCAAGGTGCGATAGCAATTTTCGTCGGCGCACCTTCCTCACAAGCCCAACCAGCCCGGGGTCGCGTTGCCTCCAGTTCCTGGTGTGCAACCCAGCCTAATCACCCGGACCCGAACCTGGATCCTGCCCTCGGCCCCGAGTAAGGCATTGGGTCATTGCGTCGAGACCTTGGTCGAGCGGCCCTACGCGAGGTGTTCGGGTTCGATGCGTGATAGAATTCCGTCGGTCTGGCGGTTGTCGTGAACCTACGGCAGCACTCCCGTACAACCAACAAGGAGGTGGCGGATGAAAGTTCTCAAGGGAGGTTTGGTGATTGGAGCCGCCATACTGGTCGGGCTGCCATCTCTGCCCGCGAAGGCTCAAACTGTGTCCGCGGATACGGCTGCTGCGAGCAAGCTTGAAAAGCGGCTGGTCGGTGATTACGGGTTTTGGAGCAAATATGACGAACCGCCCTACGCGGCGGCACAGATTCCCTATGGAATGCTTACCCATATTAATCACGCTGGCGTGAATATCGACCCCGAAGGAACTCTCTCGGTGCCGCTCGGCTTTCTGGAGCCGGCGCTTCTCACCAAAGCCCACGAGGCGGGGGTGAAGGTGTTGTTGCTGCTGGGCAGCGAAGATTTCTCCGCCCTGGCAGATCCTTACGTGCTGGATCTCGCCGTGGTCAATATCTGGAAATTTGTTTCCGAGAAAGGATACGACGGTGTAGACATTGATTGGGAATTTCCTTCCAGCAGTCAGGATCGCAAGACGTTTCTTGCTATGATGACCGCCTTGCGGCAGGCACTCCCCGACCCCACCTACACGCTCTCCGCCGACATTCCGCCGTGGGGAGGATGGGCATACGATCTCCAGGGCGTTGAACCGCTGGTCGATTACTACAACATTATGATGTATGACTGTGCCGGACCTTGGACTGATGATTCGCAGCTCAACTCACCGATCTTCTGGGACTTTCGCGACCCCGAGCCTTGGGAGTGTCAACCCGGGGGCAGCGCGCAAGAGGCAATTCACATTTTTGTCGACGAGAACAAGATTCCTCCCGCCAAACTGAACATGGGAACGCCCTTCTACGGATACTTTTACACCCCCGTTACCCGAGTCTTCGAGAAGTGCCCCAAGCAGAAACCAAGCCAGTACAACAGCGACGGCAACTGCGACTCTTTGGTTCTCACCGAAAACTACGGAACTTTTATCAAGCAGCGCATCAATAAGCTAGGCTGGGAAACCTTCTACGATAAGATCGCTCTCGTGCCTTTCATGAAAAGGAAAGACGGTGAACCGGGCTTCATCACCTACGATGATTCCTTTTCCACCTATTACCGGACCTGGTACTCGGACTGGGTAGAGGGTTTGGGTGGCACCTTCATGTGGTCCCTTGACGCCGATTACGACGGTCAGACCCAAGATCTGCTCCAGGCCGAGTACGCCGGGAGTCTGAAACCAACCGAATAGCGGCGAAAAACCAGAAAGGCGATCGGCCGGCCAGAATCTGTGGACGGCCGATTGCTTTTTTGTCCCGGCGGATGGCCACCGACAAGAGGCTGCATTCAACTCCCCGCTTCTTGTAACCACGGATACACGGTTGTCAAGGCGCAGAGGTCCGCCACCTCCAGCACGAAATTGCGGGCAACCGTCACAGCGGCATGGTTCGAACCACCACATCCTGCTGGCTGTCGTGAGCGAGTTCTTTTTCCTGGGTGCGGGAATAGAGAAACTCGTGTCCTGTCAGCAGGCCGGGATAATACCAGTTGAGTAAGGCCTCCGGTTTGTCGTACGGCCGCTCGGCGAACTTGATTTCGGTTCTATTGCTTGCCTGCGGACGATAGGTGGGGATCGTGGACAAGGTGGCATAAAGGACGGACCGATCTTCACTGAAGATCTGCACAATATTGCGATCCGCATCGTCGTCTAGCAACATGAACCAATAGGTTCCCGCGGGCAAGACGCGACCGGGAATCTCGACCGGTTGAACGAAGCTCATTTTCGTCATCTGATTCCACTCGCCGGCTCTCGCATTAGGCAGAAGGACCGCAAGGGAAAGAACACAGCAGAAAACGATGGCAAACGCTTTGTAATTGTTCATTGCTTTTCTCCACGCCGCTTTAGCGGCTCAAGACAGTACGACTCCTACGACCGAAATCGCGTTGCCTCGAGACCCGCGCCGCTACTGTTCTCGACAAAAATTCATCTTCCTTGACTGAATTTTTACCTCAGCCGGCGGCCAACCGTGTTTCCATCAGAGCAAGGATTCACGAATTCGCCAGAAAAAAGCTTTAAGGAGCTGAACATGACCGAGGATTGGGAAGGAGCGTATCGCGCGGCCGTGCTAGAAACCGATCATCACAAGCTGATGGACAAAATTGATGGGACGATGAAAGTGCTGCGGGCGCGTTTGCTCGAACTCGCCTCTTCCCCGAAGGCAAAAGGAGAGATGGAACGTATCGCAGATGCCTTACGCACTCTGGATGTAACACGGCGGGTCGAACTCAAAATCCCGGCTTGAGCGTGCGGCCGAAACTCAAGGTCTAAGGTTTTTACCCTAGAGTCTGCAAGGGGCAGCATGCCCGCTAATCGAGATCAAAGTCCCGGATTGGTTTTCCGGTGTCAGGAGACTCTTTGGCTTTCTTGACGGCTTCTTGGAACTTTTTTTCGAGCAAGTCGGAAGCGTGCTTTTGGGCTTCGACGGATTGGCGGAAGATGGATTCGCGGCGGTTGTCCTGCTCCTTCATCGCCCGGGCCGCTTCCTCGATATCGTTGAACAGCTTGGGCTTCACCGCCGCGGTGTGGCCGATGACCGCCTTGGTCGCGGCATCGATCTTCAGCACTGCGCTGCAGCACGGGCAGGTCACTTCGAAGGCTGGACTACGTCGGGACATGGTTAGGCATGATACCGCAAACCTGCCTTCAACGGGGCGCAAGCCGGATGGGTAGGACGTGGAATACGTTGAGCATCTCCAGACCGAGGAGCACGACCGAGACCACGACGACGCAGATGGCCAGAATCTCGCCGAAGTTTAGTCCGCTGCGGCGCGGTTCAAAGCGGCGCAGCACCAGTCCTAAGATGTTGAGGGTGGCAAAGCCAAATACCAGCACCCACAACATGTTGTAGACATTGGTCTTTTTGGCCGTGTAAACCTCAGAGAGCTGAGGGATCTGAAGCAGCAGCAAACCCAGCAATCGCAGGCCTATGGTGGTCGGTGGCGAGAATCTCCGGGCCGTGCACTCGGCGACGCTGGTAGTTAGGAATCGAACCATGCCCGCTTTACGCGATGATTGAGATCTTTGCCATACATACCGGGACTTAAGATAGTAACTGTTTTGCCCAAGTGAAGTCAGCGTGAATATGAGAGAGGAATAATCGTAGGCACGCGCACGCGATCGAGTCCGGCTCGATACTCTTTCGGTACCGGTTCTAGATTTGAGCTTCGCTTCGGTAGGGAATTTCACTCTGCCTTATCATTAGGGGATTCCGCATTTCTCAGAGGTTTCCGGTGGGCTGACACACGGCGGTTTACGCACGTTCTCTTTGCTATCCGCTTGGAAATTCCTTGTCCCGCTCCGGTTCATTGCCGACCATCCTTGATCATCGCGCGGTTTCTCGAGGAGCTTCACCAGTGCCTGGTCCACCAACCGGAAGCTGGGAGCGTTGCGCTTGGCCGTTGTCGAAAAGGATTTACTGCAAGGCAGAAGGGTACCGTCATCGCTGCGAGTACATCAATGCCGTCAATCCGGGCCAGGTCCACACCGCTCATCAGGTAGGGCAGTTGTCGTAGATCAACTTGCCAAGTATTCCCCTGCGTCTGCTTGCGACGGCCCTTGCGTGTCTCCCCGGGAAACGCAATTCCGGCACTACGTTCTAGGAAGGCGAGGTCGGTTTTCCATCTTCTCCTGCACCTTGCTCCCAAGTTGAGTCCGACATTGAGGCTGGGTACCCCGTCGAGAAAGATGTCGCTCGATCAATCCTTTGGCGTGGTTCTTTTCCTCGATGGCTCGTGCCTTGGTGAGTTCGCCCAGTCTCGTGTTAACCCCTGCAGTTCAGACTCGGACCACTTTGGTTGATCTGTTTTGGCACGGAAATTCGCCTTTACCAGTAGATGCGGCTCTGGGATCTGCACGACGGCGAAAGGCGCAGAAGGCACTTCCTGGACCGTTCGCAAAAATTCACAATTTAAGGAGAGCAAAAATGAAAATTCGACTACTCATCATCGCTTTAGCCGCAAGTCTCGCAAGCGCGACCCAAGCCCGCGCCCAGTTCATGGACCAAACCGGTCCCGACGGGACGGTTGGGTGGAGCTCGGCGGCTACCCTGTGTAAACTTCTCCCCAACTCTGCCACGAACAGTTTCAATTACGCTAGGGGAACTGTCGCGTTTACTGCCACAAGTTACGGTACGATCGGTTTGGCCTGTAGGGTGTCGGGCATAAGCAATGGGCTTGCCCCTAGCGATATCAACGCCCTTGCATTCACATTCTCGAACAGCTCGGGCCAGACTGGAGGCTGCACCGTTTCGGTTTACCATGTAGACCGCACTCGTGCTGCTTCGAATGTTGCAGGTATCGCGGCAACCGCGGATAGTGGCTGGACTAGTGGTCAATCTTTTAGCGGCATTTGGACTGGCAATATATTTCTGACCAACACCTCGCCGCTGAACACCGCCCACTTCTACGAGGTGGATATCTATCTGTACCGCCCGCAATCGGCGGTCGGCGTATGTAATCCCACCGCTTACGGAGCGTACCTGGAAAACTTGGTATTGACACAATGATCGGTTGGGGATGATTCGGCCTTGGCGCTCCGTGCGAAGGCCGAATCACTTCCCACTGCTCATGCAATCGCGGAAGACATCGATATCTACTACTCGAGGAACCGATGCCATGGGCATCGACACGACCATCCAGGCCATCTTGGAGCACCGCGACGGTGGCAACCACGCAGGAATGCTACGTCAAGACCCTGCTGCCATCCTTGTAAGCGGGCGATGGTGCAGTACGACGACGCGGTACGACAGTTCGTGCAGTGATTGTGCAGTAAAAAACGGCCTCTGCGCCAACTGGTAAACTAGTTATCAACCAGATAAGTCCATGCTGGATCCCAAGAGGAATGTCCACGGAAACGATTGTTGTTCGCGGCGCACGAGTTCACAATCTCAAAAACATCGATTTTGAGATCCCGCATAACTCGCTGACGGTAGTGACCGGGGTCTCGGGTTCCGGCAAATCGTCGCTTGCCTTTGACACCATCTACGCCGAGGGCCAGCGCCGCTACGTAGAATCCTTGTCGGCCTACGCGCGACAGTTCCTGGAGAGAATCGAGAAGCCGGACGCGGACTTGATTGACGGGATCGCTCCCGCCGTGGCGATCCGACAGAAGAACAGCACGCGAAATCCGAGATCGACGGTCGGCACGGCCACGGAAATCTACGATTACTTGCGCCTGCTGTTTTCCCGGATCGGCCAGACTTATTGCGTTCGTTGTGGGCAGGAGGTAACCAAAGACACCGTGGATGAAGTGGCCGAGCGGCTGCTTGCCCTGCCTGAAGGCACGCGGCTGAACGCGCTCTTCCCCCTCCTGACCGCCCCAACCGGCGGCGGGGAACAAAAACCGGCCCGCCCAGCGCCAAAAAAGAAGAAAGAAAAGGGGACTCCCGCCCGGGTGCTCTCCGATGCCCTCAAAGCCCGTCTTTCCGATCTCCGCGCCCGTGGCTTTAACCGGCTGTATCAACACCACCGGCTTTTCGAGTTCTCCACGCCGGAATCCTTGCTGGACGTGAATTTCGCCGAACCGGTCTTCCTCCTGGTCGATCGTTTGACGCTCTCCCCCGACGCCCGGACACGCCTGGTCGACGCCATCGAAATCGGCTATCGCGAGTCGGGAGAGATCATCTTCGAAACAGTGCCCCGGGGCGAGGAAGCTTCCGAGCGACTGCGCTTCTCCCAGCGTTTCGAATGTAAGGCTTGCCACCTGCTCTACCAGGAGCCTGAGCCGCGTCTATTTTCCTTCAATAACCCCTATGGCGCCTGTCCCCGCTGCCAAGGTTTCGGCAACACGATTGACTTCGACCTCGAGCGGGTGATCCCCGATACCTCCAAGACCCTGAGCGAAGGGGCGATTGAGCCGTGGACCAAGCCCCAGTACCGCACCTTGGCTTCCGAACTGAAGCGCTTGGCCCGGCCCAGGGGAATCCCACTGGACGTCCCCTGGGCCCAACTGGAGCCCGAACATCGGCGTCTGATCATCGAAGGCGAAGAACGATTTCCCGGGATTCGCGGCTTCTTCCGCCACCTGGAGCGCAAGAAATACAAGTTGCATGTGCGCGTTTTCCTGAGCCGTTACCGGGGCTATTCCATCTGCTCGGATTGTCAGGGAGCTCGATTGCGGCTCGAGGCACGCCAAGTCAAGATCCAAGACAAGAACATTTGCGAAGTTTGCTCGATGACCGTGGAGGATGCGGCCAAATTCTTCGCAGCGGTCCCGCTGCGGGGTCAGCAAGCTGAAATTGCCGGCAAACTCCTGGAAGAGATTCAGCAACGACTTCGATTCTTGAACGAAGTGGGTCTCGAGTATCTCACCTTGGACCGGCTTTCTTCGACGCTCTCCGGCGGAGAAGCGCAGCGCATTCAGCTTGCCACTTCGCTCGGATCACGCTTGGTGGGAACCCTGTATGTGCTCGATGAACCTTCCATCGGGCTGCACAGCCGCGATACCCACCGGCTGATCAAGATTCTGCATGACCTGCGAGATCTCGGGAACACAATTTTGGTCGTGGAACACGACACCGACGTCATGCGCGCTTCCGACATCATTCTTGACCTCGGACCCGGTGCGGGAGAAAACGGTGGCCGGCTGATCGCCGCCGCGAGCTTCGACTGCCTCAAGAAAGCTCCGGGCTCCCTGACCGGACGCTACCTCTCCGAGGAACTGCGCATTCCGGTACCGAATGCTCGTCGCCAGCCCGGGCGCCAGCAGATCAAAATCTACGGCGCTCGAGCTCACAATCTGAAGAATCTCGATCTGGTGGTTCCCTTGCGAATGCTGGTGGCCATCACCGGAGTTTCCGGATCGGGTAAATCCACCCTGCTGCACGACGTGTTGTTTCAAGCATTGGCCGGAACCGCCAAGCAGCCCACTCCGGCCGCTTCGGGCTCGGCATGGGACCGGGTGGAGGGTGCCGAGCTCATCGACGAAGTCGTCATGGTCGACCAGTCCCCGATCGGCCGTACTCCCCGGTCGAATCCCGTCACCTACATCAAAGCCTTCGATGCCATCCGCGATTTGTTTGCTTCCCTGCCCGAGGCCCAAAAGCAGCGCTTCGCCGCCGGCCACTTTTCGTTCAATGTTCCCGGAGGACGCTGCGAGGCTTGCCAAGGCGACGGAACCGTAACCGTCGAGATGCAGTTTCTCGCCGACGTGGAGTTGACGTGCGAAGAATGTAAGGGAACACGTTACAAGCCGCAGATCCTCGACGTGCGCTATCACGGCAAGAACATTCACGAAGTGCTGAACCTAACCATCCAGGAAGCTTTGCAATTCTTCGCCGGCGTTCCGAAAATCACGGGAAAGCTGCAGGTCCTCGAGGAGGTCGGTTTAGGATACTTGCGCCTGGGGCAGTCCGCCACCACTCTTTCCGGGGGAGAAGCCCAGCGTATGAAACTGGCGGCCCATCTCCAGCCTCGCAGCCCTCAAGCCAGCGGGGCGCGCGATGGCAGCGGTCGCCGCCACGTTTTGTATATTTTTGATGAGCCTACCACCGGCTTGCACTTTGATGACATTAGTACGCTGTTATCGGCATTTCGCCGGCTCCTCGCCGGCGGGGGCTCGATTCTGGTCATTGAGCACAATCTTGAAGTCATCAAGACGGCGGATTGGGTCATCGATCTTGGGCCCGAGGGAGGAGAGCGCGGCGGTTATATCGTGGGCTCGGGACCTCCCGAAGCCATTGCCCAGCTCCCGCAATCCTACACCGGCCAGTTTTTGGCGCCGGTGCTTAACGGAAATGGATTTTCGCGGAATGCAGGCCAATAGCGGAAGCGGCGGGCGGAACAGAGCGGCTTGGTTGGTTGCGAGCCTGGTGGCGGTTCAGCTGTCGCCGGCCCTCGCCGTGCCCGTGCCTTCCAAAGCCGACGGCCAAACGATTCGACGTCACACGGTGGCGGAGCCGGATTCCTCCTGGCCTCCGGAGCTGACCCAGGCGGAGGCGGCCATCGACAAGAAGGACTATGCCACGGCCGAGCCCTTGCTCAAGAAGGTTGTGGCCGACGCTGCGAACAATTATCAGGCCTGGTTTGATCTGGGATTCGTCGAGAACGCACTCGGCAACACGCAAGAGTCCATCGCCGCCTATCGCAAATCGGTTTCCGCCAAACCCGACGTCTTCGAATCCAATTTGAACCTTGGCCTCATGTTGGCCAAGACGGGGCAGGCGGATGCCGAGCAGTTTCTGCGGGCCGCAACCACCTTGCCCCCGACCGGCAATCGAGAGCAGGGTCAGGCGCGAGCCTGGCTTTCCCTGGGCCACGTGCTTGAGAGCAGCAACCCGGAGGAAGCCACCCAAGCCTATCTGCGGGCGGCGGTCCTCACTCCCAAAGATCCGGAACCGCATCTTGCGGCAGGGCTCCTGCTCGAAAAGCAAAACCGTTTCGCCGAGGCCGAGCAGCAATACCGACAAGTCCTAACCATCGACCCGCAATCGACGGACGCTCTTACCGGCCTGGCCAATCTGTACCTGCGGGGCAACCGCCTGGCCGATGCCGAGCCGGTTCTGCGCCAATTGGCTTCCTTGCGACCGCAGGATCCCGCGGTTCATCTCGAACTGGGCCGCGTGCTGGCGGCCAGCGGCAACAACGACCAGGCCATTCACGAACTGGAGATCGCGACCAAGTTAGCCCCCGCCGGTCCCGCCGTGGAGCGCCAGTTGGCGGATCTCTATAGCGCCAGCCAGATGTATGATCAGGCGGAAGCGCAGTATCGCTCCTTGGTGGCGGAAAATCCGCGGGATGCCGAAGCCCATCATGGGCTCGGTGTGGTACTGATGAAAAAAAAGAAGTTCGCCGCAGCCGAGCAGGAACTGCTCACGGCGGTGAAGCTGAGACCCGATTACGGGGAGGCTTACGGCGACCTCGCGGTCGCCGCCAGTGAAAACAAGGATTACGAATTGACCATCAAAGCCGTCGATGCGCGCGCCAAGTATCTGCCTGAAATCCCCGTCAGCTACTTTCTACGCGCCACCGCCTACGATCACTTGCGAGCCTACAAACAGGCAGCGGAAAATTACCATAGGTTCCTCGAAGTGGCTCATGGAGAATATCCAGATCAGGAGTGGCAGGCTCGGCATCGCCTGATCGCCATCGAACCCAAGAAATAATCCATGCACCGGCTTCCGATTCTCGCGCTCGTCCTGGCGGTGACGGCTATCGCGCTCGCCGTGAAAGAGCCCTCGCTCGACGAGCTGATCGCCCGCGCCAATGCAGCACCGGTCAAGGATCAACCGAGCTTGTATGTTGAAATCGCCGAGCGTCAGCTCAAGTCGGCGGACGAGTTGTACATTGCCGGCAATGTGGAAGAGGCGCGGAAATCCGTGTCCGACATCGTGACCTACTCGGAAAAGGCGCATGATGCCGCCATTCAATCCGGCAAGAAGGTCAAAAGCGTCGAAATGGCGGTGCGGAAGATGTCGCATAAGCTGAACGATGTCAAGCGCACCCTGAATTTCGAAGACCAAGCGCCCGTGGGGGAGGCTGCCGACCAACTGCAAAAGCTGGCCGACGATCTGCTGACGTACATGTTTCGCAAGGGAAAATGATGCTGGTCCTTCCGAAGGCCGCCGGTTGGGTTGGGTTGCCCCTGCTTCTGGTTTCGCTGGCTTGGGGACAGTTTCGCCCCGAGCCGTTGAACCCTAAGGAAATTGATCTGCTGCGGGACGCAGCCCAGCAGCCGGCGCAGCGCTTGAAGCTGTACGTGGAGTTCGCCCGGACCAGACTGGTTTCGCTCGAGCAAATGCGCGCCGATCCCAAGGTCAAAGACCGGGCCCAGCAAACCCACGATAAGCTTGAGAATTTCCTCGCCGTGTATGACGAGTTGAACGACAACATCGACACTTTTGTGGAACGCAAGGAAGATCTGCGCAAGCCTTTGAAAATGGTGATCGAGGCCGACACCGAATTTCAAGCCAAGCTGCGGGCTTTAGCGAACGTCCGTGACTCCAATCCAAGCGAGGCCGAGCACTACCAGTTTCTGCTCGACAATGTCCTTGAGACCGTGGACGCCAGTGCCCAAGATCATCGCCAGTTATTGAACGAGCAAGAAGAGGCAGCGAAGCACAAACAGAAGCAAAAGTAAGGTCCTCGAACGACCCATGGGTTTGGCCCCGCAAGCCGAGCGGCAGACGCCTGAGTGCCATCACCACCTTGAGATCTCGAGGCGGGCCGGGAGCACACGGCAATCCTTTCCCGCTTCAGAAACCAAGTGGCCGCTTCCGATCCCTCCCGGGAACAATCCAAATTGCGTGAATCCCACCGAATTCCCGGAACATCTTCTAGCTTCAGCGGTAGATGGAATCCGATCTCAAAGATCTGCCCGCCGTACTCGAGGCAGCCATCGGCGGTGCCAGCCCCGAAGCCATGCAGAAGGCTCCGCAGGGGAAGTGGAATTCCACCCAGATCCTAGAGCACCTCTATCTGACCTATACGGCTACGAGCGAGGCGATTGCGAGACGTCTGAACACCGGCCAGCCCGTGCGCAAAGCCGCGACTCTGAAGCAGCGTCTGGCGGTCTTCCTGGTTACCGGGCTTGGCTATTTCCCGGAAGGGGTCAAAGCGCCGGAGGTCGCGGTCCCACGCGGCGTGCCGGCCGAACTGGTGCGGAAAACCATTTTCGCCGAGATTCAGAAGATGGCCTCTGGCCTCGATGATTGTGAGCGACGTTTTGGGCCCCGAACCAAGATTATTGACCACCCCATCCTCGGCCCGCTAAACGTAAATCAGTGTCGCAAATTGCACTGGCTCCACGCCCGCCACCACGCTCGCCAGATTCGAGAACGCACCAGCTTGTGACCTGATCGAGGGCGCAAAATTACCTGTCGACCTATGGACTATCAAAACCCCCAGATCGCAGAGATTTACGACCTCACTAACCCGCGGGCGCAGGATACGGACTTCTATCTCTCGCTCGCCGGACCGCGCCCCGGCAGTGTTCTGGACCTGGGTTGCGGCACGGGAACACTGTGCTGTGCTCTCGCCGAACGAGGGTCATCGAGTGACGGGTGTTGATCCTGCAGCCGCGATGTTGGCGGTGGCCAGAAGGAAACCTCACGCAGAACAGGTTGAGTGGGTCGAGTCCTCGGCGCAGAACTACAAGGCCGACCAGCGTTTCGACCTGGTCGTCATGACCGGACATGCTTTCCAAACTCTGCTTACTGACGCCGACGTAGGAGCGGTGTTGGAGACCATGCGTGGCCATCTCAAGCACCTCGGCCGGGCTGCCTTTGAGACTCGCAATCCGCGCGTCGATTGGGTCGGCGAATGGGGGACGCAGCCACCTTTCGTCCACACATTTTCCGGCGGGCAACTTTCGGAGGCACGGGAGATCACGGGCCAGGACGGTGAATTCATTTCGTTTCGCACTTCTTACCGCTTTCCGCACGAGACGCTAACCACCAACAGCACGCTGCGGTTTCCCTCGCGAGAGCACATAGAGGTCCTGATCGATGGGTCAGGACTGGTGATACGGGAGGTTTTCGGAGACTGGGATGCCACTCCGTTCGAGGTCGCACGTTCGCGAGAAATGATCTTTATCGCGGAGATCGCCGCCTGACCAGGTTGGCCGTGTCCCGTCCTGAAGCGGGGTGTCTGGTGCGCAAACAGGCGGTGATTTAGTCAACCGAGAGGGCTTCGACCTCCGTCTCACCGCGGCTTCTGCTCTATCTTCCGCCATCCGGGGAACTTCGCGGCTGATCGCGGCCGTGCTAAGCTAGCCGCAGGGTGAGACAACAGCTTTTTGAGATCTTTCAAGAGGGCTATCGCGATCTGCGACTGCGTACCCCGATCCCCGAGCTCAGCATCGAGTTCTTCGCCTTCGCCAACATCACCAGCACCATCCGCCTGCGGAAAGGAAAGCTGCTCGTGCGTCTCTCCGACCTCCTCGAGGGCGCACCCGAAGCCGTGCTCGGGTCGATCGCCCACATCCTGCTGGCAAAGATCTATCGCCTGCCCATCGTCCGGGAACATTCCACCCGCTACCGCCGTTATGTTGGGAGTTCCGAAATCCGCAGGAAAGCTCATCTGATTCGCGAGATCCGCGGGCGAAAGCGGATTTGTACCTCCCGGGGCAAGATGTACAACTTGGAAGCAATCTTTGAGGACCTCAACTGGCGCTTCTTTTACGGCTTGCTGGCCCGTCCGCAGATCGGGTGGAGCCGCGATCGCTCCCGCACCCGCCTCGGGCACTACGACCCCGCACGCAATATCATCGTCGTCAGCCGTGTCCTCGATCATCCCCGCGTGCCGCGCTATGCAGTCGAGTACATCGTGTACCACGAGATGCTGCACCTCCGGCATCCGGTAAAGCTGTGCGGGAGCCGCCGATCGGTGCATTCGCTTGAGTTTCAGGCGGATGAAAAGTTATTCCCCCGGATTGATCGGGCCAAGCAGTTCTTGCGGCAGTTGTGAGAGTTGGCAAGTTTCGGGTTCGCACGAGGCTCGGCCAAGGGGTCTCGGAGCGGCGTGATCCTGGCCTGCTCGGCCAATGTCCGCTTCCCTCTCGCCCGTATGGCCTTGTGGATTGGCAGCTTCCGTGCATTGACCGTTGCGGAGCGAGCAGACTATCCTAAAATAAGTTGAAATTGAAATTCATTTTCAAGATTGCGGAGAGGCGTTTCACGGCATGTTGCAGGCATTCATCATCACCTTGAGGGAGGGCGTGGAAGCCGCCTTGATTGTTGGCATCACCCTGGCTTACCTCGATAAGATCCACCGTCCCGAACTCCGCAAGGCGGTCTATGCGGCGCTGGTCGCGGCCTTCCTGGGGAGCATCGGGGGTGCGGTGCTGGTAGCCCGGATGCACTGGAACGAGGATGTCTATGAAGGTTGGATCATGCTGGCCGCCGCCTTCTTTGTCGTCACCATGATCATTTTCATGATGAAGACGGGACGCAAGCTCAAGGGGGAGATTGAAGGCAAGGTGGGTTCGCTCTTGGAAAAAGACGCCTGGTTCGGCCTGTTTCTCTTTGTCTTCCTCATGGTGTTGCGGGAAGGCGGAGAGACCGTCTTGACCCTAGCCGCGGTTTCTCTCAATTCGACGGCGCTCGCCAGTTTTCTGGGCACCCTGGCCGGGGTTCTCGCCGCCATTGCCTTTGGCGTCACCTTCGTGAAGGGCAGTGTCAGGATTGACCTGGGAAAGTTCTTCCGGGTTACGACCGTGATCCTGTTCTTTGTGGCGGCTCAACTGTTGGTTTCAGGCCTGCACGAGCTGTCGGAAAATGGGGTACTTCCCTCTTCGAAACAAGAGATGGCGCTCATTGGGCCGATTGTCCGCAATAACGTGTTCTTTCTGATTACGATTCTGGCTTGGGCCGCCCTGATGGTCCTGTTCGAAGCCAAGCGCCG
>Ga0187780_10001814_pt1 | contig 16133 bp, 14 predicted proteins | sample 1015_Q2_SP10_20__FD_132429 | JGI IMG/M metagenome (GOLD analysis project Ga0187780, IMG submission 132429) | Tropical peat soil microbial communities from peatlands in Department of Meta, Colombia - 1015_Q2_SP10_20_MG | ecosystem: Environmental > Terrestrial > Soil > Wetlands > Peat | place... | reverse complement strand
TTTCTTTTATTAGCACATATACTGTCTAACATATAAGCCGTTGTATTAGTGATCGATTCTTGGAGGTTCTTTTAATATGACAGTTTACCATTTTGTAGGGATAAAGGGTACAGGTATGAGTGCACTTGCACAAATACTTCATGATACAGGACATGAGGTGCAAGGTTCTGATGTTGAAAAGCACTTTTTCACTGAAAATGAATTAATGAAACGCGGTATAACCATTTTACCGTTTAACAAAGAGAATATTAAAGAGGGGCAAGTTGTTATTGCTGGTAATGCTTTTCCAGATACCCATGACGAGATTGCTTATGCAGTTGAAAAAGGTGTACCTACTGAACGTTATCATAAATTTTTAGGGCATTTTATGAGCAATTATACAAGCGTCGCAGTAACTGGAGCGCACGGTAAAACTTCCACTACTGGATTATTAGCGCATGTATTATCAGGTGCAAAGCCAACCTCTTTTTTAATAGGAGACGGTACTGGAAAAGGTGAGCCAGACAGCGAATATTTTGTATTTGAAGCATGTGAATATCGTCGCCACTTTTTATCATATCATCCTGATTATTGTATTATGACAAATATCGATTTTGACCACCCAGACTATTACAAAAGTGTGGATGATGTGTTTGATGCATTCCAGCAAATGGCACAACAAGTTAAAAAAGGTATCATAGCATGTGGAGACGATGAGCATTTACAAAGAATTTATGCAAAAGTTCCAGTAATGTATTACGGTATTAACGAGGATAACGATTTCCAAGCACGTAATATTGTAAAGCATACAAAAGGAACAACATTTGATGTGTTTGTAAGAAACACTCATTATGGAACTTTTGACATCACTGGCTTTGGTGATCATAGTGTATTAAATGCGTTAGCTGTTATTGCACTTTGTCATTATGAAAACATTGACGTAGAAGTGATCAAAGCAAGACTTTTAACGTATGGTGGAGTAAAACGTCGCTTTAGCGAAAAATCGTTTGGTGAACAAATCTTAATTGATGATTATGCACATCATCCGACTGAAATTCAAGCAACAATTCAAGCAGCTCGCCAAAAACATCCTGATCGTGAAATTGTTGCAGTGTTCCAACCACATACTTTCTCACGTACAAGTCGTTTTTTAGATGAGTTTGCTGAAACATTAAGCAAAGCTGACAAAGTTTATTTATGTGATATTTTCGGTTCAGCCCGTGAAGACAAAGGTACATTAACAATTGATGACCTTGCTGAAAAAATTAATGGAGCTGACGTTATAAAAGAAGATAATTTATCTTTATTAAAAATGCATCAGAATGGTGTACTAATTTTTATGGGTGCTGGGGATATTCAAAAATATCAAGCAGCTTATGAAAAATTATAATAAATACCTTTGAAGGTACTGAAAAAGCAGATGGATTTAGGCTATTAGCCAAGGTTCATCTGCTTTTTTATTTTTTTTGGCTCTATATTATTTTTAAAGGGCTATTTTCTTATATGTTGTTGCTATTTCAGTGTGTGTAATTTCCACTCCAGGATACTCGCTTTCCTAGGGGCGTGAGCTGAGCCTCCTCGTCGCTATCGCTCCTGCGGGGTCTCAGCCTTCCCGCATCTCCCACAGGAGTCGAGCACCCTTCCGTTCCAATCAACTTTTGTCTTTTAAATTACAAAAATCTAAAAACAACAATCTTTAAAAAGAATAGTGTACCAGGATGATAAATATTTCCGAATGAAATGTACTTGAAATGAATTGTGTATTCGTCATGATTGTTTACTGTTTTTATAGAAAAGATTCAACTTTAAGAGTAGAGTCTGTATTAATGATTGATTGAAAACTACTGTTAGGGGCACTTTTTATAAACTGCAATTGAGTAATAGGATATTTACTATTAAAGCTGATGATTGAATTAGAACAGGACTTCATGAATATTATATAGAATTATTAATTAATAGCTTAAAAACATCTATAATCACTGAAGGCATCATTAAACTGTCCAAATAAGGTATTAATTGTTTTGTAAGCACGTTGAGGAAATGAAGTTATATATTTTACCTAAATGGACTATTTAATATTTTGATATGAATAATTCAAAATGAGGGGAGAGGTAAAAATGAAAAAAAGTTTTATTGTTATTGTAATTGTACTTGTACTTATTATTACAGGTTCAATTATCTTTGCTAATTTGGTAAGAAATACATTTAATCCACATTTAGAAGGAAAGTCAGCACCATCTCCTACTATTAAACTAAATGGTATGAATATGGAACATACATATGAAAGCTTTTGTTGGAATAAGGACTGTAGTCAAATGAAACACAATCCACCTTCTATTTCGTTTACTAAGGCTAATAAAGATGACACGATTGAAATTTATTGGGATAAATTTAAAAATAAACCAAATCGGGTTATTCTACACAATATTACAACAGGTGAAACCATTGCTTACCATCTGACTGACAGTGATATTGAAATAGATGTACCAGAACAAGCAAACCCTTTCCAATATGAAGTAATATTTCAATGGTACTTAGGGAAATCAAATGATCTAAGAGGAGAATCTTATTTAAACTTTGGAATAAATACTCAGTAAAATGGAGTTGAATTATTGGTTTACTAGTCCACAAAAAGAACCTATATACTGGTTCTTTTTCTTTTAAAAAAAGTAATTTTAATAGTGCCCAAAATTAAAAACACCTACCTAGACTTAGTCTAAGTAGGTGTTTGAGTATGCTATTCTTATTTAAGATTTTCAGGGTTTAATGCTTCAAGCTCTTCAATAACGAAACGACCATCTTTACGAATTAAAACTTCGTCAAAATAGATCTCTCCGCCGCCGTATTCAGGACGTTGAATACATACCATATCCCAATGGATATTTGAGCTGTTACCGTTCCAAGCTTCTTCATATGCTTGTCCAGGAGTAAAGTGGAAGCTTCCATCAATTTTTTCATCAAATAGAATGTCACCCATTGGATAAAGAATGTAAGGGTTTACACCAATTGCGAATTCACCAATGAAACGTGCACCTTCATCAGTATCAAATATTTTATTGATACGCTCAGTATCGTTTGCAGTCGCTTCAATAATTTTACCGTCTTTAAATTTAAGTTGTACATTTTCAAATGTAAAACCATTGTTTGGAGATGGTGTATTGTATGAAAGTGTACCGTTAACTGAATCGCGTACAGGCGCAGTGTATACTTCACCATCTGGAATATTCATTTCACCAGCACATTTAACTGAAGGAATATCTTTAATTGAGAATGTCAAATCAGTTCCAGGACCTTTAATATGTACTTTATCAGTGCGATTCATTAGATCCGAAAGTGCATCCATTGCTTTGTCCATTTTGCTGTAATCTAAGTTACATACATTGAAGTAGAAGTCTTCGAATGCTTCAGTGCTCATTTTTGCAGCTTGAGCCATTGACTCAGTTGGGTAACGTAAAACAACCCATTTAGTTTTAGGAACACGGATTTCACGATGAACTTTTTTACCTACTGTATTACCTTGGATTTTCATGTTTTCAGATGGTACATCAGATAATTCATTAATGTTTACACCAGAGCGTAAGCCGATGTAAGCATCCATATCTTTCATCACATTTGCTTCATAGTCTGCAATCATGTTGTAATGTTCATCTGTTGCACCCATTAATAATGCACGATCTACTTTGTGGTCTTTGATCGATACGAAAGGATAAGCGCCAACAGCGTAAGCTTCTTTCACTAATGCAGTAACTAATTCTGTTTCTAATTTGAAGTTTTCAATTAGAACCTTTTCACCTTTTTTAAGTTTTAAAGAGTAATTAATTAGATTTTTTGCTAGTTTTTCAATACGTGGATCTTTCATGTTATTCCCTCCATTTCAAATGTACACAACCATATTGTAAACTATTTTTTATTAAAAGTTTACAAAATCGCATTTCTTTTTCCAAAATCATTTGAAAACTTCTTAACACTGTTTTAATATATCGTATTCTTTGTAGTATAATACAAATATAACCAAAATTTAGTAAGTTGTTATTGATTAAAGGAGTGCTCAAAATGAGTTTAATGTCGATTAGTGTGTTCATTATAGCAATTGCTTTTGTTGCATTGGTAGTATTCTTAAGTAGAACGCTATTTTCTTTAGAAAAGGTATTTAAAGAAATAGAAGGAACATTATCAGAGGCTCAAAAAGATTTACAAAGTGTGTCATTAGAAGCAAAAGATTTTTTACATACTTCAAATCAATTAGCAGATGAAGCAAAAATACTGATTAGAAATACAAATGATTTAACAGAAGAGATGAGAGAAAGAGCAAAATCATTAGATATCCTTGCTGAGTCAGTTGAGGGTATAGGTGAAACAATTAATGATTTGAATGAAAAAGTACGTGGGACAGCTTTATCTGTCACAGATACTGTAAAGACTAGTACAGAAAAGTTTGCACAAGCACTTAAATGGGGGACAACTGCTGCAGACATATGGGATAAAATAAAATCAATGCGTGGAGGGAAAAAAGATCATGGTAAAACACGTTACAACGACCCAACAATTCGATGAATTACTTCAGTCAAAGGATTCGTTTGTTTTTTTAAAGCATAGTACTACATGTCCAATCAGTGCTGCTGCCTATTCGGAATTTCTAGCTTTTGCTTCATCATTTGAAAACGTTCCATGTTATTTTTTACATGTCCAAGATGACAGACCACTTTCAAACTATATAGCTGAACAAATAGGCGTGAGACATGAATCACCTCAACTATTCATTTTTAAAGGTGGAAAACCTGTCTATCATACTTCACATTTTTCAATTAAAAAAGATGCAATACAAGAAGCACTTGCAACGAAATAGTCTCATTTTGAGGCTATTTTTTTATTGCACTGTCTTTATATTAAAGTGATTTCAACAAAAACTATTATTCAACATTATTCTTAAATGTTAATTTGAATATTTTTTCACATGCACTATTGTCGCAAAGAACATTTAGCTTTAATATAAAAGGAAGAAATATTGAAGTATTTTGTATTTGATTGATTATTTATTATACTATGAAACAAACTACAAAATAGATAATAAAATTAAAGGAGTGGCGAATATGACAGTAACGATTTATGACGTTGCACGTGAGGCGAATGTTTCCATGGCTACTGTGTCTCGAGTAGTTAATGGTAATCCAAATGTTAAACCTACTACACGTAAAAAAGTAAATGAAGCGATTAGCCGCTTAGGATATAGACCGAATGCAGTTGCTAGAGGACTTGCAAGTAAAAAAACTACAACAGTAGGGGTAATCATTCCAGATATCTCTAACAGCTTCTATGCAGAACTTGCTCGTGGTATTGAAGACATTGCAACAATGTATAAATACAATATTATTTTAAGTAATTCAGATCAAAATCTTGAAAAAGAAATATCGCTAATTAATAATATGTTAGCAAAACAAGTGGATGGACTCCTTTTTATGGGAGGAACAATCACTGACGTACATAAAGAAGAGTATGAAAAAGCTGGAGTACCTATCGTACTTGCTGCTACATTTGATGAAGCAAGATCAATTCCTTCTGTTAACATTGATTATGAACAAGCTGCTTATGATGCTGTTGCCTATTTAATTGAGAAAGGTCATACGCAGATCGGACTTGTTAGTGGACCATTAGAAGATGATGTGATATGTCAAAGTAAACTACGTGGATATAAAAGAGCATTAGAAGAAAAAAATCTTCCTTTTGATGAAAATTATGTTACAACCGGTGATCAAACTTATGAGTCTGGAATAGAAGCATATGAGGCTTTTCAAGAGAAAAATCTTTCACCTACTGCAATCTTTGTTGAAAATGATGAGATGGCAATTGGCGTTATTCATAGTGCTCAAGACAATGGTGTTATGGTTCCAAATAATTTAGAAGTTATTGGATTTGATAATACGAAATTAGCAACAATGGTACGTCCAAAATTAACAACAGTTGTTCAACCAATGTATGATATGGGTGCTGTAGCTATGCGCTTATTAACAAAATATATGAATAAGGAAAATGTTGAGGATCATACAGTTATCCTTCCTCATCATCTTCAAATTCGTCAATCTACAAAATAAAAAAGAAGTTGTCTCGAAATGGATTATTCGACGACAACTTCTTTTTTTATATTTGTTGCTCTAATTTTTGTTTGAAGCAATAAGCCTTCGTTATGTATTTAAATAAATGGTCGTTTTACTTGATTAAATAAAGGTTCTAATGCGCGGTGAATAACTTGAGAGTTATATTCTTCAATTTCAGGTTTTCTAGGAATAGGAGTAACAATAGAAGGGTTATCACTCCAAGTAGTAGGAAGTGTAACAGGTGCTTTTGATTGCCATTTTTCTAGCCACTCATTTGGAATAGTGTCATTCTCTGGTAACTGACCTGTCATCATAAGCCAGACGTATGACCATGCCCTAGGTACAACTCTCCATTGATCATAGCCTCCACCTGTAACAGCAATCCATTTTCCTCCACAATATTCATGTGCAAGATTATGTGCTAGTTTTGGGATTTCTTGAAAGCTTCTCATAGTAGTACATAAATGTGTTAAAGGGTCATAAAAATGGGCGTCAGCACCATTTTGTGTAAGAATCACATCTGGTTGAAAATAATTCGCTATTTCTCTTATTGCTTTCGTATAAACAGCTAAAAAAGAATCATCTTCCGTAAATGCATCAATGGGTACATTAAATGAATAGCCATAACCATTTCCTTGGCCACGTTCATGAACAGCTCCTGTTCCTGGAAATAGGTATCGACCTGTTTCATGGATGGACAATGTACATACATTCGGATCATCATAAAAAGCCCATTGCACTCCATCACCATGATGTGCATCCGTATCAATATATAAGACTTTTAAATTATACTTTTTGCGAATGTATTTGATAGCTACTGCGCAATCATTGTAAATACAAAATCCAGATGCCTTTCGTGAAAAGCCATGGTGTAAACCACCACCGATATTAAATGCATGGTTACTTTTCCCTTCAAGTACTAGGTCAACAGCGGTTAGTGTACCTCCAACTAAAAGTGCACTGGCTTCATGCATATTTTGAAAAATAGGTGTATCCTCGGTTCCTAATCCGAATTGCTCAGCGATTATTGGACTAGCATTATTTTGACTAGCTTTTTTGACAGCTTGTATATAGTCTTCATCATGAAAAAGTGCTAATTCTTCATCAGAAGCCATACGTGGCTTAATTACGTCAGTTTCTTTTAATAGTTTACTAGAAACTAATAAATCATACGTCAAATTCGATCTAATTGGGTTAAAAGGGTGTTGTTCATGAAATTTATAGTTCAAATAATCAGGTGAATAGATTAAATACGCATCTTTCATTAGTTAACACCAATTTCATTTGGATAAAGTACAGTGAATCCAGCTTCTTTTATTTCAGAAATAAGTTGTAATGGATTCATTGTTTGAACTCTGAAAACAAGTACTTTATGTTGTTCATCACTAGCTGGATAGACGAGTACACTGACAATATTTATATTTCGACTACTAAAAATCGAAACGACTTCATTTAATATACCAGGCTGATTTTTTACGAGTATTTCAAGTTGTGAACTTGGTTGATAAGCTCCTGTTAATGTAACAAGTGTATGTAGAACATCAATTTCTGTTACTATACCAACCAATTTTCCAAATGAGATCACAGGAATACACCCAATTTTATAATGATAAAAATAAGTGGCGATCTCTTCTACAAAGTCTAATGTCGTACAGGTTATGACATTTGTACTCATAATTTTTTCAATGGGTTGGTTTAATATATTTGATGGAGATGTTTGACTAAGAACAGAAGGAAGAGCATCGCGAACATCACGATCTGAAATAATCCCAATCAATTCATTTAGTTCATTAACAATAGGGATATGACGAAAATCTCCATTTCTAAACAAAGTGACTGCATCTGCGATTGTATTTTCTTTTGTTAAGGTAGTTACTTGCTTCCGCATGATTTCTTGAATAATCAAAGCTTTTCCCTCCTTTAGTACATAAAACGTTGGTGAAACCGAAGAGCGTCAAAGAGCTGAATATCTTCTTGAGAAATATTTGCGCCAAACCGAACCATTAGACAGTTAGCTGGGTGAGAGCAAATTTCAGGTTCATCTGTTGCCATTTGCTCAAGTCCACCAGCATTCATCATTTTCTCCATCATTTTTCTGTATTCCCAAACATTTAATCCAGTTCCTTTAAGGTCCCAGTGCCAATAATATTCAGTTGTAATAATAATATAGTCTTCCATTGCACTGTCCATCATGGCAATTCGAAGCATATTTTTTCCAACTGAATAGCCACGAAAAGCAGGAATGACTTCAATAGCACCTAGCTCAATTAAATTTTCTAACGTAGTTTGAGACCAACGTTCTAGTGGATCAGGATATAAAAAAGTTACATAACCAACAATCATTTCATTTAGTCTTGCGATAATAATTCTTGCTTCTGGTAAAGTTGAGATTTCAATAATTGCTTCCTGTTGTTTTTTGGGTGATCGAAAGGCAACTAAATCTTCGTGAAAAGAGTAGTCTTTTAGTAATTCTGTTTCAACCGGACCTTCAATCACTAATAGACCATTGTCAGTTGCAGTTGTCATTTGAAAGTACTTTTTCTTATGAATCAATGGCTAATCACCGGCCTTTACGTATCAAATTAAATGACTATACAGTAATTTTACAAGAAATGAATGGATACTTTCCATCTATTTATGTATAATTTTTTAAAAATAAATTATATTATAAAAATACTGAAAAAATATTATTACCAAGTTATAATTATAGTTATCAGTTACATAAGGAGGGATTTTGATGAAAGTGGAAGCGCTTCCTGTTTTTAAAGGACACTTTAACTTAGAAAACTATGAAGAAACATACTCTGCATTTGATTGGAAAGAGGTAGAACAGAATTTCACGTGGCATACAACTGGAAAGTATAACGTGGCATATGAAGCAATCGACAAGCATGTAAGCACTCATCGAAAAAATAAAGTAGCCCTTTATTATCGTGACGAACAACGAAATGAAAAATATACATTTAAAGAAATGATGGATCAGTCCAACAAAGCTGCAAATGTATTAAAACAATTTGGTGAAGTAGAAAAAGGTGACCGTGTCTTTATTTTTATGCCACGTCAACCAGAACTTTATTTTGCTTTATTAGGAGCTTTAAAATTAGGGGCAATTGTAGGTCCGTTATTTGAAGCATTTATGGAAGGTGCTGTAAAGGATCGTTTAGAAGATAGTGAAGCAAAAGTCTTAATTACGACACCAGCTTTATTATCTCGTGTACCGATTAATGACTTACCTGCATTAAAAACAATCTTTTTAGTAGGTGACAATATAGAAGAGGGCGGGAAACTAGTAGATTTCCAAGCTCATTTTAATGAAGCAAGTAACAAACTAGATATAACGTGGCTTGAAAGAAATGATGGCCTCATTTTGCATTATACTTCTGGTTCAACTGGTAAACCAAAAGGGGTTTTACATATTCAGCAAGCAATGCTTCAACATTATCAAACTGGAAAATGGGTAGTAGATTTACAAGAAGAAGATATTTATTGGTGTACTGCTGACCCGGGCTGGGTAACAGGTACTTCTTATGGTATATTTGGTCCTTGGTTAAATGGTGCTACTAACGTTGTGCTTGGTGGCAGATTTAAACCTGAAACATGGTATCAAACAATTCAAGATTTTGGTGTAACAGTTTGGTATAGTGCACCAACTGCTTTCCGTATGTTAATGGGTGCTGGAAATGAGGTTATTTCCAAATATGATTTAAGCTCTTTACGTCATATTTTAAGTGTTGGAGAGCCATTAAATCCTGAGGTGGTCAGATGGGGAGCGAAGGTATTTAATCTTCGCATTCACGATACATGGTGGATGACTGAAACTGGAGCACAGTTGATCTGTAATTATCCTTGTATGCCAATTCGACCTGGTTCAATGGGTAAACCATTCCCTGGAGTAGAAGCAGCAATCGTAGATCATAGCGGAAATGAAGTTCCTCCATATATAATGGGGAATTTAGCAATAAAAAAAGGATGGCCGTCAATGATGGCAACGATTTGGAATAACGAAGCAAAATATCAATCATATTTCGTTAATGATGAGTGGTATGTTTCTGGCGACTCAGCTTATATGGATGAAGATGGTTACTTCTGGTTCCAAGGTCGCGTTGATGATGTCATCATGACGTCAGGGGAACGTGTAGGTCCATTTGAAGTAGAAAGTAAGCTAGTAGAGCATCCCGCAATTGCTGAAGCTGGTGTAATTGGTATACCAGACCCAGTACGTGGAGAAATCATTAAAGCATTTGTAGCTTTACGTGATGGATTTGAAACGAGCGATGAATTAAAAGAAGAAATCCGTGACTTCGTGAAAAAAGGATTAGCTGCTCATGCTGCACCTCGAATCATTGAGTTCCGTGATAAACTTCCAAAAACTCGCAGTGGTAAAATCATGCGCCGTGTATTAAAAGCGTGGGAACTAAATTTACCAACTGGTGATTTATCTACAATGGAAGATTAATTAATAAGACTATTTTATTTTGAAGCTTCTCTTTTTGAATTGGAAAAGAGAAGCTTTATTTAATTAAGCCCCTTATTTAAAAAAAGGTTTTGTTAAAGTAAACTTCTAATAAAGGGGTTAGTTGGAGCGGAAGGTGCGAGACTCCTGTGGGAGCAGCGGCTCACCGCACGCCCCACGGAAAGCGAGCAACCTGGAGCCGAAACCCACGAATACATTATTAAATAGCATTAATATCTGACGAAAACAGATTTATATAAATACACTTGAGTAATCAGTGGAATTTATAAATATCTATTTGACTTATTCTTTAGTCTTATGATATAAAAGTTACATATATCTTAATAATGAGCTTTGAAAGGTTTAGTAGTGTGAATGATTTCGTTTTAGAGAGCTGATGGTTGGTGAAAATCAGTACGTGCGATCACATGAATTACATCCTGGAGCATTCTTTTTCAAAGTGTAACCACTGCGGATTAGAACGGAAAACAGACGTTAACTGTTTAAGAGGTAGTTGCATATTGCACTACAATCAGGGTGGTACCGCGGATTTATACATTCGTCCCTACTGTATTTACAGTAGGGACTTTTTATTTGCAAAAAAAAATACTAAATAAATGAGTGGTAGAAATACCAGAAAGGAAAAAACAATGGTAAACATACTTAAGGATTTAGAGTTTCGTGGATTACTTAATCAAATGACAGACGAAGAAGGTCTTACAAAACTTTTAGGGGAGGAATCTGTTTCGTTATACTGTGGATTTGATCCAACTGGTGACAGCTTACACATTGGTCACTTATTACCTATATTAATGCTTAAACGCTTCCAATTAGCTGGACACAAACCGATTGCGCTTGTTGGTGGAGCAACTGGTATGATTGGAGATCCTAGTGGTAAAAAAGCTGAACGTACTTTAAATACAGCTGATACAGTTAAATTTTATAGTCAACGTATACATGAGCAATTAATTCCATTCTTAAACTTTGACGGTGAGAACGCCGCAAATGTAGTGAATAACTATGACTGGACTGCCGAATTAGACGTTATCACATTCTTACGTGATGTTGGTAAAAACTTTGGATTAAATTACATGTTAGCAAAAGATACTGTTGCTTCACGTTTAGAAGCTGGGATTTCATTTACAGAATTTAGCTACATGATTCTTCAATCATATGACTTCTTAAAATTATACCAAGATCATAATTGTAAGCTTCAAATTGGTGGAAGTGATCAATGGGGTAATATTACATCAGGTTTAGAATTAATCCGTAAAACGGAAGAAAATTCAAAAGCATTTGGTTTAACAGTTCCACTTGTTACAAAAGCAGATGGTACGAAATTTGGTAAAACTGAAGGTGGAGCGGTTTGGTTAGATCCTGAAAAAACAACTCCTTATGAATTCTACCAATTCTGGATCAATACAGATGACCGTGATGTTGTAAAATACCTAAAATGCTTTACTTTCTTATCACATGAAGAAATTAATGAACTGGAAAAACAATTCTTAGAAGCTCCTGAACAACGTGCAGCTCAAAAAGCGTTAGCTGCAGAAGTAACGAAACTAGTTCACGGTGAAAAAGCTTTAGAACAAGCAATTAAAATTACAGAAGCTCTATTCAGTGGTTCAGTAAAAGAACTAACAGCGGACGAAATTAAACAAGGCTTCAAGGATGTTCCATCTTTCCAATTAGAAGAAGGAGAAATGGGCTTAGTTGACCTACTTGTTGCATCAAAAATCTCACCATCAAAACGCCAAGCTCGTGAAGACGTTCAAAATGGTGCAGTTTACGTTAACGGTGACCGTATTCAAGATGTTGCAAAAGTGTTAACGAAAGAAGATGCAATCGAAGAACAATTCATCATTATTCGTCGCGGGAAAAAGAAATATTTCTTAATTACACTTTAATTTTTGGCTTTGCATAAACTTATGGCGACTACACACACTAACTTCGTACTTTGAAAGTAATGGAGGGATGGAATATGAGTCATACAGCAGGAGGCTCTAAGAAAAATTGGCCAAATGACGCAAACCATGTGGATGCAAAAACAAAAGCATTTCAAAAAAGACAATCAAAAGAAAAGCAACATAATCTAATGGATGAAAAATATCCAAGATGATTTATAAAGGAAAACCTAGAGGCTATCTCTATTAGAGGTAGTTTCTTTTTTTTATGGAAATGTTAGGCATTTTTCTTATAAAATGAAGAAAAGGGAAATAGGAGGTAACGGTTTGTTTTTTCTAAATAAATATGTAGTATGGTCAATCTGCATTGTTGGGATTGTTTTAGTTAGTATGTTTTTATTTACATCCTTCCTAGTATTTCGTCAATATCAAGAAGCTGCTCCGAAAAATGCAGATTATTTAATAGTTTTAGGTGCAAGGGTAAAAGGAGAAAAACCGTCAAAGTCTCTGAAAAATAGAATAAAGATAGCAGCAAACTATGCAAATTCCAATCCAAATACGGTAGTAATTGTTTCGGGTGGAAAGGGAAAAGGAGAAGATATTTCTGAGGCTGAATGCATGGAAAGAGAATTAATTCAGTTGGGCATTCAAAAGCAACGAATTATTAAAGAAGATCAATCGACAAATACATACCAAAATTTAATTTTTTCTAAACGATTACTTCCAAAAGGTGCGAAAACCGGCATTGTTGTAACGAATGACTATCATCTTTATCGAGCAAAGAAAATGGCAAGAAAAGTAGGACTTAATGTATATGGTTTGCCTGCAAAAACACCACTTAAGGCTATACCAAATGCTTATTTGAGAGAGCCGATATCAATTTTAAAAGCTATTTTTTTGAAACAGATGTGAGGATGAATAAAATAGAAGGGATAAATAAAACCCCTTCGAAAAATCCAAAGGGGTTTTGAATACTGTCAAGTACGGTAGCTTTCTTTTATTATCATGTGTTCTTTCTGCTATTAAAGTTTACAATGGTCCCTAATACCTCACGCTATTACTGGTATATTAAAACTAAGCATTTAAAGTGAACTAGTTAGACTTATTCAAGATAAGACAGGTATTAAAGTAGTAGGCATTTTGGGATATCTAAAAGAAAAAGCTGTTAAGGATTTTTAACATAAAAAGGGTCTAATAGTTGATGGATAAGTAGAATTAGCAACATGGAACATTCTGATGTCATATAAATAAAGTTAAAGTCAGTTAAACATTATCGTTACTTCAATGTTTAACTAACTTTTTTGCTGATTATTAAATGGCTATGATAGCTTTTAAATCATTTCAGGAATAGAATTATAAGATTTATTAATAAATTCTTTTTGTTGTTTAAAAATTATACTTTTGTCTTCGCCGTGAACATTTCCAATTAAATAGTCCTGACCTAAAACCTTTACTAAGTTTTTAATTTGAGAAGCATGAGCCTTCTTATTATGATAAAATATTGTAGTTTTTATATGATTATTTGTAATTAACTCTCTTAGAATATCTTTGTCAGATACATCGAGTGAATGTCCGAAAATGAAAAGTTCATGTTGATTCATATGGTAATCGTCTTCTATTTCATTTATCCAGTCTTTAAAAACACAGCCTGTTTCCTTGTGAATTCGTTGATAAAACTTTTTAAAAGGAAGAAATAATACTTCTTTATTTTTTGCAATATCATCTAAATACTCATCAATACCCAAGACCATATTGTTAGTTTCAATTGTATTAAAAATATCTGCCTTTCCATGTATATAGTCATAAATGATAGGCTCTAAATTACTATCGTATATGACTTTATATGTATCTGTATAATTAAAGCTTAATATTTTATCAAATTTAATATTATTAATATCTGGAGATATGAAGTCTATTGGAGTTTTAGCCACAAATTCACAAAGATATATCTCTAGACAGCGTATTAGTTTTGTTAAATCTTCTTCAAATTTTCCCGAAATTTTTTCAAAGTCAGTCTCAGTTAGACGATTGAGGTTTAAGTAATTTGAATCAGAGGTATCAGCAAAAGTAAAACCTGCTGGTTTAAGAATATACTTTTTAATATCAGCATTATCAGAAGGAAGTATCGGTGCATGATTTTTTCTAAAGGCATCAACTTCCTGGATTACCTTAGAAATTTCTAATTCAAAATCAATCCACCCATCGGGTACATATTTTTGCTTATCTATAAAGTATTTGAACCAAAAGTTCTCATCTAAAAGTAGATGAAAATCGTTTAGAATTTTATTATTTGAATGTTTAATTAAAATATTGACGTTAATAAATTTTGCTGGAATTTCATTATTATTTTTGTCGAATTCATCATTTAATTCATTTAGTATATCAGTAATATATCCATTAACCATTTTATTTGGTATAACATCTGGTGCAGATAAACTTTTATTAATAAAATCTGTAGTAGTACCATTATAATTTTTTATATTATGAATTTTATTTAGAAAATATATGAAGTCTGTATATTTAGTAGGTAATCTATGTGCTAAATCAAATCCATTACCAATAAGTAGTATTTTCATATTAAACCTCTGTTTTGATAATTTATTATAAATATGAATAATCTAAGGTGGGATAAAGAAATATAACGTTTAGTAAATTTTTTTTCTTTAAATACAATTTAGTATAATAATAATAACCTAGCAAGGTAATTATAAGTGCAATATAAAATTCTTTTAGTTTTGAAATGAAGGCATCGATGTTATTGTATGGCTATCAATGATCCCTTCTGATATACAAGGGCATTTTGAATAACGAATTCGCTTTTTCTTCGTATACTCTGCTAAATTTGATCTTAAATATACACCCGTTATTCTTTTTTCTCCGAATGATTTGAATGGTTTAAATTGACCAAGAGTAACCGATTGATTAAATCTAACTTATGATTTACCAGTAATTTTGCGACCTTCAATTTCTATAACTAAATTTTCTTTACACAATGTTTGATAATGTAAATACTCTTCTTGATTTACTCAAGTCATCTCCTGTGTAAGCTACCCGCATATTTAGAAAGTAAAAAGAAAAGGCAACGCTCCCATTTATAGAAACGTCGCAAGTAACCAATGGACCTCTTCGAAAGAGAAGGTTTTTATAAAAAAGTTAGCATCTACTTCTTACAAATGTCAAGAAAGCAAATAGTTTTAAATGTATTTTTAGATTTTATTTTTACAAGGATGTATTTCAAGTTGGACTTTGATAATTTAGAATTTATTGATTATACATTAACAGTTGCCATTATGTTATGGATTTGTATTTCTTGTTTCTTCAGCTGTTAAATTACTTCCGAGGAAAGAAGTAATTAACTCTTAACAAGATCTTTTAAAATTTTTTAAGTTTCTATCCATTGTTAAATTAATAATAGTCCCCAAAAAATGCTCCTAAATACGTGGGGGAGAATACGTTCTCTTATAAAGCAGAGGTAAAAGAAAAATCCCTAGAAGTGTTGAATAATCAACGTTTCTAGGGATTTTGTAAATACTATTTACATAGCATTTCGCTTAACGGTTGTAGAACTCAACGATAAGAGCCTCGTTAATTTCAGCTGGTAATTCAGAACGCTCAGGTAAGCGAGTGAAAGTACCTTCTAATTTGTCAGCATTGAAAGTGATGTACTCAGGTACGAAGTTGTTAGCTTCAACAGCTTCTTTAACA
>Ga0187780_10001813_pt1 | contig 16134 bp, 10 predicted proteins | sample 1015_Q2_SP10_20__FD_132429 | JGI IMG/M metagenome (GOLD analysis project Ga0187780, IMG submission 132429) | Tropical peat soil microbial communities from peatlands in Department of Meta, Colombia - 1015_Q2_SP10_20_MG | ecosystem: Environmental > Terrestrial > Soil > Wetlands > Peat | place... | reverse complement strand
GATGCCGAAGGACAGCAGCAGCGTGGCGAGCATGGCCCGGGACTGGCGGGCGCGCAGGTCCATGATGGCCGGGTCGTCGGTCGGGCCCTCCGCGCCGCAGTTCCACGACCGGTTGTCGTCGGTCCCGTCGCGGTTGTTTTCGCCGTTGGCCTCGTTGTGCTTGCCGTCGTAGGAGACCAGGTCGCGCAGGGTGAACCCGTCGTGCACGGTGATCAGGTTCACCGAGGCGGTCGGCCGGCGGCGGGCCCGGCCGTACATGTCGGAGGATCCGCAGAACCGGCTGGCGAACTCGCCCAGGCCGATCGGGTGGCTGCGCCAGTAGTCGCGCATGGTGTCGCGGTACTTGCCGTTCCATTCCCGCCACACCGGCGGGAACCGGCCCAGGTCGTAGCTGTCCATCTGGCCGACGTCCCATGGTTCGGCGACCAGCTTGGCCCGGGACACCACCGGGTCCTGGGAGACCAGGTCGAAGAATGCCGACCTGATCTCGAACTCACCCTCCTGGCGGGCCAGGGCCGGCGCCAGGTCGAACCGGAACCCGTCGACACCCATCTCAGTCAGCCAGTACCGCAGTGAGTCCATGATGAGCTGCAGCGTGACCGGGTCGCCGACGTTGAGCGAGTTGCCGCAGCCGGTCGTGTCGACGTAGTAGCGCGGGTCCTCGGCCAGCCGGTAGTACGCGGGGTTGTCCAGGCCGCGGAAGCAGAACGTCGGGCCGGTATCGCTGCCTTCGCAGGTATGGTTGAACACCACGTCGAGGATGACCTCGAGCCCGGCCGCGTGCAGCGCGTCTACCATTGCCTTGAACTCGGCGACCTGGCCGCCCGGCTTCCCGGCGCGCACCGCGGCCGAGTAGCCCTGGTGGGGGGCGAAGTACCCGATGGTGTTGTAGCCCCAGTAGTTGGTCAGCCCGCGGGCCGGCAGGAAGGCCTCGGGGATGGATTCGTGTACCGGCAGCAGCTCCACCGCGGTCACGCCCAGGCCGGTCAGGTGGGCGATCGCCGCCTCGTGGCCCAGGCCGGCGTAGGTTCCGCGCAGCTCGGGCGGCACCTCGGGGTGGCGCATGGTAAAGCCCTTGACGTGGATCTCGTAGACGATCGTGTCCGCGTACGTGTGTCTCCACCGGGCACCACCCGGCGGCCGGGATGGCTCACCGGCCGCTACCACCAGGCTGCGCGGCATGCTGCCCGCGGAGTCGGCGTCGCTGGGCGCATCGGGGTCGCTGCCGGAGTAGCCGAGTACCTCGGGCCCGAAGGCGACGGTCCCGTGCAGGGCTCGTGCGTAGGGGTCGAGCAGGAGCTTGGCCGGATTGCAGCGCACTCCACGGGCCGGGTCGTACGGGCCCGTCGCCCGGTATCCGTAGGCCTGCCCGGCCCCGACGCCCGGCACGAAGACGTGCCAGACGTCGGCGTCGTAGTCCCGCATGGGCAGCTGTGTCTCGGCACCGGTCTCGTCGAACAGGCAGAGGATCATCCCGTCGGCGACGGTGGAGGCCACCGCGAAGTTCGTCCCGCCCTCGGTGACGGTCGCGCCCAGCGGGAACTCGCTGCCGGGCAGCGTGTCCGAGACTTGGGTAGCTGGCATGGCGCTCATTACATCTGCTCCATGCTGATACGCCGGACAACGTCGCCCACGGCCTCGACTTCGCCGTACCGGCGGCGGATCAGGTCGGCGATCACGCCGGTCCAGCCGGTCTGGTGGAAGGCGCCGATCGCGGCGCCGTTGTCGCCGTGGAAGTACTCGGAAAAGATCAGGTTGTCGTGCCACGCGGGATCGGTCTGCATCAGCTCGGTCCCGCCGAAGCAGGCCCGGCGGCCGTGCGGGTCGTTGGTGAAGATCGAGATCATCCGGTCGGCCAGGTCGGCGGCGATCTCGCCCAGGTGCCGTTGCTGGCCGGATCCGGTCGGGTACTCGATGGTGAACTCGTCGCCGTAGAACCGGTGGTACCGCTCAAGGGTGACGACCATCAGGTAGTTCAGCGGGAACCAGATCGGGCCGCGCCAGTTGGAGTTGCCGCCGAACATGGGCGTGGTGGACTCGGCCGGCTCGTAGTCGATGCTTGCCGTGACGCCGTCGTACTCGAGCGTGTAGGGATGGTCGCGGTGATAGGCGGACAGGGCCCGCAGGCCGTGCGGGGACAAGAACTCGCTCTCGTCGAACACCTTGGTGAACATCCGCTGCAGCCGGTCCGGCCCGCACAGGGACAGCAGCCAGCGTCGCTGGCCGGGATCCCCGCGCATCAGCCCGGCTTCGGTGAGCTTGTCCGGGTGACGCAGGTCGCGCCGGTCCAGGAAGCCCGCGAACTGCTTGCCGACGGTGAGCGCCCGCTGCAGATCGTCCTCGGTCAGGACCGCGGCGGCCAGCGCGGGGATGATGCCCACCATCGACCGGACCCGCACCGGCACGGTTTCCCCGCTGGGGGTCTTGAGCCGGTCGTAGTACAGCCCGTCGGCCTCGTCCCACAGCCCGAGCCCGTCCAGCGCGTCGGTGATGGCGGCGAAGTGCTCGAGGAACTTGAGGATAAGATCCTCGCCGGGCCGCTGGCCGGATCGGTTCAGGGCGACCGCCAACCCGCCCATGGCGATCGCGTAAAAGCCCATCCAGCCGGTGGCGTCGGACTGCTCCAGGACATCGCCGGCCGGCAGGTGCGAGCGGTCGATCGGGCCGATGTTGTCCAGGCCCAAAAAGCCGCCCTCGAACAGGTTGTTGCCCTCGGCGTCCTCCCGGTTGACCCACCAGGTGAAGTTGACCAGCAGCTTGTCGAAGATCCGGCTGATGAAGTCCAGGTCGCGGCCGCCGTCGATGGCGAACACCTCCAGCGCCGCCCAGGCCTGCACCGGCGGGTTCACATCCCCGAAGTCCCACTCGTACGCCGGCAGCGCCCCGTTCGGATGCTGGAACCACTCCCGGCACAGCAAGATCAGCTGGTACTTGGCGAACGCCGGGTCGACATGCGCCAGCGCCACGCAGTGGAACCCCAGGTCCCACGCCGCGTACCAGGGGTACTCCCACTTGTCCGGCATCGACATGATGTCAAAGGCGTTGAAGTTACGCCAGTGGCTGTTGCGCCCGGTCTGGCGCTGGTACGGCGGCACCGGCTGGGTCGGGTCGCCGTCCAGCCAGCGGGTCACGTTGTAGTAGAACAGCTGCTTGCTCCACAGCATCCCGCCGAACGCCTGCCGCATCACCATCGCCTCATCGGCGGTCGCGTCCCGTGGGGTCAGCTCGGCGTAGAACTCATCGGCCTCGTCCCGCCGCGCCGCCATCACCTGCTCGAACCCGGCCCCGAACGCGGCCGCGCGCCGCCCGCCCTTGACCGGCCGCAGCCGCAGCCGCAGCTCGACCGTCTGGCCCGGCTGGACGGTAACCTGGTACCAGAACGCGCATTTGGTGCCGGCGCGTTCGGGGTTGACGGTGGGCGCCCCGTGGACGACGTGGTCGTTGATCCCGTCCTTGGGATACGGCGTGACCGGCTCGACACCGTACAGGCGCTTCAGATTCGTCTCGTTCTCGCAGAACAACGCAGTCGGCGCCGCGCCGTCCGGGCCGGCGTCGGCGAGCAGCTCCAGCTGCCCGAGCCACGGATGCCCGATCCCGACCGACCCCTCGCCGGTCGCCGCCAGGGACGGCTTGGGCGCGTCGATCTCCCAGGCCCAGGTGTTGCGGAACCAGGCGGTCGGCAGCACGTGCAGCGTGTCGGCGTCCGGGCCCTGGTTGGTCACCGAGATCTTCATCAGCAGATCATCGGGGTCGGCCTTGGCGTAGTGCACCTCGACGATCCAGTACCGGTTCTCGTTGAAGATCCCGGTGTCGACCAGCTCGTATTCGGGCTGGTACCGGTTGCGCCAGGCGTTCTGGTTGATCAGGTCCTGGTAGGGATACTCGGCCTGCGGGTAGTGATAGCGCCACCGGTTCCACGCGTGGCTCGGGACCGCGTCCAGGTACCACCAGTATTCCTTGACGTCCTCGCCGTGATTGCCCTGCGACCCGGTCAGCCCGAAGGCCCGCTCCTTCAGGATCGGGTCGCGGCCGTTCCACAGCGCCAGGCCCAGGCACAGCCGCTGCTCGATGTCGCAGAACCCGGCCAGCCCGTCCTCGCCCCAGCGGTAGGCTCGGGACCTCGCGTGGTCGTGCGGGAAGTAGTCCCACGCCTCACCGTCCGCGCTGTAGTCCTCCCGCACCGTCCCCCACTGCCGCTCGCTGACGTACGGCCCCCACCGGTACCACTCGCCAGCCTGGCGAAGCCCGTCTTCCAGCTTGCCAAATCCCGCCACTCGCTCACTTTCGGCGCCCATCGCAGCCCCTCTTTTGCTCTTGTCAGGCATTTCCCCGGTTGCTGCCGATCTGGTGATTCAGCGCGATCACTGCGTGCCGAACCGGGACTCAGGCAGACCACACTGTTTTTATAAGCGCCCGGAAACAACGCGTAATCACCCCGAGAGGGTGATAACGCCGGCTACGTCCCTAATAACTGATCTGCGTCTATGAACGGAAGGTGAATAAATCAAGATCGCAATCTTGTCGTGCTCGCCGTTGTCATCGCCGAGGTTCTCTCCCGCTCGGGGCTGCATCCGGACCGCCTGAGGCCGTGATGGCAGCAGGTCACGCACGACGCGGGCGCGGCCGGCGCCGGCGCGGCCGCCTCCTGCGGACGCCCTGGTTGCACCGCGGGTTCACGAATGAAACAGTGCTGGGGTGAACGGGCAGTCTGCGATCAGCCAGCAACTGGAGAGCTTCCGCGAGGCGCGCCGGGAACTCGAGGCGTCGGTCCTTCCGCTCGCCACCTCGGTGGACGGGCGCCGGTTCTCCTTCCAGGCCTCGCTGCACGGCCTGGAATTCCAGGTCGGCGGTTACGTGATGCTGGAGGGCGACGGCACGCCGCGCTTCGGCCAGGTCCTCTCCCTCGAGCTCGACCTGCTGAGCACGGAACTGATGCTGCCGGCTCAGGCCGGCGGCGCCCCGGGGAGCCGGGCGCAGATGCCCATCCGGTACGCGCGTGGCGAAGGCGCCATCCTCGAGGGTGACTCGGCATCGTTCCACGACGCGCGGGTCCGCGTCGCCAGCGGGGCCGAAGTGCAGGCGTGGCTCCAGCGCAGCGCGAGGCCCTTCGCGCAGCTGCGGCTGGGCGAGCTCGCCCTGGCCGCCGGCGTGCCCGCCCTGGCGGACGGCGGCGGCTTTGACCGGCACACGTTCTTGTGCGGTCAGTCCGGGTCGGGGAAGACCTATTCGCTCGGGGTGATCCTCGAGCGACTGCTGATCGAGACGGACCTGCGCATGGTGGTGCTCGATCCCAACTCCGACTTCGTGCGGCTGGGGGAGGTACGCGCCGGCGCCGACCCGGCACTGGCGGAGCGCTACCGGGAGGCGGCGCGGGCAGTCGCCGTCTATTCCGCCGACGCGCGGGGCGAGCGAAGGCTGCGGCTGCACGGCGCCGAGCTCGATCCGGCGACGCAGGCGGCCGTGCTCCGCCTGGACCCGATCGAGGATCGCGAGGAGTATGCCGCGCTGGCCGGCTTGCTCGCGAACGCGAGCCGATCCGCGCTCGAGGAGCTGGCGGGAAGCGAAGATCGCGAGGCGCGCCGCCTCAGCCTGCGGTTCCACAACCTGGGCGTGGATCGTTTTTCGGTGTGGGCGCCCGGCGAGGCCGGGTCGGTCCTCGACGCGGTCCATGATCAGGGCGTCCGCTGCGTCGTCGTTGACCTGGGCTCGCTGCCAGCACGCGAGGAGCAGTCCCTGGTCGCTGCGGCGGTGCTGGGTGATCTGTGGCGACGGCGCCAGGAGCGCAGTCCGATACTGATCGTGATCGATGAGGCGCACAACGTCTGCCCGGCCGAGCCCGCGAACCAGCTCGCCGCGGTCAGCGCCGATCACGCCGTACGGATCGCCGCCGAGGGCCGCAAATTCGGGCTCTACCTGCTGGTGTCGACGCAGCGCCCGCAGAAGATCCCCGCGAACGTCCTCTCGCAGGCCGACAACCTCGTGCTGCTGCGACTGAACTCAGCCGCCGACGCAGCCTTCACCGAGGCAGCTTTCTCGTTCGTCCCGCCGGGCCTGATCGAGCGCTCGGTCACCTTCCGCCAGGGTGAGGGCCTGATCGCGGGAAAGATCTCGCCCGAGCCCGCCTTGCTCCGGTTTGGCGCGCGAATCACGGAAGAGGGCGGCGCCGATGTGCCGGCCACGTGGGCTGCCCCCCGCCACTAACCGTCCGCGGATAAGCCGATGAGAACCGCCGTGGCATTGTCCTGCGCTATAGGTTCTGCCATATACAGGGCCGAGCACCACTGCCCGTTCGGTATTTATTTTCGTTTTTTATGCCGAACGGGCAGTGGCTATCCGCGCGGGTCAAGCAGGACCGCGACCGGGCGGGCGGCGCCGGGGTAAAGGCGTGCGCCAAAGGCCCTGGTTAGCAGGTCACCGTGCGCTTTTCGGGCGGCGCCGCCGCCCGCCGCTGAGCCCCATCCTGGATCGGCGGGCCGGGCGGCCCGGTGATCGCGGGGCTCAGCCCGCGCCGACCGATGGTTCCTCGCATTGCCGTTCGGCGCGGTGTTAGCATACGCCGGTGGCAAGCCCCGGCAGCGCTAGCGAACCGGCTGCTGACGTCGCCGAGACGGTCGCGCAGCGGCTTGCTGACCGGTTCGCGCGCCTGGGCGGGCCGGTCCGTGAGCAGCTCGCCGTAGGCCTGCGTGAGCTAGGAGTGGTGGACCAGGCGATCTACTCGGCGGTGGCCGGTACGCCTACCCCGTCTCTTGATGAGCCGCTCCGCCGGCTCTCCAACGCCGCCAACAACTCCCGCCTCTGGCTGGGCATCGCGGCCGGGCTCGCCGTGGCCGGGGGCCCGGCCGGACGCCGTGCCGCAGTACGCGGAACAGCGGCCATCGGGGTCACGTCCGCGCTGGTGAACCTGGCGGTCAAGTTCGCCTGGTCCCGGCCGCGGCCGGACCGGGCCGGCGCCGGGGTCCCGGACCAGCGGAACGTGCGGATGCCGAGCTCGACGTCGTTCCCTTCCGGCCACGCGGCGTCGGGGTTCGCCTTCGCCTCGGCCGTCGGCCGGGACCAGCCGTGGCTCGGCCTCACGCTGCGCTTCCTGGCCGCGGCGGTGGCGTACTCCCGGGTGCACACTGGGGTGCATTACCCAGGTGACGTGGTGGTCGGGTCGCTGATCGGCGCGAGCACGGGGCAGGCCGTGGCGGGCCTGATAGACCGGCTCCCGCCGATCCGGAACCAGTCCTGATCAAGTCGCGAACGGACGCGGCCGGAGCGCCCGGGCCCGGTATCTCGCGCCATGCCTTCCCGTGAGCCGACCCCGGTGCTTGCTGACCCGGGGCGGACCGAGCGCGCCGAGCCTGGCCCGGGCGGCCGACGGGGATTAGCGTGGCCTTATCAAGCGGGCTGGAACCGCCGACGTGCCGAGGCCTGGCGCCGGGCGACCCAAGGAGGCCACCGTGCAGACCCAACAGCTGGATCAGGTTCTGACCAGGCTCGCCGATCACGAAACGGTGTGGGCACGGTTGCCGATCAAGGACAAGATCCAGTATCTGGTAGAGGTCCGGCAGGCCACGCTGGCCAACGCGCAGCGCTGGGCTGATGCCGAGACCAAGGCCAAGCAGTTGTCCGTCGGCTCGCCGCTGGTCGGTGCCGAAGCGTGGCTCGCGGGCCCGTATGGCGTGGTGGCCTGGACGTCGGCGTCGATCCAGACCCTCACCGCTCTCGATACCGGCGCGGATCTGCTGGCTCATGTCAAGCTGCACCGCAGCGTAGACGGCAAGCTGGTGGCCCGGGTGCTTCCCCACGACATCTACGAGGAACTGCTGTTTCACGGCATCACCGCGGACGTGTGGATGCAGGACGGCGTGACCGAGCAGAACCTGCGCGAGAACATGGCCAGCTTCTACCGGCGCGAGGATCCTGATGGCGAACTGGCCCTGGTACTGGGGGCCGGCAACGTCTCGGCGATCGTGCCGCTCGACATCCTCGACCGCATGATCAACTGCGGCGAAGTCGTGATCTGCAAGATGAATCCGGTCAATGAGTACCTCGGGCCGATCTTCGAGGACATCTTCGCTCAGCTGGTCCGTGACGGGTACCTGGCCTTCGTCTACGGCGGCGCCGATGTCGGCGAGTACCTGACCCGTCATGATGCCGTGCAGGCCATCCATATCACCGGCAGCGCTCGTACGCACGACCTGATCGTGTACGGCCCCGGGGAACAAGGCGACCGGCGCAAGGCGGCCGACGACCGGGTTGTCGATAAGCCGATCAGCTCCGAACTCGGCGGCGTCGGCGCGACGATCATACTGCCGGGTCCGTGGACCGAAGCCGACTTCCGGTATCAGGCGGAGCATGTGGTGACGCAGAAGCTGCACAATGCCGGGCATAACTGCGTCGCCAGCCAGGTCCTCATCCTCCCCGCGGACTGGGACGGCGGTTCGAGACTGCAGCGCGAGATCCGGCGGCGGCTCGACGCGGCCGAGCCGAGGGTCGCCTACTACCCCGGCACCGAGGAGCGGCTGAGCGCGTTGCAGCAGGCCGAGCCCGGCACCGAGGTGCTCGGCGGCGACGGGAAACGGCTGTTCGCGGCGGACGTGGATCCGGTCACTGAGCACTACGGGTTCAGCACCGAGTTCTTCGCCCCGGCCATGGTGACGACATCGTTGCCGGGGGAAGCGGCGGAGTTCCTGCAGCGCGCGGTCGATTTCTGCAACGACAGGCTGTACGGGACGCTGTCGGTGAACCTCATCGTGCACCCAAAGACGCGACGCGAGCTCGGCACGGACTTCGACCGGGCCATCGTGGCCCTGCGGTACGGGGGCATCGGGGTCAACGCGTGGGTGGGTGCCGCGTTCCTGCTGCCCCGGGCCGCCTGGGGCGCCTACCCGGGGCACAGCTATACCGATGTGCAGTCCGGCATCGGGGTCGTGCACAACGCGCTGATGTTCGACAAGCCGCTCAAGACCGTCGTGTCCGCGCCATTCCACCCGTTCCCGCGCTCGATCCGGAGCCGCGAAAACACCTTGTTCCCCAAGCCGCCGTGGTTCCTGACCAACAAGACCTCCGAGTCCACCGCCCGCAAGCTCACCGAGTTCGCGGCGGCGCCATCGGCAGCGAAGCTGCCGGCCCTGCTCACCTCAGCACTACGGGGATGACCTATGACTTCATTTGACTACATCGTGGTAGGCGCGGGCTCGGCCGGCGCCGTCGTGGCCGCCCGGCTGTCGGAGTCAGCCGACAACAGCGTGCTGCTCATCGAGGCTGGCGGCAGCCATAAGCACATGAACGTGCAGGTGCCCGCTGCATTCTCCAAACAGTTCAAGAGCAAGCTGGACTGGGCCTATTTCTCCGAACCCGAGCAGTACCTGGGCGGGCGGCGGATCTTCATGCCCAGGGCCAAGATGCTCGGCGGCTGCTCCTCCATGAACGCCATGATCTACATCCGCGGCAACAAGGCCGACTACGACACCTGGGCCAAGGATGGAGCCACCGGATGGTCGTATGCAGACGTGCTGCCGCTGTTCCGCAAGTCGGAGAACAACTCCCGCGGCGCCGACGACTACCACGGCGATGGCGGTCCGCTCTACGTCCAGGACCTCCGGTCCCCGAATGAGATGAGCCTGAGGCTCATCGACGCGATCGCCGCCTGTGGCGTGGACCGGAACGATGACTTCAACGCGGCCGAGCAGCTCGGTACGGGTCTTTACCAGGTGAGCCAGCGCAGGGGAATGCGGTGGAGCACCGCCGACGGCTACGTCAACCCGGCCCGCAAGCGGAGCAACTTCAACGTCCTGACCAACACCCTCGTGCTCCGGGTGCGGATCCAGGACGGCGCCGCGGTCGGCGTCGAAGCCGAGCGGGACGGCCAGCCCGGGTTCATCCGGGCCACCAAGGAGGTCATCTTGTCGGCGGGGGCGATCAACACCCCCCAGCTGCTGATGCTCTCCGGCATCGGCCCCGCCGATCACCTGGCCGAGCACGGCATCACCGTCATCGTGGACAACCCCAACGTGGGCGACCATTACATGGACCACCCGATGTACTTGATGAACGTGGAAACGACGGCCCAGGGGACACTGCACGAGGCCGAGTCGCCCAAGTGGCTGCTGAGGTACCTAACGCGCAGGACCGGGCTGCTGACCTCGAACATCGGCGAGGCAGGCGCGTTCTTCCACACCCGTTCCGGGGACGCGGCCCCGGACGTGCAGTACATCTGCGCGCCCGGATACTTCTACGACCACGGCTTCCGCGCCTACCCGAGCCCCGCGCTCGCGATCGGCTGCTCGCTGGTCGGAGCGCTCAGCACGGGCCACGTCCGGTTGCGCAGCGGCGACCCGAAGGACAGGCCGGCCATCACCGCCAACTACCTCAAGGAGCCGGAGGACATGCAGGCGATGATCGCCGCCGTCGAGCGGGGCCGGGAGGTCATCACGTCCGCTCCGCTTCGCGGGCTGGTGGGCAGCGAGATCCACCCGGGCGGCGACACGTCATCCCGCGAGGCCCTCGAAAAGATCATCCGGCGCGAGGTCGAGCACACCTACCACCCGGCCTGCACCGCCCGGATCGGCACCGAGTCCGGCGGAGTGGTGGACTCTCAGCTACGCGTACATGGCGTGCAGCGGCTGCGGGTCGCCGACGCGTCGGTGTTCCCCACCATCCCGCACGGCAATACCCACGCCCCGACGGTGATGGCGGGCGAGAAGGCCGCCATCACGATCGCCGCCACGAGCTAAAGCCGGACGGTAACCGGCCGCGGGCTGCGAGAGACAGGGACGCAGCGCCGCGGTTCACCGTACCGAGTTGTGGACATCATCGTGCCTTGTGCGTAACGCCGCGGAATTACTCACAGTCTGTGGACGGCAGTGTGGAGACGAATTACAACTGTGCAACAGGCCTCGGCCCCCACCGCCATGAACGGCGGCTCGCGCCGGGGCCGGGCAGGCTCGGCCCGGGGAACCTCCCGGTGACCAGGGCCGGCATGAGAGCACGCTCCTATCACGCCAGCCCTGGCGAGGTCACGAGTGTAGGCGGCTGTGCATAAGGCTTGTGGATGAACTGTGTAAATCGCCCCCATGGCCGCGCCGTCGCAGCGGGCACGCACGAAGGACCAAGGCAGCCGCACCCCCCGTTACCAGGCCAAATGCCGGCGACTCGATGGGCGGCTACCAGATCCGGGCATGGTCACGTGCCGACCGGTGACCAGATAGTTATCCACACGTGACCTGTGAATGCCGGACGGAGCGCGGCGGCCAGAGGGAAATCCCTACACCTGGTCCCTGGCTTCCGGGCAACTGCAGCCCGGCCTCGCCTTGCAGACCAGTCCGACCCGCGCGACGCTGGCAACCAGCTCACCGGAACACCAGCCACGGCCGGGACCTACCCCTTCGCCGTGCGGCTCACCGACTACGCCGGCCAGCAAGCCACCCAGAAATTCACCCTCGCCATCCAGCCCTGAGCACCACACCAGGCGGGCCGGGAGCCGAAGAAGGCCGGTGCCGAGCGGCCGCAGGGGCCGCTGACCTGGTTGTGGAGCTAAGGGGACTCGAACCCCTGGCCTTCTGGATGCAAACCAGACGCTCTTCCAGCTGAGCTATAGCCCCGGGATGCCTCCCGCCCAGGTTACTCGTTCCGCACCTGCGCCGCGACGAAGCAGGCTGCAGGCAAGCACCGCTGCCCGTTCGGGAGAATGGTCTTTTCACTTGAGCAGGCGGGACAGGCGGCGGTCGGCGAGCGGCTTGCCGCCGGTCTGGCAGGTGGGGCAGTACTGCAGCGAGGAGTCGGCGAAGGAGACCTCCTTGATGGCGTCGCCGCACTCCGGGCACGCCTGCCCGGTCCGGCCATGCACGCGCAGGCCGCTCTTCTTCTCCCCTTTCAGGTCCGCGGCGGCCAGGCCCGCGGAGCGCTCGACCGCCTCGGCCAGGGTGGTCTTGATCGCGTCGTACAGGACAGCCACGTCGTCGGGCGTCATGCTGGCGGCGATCTTGAACGGCGACATCTTGGCCGCGTGCAGCACCTCGTCGGAGTAGGCGTTGCCGATGCCCGCGATGATCCGCTGATCACGGAGCACGCCCTTGACCTGTGTCCGGCGGCCGGACAGCAGGCTCGCCAGGGTGTCGGCGGTGAAATCCGCGGCCAGTGGATCCGGTCCGAGCGAGGCGACGCCCGGCACCTCGGCGGGGTCGCGGGCCAGGTATACCGCCAGGCGCTTGCGCGTGCCCGCCTCGGTCAGGTCGAACCCGGAGCCGTCATCGAGCCTCAGCCGGAAGGCCAGCGGGCTCTTGCCCGGCTTCGGCGGGGCCGAGGGCAATTCCTCGCGCCAGCGCAGCCAGCCCGCCCGGGCCAGGTGAATGATCAGGTGCAGGCCCTGATCGGTCGAGATGTCGAGGAACTTGCCGTGCCTGCCGACCTCGGTTATCACCTGCCCGGTCAGGCTGGCCAGCGGCGGGTCGAACGTCTTCAGCACCGAGATCGAGGCGGCGTCGGCCCGTGCGATGACACGGCCCGTCGCGTGCGCGCGCAGGAAGGCGGCGAGCGACTCCACTTCGGGCAGTTCCGGCATGCTTCACAGTCTGCCACGTGCGACGGCGGCCTCAGTCACTCCTCGTGGTCAGCGGCAGCGACCCCGGCACCGCGATCACGCCCTGCGATGCCACCAGATCCGGCAGTTCGCCGATGTCCGCCAGCAGGTGGGTGGCTCCGGCCCGGCGGAGCCTGCTCCCGTCGTGCACGCCGCTCAGCATGCCGACGATGAGCCGGGCGCCGGCCCGGCGGGCGCAGAGCACGCCGCTCTCGCTCGCCGTGACCACGGCCACGTCCCGCACGTCGCCGATGCCCAGCCGGAGTATCGCGGTCAGGACGAGATCGGGCCACGGGAAGCCCCGGGCCACGTCGTCCGCGCACAGCATCAGGTCCGCGCGCTGCCACCAGCCGAGACGTTCCACGATCAGGCTCAGCGCGGGCCTGGACAGGCACGACAGCAAGCACACCTTGGCACCTGCCGCGGTCAGCTTGGCCAGCGCGTTGTTCGCACCGGGCAGCGGGAGCGAACCGAACCGGTCCACGGCCGCCCGGAATGATCGCTCGAAGGCCAGGCTCGCGGCCTGCGCCCGGATCTCATCCTCGGGAAACAGGCTGTGCATGACATCGGCGGGGGCCCAGCCGCGGGTCCGGTCGAACTGGACCATGGACCTGACGTAGGCCGCGGTGCCCGTCACCACGCCCTGAGTGGCGATCGCCTCCGCGAACGCTCGCTCAAGCACGCTGCCGTCGACTGCCGCGGCTCCGACCACGTCGCAGCAGACCAGCGATACGGGGGAAGTATCGCTCACCGGTCGCCTCCTAGTGCCGGGCGCGCCTGATCGGCGGATGGCCGGGTGCCGCCAGGCAGTGCGGATCAGTCCTCGTCGGCCGTCGTGGCCTCGGTCCAGAGGTCGAGTTCGGCACGGTCGGACTGGACCTTGCGCCAGATGGCGAACGCGCCGAGCGCGAGCAGGACGACCAGCAATAGCTTCTTCACGGCGAGGAACCCTCCACCTCGATGACATTCGGAGCCTGCCCGCGGAAGTGAGTCCACCACCGCAGGTGTACGGCAGCTTAGCAAGCCGCTTTACCCGGTGGCGCCCGGGCTGACCTCGCGGCCCGCGCCGATGAGCTGGCAGGAGCCGTTTTCGCCGGTAGGCGAGTGCGCAGTGGGGTTACGTGGACTTGAACCACGGGCCTCGTCCTTATCAGGGACGCGCTCTAACCGACTGAGCTATAACCCCAGGCCATAGCGGGTTGACCTGCGACAACAGGAGAAGCAACCATCCTATCGTACCGATACGGCGGGTTGCGCCGTTGCGCGGGCGGGTCATTCCGTCTCGCGGAGAGTCACCTCCACGCCGCCTATCAGCCGCGAGGTCAGGTTGTAGATCACCGCTCCGATGGTCGCCATCGCCGTGATCAGCACGATGTTGAGCGAGCCGAGCAGGCCGGTGTAGCCGAGCACCTTGGATGCCGTGAACCATTTCGCCGCGTTGACTCCGCTCGAATCCTGGCTGGACGTCACGCTCTGCACGACTCGCTGCAGCGACTCGAACACCCCGAGCGCAGACAGCGTGCCGTAGATCACGCTGACGGCGACGAACAAGATGACGAAGGCGACGAGGGACATCACGAAGCTGAACTTCATCACCGACCAGGGCTCTACCCGGGCGACGGTCAGGTGCGCCTGCCTCGCCTGGCGCCGGGCGGATCGCTTCGGCGGCTTGCCCCGGGCCGGTTCGGTAGCCTGGCCGGCCGCCGATTTCGCCGAGCTGGCGGCGGCCGCTGCCGGGGCGGCGGCGATGTTCACGTTGCCGCTGGAGCGCGGGAAGTCTCGCGCCGGGGATGATGGCGGAGCGGGCGGCGGCCCGGGTGTCTCCCAGGCGAACGCGGCCGCTGAGACCGTCTTGGCCGGCGGCTCCGTGCTCGGCGGCGCGGGGGGCGGCGGGTCTTCCGCGGTAGGCAGGGTGCTGCCGCCCGGCGATCCGCTGGACGGCTCGGCTGAGGCTGACCCGTCCTTGGCCGGCGAACCGCCCGGCGATGGCTCGCCGGCGCCAGCTGGCATCCAGTCGTCTGCCGCGGGCGAGACCGGGGCCGATGCCGGCCTGCTGAAGGTGAGCGTCGTGGCGTCTTGGATTGGCCCGATGCTGTCTGCGGGCAGGGCGGGCGCGGCATCGGCGGGCGCGGCATCGGCGGCTGCGGCGTCGGTCGCCGCGCCGGCCGGACCGTTCTTCCCGGCGCCGTCTGCGGCCGGACCACCATTGGCCGGGGCGTCCTGAGCCGCCGGCGCGGGCCTGGGGCCGGTTGATCGCCTGGGCGGAGCCATGATGTCGGCGGGCCGGGTGTCCTGGTCGTCGTCAGCCATCAGGTCATCGTCGCCGTGCCGTGAGGTCATGACCGCGGGTGAGGCTGCGCCTGAGCCGTCGGGCCCGTTCGTGCGCCTGTCCAAGCCGTCCTCCTCTGATCCAGACCCTCATGAGGTTATCTCCCGGACGACACGCCCAATGGACACCGATGCGAAGAAGACGGCATTTCGCCGAGATTCCGCGACAACGCGACACCTGTGGGACGCTTTTGCCCCCGCAATCGTTGCCGTCACCATACTAGTCCAGGGCGTATCTACCGATATAACCTATTCGTCCGGATTATTCCGCTTCTTCGTCGGCTTGGTCCGCCACATCCGCTGCACCTTCTGGAGCTTCCCGGTCATCCTCCTCATCAGCTGATTCTTGATCGCCCTCAGCGAGCGATTCCGCGTTGCGGGCTAGTGCCACCACGCTATCTCCGGCGGCCAGGTTCATGAGCCGGACCCCCATGGTCTGCCTGCCTGACTGCTTGACCTCGCCGGCCCTGGTCCTGATCACCCCGCCCGCCGAGGTGATGGCGAAGATCTCGTCGTCGGCGTTGACCATCAGCGCGCCGACCAGCTCGCCGCGGGCCTCTACGATCTTGGCCGTGACCACCCCGCGCCCGCCGCGGCCCTGCACCGGGTACGCGTCGGCGGGCGTCCGCTTGGCGTAGCCGCCGCCGGTCGCGACCAGGACGTCTTCGCCCTCCCTGACCACGTACATGCCCAGCAGCTCGTCACCGTCGTTGAAGCGCATGCCGATCACGCCCGAGGTAGCACGTCCCATCGGGCGCAGCGACTCATCGCTGGCGTGGAACCTGATCGCCTGCGCGCCCTTGCTGACCAGCAGCAGGTCCTCGTCCGGCGAGACCAGCCGCGCCGCGATCACCTCATCGTCCTCGCGGAGGTTGATCGCGATGATGCCGCCGGACCGGGGCGAGTCGAAGTCGGTCAGCCTGGACTTCTTCACCAGACCGCCCCGGGTGGCCAGCACCAGGTAGGGCGCCACCTGGTAGTCGCGCAACGCGAGCACCTCGGCGATCCGCTCGTCTGGCTGGAACGCGAGCAGGTTGGCGACGTGCTGGCCGCGGGCGTCGCGGCCGGCGTCGGGCAGCTCGTAGGCCTTGGCGCGGTAGACGCGGCCCTTGTTGGTGAAGAACAGGATCCAGTGATGGGTGGTGGTGATGAAGAAGTGATCCACGATGTCATCGGTGCGCAGCTGCGCGCCGCGGACGCCCTTACCGCCGCGCCGCTGCGCACGGTACAGGTCGGTCCTG
>Ga0187780_10001812_pt1 | contig 16136 bp, 13 predicted proteins | sample 1015_Q2_SP10_20__FD_132429 | JGI IMG/M metagenome (GOLD analysis project Ga0187780, IMG submission 132429) | Tropical peat soil microbial communities from peatlands in Department of Meta, Colombia - 1015_Q2_SP10_20_MG | ecosystem: Environmental > Terrestrial > Soil > Wetlands > Peat | place... | reverse complement strand
TATCCCTGGAATTGGGGGTTGCAGTCTGGTAATCTACGGTAAGGTTACGTGCAAACAAAGTCGCGCGTGGAGTACAGGATGCTTCAACTGACCAATAACCAGAGGCTAGCGGCGTGATCTTCAAGCGAAACTTACTGCGTTCTTTCCACCACTGAGCAACCTCTTCAAGGCGGGCCAGCCAAACAGGGCGCGGCTGGCTTTTTGCAAACGTTAGAAGGATATCTAGAGCCTTTTTGCAGAGGATGCCACGCTCAGGATGCAGGTTAAGCGCGTACAGTCCACCATAGTCGTAGACACACTGCATGATTTTACTCCAGATGTGCCCGATCTCCTCTGGATGAGTAACACGCAACCGATCGAAAAGTATCTCATCATCCGGAATACTTGTTGGAATGCGCAGAAGCGACCCCTCAAAGTGTGGGCGCAGCGTGTATGCGTTACAGGGAATAGCCTGGAAGAGATCCATTGACTTCTCATAGCCGCTTTTCTGTACTGCTGAAAGGTGGTTCAAATCGATAACATCATGTATGATAGCCTCGTTACTTTCATAGGCAAATCCCAGTGCGGCGAAGATATCAAGCGATTCTTCAGTCCATCCAAGATAAGGATTACGAAACCCTTGATAGGGAAGTTGTATAGTCTGAAAAACCGATATTGCTTGCTGAGTTTGTTGATACTGCTCTTGTATATTTAACGAGCGATAATCGTTATGCACATATCCATGAATACCGATCTCAGCGCCGCTACCAGCCACAGTTCTGATCAGATTGGGATGCCTGCGCAGGACGACAGCCGGGATAAAAAACGTAGGGGCTGCATCATACTTTCGTAGAGAGTCTATGAGTGCGTACAGTGACTTTCGTACACGTCCTTCGGAGAAACCAAAGCGGGTAAATACTGTACATAGCCGTCGAGTGAAGTTATTGATACCTTTTGTTCTGATTGAGAATGAAACGAGATTCATGAAAATTTGCCCCCGATCAAAAATAAGAAGGCTACTGCATGATAGAGCAATAAGTTGAAAACTTGTCCTGTTATAAAGGATATCGTCGTATAGTGAGGATTCCGGCATTTTTCATGTCCAGATACTGTCATGAGTGCATAGTGGAGTCTTTATTTCTTATCCGCGTTTGTCACATCTGCCCACCAACGTCACTGTGCTACAATTACCTGAAATACCCAATTGGAAGGAACATTTCATGGTATTCAAACCTTCACTGTGTATTAGGATAGATGAGGATACGGAGCTGCGCATCTATGAAGAACGACATGCGCAAGAGGTCGCTGCACTGGTGGATCAGAATCGAGCATACCTGCGGCAATGGCTTCCCTGGGTAGACGATTCGAGAACTGTTGAGCATAGTAGAGCGTTTATTCGAAACTCTTTGCAACAATTTGCGCAAAATGAAGGGTTTCAGATGGGAATCTGGTTTAAGGATACATTAGCAGGTGGCATTGGTTACCACCAGCTTGACTGGGTCGCTCGCAAAGTCGAGATTGGATACTGGCTGGGTGAAGCATTTCAGGGAAAAGGGTTGATGACAAAAGCATGTAGAACACTCGTCACATATGCTTTCGGCGAGTTGGGATTGAACAAAGTTGAGATACGTTGTGCAACTGAAAATACACGCAGCTGCGCTATCCCTAAAAGGCTGGGGTTTGCACAGGAAGGAATCTTGCGAGATGCAGCATGGTTGTACGATCACTATGTAAATCTGATTGTCTTCGGTATGCTGGCCAGAGAATGGCAACGTGAAAATGTGTAGTTGTTCATATCATTTGACCTTTGCATGAGGTATAATGCTATCATAGTCGGTTCCTTTTTTGAATTTGAGCAAGGCCATATATATGTTCATAAATAGGTCTCAAAATACTTTAACAAAACGGTGGTACCAATTATTCTCTGTCATCGTAATGATAGGAATACTATGTCTCATGATACTTGGAGTGACAGGCAACTCTCCAAAAGCATTTGCTGACGGCATTCCAGGCGGTAATGTCTCCGATCCAACAGTGCGCGCAGTTGATATCGCTGAACCAGCCGTCGTGCGCATCATCACAATATTGAACGCTCAGTTGATCGTACATTTTGCTTCAACCACCAATAAGGATGTGACGTTTCCGCAGAGTGGAAGTGGCTATCAGCTTGCATTATCAGGCAGCGGCACATTTATTACTGCCACCGGCGAAATATTGACTGCTGACCATGTTGTCAATCCCCCGCAACAAGACCTGGATCAATTTTTGCAGCAGCAGGCATCCCAGGATATAGCTACCTATATGAACCAGGTCCTCAAGGTCAATCCACCGGTAACATCTGACCAGGTAACTGCGCAATTGGCAAGTGGACAGTTACAATCTAACAGTCAGTATAGCACTCCACAAAGCCGCGTTTACTTGAGTACAGCTTATATAGGTCCATTGAGCATCACCAATTTTCAGAATATTCCTTCAAATGTTTATGCACCTGTCGATCGCATTGAAAAGCAAAGTTCGTTCACTGATAAAGATGTTGCGATCATCCATGTGAGCAACATGAATAATATGGCCATGGTTCAACTGGGTGATTCTACTGGCGTTCAGCAACAGGACAATTTAACGATTATCGGTTTCCCAGGCAATGGCGATGTTGCCGGCAATTCCGCAACGGATCTACTCACTCCGTCAGTCAATCAAGTATTCGTGAGCTCGATAAAAACGACAAATTCTGGCGCGCCTTTGATACAGGTAGGTGGCAATGTGGAGCATGGCGATAGCGGAGGTCCTGCGCTTGACAGCCATGGCGCTATTGTTGGCATTGTCAGCTTCGGAGCTGCCAGTAGTCAGGGCAGTACCAGTTTCTTGCAAGCCAGCAGTAGCGCCAGCGCACTGGTGCAGTCACTTGGATTAAATACAACTCCCGGGCCATTCCAAAAAGCCTGGAACCAGGCTTTTACTGATTATGCATCCAATATACCTGGCCATTGGCATAAGGCGCAAAGTGAATTTGTGCAAATCGCAGGAACATATCCTCAATTTAAGGGCGTCCAACCTTATCTTGATTATGCAACGACACAGGCCAAGATCGAGAAGGTGCCTCAAGCGCAGTCTACGCCGCATCCCCAGCAGCCTACACAAACAGCATTGCCTGGTTCGTCTCTGTCCTGGATCATCATTGGAGTTGGCGTCGTTCTACTTGCTCTAGTGTTGCTCTTTGGTGCGATCGTGTTCCGCAGGAGAAGTGTCAAAAGTACTCAAATGCCTGCAGTGCCTGCACCTTCTATCAATCCACCTAAACAGGTTGCGCCTCCAGTAATGAAGAGTAGCTCTATCAGTCCTTCACAGTCAGCATATGGCTTGCAAGTCAATGATGCTTTGACAGCATTCGGAGCGCCTCCATCCCCGAATTCCCAATCAGCCAGGCCAGGACAAGCTCCGGCGCAGTCATTTGCACCACCATATTCGCCATCCCAGTCATCCACCTTTTCTACGAATAGTGCAACAGTGCCATCTGCCAATTCCGGCGCTCTTGTGCATTGGCCATGTGGACATATGAACCGTCCTGTAGCACGCTATTGTAGCGTTTGTGGTGAACCAGCTCCTCCTGCTCGCAAGTTTGAGCAGTAAGTTATGAATTGAAGTTTGAACTTATGCTCCCATGATATTGTAGCCTGCATCAACGAAGAGAATCTCTCCGGTGATAGCACGTGCGAGAGGACTACTGAGGAAGAGTGCAGTATCGCCCACTTCACTCTGCTCAATATTGCGACGTAGAGGCGCAGCTAGTCCCATATGTTCACGGAAGCTTGTGAAACCCGAGATTCCCCGAGCAGCTAATGTATTCAGTGGACCGGCTGAGATAGCATTGACGCGAATATTATATTCACCCAGTTCAAAGGCAAGATAACGCATGCTACATTCCAACGCAGCCTTGGCTACCGCCATGACATTATACTTTGGCATGACACGCCCACTGGCCATATACGTCAAAGTGAGAATCGAGCCACTACCGTTGGCTTGCATAATGGGTTTTGCCCGACGTGCCATAGCAACCAACGAATACGAGCTTATATCCAGAGCAGTATGAAACCCCTCACGCGTTGTTTCGTAGAATGGGTTCTCCAGTTCTTGTGGGGGCGCAAATGCGACTGAATGAATCAAGATATCGAGCTTACCACCAAATGTTTCATTGGCCCATTCGAAAGCTGCGTCGAGTTGCTCATCACTCTGCACATCACATGAAAAGAGAGGGGTATTGGGAATTTTGGCAGCAAGGTCACGCACATATTTCTCCATGCGATCCTGATAGGTGAAAGCCAGGCGTGCGCCTTCTCCCGCAAGTGCTTGAGCAATTGCCCAGCCAATGGAACGATGGTTGGCAATTCCAAAAATGAGCGCGTTTTTTCCTTCTAGTAGGGGCATCTGTTGACTCCTCTCAGGTTGTTCTTCTGAATATGCAGTACCTTAATGTTCAATAGGATAGCGTCGCATAAGCCATCCGTTCATACCATTAGCAAGATTATAGACATTCTTCAAGCCTGCCACTAATGCAATCTCAGAAGCAGAAGCGCTTCTTTGTCCCACTGCACAGACAAAGATGACATCTTCATCTTCAGGCAATTGCAAAGCCTTGAGCGCCTTTCCAAATGAGTAAATACCATCAAGCGGTACCAGCGTTGCTTCTCGGATGTGACCACGTCGCCATTCATCAGGTTGTCGCACATCTACCACAAAAGCTCCCGCCTCGATCATGCTTTTGGCTTCATCTGTACCAATGGTTTTATATGGGAATGTTTCATTTTGATCGTCACTGAATGGCATTTTCTTCTTCCTTATGCTCGTTATCGTACTGTTCTAACCAGAGGCGACCATATGTGGTTGGAATGAGTACATATTCATCTCCGACAAAGTTCATTGTGAGCAATCCCTGATCTTCCATCTCTCGAAAGTCATCCGTTACCAGAAAATACTGAGCGACAATATGTGCTACGTCGCTCTCGGGCAGTTGCTTCCATATCAGGAGTTCACGCATGACAGCTGCATACTTGGGGTTGCTATCGTCAATTGCTCGCACGTAGGCTCTCCTCGATTTGCATTCTTACGAGTAGCAAATCTCTTGTATTGTCGACTCTGGATCCCTTGCTATATTTGGCTTGACCTAAGTGTAACAAATCCAGGTTAGTTGAGCAAGTGATATAACCCCTCACGATTGTTTTCTGGACTCGACGGCAACCTAGAACTATGTTATAAACAGTAGAGAGATACATGAACGAGGGAGACTGAGCTATGCAGCCCGATTCAACTCAACCGCCAATTCAAGCGAATACGGTCGTTCGCAATATTGGACAACTTGTCACTATCGCGCAGCGACCCATTAATGGGGCAAGCGGCACTTTACAAGTCATTTCAAATGCAGCCATTGCCGTACATGATGGGGTTATTGTCTGGATCGGTCCCGATGATCAAGTCGAACTTATGTTCGATAGCGCCCGTTCGCCTGAAAATGATGGTATTGCCATAGTTGATGCGCAGGGCCTTGTGGTTACTCCGGGTCTTGTAGATTCACACACACACCTAGTATTTGCCGGGGACCGGTCAGAAGAATTTCATCTCAGGAGAGCGGGGATCAGCTATGGTGAACTGCTTGCCCAGGGCCGCGGAATACTTACCACAGTGAATGCTACGCGTAATGCAAACACTGAAATACTGACTGAGATGGCAATCAACCGATTACACACCATGTGCCACTATGGCACAACCACAGTCGAGGCTAAGACAGGCTATGGTCTTACTATGACCACTGAAGAAGCTTGTTTGCGAATTCTCAATAATCTCAACGCATTGGAAACCAGTCCTTCTTACAAATACAAACGAGTACGCGTCGTGCCCACATTCCTCGGAGCACATGTTGTGCCACCTGAATACAAGGATCGACGCAACGCGTATGTAGAACTGATTGTTGAAGAAATGTTACCTTCATTTGTAGGCCTGGCTCACTTCTGCGATGTTTTCTGCGAACGAGAGGCATTCTCTTATGAAGAGTGTCGTCGAATGCTTGAACGAGCACGATCATTGGGATACAAATTGAAAATTCATGCCGATCAATTAAGTCCTTCAGGCGGAGCAAAACTTGCTACTGAGTTAGGCGCAACCTCTGCAGACCATCTCGATCATGCCGGTGATGCTGATTTAGATAGGCTTCGTGATGCAGGCGTAGTAGCAACATTATTGCCAGGTTGCTCTTATTCGCTAAGAAGTCCTTATCCATCAGCGCGTCGTTTTATTGATCATGGTTTACATGTCGCGTTAGCGACAGATTTCAATCCCGGAACCTCCTACTGTGAAAATATGCAAACGATACTAGGCCTGGCTATGTCTTCAATGGGTATGTCAATCGAAGAGGCATTACAGGCAATAACCATCAATGGAGCTCGCGCACTAGCGCTACACGAGGAAATTGGTAGTATCGAAGCAGGTAAACGTTGTGAACTGGCTTTGTGGTCAATTCGTGATTATCATGAAATTGGCTATCATTTCGGTGTCAATCTCATCCAATCAGTTTTAACTGTTTGATGCTCTCTCTTGAACAGTGATACCTTGTCATGCTGAGCGAAAGGTCTATCTCGGTCGGCTACGAGATGCTTCGTTTCGCTCAGCATGACAAGGCTGAATTTTCTGTTGATATAGAATTGTCAATCGCATTTGAACTATGCATTAATATCAATGTTTCACGTGAAACATTCATAAAATTTGATCATGTGATACTCGCTTTTCTTTTTCCGGAACTCATATTATGCTCAAAACAACGGACAGCAACAATCAGTTCGTCGTCGATATACTGACTGATCTACGAAATGAGCATTTCAGCTTTGTGGCATGGATGCATTTTCTAGGAAGTTCCTGGAGGAGATCCCGCGCAACAGCCAGGGCAAATCCTGCACTGAAACGTTCCTGGATTCAGACCACAATTTTTATTGGTGTATTCGGACTGGCAATACTTTTTGTCAATTTTATCTTTGAGGGACCCGTTGCCACACTACACTTGATACCAGGTTTTCTATTTTGTGTCGCGTGGCAACAAAGTGATCTTTACTGGCACCTTGGGCTGAATCGTCAGAGCGGGACAGGAACACTGCTGCAAGTAATTGGTCCCGCTACCACTTTGACCTGGTTGCGTGGATTAGGAGCTTCCTATCTGTTGGGTAGATTTATCGGGGGTATCACCACACCTTCCTGGCTGGGATTGGTGGTTTTTCTTAGCGGAATAATCACAGATATCCTTGACGGTCAAATTGCGCGACGAACACAGACTCAAACTACATTAGGACAAATAGCAGATGGAGAGGCGGATTTTTGTCTGTACGTAGCAATTGCGCTCATCTTGATTCAAAACAATCTCCTTCCACTCTGGTTTGGATTGCTCATACTTTTGCGCTTTATGCTCCCGCTTACTGCAGCCACGGTTAGCTACTTTCTCTTCGCACATCCAGTACGATTCGGCTCGACCATATGGGGAAAAGCAGCAGGATTTGCATTGTGTTGCTACTTCCTCACTTTATTGGTTCCAGGACAGCTCGTTTTTCTAACCAGCATCATTCATCGTCCTCTATCGATTGTGACCCTATTATTGCTAGCTATTGCCCCTCTTGCTCAATTCGCAAGATATATTACAAATTCAAAATCCAGAAACTTCTCACAATTACGCAATTGATTCTTTTCTGTTAAAATGCAACTCAATAGGCAGCGGAGCCACGAAAGGATGAGATTTCCATGATTGAGACAGAAGATACATATGAACTTCCCACACACGTAATGTTAGATGGATACGCTTTATCGAGTATCCAGGTTCTTGCGGTGGCGCGTCATAGTGCAAAAGTCAACCTCAGTAGCGAATCCATTTCACATATCCAGGCAGCCCGAGCGGTAATTGATTCCCTGACCGCTGAAGATCAAAAGGTGTATGGAGTCACTACCGGTTTCGGGCACCTGAGCAGAGTTCGCATACCATACGATCAATTGCAAGACTTACAGCATAATTTGTTACGCAGCCATGCTGCCGGAGTAGGTGAGCCATTAAGCGAAGAAGTTACACGAGCAATGATGCTATTGCTTGCAGCAAGCCTGGCACGAGGCAATTCAGGTGTGCGTACCGAAGTAGTACAATTATTGCTAGGTCTGTTAAATGCCAGGATTTATCCTCTCATTCCCTCGCGAGGATCGGTAGGATCAAGTGGTGATCTGGCTCCCCTTGCTCATCTCGGATTGACATTAATCGGCGAGGGTGAAGTTTTACTAGACGGCCAGCATTTTACCGGCAAAGAAGCCTTGCTGCGCGTGGGATTAACTCCCCTTCATCTACAAGCGAAGGAAGGATTAGCACTCATCAATGGCACACACCTGATGGAGGCGATAGCAATTCTGGCGCTTGCTGACGCTAAAATACTGTTGCGAGCTGCGGAAGTTGCATGTGCTATGAGCATCGAGGGATTACTAGGTAGTCATGTGCCTCTAGATGCACGTATTCACAAGCGTCGGGGTCAATATGGACAACAAAGGAGTGCTGCACGACTACGAAATCTGGTTAATGAAAGTGAAATTAATGCCAGCCACGAAGATTGTCCCAGAGTACAAGATCCTTATACGATGCGCTGCGCTCCCCAGGTTTTCGGTGCTGTTCGTGATGCTCTGGATTTTTGCACTACCATTTTCGAACGCGAATTGGATGCAGTAACTGATAATCCGCTCGTTTTTCCAGAAGATGGTGAAGTACTTAGCGGTGGAAACTTTCATGGGCAACCTCTCGCTCTAGCCCTGGATATACTGGCAATTGCTCTTGCGCAGCTAGCAAGTTTCTCAGAAAGACGAATTTTCAATCTAATGGGTCCACATGATTGGGACGAAGCTGGCGCTCCACTTTTTCTAGCACCCAATCCGGGTCTGAATTCTGGCTTCATGATTACCCAGTATGTCGCTGCCGCCCTAGTCAATGAGATAAAAATTTTAGCCCATCCTGCCAGTATTGATTCTATTCCCACCTCTGCTGGTATGGAAGATTTTAACAGCATGGGCGCAACTAGCGCCCATAAAATCCTGAACATTCTTGAGCTAACAAATCAAATCATTGCCATTGAATTCATGTGCGCCGCACAAATGTTGGAATTCCGCAAGCCGTTGAAACCAGGTGCAGGTGTACAGAAAGCATTTGAAATTGTTCGTTTCTACGTATCGAAACTCGAACGCGACCGGGTACTCGCTCCTGATATAGCCAATCTTGCCAGAGCCGTAAAAATTGGGGTCTTTGAGGTGGTTGAATAATGAAAACGAAGCTCAAAATTTCATATATGTTTCACGTGAAACATATATGAAATTTTGAGCTTCGTGGTTAGCAAATGCTCCATGTTCAGTTTACCTTGTCTTTGCCCTCTCCGATGTGCTACACTTCACTCAGCCAGTCAATGATGACCTTGCATTATCCTCTTAACTCATGCACAAAGAAGAGCGCATTAGAAGGGAATACCGGCTTTGATAACCCACAAAATACCTGTAGACGAATCCAATCCCCCTGTTTATTCATCTCATTCGCTACAAGAGCAGCACAATATAGTTAGACAACTTCGTCGAGATTTGCTACTACGATCTCGATCCACTATTCAGCAAAGCCCAAGTCCAATTCGTGTAATGGCTCGCATGGTTGTTGAACTGGAAAAACGATGCCGCGAAATCACCATTGCTGAAGAAGTTCTTCAATCCGAAATAGTCAACCGCACGATTGGTGATGTCGACTTGCGCAGGATCACCGAATGTGAAGGTGAACCTGGTGGACCTGGAGATTACAGACTTCTTGCAGACGAATTAGGTGTAGCGCTACCGAACGAACAATTACACGGCTATGTAGCAAGTGGCGAGACCTACACCTGGCTGCGAGATCAAATGCAGCAATGCGAACAAGAGCTACTTCAACATGGTATCGACTTGCGTGTTTACGATCTTCACGGAGTTGGTAACCCCATGCTTCGAAGTTGGCTTGCCATGGAAATGCAAAAATCAGGCCTATGTGTCACAGTTGACCAGCTCTTTATAACGTTAGGGGCTTTAGATGGTATCGATAAAGTTTTTCGTGGACTCAGTCAAATCTACCGGGAGCAGAATAATGTAGTTAGCGCTGTTCTCTTCCCTGAGCCTGGCTTCAATGTTCCTGAATGGCAAGCAAGGTCGTTGGGTTATCAGTTGCATCAATTTCGCACACGATCCGAGGATAATTTTAAACTCACAGCAACCCAACTCGATGAAATATTGCAACAAGCCCCCGAAATTCGTATCATCTACCTGACAGTCACAAACAATCCCACCACATTTGCTTATACAGCAGGTGAGCTTACCAATCTTTTTGAAGTACTCCGAAAATACTGGGAATCCGGACGAGAAATACACATCATTGCAGACCTTGCCTATCTCGGCACTTCAACGCCCGAAGATGATCAGGCACGCGTAGATGCTTTTAACGTCACAGATGTATTCTTGCATACGATCTTTGTCAGTACATATTCAAAATCACACACGCTAACAGGCGAACGTTTTGGCTGGGTGACGATTGGCGATCCCAAAATTGCTGCTGCTCTAATGCCAAGTTGGTCTAACACAATGGCTTCGTTACCTGCAGAATGGCAATTACGCTTCATGGCCTATGTTCGTCTGATACAATCGCGCCCCTGGATAGTGGAAAAACTGCGAGCGTTCTATAAGTTACGTCGAAATCGCTTGATCACACAACTACAAAAAATCGACGATGAGCAACATTTGTTCACGAAGATTCATCTTGGTGATGATGCAACCGTCTATAACTGGAGCCAATTACGGCCGGGAGAAGATGCTTTTTCGCTCTTCGAGAAAACTGGCCTCGCTGGTGTGCCTGGTTCTGGCTTTGGCTACACAAACGATTACATCCGTTTTTCTATCGGTGTCATTCCTGTCCCTGTAACAAAGTAAGCTCTTAATATCACAAGTTCATCACAAGATCACGTCTTCAAAGTTGATTGAGACTCAAATGTGATAATCAACCTTGATGATATATGCAAGTAAATGATACTCTCTTAGTGGTGGAAAGAAGGTTATAACGCTTCTCATAGAGAATGTTTCACGTGAAACATTCTGCTTTTTCACCAACACTTCGTTTTCCAATGTAACTAGAGTTTGTTATTTTGTAATGATATCAAAGGAGAACCCCTGCGTTATGGCTACACGAATAGGCATTAATGGCTTCGGGCGAATCGGTCGCCAGTCTTTAAAGGCAATGATGGAGCGTTACCCACGCGACCTTGAAGTAGTTGCTGTAAACGACTTGACTGATACCAAAACGAATGCTCACCTGTTAAAGTATGATTCCACTTACGGGCGTTTCCCAGGTGAAGTTGAAGCTACAGCCGATTCATTAATCGTCAACGGCCACACGGTCAAAGTGCTTTCACAGCGCGATCCAGCACAAATACCCTGGGCCGATTTAGGCATAGAGATCGTTTTAGAGTCTACTGGCCTTTTTACTGATGCAGCGAAAGCAGTAGCTCACTTACACGGTGGCGCAAAAAAGGTCATCATTTCAGCTCCTGCCAAGGGAGAAGATCTCACGATGGTGCTTGGAGTCAATGAAGATATGTACGATCCTGCCAGGCATAACATCATTTCGAATGCTTCCTGCACCACAAACTGTCTCGCTCCGGCAGCCAAGGTCATCAACGATAAATTTGGTATTGAAAAAGGATTAATGAACACCATCCACTCCTATACCAATGATCAACGCATTCTTGACCAGGTACACAAGGATCTACGCCGCGCCCGTTCCGCTGGTATAAACATTATTCCTACCTCTACAGGAGCTGCTCGCGCTCTCGCCCTCGTTATTCCAGAACTCAAAGGACGCTTTGACGGTATGTCGCTACGTGTGCCAACTGTGACCGTTTCAATAGTCGATTTTGTTTCAATTGTGCGCAAAGAGACCACAAAAGAAGCCGTTAATGATGCATTCAAGCAAGCTGCCGCTGGTCCGCTCAAAGGCATTCTCGAATATATAGACGAGCCGCTTGTATCAATGGATTTTCGCGGAGACCCTAATTCTTCGATTATTGACGGACTCTCGACCATGGTTGAAGGTGGCAACCTGGTCAAAGTTCTAGCATGGTACGACAATGAGTGGGGTTACTCATGTCGTATTGCTGACCTCACCAATTTTATCGCTCAAAAAGGCTGGTAGGATATTGGGGGCATCCAAATTGATGACCCTTTTTGAATGTGAGAAAAAGAACATGAACAAGAAAACAATCCGCGATATTGATCTCTCAGGAAAGAGAGTTTTGGTGCGTGTCGATTTCAACGTACCATTAGACTCCCAACAGCACATCACTGATGATACACGTATTCGGGCTGCACTTCCAACCATCCGTTATATTCTCGATCAAGATGCATCGGTCATTTTGATGTCTCATCTTGGCAGACCGGACGGAAAAGTTGTCGATAAACTGAGCCTGGCGCCGGTAGCACTACACTTGAGTGAGCTTCTAGGTAGGCCGGTAGAAATGGCTAAAGACTGTATAGGTCCAGAGGTTGAAGCTCAAGCACTATCGTTGCAACCAGGACAGGTATTGCTGCTTGAGAATCTGCGTTTCCATAAGGAAGAGGAGAAAAATAATCCAGATTTTGCCCGGCAGCTCGCAATGCTTGGTGAAGTCTATGTCAACGATGCCTTTGGAACAGCTCATCGCGCACATGCATCAACAGAAGGAGTAACTCATTACTTGCCGGGGGTTGCAGGATTTCTGATGGAGAAAGAAATCAATTTTCTGGGGTCAGCGCTTGAGAACCCACGGAGGCCTTTCGCAGCAATCATCGGGGGAGCCAAAGTTTCCGATAAAATTGCGGTTTTGGAACGCCTTATCAGCATGGTGGATACACTACTCATTGGTGGGGGTATGGCAAATACGTTTCTCAAAGCAGAGGGGTATGAAATCGGAGATTCACTATTTGAAGAGAGCAAATTAGATGTTGCCAGAGATTTGATCGCGAAGGCACGCCAAAAAGGATTAACCTTTCTACTACCAGCTGATGTAGTAATAGCGGATCATTTCGCTCCCGATGCAAATTCCAAAGTTGTTGCTTCAAATGAGGTGCCTGAGGGTTGGCGCATTATGGACATAGGTCCAAAGGCAGTAGAAGCTTTCCAAAAAGCTCTGTCTAATGCTCAGACGATTGTCTGGAATGGAACGCTTGGTGTTGCCGAGATGCCCGCATTTGCAAAAGGTACTGACGCAATTATTGAAATACTCGCAAGTCGCACTCGGGCTGGAGCTACCACGATAATCGGCGGAGGAGATTCCGCAGCAGCGGTTGATGAGGCAGGCGCAGCAGAGAAGATGACGCATGTATCGACCGGAGGCGGAGCTTCACTTGAATTACTCGAGGGGCGCGTACTTCCAGGCGTTGCAGCTTTACAGGATAAGTAAGTCATGACTACATCGAATCGAACTGCAATAATTGCAGGTAATTGGAAGATGCATTACAGTCCCATCCAGGCCGCTGACTTTGCATCAGAGATCGTGCCTGAATTGGGGCAGTTGATGCATCAGTGCCGCAATATACTAGCGATTCTTTGTCCGCCAGCAATCTCACTTGCGGCTGTGCGCGAAGTAATGGATGCCCACCCTTTTCCTCGTCTTGAGCTGGGAGCCCAGAACATGTACTTTGAAGAGAAAGGTGCTTATACGGGCGAGATTTCACCGGTAATGGTACAAGAACTATGTACTACGGTGATCCTTGGTCATTCAGAGAGGCGTACTTACTTTGGTGAAACCGATGAAATGGTGAACAAGAAAGCCATTGCTGCCCTTGATCATAGACTGAGACCCATTGTCTGCATCGGCGAACGCCTTGAGCAATATGAGGCAGGTGAGACTGAGGCTGTAATTCGCTCTCAGGTCAAACACAGCCTGGAAAACTTCCCATCGCATCGAGCGAAAGAGATCGTGATTGCCTATGAGCCCATCTGGGCAATCGGGACAGGGAAAGCCGCAACAGCCGAAGGTGCAGGGAAGGTAATTCACCTAATACGCCAACTGTATGGTGAGATGTATGGCGAAGAAACAGCCATGGAGATTCGCATTCTCTACGGTGGTAGTGTAACCTCCGCCAATATCAGCGAATTCGTGGCTCACCCGGATATCGATGGGGCGCTCGTAGGCGGAGCTAGCATCAAACCTGATTTCGTGGAGATTGTACGAAAGACGATAGAAACTATTCAACAGTAGCCATGTTACATTAATCGTGTAACAATATCAATGCAGCACTCTTTGTGTCACATAGATATTTGGAGTGCTGCATTATTGCGTACTTGCAGTGCTAGCTTGAATATCCAATCAGCACCCTGCTAACACCTCACGGGTCCATTCTTCCTCCACCTGTCCACATAGCGCAAGAAGCGTTCAATCGTTTGTCCCACCCCATCCTCCGCTTGAATCTGCTTACCGATTTCGGTAGCACGCTGCCGCATTGCTGCATTCTTCACCGCCTCGCGGATTGCCCCTGCCAGCCGCTCTACTGTGAGCGTTTGAAAGGGGAGCGGAGCAGGACCGGCGCCCAGCGCATAGACCAGCCGTGCCCAACTGGGCTGATCGGCGGCCAGGGGCGTGAGCACAGAAGGAACGCCACTGCGCAGTGCTGTTCCCGTCGTTCCGGCCCCTCCATGATGCACCACAGCGGCCATGCGCGGAAAGAGCCAGCTATGTGGCAGACTCTCTGCACTGAAGACAAATTCAGGAAGTATGCGGCCCTTGCCCAGACCTGCCCAGCCGCTGAGGAGCACACAACGTTGACCAGATAACTCGAGTGCCCGCAAGACCAGGTCCAGGGTGGCTTGCGCATCGTGGCTGGCCATACTCCCGAACCCGATAGAGACCGGTGGAGGGCCAGCCTGCAAAAATCGCAGCAGATCGGCTGGTGGCTGCCACCCTGGTAGAGAGTCAAGAAACCAGTAGCCAGTCACCTGCACTCGCTCAGACCAATCACCGGGCCGGGGCAGCACCGCGGGGCTGTAGGCATAGTAGACCGGCATCTCCTCGTACTGTTGGCGCCTCAACGGGCCGGAGAAAGGCAGGGGACGTATCCCCAACTCACGGCGCAGTTTCGTGTCATCCGTGCGCACGAGCTGCCAGACGACCTGCTCGCTCAGGCTCCAGGTCAGCCGGTTCAGCAGCGGGCCACGGTCGATGCCTCTGCCAATCAAAAAGCTGGGAAATGCCCGCGTTGGGGTCAGAGGAAAGAGCATGGCTGCGGCGCACGGAATGCCAAGTTTTTCTGCAAGGCTGTAGCCGGTGATCCAACTATATTTGTAGATGATCGCTTCTGCGCCCTGTGCCGCGCACCAGGCATCCTTATTGAGTTGGTCAGAAAAATAGCGCCGCTGCGAGAGTCCATAGCGCAACTGATTGAGGAGATGTCCCGCGCCAAGTGCCGAGGATTCAGCTGCCCCAGTGATGAACGGCTGATATGGGTGGCCCAGCGGCGCAAAATCGACGCCGTAATCGGAAGCAAGTTCGGCGAAATCCGGCCGGGCTGCCAGCGTGACTCGATTGCCTTCTTGCATCAGCCGAACGGCTAAGGCCACAAACGGTTGGGTATCGCCCCGTCCCCCAATCGTGAAGAGTGCGATTCGCATGAAAGGCCTCCTTCTTCAAACTGCCTCCGGCTCAACCCGAATGCTGCGGATCATCCTCATGTTTAAGTCTGTGCCTACCACACTATTTTGTAAATGCTATCGCCTTCAAATATATACCACAAAAATAAAGAGTACTTTTAGAATGATGCAAGTATAAAATGACAACACGTTGTATGTAACAGTTAAAGTGCAGAATTAAGGTACCTCGCTGCGTGATTCATGGTTTTGAACTTCTGTTTTTCGATCCCCAAGTTTTTAGGATTGCTCTATCAGATAGTTTCGATATGCCGCAACAATTTGGTGGTGCTGCTTTCTTGAAAACGCCAAGAGCACATACAAGGCCTTGATGAGACCACACTGCTGTATTCCACTTCCATTCCTCCGTGAGATCGGGATCGGCCTCGTGTATGAGCTTGCGTAGTTGGACGAACATTGGTCCACGCCAGTCAGTTAATTCTGC
>Ga0187780_10001811_pt1 | contig 16138 bp, 14 predicted proteins | sample 1015_Q2_SP10_20__FD_132429 | JGI IMG/M metagenome (GOLD analysis project Ga0187780, IMG submission 132429) | Tropical peat soil microbial communities from peatlands in Department of Meta, Colombia - 1015_Q2_SP10_20_MG | ecosystem: Environmental > Terrestrial > Soil > Wetlands > Peat | place... | reverse complement strand
TGACTGTTTTGCAGGCTATAGCGATGGCCGAAGGAACTAATCCTACTGCTGCCTTGAACAATGCCAAGCTGATCCGCAAAACACCTACGGGGCCGGAGGAAACACCTCTGGATCTGAAGAAAATCCTTGCCGCAAGGGCTCCCGACATTCACCTCCAAGCCGACGACATTATCTTCATTCCTAACAGTGCTGCCAAATCGGCGGGTAAGCGTACTCTAGAGGCCATCATTCAAGCTGCAACAGGAGCAGCCATTTACCACCCATTCTGAAACTTATGCAACCTACAGCCTCAGGGCGCGAACGTAAACGCATATGCTAGCTGTTCACGAGACAGAGGTTTTTCCTCTCCCAATTAGTGCTACGATTACTTGTCAATTCTGATAGTGCGACCGGGAAATCGAATCGTACGAGGCATGCCTCTTGGGCGTGTAAGTCAACAGGCTGAGCGCGAATAGGAATCGGGCAGAGAAAGGATGTTGTGAGCAGAAATTTCGAACTATTACGGCGGACAGGCAAGGATCTCAACCGACTGCAGCCACGGGAGCCTTTCTCGACGAACCCGTATGGTGGTCGCGTACGCCATGATGTACGTGGGCCTGCTGCGCGAGAAAGTTTCATCCCGAGAGAACAAACGCTATTGAAGGGCGGACTGCCTTCCCCCTCGGGTGCTGAGGAGGAGGTAACTAATTGGCTGAAAAACATTGGAATCCTACAGAAGCACTGGAGGTTATCGGCGCTTCTTGCGTTCGTCATAATGTTGAGCGTCACAGCTGTCACCTACTGGATGAGGCCCCTCTATGAAGCCCAAGGTCGCATCGAAATCGACCCGCCTGGGGAAATGTTTTCCCTAGATGGTGGCGTTCCTATTTCCAGTGACCGTGAGGTCTTGCAAACACAGGTCGAACTTCTGCAAAGTGACAGCCTAGCTCTTGCTGTCATTCGAAAGCTCCACCTCGACCGGAACGAAAATGTGGTTGGCCGCATCAAGCCTGAAACGATCGCGGCGGCTACTCCGGTCTCTGACGCTCTGCAGCCCTCTCTGCGAGAAAATATTGCCTTAGAAAAGTTTAGGGATCTTCTGAAAATAACGCACGATCCTTCCAGCCGTCTCGTGTCCGTCAACTTTAGGAGCCACGATCCGCAGCTTGCAGCACGAGTATCCAACACTCTGGTGCAATCATTTATCGATCAGAGCTTTAACACCAGGCACGATGCCATCATGAAGTCTTCAGAATGGATTTCGCGTGAATTGGACGACATTCGCACCAAAATGGAGGACTCGGCTCGAACGCTCGCGCAATTTCAGGAATCCACTGGCGTCGTCGATGACGGCAATCAGAACACCTTCACCGAGCATATGGGCGAACTCACCCGGCAGTTAACCCAGGCGGAAGCTGAGAGAATTCAACTGCAAGCACTCCTTAAGAGCGTACAGACCGGCAGTCCGGATTCGCTTCCTGAGAGTCGCAACAACCCCGTAGTCCAAAAGCTGAGCGAGGAATTAGCTGAAAAGAGGGCAGAGCTTTCTCAGGCGCTTGTCGTATACGGCAAGAATCATCCGACAGCCAAAAAGCTCCAAAGCCAGATTGATGAACTACAGAGCCAACTGAACAAGGTAGAAAGTGCAATTTTGAATTCACTCAGAGCCAACGCTGCCGCGGCGGAGGCGCGTGAACATATGATGGCAGATGAGATGAAGGGTACCACCAAAGAACTAGACCAAATGGCCCGCTATAATGATCTCAAAAAGAATCTACAGACCAATCAAGATCTGTATAACACGTTAAACCTAAAGATCAAGGAAGCTGGGATCAGCGCTGCCTCGAAGTCGGCCACCATTCGCGTAGTGGATCAAGCCGAGGTTCCCAAAAAACCCATCCGTCCGAACTGGAGTCTAAACCTGTCGACCGGGCTGGTCGTCGCTCTACTTGGTGGAGTGGTGCTTGCGTTTGTTCTGGAACTATTCGATAACCGGCTTCGCTCTCCTGAGGACATCAGAAGATGGATCGGGAGTTCTAACGTCTCCGTTATTCCTGCCATCGGTGAATGTGATCGCAAGGATGCACGTCTTGCATTGCCAAAGCGAATCGTTGGAGTCCTGCCGAGCGCTAGTATTGCCGAGGAAGCTCGGAAAAATATGTTCATGCTGGAAAGACCGCATTCGCCGGAAGCAGAAGCGTTGCAGGGATTGTACGGCTCACTCATGCTAGCGGGCCACGAGAATCCTCCCCAGGTCGTGCTGATTGCTTCCGCCTTCCCTGGGGAGGGGAAGACTACGGTTGCTCTAAATCTGTCGCTTGCATTCGCCAAGCACGCCAACACCTGCCTCGTGGATGGAGACTTGCGAAAAGGTAGGATCGCTAAGGCGTTCGGCCTGTCCGCCAACGAAGGTTTGTGCGATGTCTTAACTGAAGCTAGGTCCCTGGAGAGCGTTTTGCTGGAAGCTCCCGGACGCGGCAATCTATCGATCGTGTCAGCGGGACGCTCAAACCATAATTCTGGCCAACTCATCTGCTCCGAGACAATGCGGCAGGTTTTGCAGGAGCTCCGACAGCGCTTCCGATTCGTGGTGATTGATTCTCCTCCGATCCTCCCCTTTGTAGACGGTCGTGCGCTCTCAGCCATGGCCGATGCTGTGGTTCTCGTCGGAAGAGCTGGCATTACTACGCGTGGCGCCATGCAGCGCTGTATTGATTTGCTCTCGGAAATTCACGCGGGATCGATCCTGCATGTCGTACTAAACGGGGCCGATATGAACTCCATTGACTATCAGTATTATCGGTACGGGTACGACAACTATGAGGTCGGGACATCGAAATAGCTAAAAACCCGGCCGACCGAACGCCTCATACAAAGCTGCCGCAGTTTGTCCTCGCTGAATATCCTAAATTGGCGGACAAACTAGCCAGCCGCAATATGGTTCACCTCCGGCAGGCGGGTCGCACTCCTGAACCGACTGGAGCCATTCTCGGCTGAGGAAACTGAGCAGTACATTCAGCACCGACCCCGAGTCGCGGGGAACTAGCCCCGGCGGCCAACTTGTGCGAGGCGATTTAGTGAAAACGCGGAGCAAGCTTCTCCGCATCGTTGGCAAGTTAGCGTTCATCTTTCTCATAGCCGCGTCAACTGCGCTCATACCTTACTAAAAGGGCTGGCACAAACGGGCTAAGCTCCGATCCGTGCCCGTAAAATACGCGTCGACATAACTGTCGCGAAATGAACCCGAACCAAGGAGGACCAAGTTAGAGTGTTGCAGAACCGTTTTCCCCTTCGGCCCGGCGATTGGGTGGAAGTAAAGAATCCTGATGAAATCGCCAAGACGCTCGACGAACAAGGAACCCTGGATCAGCTACCATTCATGCCGGAAATGCTCGAATACTGTGGGCGACGGTTTCGGGTCTCTCGAAGGGTCGTCAAAGTCTGCGGCTCGGGAATGAAAACTGGCATGTATCTCGGGGAATTCAGGACAGACGATGTAGTCCTACTGGACGGGCTGCGCTGCTCGGGCGTGAACCACGACGGATGTCAGAAAGGCTGTGCGATCTTCTGGCGTGAGACGTGGCTCCGAAAGGTCGAGGACGAGGCTAAGCCCTCAGTGGTGCAGCCTGCAGCCAGTGAGCAGCTCCGGGCGCGACTCAGGACGTCGTTGGGACCGAACATCTATTTCTGCCAGGCAAGCGAACTATTGAAAGCAACCAGGAAGTTGACCAAGTTGGAGCGCTATTCGAACTGGTTTGGCGAGATCCGTGCACGTAACTGCGGCCCGCTAGAAATGGCGCGGCGCCTCAGTATCTGGGTGTTCTGGAAGGCCCGCCGGCTGCTCTTTGGCCACTACGGTCGCGGAGAGACCAAATCCACACCTACGGAAAGACTGAATTTGCAGCCTGGAGATTGGGTGGAAGTGAAACCCATCGAGAGCATTTCTAAGACCCTGGATCAGCGCGCGCATAATCGAGGATTATATTTCTCGCCGGACATGCGCTTGTTGTGCGGCCAGCGACGACGGGTGGAGAGACGAATTGAGAAGTTAATCGTAGATGGGACGGGGGAAATGCGCAAACTCCACGATACGGTGTTCCTCGAAGGCTCGCACTGCGGATGTCCCTATATCGCACTCGGTGGGTGTTCCCGCTGTGAATTTGTTTATTGGCGAGAGATTTGGCTTCGCCGATGCGATAATCCCGTCGAAACGAATTTGAGTCGGTCACCAAATAATGGTAACGCGAAGTGAAACTTAGGATTCGCTTTCAAGGTGGTTGCTGCTTACTCCAAGTCTTCGCGAGTTTGATCAGCGAAGCCGCGGATCGCAGGCAGGATGGAGGTAACGATGAGTGAAGTTCATTATCAAGGCAAAAAGGCAATCCTGGAGCCTGACACTGGCTCTTCGACCATTGAGCAAGTGGCAGAGAATGAAACGGCCAGCCGGCTCGCCAGCATTTGGGAAAAACTTCTGGGCATTGAATCCGTCGGCCTGGACCAGAATTATTTCGACCTAGGTGGGGATTCAGCGTTAACCATTCAGCTGTTTTATCAAATCGAAAAAATATTTAAAGTTAAATTGCCGGCAGCCATACTATTCGACGCCCCTACGGTCCGGGAGCTTGCCAGAATTCTCCACAGCGAAAGCTCAGCACTTGACTCGTCGCCAGTGGTGGCAACCGAGCCCCAAGGCTCGCGTCTCACCGTTCTCCGCCACTTACGCCGCATCCGCCGTCTTCTTTGGCGATGAGAGCAGCTGGTATATCGGTTTTGCCGCGAAGAACGGCTGGGTTTGCCGCAGGACCGTTCTCGGCTCTCGCACGCTCTGATAACGTGATATGGCGGCTCTGTACTTGAGGGAGATGCGAAAACTGCAGCCGCACGTACTTTCTCGGCGGTTGTGGTATAAGAGGTACGATTGCGTTCGAAATGACACAGCAGCTGGACGCAAACGGAGAGCGAGTTGGTTTGCTGGCACTGTTCCATACGATGGACTGGTCTAGAATCCCCAATGCCTTCGCTTTGGGGGAGGAGCTATTGGTTGTGAGAGGATTAGGTCAGCAGGCGAAACATCGCAGCTGACGGTTTACAAACCGTGCTGGTTGCAGCAACGGACACGGACAAAGGTCGCCACCATGATTGGCTGTCAAATCGGAAACAGCTTAAAGGATATACCGGTGCGCACCAGCGACGTGTCTCCCGGCCCGGAAAGCCAACCGCGTTAAGTCTTCTTCCCGATACAGGTTATACACCAACTTCTTTCCCACCTTCCAGCCTTCCCGTTTCAGCAGCACCCGGATCCTCCGTAGCCATGACGAACCCGAGTTTGGGCGATCTCCTGCATCCCGGTCCCCCGCCACACGACAAGCACGCCGCTCACTCACCCGATACGAAGGCAGAACGGCCGAATCAGGTGTGAAGGTTGAGCTTCGTTGCCGATCAACTCACGGACGAGCGACGATTCCGAACCTTGACGGGTTTATCGTGGCGATCGCCAGCTGGGGGTGGAGCGACCGCGGCTCCGACGGCGAGGACGGGGCCGCCACAAGAGAAGTCGCGGTACCGGCTTATGCCGCCCCGCAGAATCGTGCGCATATCTTAGGATAAGATTCGGGGCGCGGGAGCAGCGCGATTATCAAGCGCGGTTATCATTCGGAGAATGCGATGCCCAAATCGATCATGACAGCCACGCCAGCAACGCTTGAGCTCGACCAGTCCGGCTCAATTCCAGCAGATTGGGTTCTGAGCGGAAAGCCCGAAACGCGGAGCAAGATGTTGGGGAGAACCAATGACTGGACGACGGCTGTTTTTGTGTGGGAGTGCACTGCCGGGGGTTACAAGTGGCATTACGACCAGGACGAGGTAATTATCGTGATCTCCGGTGGAGGTTTTATGACCAATGAGGAAGGGCAAGAGCGCTGGTTCGGCCCAGGGGACGTGGCTTTTTTCCCCGCAGGAACCACTTGCACATGGCATCACCCGGATCACTTCAGGAAGGTCGCTGTGCTCAAGGAATCCATCTGGCGTCCGCTTGGATTTGCACTGAAGGCCTGGAAAAAATTCCTTCGGACCATTACCCGGACGGACCAGTCGCCTCTTTGACATCCTTGAATCTCTTCTCGATCCGAGTGGGACCGGGCGCTGCATTGCGGGAGGCATCCAAACGGCGTGCCAGATGGCTCGAATACTGGCTCGGGTCCGCCGGGACGTCCTACAGTTGTACGCCCGAGGGATTAACGGATCCACGCCGCTGAAACATTAGAGACTGAGATCCGGGAGAGTACGTCCAGACCGGTCGAGAGCATCCGAGAAAACCTTAAATGAAAGCGCGTATAGCAGCCGGACCTTACTTTAAGCCCGGCATGCTGTTGCCAGCGGGAGGCGGCACCGGGGAGAAGGAGAGAGGATCATGGTGGATGGCACGGGAGAGCTGTTTCAGCCGCGCAATACTGTATATTTCTAAGGCTCGCTGTGCCTAAATGCCGCCTCTGCCGGCGCACGGTTTCTCTCTTGCCCGACTTCGTCTTGCCGTATCTCCATAACAGTACCCTGATCATCGGCTTGTTTTTGGTCGCTCGTTGCTTTCCGGCCGCCATCCCGACATCCTGTTCGCTTGATTGAACGAGCTAGTGTGCTGATAAAAGGTAAAGGCCGGGCTATAGGTCAGGTCTGTGTCCGGCAAACCCACAGCATTTGCATGGACCTGAAAGCCCCTACGCACTAGCCTACGCGCAGGGTTTTCTAAAACAGCGCGGACTGACCACACGGCAACTGCTGGCTGCATCCGGACGCAAAAAGTTTGAAGCCGCGAGGTACCGAAATGCAAGTCAAACAAGGATCCATTCCCCCCGGTCCACAGGAGGCGTATAAGGCCAGTGATGACATGCTGGACTGGATGAGTCGTCAGTTCAGAATCTTTGGTGACATCTATAAAGCTTCCGTGTATCAGACCAGTGTCTACGCGACTCGAGACGTCGAGTTCGCGCACCATGTGCTCGTCGAGAACTGGCAGAACTATGTAAAAGGTCAACACATCGAACGCGTTGCCTTACTTCTTGGGAATGGCCTCATGGTGAGCGAAGGGGAGTTGTGGAAGCGGCAGCGGCGAATGATCCAACCGAATTTCAATCATGAATCGATCGGGCCATTGACCAAACTGATTACGGCTGCCAGTTCAGACCTCCTCAGAAATTGGATGCTGGCGGCCAAGAGAAATGAAAGTGTCAATGTTACGCGCGACGTCAGCGCCCTGTCCCTTGAGATCATACTCCGCTTCATTTTTGGGGAGGACTACGAGAGGGTCGGGTTCCATTTTGATCTGCTCTCTCAAGAAACGGCGCGCGACATGCGATTTGCATGTTCGTTCCGAGCTCTAAGAAAGATCGTGCTTCAGATCATCGATCGAAGACGAGGGGAACCGGCGACGTCCGCTGATACCTTGGGCATGCTCATGCAGGTGCGCGATCGGCAGAGCGGCGCATCGATGGACGCAAACCAATTGATCGACGAGATTCTCACGCTGATCGTCGCGGGTCACGAGACCACGGCGAGCACTCTAAATTGGACCTGGTATTTGATCTCGCAGCACCCGGACGTCGAACGGAAGCTGTCGGAGGAGCTCAATCGTCTGCCGACGTTTTCTGAGTACGATGATCTTCCGAAGTTTCTCTATACACGACAAATCATCGACGAGGCCATGCGTCTTTATCCAGCTGGCTGGCTGCTAACCCGCAAAGCCCTGCATGATGATCAACTCGGCGAGTATTTCGTCCCGGCAGGAACTGAAATCTATGTTGCACCCTACTTCATCCAGCGGAACCCTAATATATGGGAGGAACCCGACTGCTTCAATCCAGACCGCTTTCGACCTGACAATGCAAAACATCGCCATCGACTGGCGACGATCCCTTTTTCCTCCGGTCCGAGAAACTGTATCGGGGCGCTTCTTGCCCGTGTCGAAATGCAGATTCATCTCATGACAATTGCCAAACACCTGCGGCTGCGATACGTTCAATCTAGGCCGATTGAGCTCGACGCTGGAGTGAACCTGCGTAGCAAATTTGACTTCATCATGTATCCGGAGACTCGCGAAGCCTCGGAGACGCGAGTTCCTTTGCGAGTTTCCGCCTAGCGCGGCCACAGATCGCGTTCCGTGATGCTCATACGCACGACTGCTGTATGGTTTCAAGTCGGCTGCTATCTGCGTTACTGACATTTGCCCTTTAAAGCAGTACGAATGTTCAATAATCCAAATGCGAAGTGCGAGCATCTGGCACAAGAGGGGCGGGAAAACGTGACCCTGCCCGTTTATCCCGCAGGTATGCTGGTCGAGCCCTTTGTCAAACATTGGGCCGCAGCCCTCTGGGCATCGATTGACCGAGCGATGAGCGGCGGCCAGCGGGTTACCCTCCCGAACCAGCCAGCTCGCGACCAAGAGATGGCAGTACCGAGTGGGGTTGGGAAAAAGGAGCAATAGATGTGCGGAATTGTTGCCATCTTCTCGCCAGGCGGGGCCGTCATCCGAGAAGCGCTGGAGAACGCAACTAAGAGTCTTGAGCACCGCGGTCCAGATGGTCAGCGCTACTGGATCGCACCCGACCACAGAGTCGGTCTGGGTCACGCACGGCTCAGTATCATCGACCTGACGACCGGAGATCAACCGATCGCTAACGAGCGCGAGAACCTGCGAATCATCGTAAACGGTGAATTCTACGGCTATGAGGCGACTCAGAAGGAGTTGGAGAATTTGGGCCACCAACTTCGCACCAGGTCGGATAGCGAAATCGCGCTTCACCTGTATGAGGAATTCGGTGCGGATTGCGTGCGCCGACTGCGGGGTGAGTTCGCGCTTGTCCTCTGGAACGCTGAGTCCCAAACACTTTTCGCCGCCCGCGACCGCTTCGGGATTAAGCCACTTTTTTATGCGTTCCACGATGGAACGCTCTATTTGGCATCTGAGGTAAAAGCTTTGTTCGCTGCGGGCGTGCCTCGCCGCTGGGATAGTGAGTCGGTCTATTACTCCGGCGGCTTCGGAGGGCATCAAATGCGCACTCTATTTGAGGGTGTGCAACAGGTGCCACCGGGCCATTACATGATTGCCACGGAAAACCACATCCAACTGAACCGATATTGGGACTTCGACTATCCTAAAGCAGATCCCATCGGGCCGGTGCGCTCTGATGCGGAATATGCTGAAGAATTTCGAGAGGTATTCGACGAGGCCGTGCGCATCCGGTTGCGTGCAGATGTCCCCGTTGGTTGTTATCTCAGCGGAGGAATCGACTCTTGTGCGGTTCTCGGCATGGCAGCGAGGCACCATCGAGGACCCGTCCGCGCTTTTACCTTGACCTTTGATCGCCCTGAATATAACGAAGGAGCGATTGCCGAAGAAATGGCCGCCAAGGTCAAGGCCGATTATTACCCGGTTCCCATCCGGCAGGACGAGCTAGCGGACAATTTTTCCGATGCAATCCTGCAATCGGAAACGCTATGCGTGAACGCTCATGGAGTGGCCAAGTATCTTCTCAGTCGCGCTGTTCGCAAGGCCGGTTACAAAGTCGTTCTCACGGGCGAAGGATCGGATGAGATTTTAGGCGGTTACCTGCACTTCCGCCGCGATACGGGAAGCAATGGGAAAAGAACCCCCACCGATGCTGGGCCTGCGTTTCAATCGCACGGGTCGCTTTCTAGCGGCGGAAGTCGGCAAGACCTCGATGGTGTACGGCGCCTTCTTGGCTTTGTGCCCGGCTGGATGGAGACCGCCTCGGCTCTGTCGGGTAAGATGCATGTGCTGTTGGCCGAGAGCTTCTTGCAGGCGTGCAAGGACCACGACGGCCCCGGGAGCTTTTTCAACGATATTGATGTCCGAGGGCAACTGATAGGACGAGACCCGCTACATCAGTCGCTCTATCTGTGGGCGAAGACTCGCTTGCCAAACTATATTCTTACCATGTTGGGGGACCGCATGGAGATGGCACACTCCATCGAAGGTCGGGTCCCGTTCCTTGACCATCGGTTCGTGGAGGTGATGCGAGCCCAGCCCATCACCCAAAAGATCCGTGGGGCAACCCAGAAGTATGTGCTGAGAGAAGCGGTACGCGACGTGATCACCGAGACCGTGTATCGCCGTCCTAAGCACCCGTTTCTGAGTCCGCCACTGACACTCGATCCGCAGGGCCGCTTCGGCGCTCTTCTGCAGGACATGCTTCGTGGTTCCGTTCTCGCGTCCATGCCGTTTTTCGACCAGAGAAAAGTCGTGGGAGTACTCGACAGTCTGCACATCGTAGATGAGAGTTCGCGTGTGGCTAACGACCAAGCGCTGATGCTGATTCTCAGTGCATGCGTAATCCACGACCGATTGCGGCTCTCCGCTTGAACCCACCCATCACGGCTGCCCATGATCGATCTGTTGAGAAATCGATATCCCGAACATGATTCCCGTTGCGCGTTGTCTGCAAGTTCCGATTGGAACCGCCTGCGAAGAGAGGAGCTCTTGGTGCTGAACGGAGAGCTTGAACCTGCGCCCCTGGAGAGGTTGGACGGCTCTACATTCGAGGTGTTGGTTTGAGCCCGGGCTATTGGCGCGATCCGAATCTCACTGCGGCAGTCTAGCTGCCCAATGGGCCGGGAGGCGCGATCGCATTTACCCACGGCGACGGTCTCAGTCAGGCATGGGCATCTCTTAGCCTCTTTTCTGCCAGCAACTGATTATGGCTGCGATTCGCGCACCATGACTAACCTATTCGAATGCCTCGTAGTGCGCGCCCACGGTTCCATTGAAGCACCCGGCTTCGAGGCTGTGCATTATGTTGAACCAAAAGGTGTTACCCAGCCTGCGAGGCACAAGCGAAATATTCGAGGCTGAAAGACGGAGTGGACAAATCCGCCGCTTTTCAACATAGGCTAGGCCGAAAAGTTCTCCGGGGGAGGATCGCACCGAGCGTACAATAAACCGTATAGAGCACCTTGAGACAGCAGCCGAACCCGGCGCTGGGCAGACTTCATGGTCGTTGCTGCAGAGGAGAATTGCTAATCTTCCCCAACAAATCTGCAGGGTTTTGCGATGGATGTAGGAAAGGTTAAAAACCGGATGGAATTGCAGGTAAATGAAGTGCGTGCACGCCATAGCATTGAGCGCAGTGACGAAATGGTCGCTATGTTCTTGAAATTTTTTGGTCTTCGAGCGCAGCCGTTCGGGGTTACGCCCGACCCATCTTTTTTGTATCTGAGTGCTACCCATCGCGAGGCTCTGGCTTCCTTGCTTTATGGTGTTGAAAACCGGCGCGGGTTCATTGCCTTGATTGCCAAGCCAGGGATGGGCAAAACAACCTTGTTGTTTCATCTGCTGGAACAATTTCGCAACTCGGCACGCACAGCCTTTCTGTTTCAGACCCAATGTAATTCAAGGGAATTCATGCGGTTCCTGATTGGCGAATTGGGATGCGAAACAGACGAGCAGGATTTCGTCCGGATGCATGATGAGTTCAACCGTCATTTGGTGCAGGAGGCGCTGGCTGGGAAACGCTTCATCGTCGTCATCGATGAGGCGCACAACCTTGATCCCTCCGTGTTGGAAACCGTTCGCCTGCTCTCCGATTTCGAAACACCGAGCGCCAAGCTCCTGCAGATCGTGCTCGCGGGACAACCCGAGCTAGGAGACAAATTGGCCAGCGATGGTATGGCTCAACTTTGGCAGCGGGTCTCGCTACTCGTCGGATTGCAGCCTTTGTCTTCTGAAGAGGTCAAGAGCTACGTTCAACACCGGCTAACAGTCGCTGGTTATGTCGGTGGCCGCTTACTCACTCCTGAAGCACTGACACTGATGACGGAGTTTACTCAGGGCATACCCCGAAAGATCAATAATTTCTGTTTCAACGCATTGTCGCTAGCCTGTGCATTAGGGCAGAAAAGCATTGACGCCAGCATTGCCAACGAGGTGATCGCCGATCTCGATCTTTCGCGCCACCTTTCACAGTCTAGCATCGCCTCAGCGCCGGTGATTGCTATTCAAGCACCCGCCAAAACTCCCGTCGAAGTGGAAGTGGAGCCGACCCCTCCGCCAGCCTGGGCGAATGGGGAGTCGGCAAACATGACCCCTGCAGAGGCAGCGGCCTACATGAAGCGCCTGAGTCGATCACTGAGAAATTCACAGCCTTGAAGGCCTCTTCTCCAAAGTGGCTGGGAATGCAATTAGGCACATCGACATAGCAAGGTTGTCCCGGAGTTACATGCTACCTGCACGGTGGATGTGCATGTCTCGCCTCCCTCAGAATGCCAATGGGAAACCAATCGACCTAGACTGCGGCAGTTGAATGTCTACTCACTTTACATAATCCACAAAGAAGTACTGGCAGCTCCTGGTTTTGGCTGTCTCAACCTGCGCTCTTCGCCGGTAGCTGCCATAAACTTGTCGCGGTATTGACCGCGCTTTCGAGTTCGAAGGCTGCTGGCTCCAATGTTTGGAATGTAGCTCAGCAGATGGGTTTCAAGACCTGGCCGGCGAAGCTGGTCAAGGAGCCTACGTTAGCAGATCGCAAACCATGCAGAGTCAAGCGGTCGCCTTGAAGGCCCCCAGCGGAAGTAACTCTCCCATAACTGTAAGACTCGCCTCGGAATGGTGAGTATGCGACGTGCAAAACTTCCTTGCGCGGTCACCGAGTCAAGGTGTGGACTCGTCGGGATGAGGGCTGTCTCCGCATGTGATTGTGAGCCATCATCTCTGCGCAAACCCGGCAACGAGTGCCTATCGGCGGGTTGGGGGAATCAAGTTCCGGAAACTTGGCATGAAGCGTACCTGAACTGCTACTTGGGGGGAGAACTACCATGATGCCAGTATCAGCTGGCGGCAGAAGAAACCGCGTTATGGCCGAGATCAACAACCTAGCTCTGTACCCCGGCCGTCCAGAGCGCAAACACAGGCGTTTTTTGGCAAGCTATCCAGTCGAGCTAAGAGTATATTCCGAGGGCACAGCTTCTGACCTTCAAGCCGTCACCCAGAACGTAAGCGTCGGCGGCTTGCTATTGGCAACCCCTTCGCCTGTTCCGAAACATTGCCCGGTGGATTTCGTTATGACCCTTCACGGCGGTCAGCTGACTCGTCCTATTCGCGTCGTGGGGCAAGGTGAGGTAGTGCGCGTGGAACCTCTCGGGCCAGGTGCCGGATTTGCGGTCGCCATAAAATGCAAACACGAAATAGAGCGCAATCTCTCGGCGCTCGCAGGTCGATAGAACATCTGTGTGTCTCTCTCGCAAGGCCTGAGCTCCTGTCTGCAACTGTAGAGCTCAACACTCCAGCCCACTCTTATCAGCCAAGGGAGTTCTTCCAAATTGTTAGCTTACGGCCAGAAAGTGTTTGGATAATCCATGCCAGTTTTTTTGTGGTGCTTATCTTAAAGTATATAATACTTATAAGACTGATGTGCGACTCGCTGCCAGCACTGCTCGAGAGCCGTAACCATCTCCTGCGAAAACTCTCTCAATTAGGCGACTTCCAATCAGGTTCCATCAGTACCGTGTACCGACGCTGTGGAAGGCCCAACTGCCATTGCGCTCGACCCGACGACCGCGGACACGGTCCTCATCGGCAACTCACACAGAAGATCGCGGGCAAGACGGTCACTCAAAACTTGTCTTCTCCAATCGCCGTGCGCAAGGCAGAGAAGGAAATCGCCGAGTTTCGTCGTTTCCAGACACTGACGCGTGAATTGGTCGAAGTCAACCAAGAGATCTGTCGCTGGCATTCCCTGGCCAAGCAACCAGGCCCAACAAGAAAGCGACGAAAACAGCTCAGGAAATCAGTTGGGAACTAGCAGTTGTGCAAGTATTCTTCAAGCACCGCCAGAGTGGTTGCTTAGATCGGAATGATCATTCAACGGCACCAGGAGAAACCACATTGCAGGTGGTCTAGTTTTCTGGGGCTACGTCACCCAGAGCCAGATGGTGTAGGTCGTGCGGCCCCCAAGACCCCGATCGCTGTGGAACCGCTTTCCATCAGGCTCGAAGCAGCGACGACTTATATGACAGGGATCGTGCGCAGCTCGTAATGCTGCTCAGGGGTCATTGGAGCACAGTCACATTGAAGATCACGGTGTTGGAATTTAGAGCCGCAGTGCGGACGTAAACAGGAACCTGACCCGCAAACATCAGGTCCGTACTTGTGAGTACGGCCATGAGCTGATTCGAGGTCACAAACCTTGTACTCAAGGGTGCGCCGTTCCAAAAGACGACGGCATCGGCGCCGAAGTTACTGCCATTGACTGTCACGATGAAGGGCACGCTATTGACTGGCACGCTGTCGGGAGCGAGGGCCATGATCGAGGGTGGATTAAGCACGCTAACCAGGGAGTGTGGATCAGTACCTCCGGCGGGGTTCCCGCATCCTACGGCGAGCAGGCTGACCAGTAGAAGACCGATGTACCTCATGATTACCTCCTGCAAGTATAGAAAAATGCCGACACGCTAGAAGAATGCGAACAGAAGTCTGTCGTCCAGAGAAGTTCTTGTCAAGATGAAAGAGTTTGCACTGGGGTCGAAAGGCCACGGGCAGTTCGTGTAGTAAGTCTCGTCGGTTCCCGCCGCCAGCAACCGCTAAAGGACTTAGTTAGCATGGGGACGATCGCTAACGATCAGTCAATGAATGTGCTGCAATCTTCACTTCACATCTATCCATGATCTACAACCCGGGCCGTGCCGCTCGGCTAAGACTCGGAAGGGCACTAGGAATTGAGCTATCTCGGACTGTAATTCTTGCTTAGGATCGAACTGCGACAACCAACAACAACCGTTCTGGGGCGGCTTCGCTGGCGGTAGTGTGAAAGGTGCCTTAGTGGAATGCCGATGGTTTCAACAGCGCAGTTCTTTGAAGGAACAGCCGGACAACCGTGACCAGCAACATCATTTCTCACACTTTTCCGCGGCTGAAAATGTCTTGACAACCCTAGTTCGTTTCCAGGCTTCGATCTGCTCGCGAGCGTTTCTCACAAGTTTTGCGAATCGACGAGCCAATTCGTGAATGCGCTGTGACTGTCTTCGTTCAATCGCCTCGGTCGGAATCAATTCCGTACCTACACCAATCGCAGTCGCACCCGACAAGATGAAATTAGCGGCGGTTTGCTGATTCACGCCTCCAGCCGCAACCAGCGGGATGTGTGGCAAAGATACGTTCAGAGCCTTAATGTACGCATCGCCACCGACTTGTGCACACGGAAAGACTTTGACGAAGTCAGCCCCAGCACTCCATGCCGTCACCACCTCCGTCGGGGTCAAGGCTCCGGGCAGGACCGTGATCTGTTCCCTGGCAGCGAAGTCAACGATAGTTGGATTGAACGACGGTGCGGTGAGAAAGCTCGCCCCCGCGTCCACGCAACGTTGTGCCGTTTCGGTATCGAGGACGGTGCCGCCGCCGACGATGAGCTTTGGGTCGGAATGAACCAGATGAGAAATTAACTCTACGGCCCCGGGCACGGTCATCGTAATTTCAACGATTGGTATTCCACCATGCGTAACCGCTTCCGCAGCAAAGTGTGCGTCACTGCCGGAAGATACCTTGATAGCTGGGATGATGGCTATCTCTTTGATGCGCTTACAGACTTCGTCTCTTGTCATCTTTCAGAAACTCCTTTCCGGCATTTGATATCGCCTGCAGCACCACGTAGCTCTAGACCGCCTCGTTAGGGTCAGCCTCGGGTAGTCGATCGTCGCTCCGCGCGAACCAGGCGTACAGTGTCGGCAGTAAGAAGATACTCATGAACAGATCCGAGATCAGCCCGCCAACGATGACAATGGCAAAAGGGCGCTGTGAGTCGGACCCGATACCATGCGACACGGCCGCAGGTAGCAAGCCCAGGGTAGCGACCAACATCGTCATCATAATCGGTCGCAGCCGCAGAACGGCACCCTCAATTGCGGCTTCCTCGATGTCGTACCCACGGGCCCGAAGCTGATTGATGTACTCCACCATAATCACGCCGGTCTGGACAGAAACTCCGAACAGCGCCAGAAAACCAACTCCGGAAGAAACGCTGAAGTTCGTGTGCGTCAGGAGAAGTGCGAGCAGTCCGCCGATGCGCGCCATGGCTACGTTGGTGAGGATCAGAAGCGCCCACTTCACGGATTTGAACATGAAGTACAGAATAATGTAAATGAGCAGGATGGTAAGCGG
>Ga0187780_10001809_pt1 | contig 16141 bp, 11 predicted proteins | sample 1015_Q2_SP10_20__FD_132429 | JGI IMG/M metagenome (GOLD analysis project Ga0187780, IMG submission 132429) | Tropical peat soil microbial communities from peatlands in Department of Meta, Colombia - 1015_Q2_SP10_20_MG | ecosystem: Environmental > Terrestrial > Soil > Wetlands > Peat | place... | reverse complement strand
GTACGCAGCTGGATGCCGGCGCGTATGCATTCGGATCTGTCCCGGCAGCCTGGCCTTGGTACTGAAATCCGACCACGACCAGCACCCCTATCCGATCCCGCGACGCTCACCGAGCGGACGACGCTAATTGAACAGCAGGTTCGCCTTCGTCTACTCAATGGCGTAAACCCTGTACTCCTGTCCTTGCCAAATGCGGTACAAATGTAGTTGCACTTCTGCTGTCTTCAAAACAACACTTTCCTCATTACCAAGCATAAAAGTTCTGCCCAGCGGACCACGGGGTTCGTATACCAGTAACCGAGGGTGCTGATTAATGACAAATGATGCAAGATCATTTTTCACGTCGGCGGGACCTGCCATGTAGGGTGGAGAAAACACGTTTTGCTGGCGCAAATGGCAGAAACGAATCATGTCAGCGGCTTCGTAGCTGAAATTATCCAGAACTACGGCTTCGTCGTCTTGCACATTACCCTTGACCCAGGAAATCAAGTGCCTTAGGTCGCATCGTAGCGGCAAAGTGGCGGAAATGCTGCCAAACCTGTCAGCAACGTTGCATGGAGCCCGCTGCGCTACGGCAATGATGAGCCCCTGCCATATCACAAAGAATGCAAAGGTACTGACGAAGGCCCTCCGAGCCAACCAGTCCTTCCAATTCCCTGCATGTTTTTCGAGCGCATAAAAAGCTAACGGCAGCCACAGCCAGTTGTACATGAGTGCATAGCGAGCCATGGTCGCAGTATGCAAGATAGCGTTTAGCCAGTGAGCCGCTGTGAGGACGACGGCAAGCATCGCGACCATCCATTTCGTCGAAAACGGTTCGCGAAAAATGTCGGCAATTGCAATCAAGGCCAAAATCACAATTATGGGAGTGAGAGAAGCTACCAGGCCACCGGGCACCGACAGAATCGTATACGGAGTGGGATGTTGCGGATTAAGCGGATTGCTCGCGTTAATCAAAGCTGTACCGTGCGCGGACGCCAGCCAGTCACCCCATTTCACATAGCTGAAGACGGCCCAGCCCGCGGCACCAACGGAAGCTAACAGGAGAAAAGCAGCAGCTCGCGGCCAAGTCTCAAGTGCACCCTTCATCCCCCGCGAAAAATCCAATGTAAGAACGCCTAAAACCGGTATATAGATCCACGGTTCGAAGCGGCAGAGCGATGCGGCGCTGAAAGCCGCTCCCGCAATAACCAGCCATTTTCCTTCCCCGTCGGAGCGATACCGGAGCCAGCTGTAGACGCCCCATACGACAAAGAATACCGTTGGCACTTCCGAACTCGTGGTTCCGCTGTAGCCGACATGGAGCCCCAGGAAAATCAATGTCAGGGTTGCGTAGACCGCTACGGAACCATCGAAAACACGCCGGACGATCCCGTATAGCGGCGGCACAGTTAGGCTTCCGAGCAACACTGTCAGCAGCCGCGCGGCCAGCTCAGACTTCCACAACATGAGCACGCTGCCCAGTAGCCAGAAATGCAGTGGCAGCCAAATCGTCGATGGCACGTGCCAAGGGTTGTTCAACCAGGTTAGAGCGATTTGATACCGTGCCCAGGCATCCGTTCCGGTGTTGTGCGTGAAGCAAAGGTCAATCAGTCGAACCCCGAGTGCAACCGAGAATAGTTTCAAAACAAGTAAGCGATGAGAAGCGATGTTCTCGGGCAAAGACCAGGGAACTTCCTGAATCTGTTCCACCTTGGTAGCGATATCGGCGCTTAGCATCTCTTGCGAGCGGATCATGCTTAAGTGTGGGAAGACGAAGTCATGGCTGCGACGCGCTGATAAATCTCGGCTGTCCTCTGGGCTACATAATCCCATGAAAGATGGCCGGTGCGGAGCTTGCGTAAAGCCGATTTCATGTTCTCGCGCTGGGTTTCATCGCTTAGCACTTCTTTAAGACCTTCGGCCAGGTGGGGCGCATCGCCGGGCCGAACAAGACGACCATGAACGCCGTCTTCTATCGTTTCGGGAATTCCCCCGGTCAGCGTGGCGACAATCGGTGTTTCCAACCCAATGGCCGTCATTAAGACCCCGCTCTGGTCGACCTCAAGGTATGGCAGGACCACGGCTGCGGCAGATCGAAAGAGAAACCCAACCTCTTCTTCCCCGATAAAGCGTAAGTCCCAAGTAACCCGATCCTCAATTCCCAACGAGCGCGACAGCATGCGTAAGGATGACGGGTCTCCCGACGGGCGGCCTGCCACCACAAGCCGTGTTCTCTTCCTCAGATCTTCAGGCAAAAGGGCAAACGCCTTAAGCAGGACATCGAGCCCCTTGCAGGGTTCGATCCGTCCAAAGAAAAGTACGACCTTTTCTTGCTGCTTGTTTGATGTCTTCTCGGCAGGGAGATCCCGGTAGTAGTCGAGAACCCCATGAGGAACGACATGAACTTTGTCGGCCGAGACCCACCCGCGATCCAGCACGATTCTTTTGCTGAAGCTTGTATGCACGATGACTGCGCTGAAATATCGAAATACTTTCGAAACACCGGCACCCTGATGCCAGCGTGACAGCCAGCTGCCATGAAATCCCGCGGTGTTGTGAAGTGTCAGCACGAGGTTCGCAGTCCGGCTCAACCGCGGAAGAAATACTCTGTCCACGAGGGGCACAGGCAGCCACTGAAAATGAATGACATTTGGGCGCAATTGCTCTACTTCACTGGCAAACGCTCGCATATCGACCGCGTGCTCCACACCTTTGGCCAATTTCCAGAACTGGCTTCCAGTCGAATGAGCCGAGGGCCTCTGGGTACGGCGGTAGAAATGTTTCCAACGCACGAATTCCGCGGACAGGTTCCACACTGCATAGTGGAATTCGCTATGAGCCAGAGTCATCGAGCATCCGTGCCTTGCCAGTGCGTTGCACAGCGAGTAGTCGTAGGGCAAACTGAAACACGAGGGGTCCACAACGACAACCGATAGAGCACGTTGCGGGTCAGTCTTCGCGGTCGTGACGCCGCTCATAGCATATTTACTATCCGACGGGACACCTCTCGCCGCGCTTAGCACGGCAAAATCGCTCCTGCAATGTGGTTGGCCTGGCTTATGCACGGTCGAGTCCATTGTGGATTCCCCGAGGCGTGGCTAGCAATTCGTCCGACTGCTCTGGCGTCATCCCGTTCAACGCAGTCAATTCATAGCCTAGCTGTCGCAGCAGATCGCAGCACTGCCTGTGCACCTCCGGGCCGTGAGTGGCGAGAAAGATGGTGGGCCGGGCATCTGACAGAACTCGGCAAGCACCTCGAAGGACCTCGAGCTCACCACCTTCTACGTCGATCTTCAAGAAGTCCGGCGAGGGCAACTCTGCATCGGCGACCGCTTGATCCAGCTGCACGGTCCTTACTTCAATCGTTCCCTGACTCAAAATGCTGCCAGTTGCGCTTGTCGGACCTTCCTGAAAATAGCTGACCCCAGCTTTGGACCATATTGCGACAGGCATTACTGTGATGTTGCGACGCCGATTGAGCTCAATGTGTCGATTCAGAAAGTTCAGATTGCGAGGCGACGGCTCAAACGCAAAGACTTTGCCGTCCTCGCCTACCAGGATCGAAGCCAGCAATGTGTAAAAGCCTACGTGGGCGCCAATGTCGAAAACCACGCTACCGGGCTTTACTACCTTCTCGAACGCCGCGCGTTTACGTCGCTCATAGGTTCCGATCCAGCAATTGTGGTTATAGGAACCAACTATCCACCGCTGTCCGCGAAGTCTTCCCTGCCTCAAAGTTACGATGGCATCGCGAGGGATGAGGCGCAGCGGCAAACGAATCAGCTCGGCGACCTTCCTGCTGGTCTGCGTCAGCATGGCTTCTCCGATAGTAAGGAATGATAAAGATCGAGGGTCTCTGCAGCTGTCCTGACCACCGAGTATTTGCGCTCGACAACCTCGCGAGCACAGCGTGCCAGTTGGTTGCGCAGCCCTGCATCGTGCAACAATGTCAGACAGCTGTCGCCGAGTACAGCAGGATCATCGCTGGCTACCAGCAGTCCACTCACATTGTGTTGAATCGCCTCGGGAATCCCTCCGACTTGTCGGGCAACAACCGCGACTCCCAGCGCCATCGCCTCCAGCAGAACCATCGGAAGCCCCTCCTGGTCGGAGGGGATCAGCAGAACGTCAAATGCCCGCAACACGTCGTAGGCGTCTTCGCGATGACCAAGAAACATGATCCGGTCATGCAACACGCTCCCTTTTATGCGCTCCTTTAGCTTCGCCTCTTCCTGGCCGGTCCCCGCCATTACAAACATGACATCTGGACGTGCTTTCGCCACATGTTCCGCCGCGCGCAAGAAAAGATCCGGGCGTTTTACCGACTCTAGTCTCCCCACCCACCCTACAACAGGCGCACTGTTGGCTATTTGCAAGCGCATCTTGGCAGCGGCGGCAGGCAATGCTGATTCGACATTCTGCACATCAATGCCATTTGTAATCGCGACAACCTTCGTAGGGTCGAACGTTCTCCGCAAGTAGCCAACCAGGTCGTGGCTGACGCTGATGTGACGGTCAGCTGTTAACCGGCCAACAATACGATCCAGCGCGAATGCGCAACGCCCCTTCATCCCTTTGAGCCCGGGACAAGGTTTCGGTGGACCGTGCTCGGTTCTCACAAGGCATGGCACATGACAATGCCGGGCCACATAAGCTGCTAACAGGTTCTCTTTGTAACGATGCGAATGCAGAATCTGAACGTTTCGGCTGCGCACAAACTCGCTCGCTTCGGCTACCAGTTGCCAAATTGTTTTTTTTCGTTGATCAATGATCTTGACCTCGCAGCCGCTTTCAGACAGCTCGTTGCTCAACCGTCCCCTTTCAAAAACAATGGCCGAACAAGTCACACTGTTGTGCTCACATAGTGTTTTCACTAGTGTTGCCACCTGAACTTCGGCACCGGCCCATTGATGCCCGGCGATGACATGGCAGACAGAAATACGCGAGGCCGTCATGAAGGAACCCATGCGAGAAGGCATCGGTGAGATCTTAGGATCGCTAATGGCAATCAAGAGGTCTGCGTTTCTCTGCGGCCGTGATCATGGCTACTGTGGCCGGCGGCAGTTTGTCTTTTTGAGGAAAAACCACGACACGGGGGGAGAAAAACACAACACTTATGCGGAGATCTGCGAGTAATCAGCTCGATCTTCAGCCGGGGAGGCTACCAGAGCAGGAGTATTACGAGTAACTTGCACGGCGATAACGGCAAGAATCCACACCAGCCAGAATAACTTTTGCCACACAATATCCAGGAAGAAGCCTGCCGCCAAGAGTGCGCAACCGGCCGCCTCATAAGGCACCAGACGCAGCGCGATCAGATTCCCTTTTTCTTTCCGCAATCGCTGGATTTGGCGAAAATGGGACGCAACCGACGCCAGCATGAGGGTGAAACCCAGGATCCCGAGTTCCACCGCCGTCTGCAGATATATGTTATGGGCCGCGCGAAAATAACCATAAAACCTAGGCGCATAGCCCGAATACGGACGATAGGCCATTTGGAAATTATCCAGGCCCGCTCCCCACAACGGATAATGTTTCAGCGCCTCAAAACCCGCCTTCCATATGTACAAACGGCCGGCCCCACCGGACGGAAGCGCCTGCGCCAGACGCGAGAAGAAAAACTGCGGCATGCTCAAGAGTAGGGCCGCAACCATGGCGATCGGCCAGAGAACCTTCCAGCGCAAACGCAAGCGGTACGCATAAACCGCAAGCAGCACCACCACCGCCAGAAAACCTCCACGAGACATCGAAAGGAGAATACCGGCCGCAATCGCGGCTGTGCTTCCCCACATCAGTATTCGGCGGCGCAGCGTAATCGCGCTGAGCGACTCACCTATCGCCAACGACAGGGGCAGCAGTAAACTGGCGGCAAACACATTGGGATCAGTCTCAGTATCGTCGGCCAGAGCCAACGAGCCCCTGACATGCTCGGCGTCAGAGCCGCCTGCGAGTGTATAGAATGTGCGCGCCGAGAGTGCGGCGGCAACCACGCCGCCGGCGATAGTCGCGATCACCGCCACTCTAAACTCCCTTTTGCTCGCCTTCAGCGCTGCCGTGCTCACGAACAGAACGACCAGGCTCAACGACGTGGGAAGCCGGTGAATCGTCTTTTCCGGGTCTATGGCCCAGGCGATCGAAAGCAGCCCCCAGGCGGCAAACAAGGACCACCATACCGCCGGAGCTGGAGGAACAACCATGCGTCTGAACGCAACGCCAACACCCAGCACCACCATCCCGGCAAGGGCGCCGGTTATCCAGGCAAAGCTCACTCCAGAACCCGATGAGAGAACAAAGCCCGAGAAAGGCACAGAGAAAGCAAACATCCCAAGTGCCACCTCCACGGGCCACAGCAAAAGCATCGGAATCAGCGCAATTGCACCAACTATCATCCAGCTCTGCATCGCGATGCTGCGGCCGAGGATGATTGCACTTGCGACCAACGCGCCAATCAGCGCCAGTTGAGAACCGCTCTGCGATTTAAGCTCGATCGCTTTCACGATGCCGCTCTCTGAAGATAAGAACGCGAGTTCACAGTGAAGTAGCACGCAACCACGGCGCTGGACATGAGTAGCAGTCCTGGACGCGCCGGAAGCAAATATCTTGGTTCTGCATATACCATAGCGTGGAACACCACAATCGCGATCCACGGCCCCCAAAGCCAGTACGCCGATACGCGGTCGCGGTAAATGTAAATAAACCCAGCCGACAATGCCAGCGCAAGGTAGTTGATGGCGTTCACCGCTATGTGAAACAACCAGAAAGCCAAGGGGCCCTGAAGCGGACCCAGTACAAATTCATGCGGACTGCGCGAGGCCGCTATCTCTGTATCAATCGACAGAACTCTTATAGCCGACATCTTCAGCGTATTGATGGGATGGTGGCGAAAGTCATCCACGATCCACTTTAGCTGGAGAGTGCTCAGAGATACCCCGGTCTTTTGCGATTCCGCCCGCAGGTTCTGTAAGGAACTCCAGTAATCCTCGTAGTCGGTTCTGCCGGGATAGTCCTGCCAGAATCTCCAATCCCATGGCTGCGTTCGAAACTGAAACCTGCCCTGATACGCAACAAAGATCAGGTTGTCAGTTTGGGCTTGAGGTTTTGCACTCGGCAGTGCCAGTATCAGCGCAGTCACCGCGAGCATCACCAAACCTGTTGCGGCACTGCACAAGAATGCAAAACGAAAGCTGGCAATTCCATCGGTCCGAATCGCAACCAATGCTCCGATCAACATGATCGGCAAAAGCAAGACGATGTTGGTACGTGACAACATCATCAGTGACAACCCGGCTACGGTGATTCCCAGTTCGCGCGTAAACCAGGCCTGCGGGCGCAATCTTAGCCAGCGCAGCGAACCATAGGCGGTCAAAACCGCACCAATATAAGCAGGCGTCTCGGCGGTAATCGAAAACGCGTAGTAGATGGCAAACGGAGATAACAGACTTGCAACTGCTGCAATTTGCCCTGCCAGCGGACCGGCCAACTGTTCACCCGCCCTCCGCAACAGAAGCGTCATCACTGCCAGCCAGAGCATGTTCCAGCTCACACCTGCCAGCCAAAAACTCTCGGGTGCGGCTGATACAGGCACGAACAGGTAAGGAATCGTGTAATACGCTATCGCGCCGGGCAAGCGATAAACCCTGATTGAGCTCCAGGTGCCTTCATGTTTGAGCGCGGCGGCGATATTTCGTGCGCCCAGGTCAAAATCACCATCACCAAACTTCTTTGGCGCAACCGGCAGCTTTGCCACCGCAAATACGCTCAAGGCGAACAACACGAGTACGATCAGATCGAATCGATCCAGCGTATGAGTCTGCGTGCGCGAACACGGCTGACTAGGAACCTCTTCGAAGGAAATGCTAGAAACTGGGGCCGACATTGATGTCATCCGCACGAAGCAGATCGGGTGATGGAAGCAACCGTAGTCTGATGGTGAAAGAACGTGCTAATGATCACCCGGAGGTCATTCCTAAAGCTCGCGCGCGTAGCGTACTCCGAGTCCAGTTTTGCTTTGCGCGGCAGTAGTTCGGTCAGGTAGTAGTGAACCAAATCCGGCTCCGGGACGCTCGCCAGCACTTCCTGTTCATTGCGGAAATGCAAGGTGGCCCACCCTGTGATACCCGGCCGAAGACTGGACAGTGCATGCAATTCGGGAGCAAGCTTCGCGTACTCCGGAACCTCCGGTCGTGGCCCGACCAGGCTCATGTCCCCGCGTAACACGTTTACGAGTTGCGGCAACTCATCTAGTTTTGCTTTGCGGAGCACGCGCCCGATAGCTGTGATGCGACTGTCGCCTCCGCGAGTGACTTTAGGGCCGCCGCCCGAGGAGTACATCGTTCTGAACTTCATAATCTGGAATGGCTTCCCGTTGCGGCCGAGTCGTGTCTGTTTAAACAGTACTGGACCTTGCGATCCCAGTTTCACCGCTATCCCGGTTAATAAAATTACCGGTGATGCAAGGGCCAGAGCGAATGCAGCGGATACAAAATCGAGAATCCGCTTAGAGTTCGAGAAATTCCAGGCGGTAAACCGGTGATCTTCCCCGCAGCATCGACTCTCGATTACGGGTGTCGAAGTCGTCATACCGCGAAAGCTTTGGCTCTCCGATTACTGGCAACGATTTGCGTAACCGCTTCCACTACGCGCTGCAGTTGGTCATCCCGAAGGTCCGGGTAGATGGGCAAGGACAGACAACGCGAGAAAGTATCTTCGGCATTTGGGAAATCACGCAAACTGTATCCCTGGGTTTCGCGGTAATAGGGGTGCCGGTGCAAAGGGATGAAATGCACGCTGGCGCCCACTCCGCTTTGTTTGAGTTGTTCGATGAATTCGTCTCGACTGATGGCAAGATCTTCCAGGCGGAGTCGCAGGATAAAAAGGTGCCAGGAATGTTGGTCGCCATTCCGCGCTTCAGGTGGCATTTGCAACTCTTCAACGCCTGACAGAGCTTCGCGGTACATGGCAGCAAGTTCACAGCGGCGCCTCCAGAACGCGTCACATTGTGCCAGCTGGCTTGTGCCCAATGCGGCGAGAATATCGCAGAGGTTCAGCTTGTAACCGGCTTCGACAACCTCGTAGTACCAGGAACCACTCTTGGTGTAGCGCTTCCAGGCGTCCTGGCGGCCAATTCCATGCAGGCGCATAACTGACGCGCGCTCCGCATACTCATCGTTATTGGTTGTGAGCATGCCGCCTTCGCCGGTGGTAATCGTCTTTGTCGCGTAAAAACTGAAAGCTGTAAGTTCCGAGATGTTCCCTACCAGGCGCCCCTTCGAGCGGGTGGGTAACGCGTGCGCCGCATCCTCGATCACGTGCAGTCCATGCCGCTTGGCCACAGCTTCGATGCCGTCCATGTCACAGGGTCCCCCTGCGATGTGGACCGGGATTACCGCACGGGTTTTCGGCGTGACCTTGCGTTCGATTTCGGCAGGATCAAGGTTGAATCCGCCTTCCACAATGTCGCACAGTACCGGCGTCGCTCCAAAGTAGGTGACCACCTCTCCGCTGGCGGTAAACGTATTCGTCGGTACCAGAACTTCATCCCCGGGGCCGAGACCGATGGCATCCAGAGCCAACTGCAGGGCTCCGGTTCCGGTGCTGACGGCTAAGGCATGCTTGCAGCCGATATAGTCGGCAAACTGTTTCTCAAATTTGTGGGCGACTGGTCCCGTCGTAAGCCAGCCGGAATTCAACACCTCATTGACGGCTTCGATCTCTTTAGCTCCGATAGAAGCTCGGTGAAACGGAATATACGAGTCGGATTTGTTGAACATTTCCATTGATATTTATTTACCCACGATGAGACCGTGCCGCCCAGCGCTCACTTCATTTATTTCTTTTCAGGCTCGTAATACTCGTAGCCGTATTGATAGTAGCGATAGTGAGGCGAGTTGATGTCCGCAGCGTTCAGAACGAACTCCAGAACCGGCGCGGCGTGAACCTGGCTCAGCATCTCCAGGCTTCGCTGCACAAGTTCTCGAGTGGTAATTCCGGAGCGTCCCACGAAGATCAAGCCGTCCACCAAACTGGAAATTGCTCGCCCGTCGGCAAACGGCAGAATCGGAGCTGAATCCACAACCACGAACTGAAACCGCTTTCGCAGGTCCGCAAGGACCGCGGGCATGCGGTCCGAGCACATCAGTTGTCCAGCTTTAGCACTGCCGGGATGCGCGGGCAGCACGGTCAGACTTGGCATACCAGGGATCTGAATCAGCGCTCTTTCCAGCGGACTGGCATCAGTCAAAACGTCGGTCAATCCGAATTGGTTCGAAACGCCAAGAACAGACGCGATTCTTCCTCGTCGCAAGTCGGCGTCCACCAGGCAAGTGGTTCCGTGCTGCGCCATGGCCATTGCGAAATTCATGGCTATGGTCGTTTTGCCCTCGCCCGGCAGCGATGAGACTACTAGCACAATCTGGGGTGGGTTTCCTGGGCGCGACAGCATGACAGATGTGTAAAGCGACCGCATCGCCTCAGCTTCCGGTGAGTGCGGACGATCCAGCAGAAAAGCCACCCCAGGAGGAAGCTTGAAAGCTCCCGATCCGTTTCCAGAATTCGCGGGTAGTTGCTTTCCGTGTGCCGACAAAAAGAGCGGGAGCACGGCAACGTTGGAAGCTCCGATGGAGCCACGGACGTCTTCGGGCGTGAAGATTCTGGTATCGAATTGCTCCCGCAGAAATGCCACGGCGATGCCGCCCACGAAAGCAACGAAGATTCCCACCATGATAATCATCTTGCGATTGGGACGTGACGGTGCATCCAGCACGTGCGCTTCGTCCACCACGCGAAGATTGCTCGATTTGGAGGCGGCGGCAATGCCGGCCTCCTTCACTCGGGCATAAAGATTGTTGTAGAGCTCAGAATTGGCTTGTGCTTCCTTCTTCAGGTCGTTGTAGCGGGCCATTTCATTGAGCTGACTGCTCGCGCCTTTGATTTGCGAATCCATCAAATTTTCGCGAGCTCGCGCCGCTGCATAGCTGGTTCGGATCGAACCCAGGACTGCCGTTTTTTGTGCTTCGAGTTCCGACTGCAGTTCGTCAACCTGGCTTTGTAGTTTCTTGACGGTGGGGTGATTGACACCGTAGATGACCTTCGCCTGTGATAAATCCGCGCGTTGCTCGGCCAACCTCGTACTCAATTGTTGAACGACCGGGTTATTTCGAATCTCCGGTAGCACATCCGGACTGCCCGCATTTACGCTCTTCAGCAACGCTTCGAGCTGGATGCGATCGGCCTGTGCCTGTGTTAATTGCCGGTTCAGCTCGTCCATCTGCTCAGTGAACGTGCTCTTGTTTGCGTCGATGTCCGCGACACTGATCGATTTTTGGAATTCCGCCAGAGCCCGGTTCGATTCCACCATGCGAGCACGAATGTCATCCAGTTGACGCGCCAGCCACTCCGAAGACTTCATAATCTCGTCGTGTCTGTCCTTGTAGGTGTCGTCAATGAAGGTATCTACAACGGCATTCGTGACCTGGGCGGCAAGTCTTGGATCCTGGCTCGAAAAACTGACCGAAATCAGCCGGCTGGAAGTGTCGCGCTTTACGGCTAAATTGCCCCGGAACCAATGTAGGGCTGAATATTCGCCGGGAGTCAACTGGTAACCGGAGAGATCTCCTGGCTTCGACGCGGCATACTTGGAATCATCTTCCGTTGGTTCTTGATCCAAATGCAGCCTATGAATAACGTCGATCGCCAGCTTGTCGCTTTTCAGATTTTGGGCCTGCGTTTCCAGATACTCGGCATCGCTGCCCGATGACCCACCGTCCAGTGAAAACTGCTCGCCTGGAGGATCGACTTCAATTCGCGCGACAGGCTCATAAATCGGTTTCAAGCTGAATGTCACAATCAGCATCGTGACCATGAGCACGGCAGCAAATAAAGCCGACATGCGCCAGTGCTTGCGGATTGTGTACAGGACGTCCAGCCACTCCGGTTTGGTGTCCTCAGCCTGTGCAGGGCGGCTTTTCACCAGAACAGGTGTAGGCGGTGCCTCATAACGCACCGGAGTTTGTGGTTCAGGGGCTGGTAGACTCCGGGGCGGAGTCCTGTCCCCACCACTGGCGACCTTCTGCATGGCTTCGTAAAATCTGCTCACTTACGGCTCCGTTCTGCTCTGACAACACAGAGGGGAGGGGCAATGCTTTGCGCACCTTCGGAAGATAATTGCTCTCCCATGCATAGCTTCGCCCTCTCAGTTACAGGCTAAGATTCGATGTAACCTACTGCAGTCCAAGATACTTAAAGCTTGGCTTCCACAATCTTTCGATTGTCTAGCGAACTATATTGCCTGACGACTCACCCCATGCAAACTGAATGCTCTTTCACAGGGCACGATGACTGCCACTTGTGCCCATTAGGGAGACTCATCCCGGAAGTAGCTGCGACGGCCATGCAATTGAGTACTGACGGCAACCTGGACTCCTGAGAGGGGGACGCTGGAACGAGAGGATCAGCGACTTAAAACCGTTCTTCTAGCGGCAAAACAGACAGGTAGTCCATCTCCATCCGTGAACTCATAATGCAAAGATTGCTTACGCCCGTCCCACGTTGCTTGCCGGTCTTAAATATTCATCAGTTTTTGATTCGCAATCCCTGAGTCTCCAACAACGTAGTGGCGATTCTACAGACCGCAATTCGTCTGCGCCTATGGCACCTTTGTGCCATACCAGGAATACCATCCGTGATGTGTCTCAAAATGAGCACTCCTGTTCAAACACCAACGAATTAAGGCTTGACAACCGGCAAATTGCCTTGCTCTAGCACGTTTGTTCTTTTCCTCATTCGTTCGTTGTTTTGTAATTTCTTCCAGGTGTGGAAGTTTCGGTTTCTGGCAACAAGACCCAAGGAAAAATCGGGCGTGAGGGGATGCACTTGCGGCGTGAGAGGTCAGGTGGACTGGACTGGTCATGCTTACGCTGATAGCGGGCGCCCTTTCCATACCGGAGGTGACAGCTACCTCGCTTGTACTCTGGCTGCGTCAAATCGTCGGTCAAGAGCTAGCTCGCTTGCTGACGGCCTTCGCTGCCCTGGCCTGCCTCTCTCTCTGGATTGTGACCTTTGAAACTTGCCGGTCGTCCATAGGAGCCAACCGTGGGCCGCTTAACCACAACGGTTTTGTGCACGATCGTTATCCGCCACGGCCTTAGGATAATGAATCAGAAGTACAGAGTTTCCCCACACCCAAATGTGCCTTGCTTGACTCACCTGACATCATGCGCCTGAATTGTGCACGGTGATCGGCTTCCGGCTTCAGGCCATCCATTGCACTGAAAATAGGGCACTTGCCCATCGGGGGAGTTTCTGCCCGGGGTCTTTCGGTGTAAACTTTCGTTACTCACGAAAAGCCGCTTCCAGAGCCATCTCTCACCACTAGAGTTGCCTGATGTCGCTTGTTTTTTCTCGTTTTTTTTGGAGAAATGTAGTAGAAGCTACAGGCCAGAGTAACCAAAAATCTGGCCTACCTTCAGCAGTCGGGAGAACCAGCGGGATGCGAACCCAGGCCTTCCCCCAGGGTGGGGGAGTTGTACTGCTTATTTTCATCTGTGTCACCGCTCTCTTCAGCAGCGCACAAATCAAGGTCACAACCTTTCATTACGACAACTCGCGCACCGGTCAGAATACGACCGAAACTACTCTGTTCCCCGCTAATGTAAACAGCACACAATTCGGGAAGAAATTTACAGTCGCCTTGGACGGTCACGTTTATGCCCAGCCTCTTTATCTTGCAAACGTGAGCATCGCTGGCGGCACGCACAACGTGCTCTATGTCGCTACTGCACACGATAGCGTCTACGCGATCGATGCTGACAGTGGGGCGGTGCTCTGGCAACAAAGCTTCATCAATCCTGGCGCGGGCATCACCACCGTATCCAACAACGATGTGGCATGCGGGGACATTGTTCCCGAGATCGGCATCATCGGCACTCCTGTTATTGATCCTTCCAGCGGCACAATTTATCTCGTGGCAAAAACCAAGGAAAATGGTTCGTTCCTCCAGCGCCTCCATGCAATCGATATCGTCACGCACGCCGAAAAGTTTGGCGGACCGGTTGTTATTTCCGCCGAGTTCGGCTCCAGGACATTCAGTCCGCTAATGCAGAACAACCGCCCGGCATTATTGTTGGAAAATGGCCATGTCATCCTCGGATGGGGATCCCACTGCGACAACGCTCCCTACCAGGGTTGGTTGATCTCCTATAACGCCTCCACCCTGGCGCAAGAAGCGGTCTTTAACACCGAGCCAAACACATCGGACGGATACGACGGCGGAATCTGGATGTCCGGTGACGGACCAGCCGTGGACGCCGCCGGGAACTTGTATTTTGCCAGTGGCAACGGCGATTACGACGGAAAAGGTAACTACGGCGACAGCATCATGAAGCTCTCAGGACCAAGTGGCGGCAACTTTACGGTCGTCGACTGGTTCACTCCCTTCAACCAGAGCACCCTGGCCGGTGGCGATACTGATCTTGGGTCGAGCGGGCTCGTTCTTCTCCCCGACTTACCATCCGGTTTCGCACACCAGCAATTGCTGGTGCAGATGGGCAAGCAAGGAACGATGTATGTGGTGGACCGCAACAACATGGGCAAGTACTGCTCCACCTGCGCCAGTTCTGACACGAATGTCCTGCAGGAGATCGACGGCGCTTCCACTGGCGTCTGGGGTTCTCCTACGTTCTGGAATAACACCGTCTACTGGGGAGCGGGAAACGACGGCGGCAGCCCCGACAATATCAAAGCGTGGTCGTTCAATGCGAACAATAGCGGTTTGCTCTCGACTTCGCCGGTCTCTGAAACTTCACAGACATTTTCATTTCCGACTGCAACGCCTGTCATTTCAGCCAATGGAAATTCCAACGCTATTCTTTGGATTCTGGACAACAGCAAGTTTGGTTCGAGTTGCTGCCAGATTCTGTATGCCTTTGATGCAAACAATCTCGGCACGATGCTCTACAACAGTAATCAGGCAGCCAACAAACGCGACACTCTGGGGAATGCGGTCAAGTTTACGTCGCCCCTCGTTGTTAATGGCAACGTCTACGTCGGGGGCCAGAGCATACTGACCGCTTTCGGGTTGCTTAGCGGCACGTCGGCGGTGGCAACTCCCACATTCAGCCCCGCGCCCGGTAGCTACACGACCAGCGTTACGGTGACCGTTTCGGACGCGACGTCTGGCGCTAGCGTTCACTGCACAACTGACGGCAGCACGCCTTCCGCGAGTTCTCCTCTTTGCACCTCCGTGACCATCAAATCGACCACCTGGTTGCAAGCCATCGCCGTGGCCAATGGCCAGAACAGTGCGATTGCTAGTGGCACATACTCGATCGTTTCTGGTACGGGCATCAATTTCGGCGGTGGTTTCAGCAATACGGGTCTGACCCTGAACGGAAAAGCCACCATCAACGGTAGTCGCCTTCGTCTCACCGATGGTGGAACGACCGAGGCAGCAAGCGCGTTCTACAACGCACTGATTGGCATTCAGAATTTCACCACCGACTTCAGCTTTCAGCTGACAAATCCCAGTGCGGATGGGATCACGTTCACCATTCAAGGCGTCAGTCCCACCGCAATCGGACCCTCTGGAGGAGGTCTCGGCTACGGTCCTGACACTCCGGGCGGAACTCCCGGAATCGCGAAGGGCGTTGCGATCAAGTTCGATCTCTACAGCAACGCAGGCGAGGGTACCAATTCAACCGGCCTCTACACCAATGGCGCTTCTCCCACCACCCCCGCAACTGACATGACCGTTTCGGGTGTGAATCTGCACAGCGGCGATGTTTTCAATGTGCATATCACCTACGACGGAACCACTCTTACGATGACAGTCACCGACGCTAACACGCCGTCGGAAACTTTCGGTGCCAGCTGGGCAATCAACATTCCAGCGACGGTAGGAGGCACCGCTGCTTACGTCGGATTTACCGGGGGAACCGGCGGTTTGACGGCCATCCAGGACATCATCACGTGGACCTATACCTCGACTTCCTCCTCCTCACCCGCTCCTCCACCTCCTCCGGCGTCCGGTTCTGTCGGAGCAATCGGCATCAAGTTCGTGGGCAAAGGGACGGCCATGGGCTCTTCCGAGGTGGCCGGCGTCGTCCCTCAGTCAAACTGGAACAACGCCAGCGGAACCTCCAGCAGCGGTGCGCTGGCTTTGCTG
>Ga0187780_10001808_pt1 | contig 16150 bp, 15 predicted proteins | sample 1015_Q2_SP10_20__FD_132429 | JGI IMG/M metagenome (GOLD analysis project Ga0187780, IMG submission 132429) | Tropical peat soil microbial communities from peatlands in Department of Meta, Colombia - 1015_Q2_SP10_20_MG | ecosystem: Environmental > Terrestrial > Soil > Wetlands > Peat | place... | reverse complement strand
CGCGCTGGTCACGACGATCACGTCCGGGTGCAGCGAGACGGCGCGCACAATCGGCGAGCCCGTCAGGAGGCGCCGAGCAGTTTGGCTGCCTCTTTGAGGCTGGCCACTTCGGCCGTCGGCTTCTTCTGCGAGGAGTCAAGTGTCTCCTTGTTGCGGTTCACCCAGATCACGGGCACGCGCGCTTTGACGCACGGAACGACGTCGTGATAGTGGCTGGCCGCCACGTGCACCCAGCCGCGCTTGCCGCCCATGCGCCGCGCGCACTCGGTGAAGTGCGGCGGCTCGGGCTTGTACGAGCGCACCTGCTGCGCGGTGACCACGAGGTCGAAGTCGATGCCGATGTGGCGGCGCGTCTGCCCCAGCAGCTTGTCGTCGATGTTCGACAGCAGCCCCAGTTTGTACTTCTTGGCGAGCTTCTGCAGCTGCGTGGGGGTTTCCTTGAACGGCGCCCAGCGCTGCACCGAGTCGGGCAGGAAGCCCGAGCGGGAGGGCTCCAGCGGCCACTCCAGGCGTTTGGCGATCTCGATCGCGGTGCGTCGCAGCACCTCCGCGTAGAGCTCGTAGGAGCCGCCCTCGATCTCGCGCGAGATCTCGTGGAACATCGGGATCAGCGTCGCGCGGTCGATCTCGAAGCCGTCGCGTTCCGCCTCTTTGGCGAACGCTTCGTAGATGCCCGTCTCCCAGTCGATCAGCGTGCCGTAGACGTCAAATGTGACGAACGTGACATTCTTCGGGAGGGCCATCGCGCGGCATTATGCCCTGAGCGGCGCATTCGGTGCGCTCAGAGGAGCCTCGCCCCGCCATCCTGCACGCGATCGTGCATCTTGCGTTAGAGTCCCGCGCCGCTATGGACCTGCTGGAGTACCAAGGCAAGCAGCTTTTCGCCCGCCACGGGTTGAAGGTCTCCTCCGGCAAGGCCGTCACGACGGTCGATGACGCCGTCGCCGCGGCAGGCGAGGTCGGCTATCCGGTGGTCGTCAAGGCGCAGGTGCTGATCGGCGGCCGCGGCAAGGCCGGCGGGGTCAAGCTCGCGGCCGACGAGAGCGAGGTGCACGAGCACGCGAGCAACATCCTCGGCATGGACATCCGCGGCCACATCGTGCGCACGCTGTGGATCGAGCACGCCTCGGACATCGCCTCCGAGTACTACGCGTCGGTGCTGCTCGATCGGCAGGTCTTGCAGCCGCTCGTGATGTTCAGCGTCGAGGGTGGCGTCGATATCGAAGAGGTCGCCGAGAGGACGCCCGAGAAGCTGATCCGCCACCACGTCGACGCGCTCGCGGGCCTCTCGCGCGAGGAGGCCGTCGAGATCGCCACCGAGGGCGGCGCCGACGCGGACGTGATCGGCGGCGTCGCCGACGCGCTCGTCGCGCTGTATGAGGTGTGGCTGGCGGAGGACGCGACGCTCGCCGAGATCAACCCGCTGATCGTGACGCCCGAGCGCGAGGTCAGGGCGCTCGACTCGAAGGTCTCGCTCGACTACAACGCGCTCTACCGCCACCCCGACAACCAGGGGCTGTCCGACAGCGAGAACGAAGACCCGATCGAGCGCCGCGCCAAGGAAGAGGGCGTGCAGTACGTCAAGCTCGACGGCGACATCGGCATCCTCGGCAACGGCGCAGGCCTGGTCATGTCGACGCTCGACGTCGTCGCGCAGGCCGGCGGCTCGCCCGCGAACTTCCTCGACGCCGGCGGCGGCTCGGACGCCGAGAAGATCAAGCAGGCGGTCGACCTGCTGCTCGCCAACGACGCCGTCAAGGCCGTGCTCTTCAACATCTTCGGCGGCATCACGCGCTGTGACGAGGTCGCGCGCGGCCTGATCGCGGCGTTCGAGGCGATCAAGCCTTCGGTTCCCTTCGTCGTGCGCCTCGACGGCACCAACGACGTCGAGGGGCGCCGGCTGCTACAGGAGGCCGCGCTACCCAACGTGCACGCGGCCAAGACCATGAACGAAGCCGCCGAGATGGTCGTCGCGTTGGCGGCCGGCCAGCCTGTGGGAGCCGGCGCCTGATGTCCGTGCTCGTCGACGAGCGCACGCGCCTGTGCGTGGCCGGCATCACCGGTCGCGAGGGCAGCTTCCACACACTCAACAACCGCAGCTACGGCACCAACGTCGTCGGCGGCGTCACGCCCGGCAAGGGCGGCCAGGACGTCGAGGGCATCCCCGTGTTCGACAGCTGGGAGCAGGCCGTCGCGGAGGTCCAGCCGAACACGGCGATGATATTCGTGCCGCCGCGCTTCGCCGCCGACTCGATCCTCGAGGCCGCCGCCGCGGGCGTGGAGTTGGTGGTCGCGATCACCGAGGGCATCCCCGCGCATGACGAGCTGCGTGTGTACAACACGCTGAAGCGAGACCATCCGCGCACGCGCCTGGTCGGCCCCAACTGCCCCGGCATCCTCTCGCCGGGCAAGGCCAACGTGGGCATCATCCCAGCCTCGTTCTTCAAGGCCGGCAGCATCGGCGTGGTCTCGCGCTCGGGCACGCTCACCTACCAGATCGGAAACGAGATCGCCCAGGCTGGCGTCGGCTGCAGCACGATCGTCGGCATCGGCGGCGACCCCGTGCCCGGCTCCTCGTTCGTGGACGTGCTCGAGCTCTTCCAGGCAGACGACGAGACCGAGCTGGTCGTGCTCTCGGGCGAGATCGGCGGCTCGGCCGAGGAGGAGGCTGCGGACTACATCGCCGCGAACATGAGCAAGCCGGTCGTCGCCTACATCGCCGGTTTCACCGCGCCCGCGGGCAAGCAGATGGGCCACGCCGGCGCGATCGTATCCGGCAGCTCCGGCACCGCCGCCGCCAAGGCGCAGGCGCTCGAAGCCAAGGGCGTGCGCGTCGGACGCACGCCCACCGAGACCGCGGCGATCGCCGTCGAGGTGCTCGGCCGCGCGTCAGTCGCCTCACCCTGACCAGGGTCGCCCCGGCGTCCGGCGGGCGCGCCACAGCGCACCCTGTCACTCCCACTCAATCACGGTCGTCTGGGTCTCCAGTCGCGACGAAATCGTAGTCTGCGACCCATCAACAGCGCCCGCTCGACGGCGCCGCATACTCGCGCCACATCAGACTCGGTCATCTCTACCCACAACGGCAGGCGCAACAGGCTTTCGCTCACACGATCGGTAACCGGTAGGTCACCCGCGACCCTGCCATAGCGTTCACCAGCAGGCGCACTGTGAAGAGGCACATAGTGAAACAGAGCATAGATGTTCTGCTCCGCGAGGACCTCGATGATGCGGTCGCGGCAGTCGCGCCCATCCAACAGCAGATAGTACATATGAGCATTGTGACGGCATTCGACCGGCACAATTGGTCGCCTCAGCACGCCAGCCTCTTCGAGCGCAGCAAAACGCTCGTGGTAGATCCGCCAGCTCGTCATGCGGCGCACACAGATCTCGTGGGCATGCTCGATCTGGGCCCACAAGAAGGCGGCGCTGATGTCACTCATCAGAAACGATGAACCGAGCTCGATCCATGTGTACTTGTCGACCTGACCCCGGAGAAACTGGCTGCGGTTCGTTCCCTTCTCCTGAATCACCTCCGCTCGCTCCGCCCAGTCGGAGCGATTGACGAGTAGCGCACCACCCTCCCCACACGTCAGATTCTTCGTCTCATGGAAACTCAGACATCCCAGATCCCCCACAGTGCCGAGTGGCCGAGCGCAATAGCGGGCCAAGATCCCCTGAGCCGCATCCTCGATCAAGAGCAGCCCGTAGCGCTCGGCGATGGCTAACAGTGTGTCCAGCTCGCACGCGACGCCAGCGTAGTGCACGGCCATGATGGCGCGCGTTCGCGGTGTGATCGCGGCCTCAACCAGCTGCTCGTCGAGATTGAGCGTATCCTCGCGGATGTCCACAAAGACGGGCACAGCCCCACGCAGCGCAACCGAGCTCGCCGTAGTCGGAAACGTGAAGGACGGCATAATGACGTCGTCCCCCGCGCCAATGCCAGCCACCAGCGTTGCCATCTCGAGCGCTGCCGTACACGAGGACGTCAACAGCGCGCGCTCACAGCCGAGCTGCTGCTCAAGCCAAGACGAGCAGCGCTCGGCGAACGCGCCGTTGCCGGAGAGATGCAAATTCTCGATTGCCTCCCGTATGTAGCCAAACTCATCTCCGGTCGCGAACGGATGATTGAAGGGGATCTTGCGGCGGGCCGCGGCATCGATCGCCAGCTGCGCGCCAGCGGGAGTTATGTGCTCACTGGAAATGGACATGCATAGGTAGCTGCGAAAGGTTACGGGCCGCCACTCGCGCCGCTGCGCGGTGACAGTACGGTGCTGCATGCCTCGAATATCACGTTGCGTGACGATACATTCTCACGCTGTATATCTCGCTGCCACGATCTCCGATGATCTCCCGACGATGCCTTCGGCCTTCGGTCCACCTCCGCTTCTTCCATTGCTGGTGCCCGATTATCCGGCTGAGATCGTCGTGCGTATACCATCGGCCGTCGCGGCGACCTCGCCCCCGATGTTTCCCTCTCACACGGAGACACTGGCGGCTTTGATCGTCCTCTCGTCGGTCAGGCCTAGCGATGATCGCCTGGTAGCGGGTCCTCCGAATTCGCCGTACTTGTTGAAGCAGCCACCAGCCGCTGATACATTGCTCGCCGTGCTCGAGTTACGCAACCACAGAGAGGTCGCGGTCCTTGGCAAGCGCTGATAGCGATACCGTGTTCTTGCCCTCCTTGCGGCTGCGCGTTGCTAACTTGACGCGGCGTCCACAAGGCATGCTGGTGCTGTGGGGCGTCGCAATCGGGCTAGTAGGAGCGCTTGTGATGCTTGCGATCACGCCAACTCACTGGCCGGTTATGGAAGGGCGGGCAGTCGGTCTACGCGCATCGCTGGCGGTACTCGAGCGTGGGGGCCCGCTGTTGTTGGGTCGCCACGGCGCCGCCGGCTCGTTCTATCAGATCGGCGGCGGCGAAGAAGGCATCTTTGTTTATTTTCCACTGCTTAGCCGCCTATTCGGCGTCGCCGATCCAGTATCGATGGTGCGCTACTCATATATCGTTCTGTTTGCACTGAGTGCGACGATATATCCAATAGTTTTCTACAAACTCACCCACTCGCAGCTGGCAGGACTCGCAGCGCCCGCCATGCTGCTGGTGTGTGTCAGGTCGCTCGGATTCGATGATATCTACTGGATCCCGGCGTGGGGCGCACTCACACTGCTGCCACTGATCTATCTGCTTGCTCGCGACTGGCCGCGCTTTGGTCTGCTAGCCCTGGTCGGCATAACGCTGGCCGCCGGCTGGGTATCGTCAGTGCGCGCCAACTCAGGCCTGGCGATTGCTGTCCCAGCTGCGATCGTGTTGCTGCTCCGTCGTTGGCCGTTGTGGCGGTTGCTTCCAGGTCTCGCCCTTCTCATCCTCGCCTACATCTCAATCAATGCATTCGTTTTCACCGCGATACGCGAAGACCGCAACCACCGAATGGGCAATCAGGTCGCTACCGCGTTGCGACGCGAACAACCGAGCCCCCATATCTGGCATACCATGTACATAGGCCTCGGCTATCTTCCCAACGACTACGGTATCCGCTATGAAGACGGCGTAGCCAACGCCCGCGTGCAGCGCGATGCGCCCGGTACGGGTTATCTGTCCGCTCGCTACGACGCCGTGATCCGGGCTGCGTACTTTGACGTACTGGGCCAGCATCCGCTCGAGGTGATCAAGCAGTACGCGGCAAAGATCGTGGCGGTTACGGCAGAGACGGCCCCATATCTGCTGATCGTGCTGCTTACACTGCCCGCGATGCTGCTGCTTGGCCGGGACAGGCGTGCCGCGAAACGCTGGGCGCTCCTCTCGCTTCCGGCGATCGTCGTGGGGTTTCTGCCCGCGATGATCGCGATCCCAGTGGAGCCATACGAGCAGGGGCTCTACGGGGTGATTGGCGCAATGGGGATTGTCGGCCTTTGCTGGGTGTTGGGCCAGCTCGAGGCGGAAATCCGTATACACGGCAGCATACGTCCGATGCTCACCGTGCTGCGCAGAGCACGGTCGTCATCCACTGATACGCGCCGAAATCCCGTCCGGCTGAGCATCGGCATCAGCATCGCAGCGCTGATTGCTATGTGCACACTGATCGTCGGGGGCTACTTCGTCAACCACAGTGCGGAACGATGGCAGGGCTACTCCTCCGGCGTACTCGTGGCCACGTTGCACCCGGACTCGCATCTCCCTTCGCAGCTCTAGCGCTGTCGGCCTCACGCTTGCCGTTCAGCCACCAACAGCAGAGAGCCACCCACCGGTAGGTCGATGCCGCGCGCGATCAGTGCGTGCTCGAGTCCGAGGACGCGCTCAAGTGGCGCAGTGGCACGCTGCGCGGCGAGGTGCTCGCGCACCGGGTCGAAGGAACCACGACTCGTGCGGCGTCCGACACGGCGGGTCACCGCCATCGCGGGCATCAGCAGCGTCACGAACGACGTCACCCTGCGGATAGCAAAGCCCGCCCCTGAAACCTTGGCTACGAGCTCACTACGATAGTAACGGCGCTTGTGCTCGGCGTACTCGTCGCTGGCGCTCCACAGCCATTGATGCTGAGGCACCGTGAGCATGATCCCCCCTCCAGGCCTGACGGCCCTGTGCATCTCAGCCAGCGTCGCCTCATCGTCATCGATGTGCTCTATCACGTCGAACGCCCCCACAACGTCGAACTCAGCGTCGAACGGTATGCGACGACCATCGACTTGCAGCAGGCCAACCTCGGGCAAGCGTCTGGCAGCGTGAGCCAAGCCATCGATGTGCAAATCGGTACCGATGAGGCTGAGATTGGGACGCGTTGCTCGCAGTCCTGCGAGCACGAAGCCGGTCCCGCAACCGATCTCCAAGAAACTGGTCGCGTCCGGAAAGTAGCGGCCTAGTGTCCAGTCGATGAGGCGATTGCGAGCACGAAACCAGAACGAAAGACGCTCGAGCTCGATCAGATGATCGAAGGCGCCAGGATCGAAGCCATCCTTGCCGTGCGGCGTTGCAAAGCTCGTGACTGCACCGATGACGCGGGGGACAAAGCCACAATACGGGCAGGTCCAGCCCGAGGCATCAAAGCTTAGATCGCACTCGACGCATCGCTTCACAGGCTCGCACCGACTGCGATCCCTGCGACCACCAATGTGACGCCGGCGATCTTGGCGAGCGTTAGCGACTCGCCAAAAAATACCGCGCTAAGCGACAGCACCAGTGCGAAGGACAAGCCTACGAACGGGTACGCACGACTGAGCTCAAGCCTGGATATCGCCATCATCCAAGAGAGCGCCGCGACGAAAGCCCCTAGCAGAGCGCTGAGCACCCACGGGTCGAGCAGCAGGCTGAAGAGAAACGCGGCCTTGCCATGGAGATCCGTCGGCAGATGTCCGCGCCGCGACACCTGCCACTTGATCACGAGTTGCCCATAGACTGTCAGCACGATCGTCGCCGCGACGTACATCCACGCCATAGCTAGCCAGCTCCCTCATCGATCGCGTAACCGATGCCACTCTTGCCGTAGCCGTTGCCGTTATACAGCATGTATCGCCTGCCGCTCGCCTCGAGTACCGCCGGGTAGGCCACCATCTCGGCATCCCAGCCCTCCTCCGAGGGCTCCACGCAGGCGCGGTCGTCGTCGCGGTGCCAGTTCAGTCCGTCTGGAGACTCGGCGTACCCCAAGCGGTAGTGATCACCGCGGGATGCGAACCACATGCGGTAACAGTCCTCGTCGCGGACCACGCATGGTCGGCTAATGGCATACTCGTGCTCGTCAGCGAAGTCGATCGCCACGCGTCCGTCGCGTTGCCAATGGATCCCATCCTTGCTTTCGGCGTACCGGACGTGGTAGAAGTGCCGAGCCGCTCCATCAACTGTCTCCCATCTCGTGCAGGAGACGTACCACATTCGCCATTTGCCGTCTTCGTACAAAACCCACGGCGAGGCGGTCAGATAGGGATCGATTGCGTTGCGCTCGAGAATGGGAGCGGGTGAGACGCGCCGGAAGTCGTGCTGCCCGCGAGGGCGCACTGCGAGACCTCCGTAGAAATAGAAAGGCACTGTGATACCCAGTGTCCAGCCAGTGTAGTACAGGAACGTCGCTTGTTCGGTCTCGACGACGCACGACATAGTCACGCCACTATCATCGAACGCACCCAGTTGGCCCGGGCTCAACACTGGCCTCAGGTCATGACCAAGCAGCGTCAAGTCGCCTGTAGGAGTGACCTCCAGGTGAGCCCGCGCTACGTGAGCACGTCCCTCGGCGTCGCGCGGCGAATAGAGCAGATCGATCGTATTCCCCGTCACCCGCTCAACTGCGGGCAACGCCGCGTGCGAGTGCGCCCAGGGCTGCCCTGTGGGCGTCGGGATCACCAGCCCGCGCTTACTCCACGCCCAAGTGCGCCTCCGAGTCTTAGCCGTGCTGTAGTTCACACGTGCCCCCGCGCGATCTCGATGTTTTGTCTCTGACCATTGGGCATCTCGGCGCTCTTCATCAGCGAATCCCTCTCCGCTAGCTGATCCACCACGAATACGGGCCGTTCGCGAGCCTGATCGAAGACCTTGCCGATGTACAGGCCTGTGATCCCCGTGCTGAGGATGATGAACCCACCCAGCACCAAGATGGCTACCACAATGCTCGTCCAGCCCGGATAGGCTTCTCCGGCGACCCTTGCGCCCAGCAGGTAGGCTGCGAGCACACCTCCCGTGGCGGCCAGAAAGAACCCGAGATACACGATCCAGCGCAGCAGAAGGGTCGTTTGGAAGAAGACGCCGTCAAACGCGTGCTTCAGCAGGCGCCGGAGAGAGTACGAGCTGTGCCCGCTATAGCGCGAGGCAGGCTCGTACTCGACCGACGCCGTGTTGAAGCTCAGCCACGTGAGAATCATCACGTAGTGACGATCCTGGTCGCGGAAGCGCAGAAATGCATCGACGACCTTCCGAGAGATGACGCTGAAGTTCCCGTACTGGCCGTCGAGTCGAGCTCCCCCGAACACGCGGAGACCACGGAAGTACAGCCGACCGACCAGCCGGCGCAGACGACCGGTCGGCTTGTGCGTCCGCCGGCCGAAGACGATGTCGTGTCCCTCTAACGCCTTAGCGTACAAGCGTGGTATGTCCTCTGGCGGGTCTTGCAGATCGCAGTCCATGACGACCACCCAGTCGCCTTGCGCGTGGTGCAGACCGGCGGTTATCGCTGCATGCTGCCCAAAATTGCGGCTCAGCAGTATCCCCCGCACGGATGCGTCGAGATCGACCAGGCGCTCGATCTCCCCCCATGAGCCGTCTTCGGCCCTATCGTCGACCAGAATGATCTCGTAGCTCTGCCCGAGCGTGTCCAAGCTCGCCACCAGTCGCTCGTGCAGATGGCGCATGCAGGGCTGACAGCCGTACACTGGAACGACGACGCTGATTTCGCAGTGTCTCGAAAACTGTTTCTGACTAATCAAACCCACCAGGGTAAGGTACCATCGCAAACACAGTCTGTCCATCCCAGGATTACGCATGCCCCGCAGAAAGACCATCGCCATTTTGCAAACGAACTACGTGCCGTGGAAGGGTTATTTCGACCTGATGCGGCTGGTCGATGAGTTTGTACTCTACGACGATGTGCAGTACACTCGGCGTGATTGGCGCAACCGCAACCGGCTGAAGTCGCCCAATGGTGTGCGCTGGTTGACAATTCCGGTGCAAGTAAAGGGCAAGTACTTTCAGCGAATTGACGAGACTGTGGTGTCTGATCCTGACTGGGCCGCTCGACACTGGTCGACATTGCTCGATTGGTATGGCCGTGCTCCGTTCTTCGAGCGCTACCGACCCGTACTTGAGGACCTATATATGGGGCTGCGCGAGCGGCATCTATCACAAATCAACCGAACGTTCCTCGAGATCCTACGCGATCTTCTAGGGATTTCTACGCCATTGCGATGGTCAAGCGAATATGGCGCTGCGGGTGCCAAGACAGAGCGTCTGTTGGCCATCTGTCATGCAGCTAATGCAGACTGCTATGTATCAGGGCCTGCGGCGCGAGCGTACTTGGACGAAGCTCGTTTCCAAGCCGAGGGGATCGAGGTGGAATGGATGAGCTACGACGGCTATCCAGAGTATCCCCAGCTATACCCCCCGTTCGATCACAGCGTAAGCGTGCTCGATCTCTTGTTCAATGTGGGCGACGCCGCCCCGCTATACATGCTGGGAGCAAAGTGAGAAACAAACCTGTTGTAATTTTCGGGGCAGGCTCTTTCGCACAAGTTGCAACCGTGTACCTGACGAAGGACAGCCCGCGCGACGTGCTCGCCTATACCGTCGACGGGGAGTACCTCGAGGCCGATACGTTCGATGGCCTGCCGCTTGTCGCGTTTGAGGATCTTCTCGCAACCTATCCCCCTGATCGAGTTGACCTGCTGATCGCTACTGGCTACCAAGGCTTGAACAGCGTCCGGCGCGGCATCTACGAGCGCTGTAAGCGGCTCGGCTACGGGTTCGTTACCTACATCAGCTCGCGCGCGATGGTGATGACCGACTGTCCCATAGGCGAGAACACCTTCGTGTTCGAGGCGAATGTCATCCAGCCCTTCGTTGAGATCGGCGACAATGTCATCCTCTGGAGCGGCAACCACATTGGCCACCACAGCCGCGTGGCCAGCCATTGCTTTATCGCCTCGCACGCAGTCATCTCAGGCCATGTCACGATCGGTGAGAGCTGCTTCGTGGGAGTCAACGCTACCTTTCGCGATGGAATCTTAGTGGCACCGCGATGCGTGGTCGGGGCCGGCGCGATCGTGTTGGCGGATCAGCAAGAGGGCACCGTGCTTGCGGCGACAGCGACGCCGATACACCCCAAGAAGAGCTGGGAACTCAGCAACATCTGACCATGCTGAGCGTCAGCGCCAAGACCGATTCTGGCTGGCTGCAGAAGCTCTCGGAGGCGATCCGGTACGACGGCTGTGCCGTCGTATCCGACGTACTAGCAGCCGAACTCATTGGGAGGACGCGCACAGCAATGTACGAGGTGCAGAAGCGCATATACGAGGACGTGGGCACGGAGCGGCTTGCGCGCGCGAGAGAGAGCGGCGTGTTGAGGCTGATGCCGCGCTATGACCCGTTCTTCTTGCAGCTACTCGAATTGCCAGAGATGCTCGCTGTGGTCGACGCAATCGTCTCTGATACGGCGATCCTGCATCTTCAAAATGGCTTTATCTTGCCTCCGCACGATCAAGCTGACGCCAAATCATTTCAGCGTACCTTTCACCGCGATTTCCCGCGCTATCTCAACGGCTACCTGGCATCACTGAACGTAATGCTCACACTCGACGCCTTTACCGCCGACAACGGCGGAACGCTTGTCGTTACCGGCACACATCAGCGTTCAGAGCACCCACGGCAAGCCTACTTGGACGCTGTCGCCACGCCGGTTCAATGTCCGGCTGGCGCGATGATCGTTTTTGACTCGACTCTGTGGCATGCCGCCGGCGCGAATGTTTCAGACCGCGATCGTCTGGCAATCAACCATCAGTTTACGCGCTCTTTCTTCAAGCAGCAGATCGACTATGTGCGTGCGCTCGGAGATGAGTTGATCCAAGCCCAAGCGCCTCGGGTACAACAATTGCTCGGTTGGTACACACGCGTCGTCACCACGCTAGACGAGTATTACCGACCTACCGACGAACGTCTATACCGATCCGGCCAGGGCTGACGCCACATAGACGCGACAGCTCGCGACCGCTTGCGCAAGCGGTTGAGCAGGAAGGAGTCGACACTGGGCCGCGCTACACGCTCGAACGTCGCAGCGCTACCGATAGGAGCCCTATTCCCTGAATGGATACAGTTCCATCAGAGCTCCGGACTGGGCTCCGTACCAACGATTGGCATCTTCGCGTACGAAGTAACCGCCGAAGCTCGCTGCGATAAGAGCCATAACCGCGCTGATGCCGATGCGCGCGCTTCGCCAACCCGGAGCGGCGCGATGCCCGATCGTCGCCGCCACCAGCATCGAGCGCAGACCGCCCCCTTCGCGAAACACATCCTCCACCCGCTTGAGCATCCACGAGAGCCCCAAGACACCCAAGACCCCTATGACCCCATAGAGACCCTGCTCATACGGCTCCAGGGGTATAGCCATCATGACGGGCAGGAACGCCACGATCAACGCTGGGACCGTGAGTAGAACCCAGCGTCGCACAATACGTCGATCGGGTCCGACGAGCAGCATCGCCGGTAGCGTCAACAGCACGATCAGCAAATACGGAGTTGTATCTGCGATGACTACTACCATCTTCGCTCCATACTGCCTAGCCGCTTCCAGCGGATGCTCGCGCACGAATCTTAGAAAGGCCTTACGCACGACCGCTTCATAGCGATGCGACAGAAAGATCGTGCCAGGCGCTTCGCGGTGTACGACCGCATCGGGCGTGCCGTCGCTGAAAATCAGACCGTATCTGTTGGGCAGATACCCGAGTCCGGCATACGCGGTGTGCCAGAACGTGTGCGCGGTTGTCACTTCGAGCTTCGCCGACGCGGCGCGACCAATGCGATGGTCGCGAGCTGCACGCACCGCCGTGATACCGAATGTGTTTACCGATATGTAGATGACTGCCAGCGCCGCGAGCGCAGGCAGCAGACGCCACCATCGCCAGCGCCGCAGCAGCAGCACGGCCGACGCCGCTACCGCTATTCCCAGGCCAGAATCGCTGCGAATCGACGACATCCAGCTGGCGGCGAGCGTTATTCCCGCCACCGCCAAGATACCGAACCGTGGCCAGTCACGCGCCAGCAGGAAGACAAGCGGGAGTAGCGCGAGCGCCCCCCACGCGGGTATCCAGTAGATGTCCAGAAAGCCCATCGAGATAACGCATACGAGGAATATGAACGGCGCTGCCGCTCCAGCCAGCAATGACCAGGTGAGCCTATAGAAGATGAGCGGGTAGAAGGCGGCCGTTGCCGCAATGATCGCGATGTAGAGATCGCGCAACATGACCAGCGGATCGCTTACCTGGAACAGCCGGCTCAAGACAGGTACGTAGACGTACTCGCCCTCATCATCGCCTTTGTCGATTTGGTGATAGACGCCTGCTGCACCTTTGGAGCGCCCGACCAGCAGAGGGCCGCCATGCTCCAGCACGGCCACCGATTCGCGCAGCGCAGCACCACGGCCATCGGTGGTAGGCCACACGGAGGGCGTTATCTGCACGAGCACGAGCGTGGTGACGAGGGCGGCCGCCAGTCCCCAAAGCAGCATTGCCGCGCCCGCGTGCCTCGTGCCTTCCTTCGCAACGAGCCATCGGGGTCGGCGTGGCATCAATGCGACTCTGGAGATCGACGAACTCGCTCTCACCTTCTGGCCTTCACGACCAGGCTGCGACGTGCCTGTGCACCACTTGGCATGCTGATCCCAGCTAGCTCTCGCACGATGTACAGAGGCCGGTTCTTGACCTCGTCGTACATTCGCCCCATGTAGATGCCCATCACACCGAGTATCACCAGCTGCATGCCACCCAGGAACGAGATCGTGATAGCCAGGGACAGCCAGCCCGGGACCGTGTTCCCACCGATGAGCTTGGTGACTATGTCGCTCACGCCCGCCAGAAACGACAGCCCAGCTACGAGGAACCCGAGATGGAGCGCGACCTGCAGGGGCACATCTGAGAAACTCGCGATCCCATCTACACCGAGTCGCAGCATGCGCGCCAAGTTGTACTTCGGCTTGCCGTCGAAGCGCTCCTGATACTCGTACAGGATGACCGTATGACGAAAGCCGACCCAACTGAACATACCGCGCAGATAGCGCGCATTCTCGCGCATGGCCTGCAGGGCTTCGAGCGCGCAGCGGTCGACTAGCCTGAAGTCACCGACGTTTGTGGGCATCTCCACGCGCGTAAGCCGTCTGAGCAACCAATAGAATGCCCGCGCGGACAACCGCTTGAAGCCGCTATCCCCGTGTCGATCGCGGCATACCGCGTTGACGACCTCGAAGCCCTCTCGCCAGCTCGCAACCATGGCAGGCACAACCTCGGGTGGATGCTGGAGGTCAGCGTCCATGACCACAACCGCTTCGCCACGAGCGAGATCGAGACCAGCGGTTATCGCCGCCTGGTGGCCGAAGTTGCGTGAAAAACGCACCAGCTTGTAACGTGGGTCGCGCAGATGGATGTCCTGCAGGATCGCGTACGAGCGATCGCTCGAGCCATCATCGACCATGAGCGCCTCACATACATAGTCGAAACCGTCCATCACAGCGCTCAAGCGTCCTACCAAGGCCTCGAGACTCTCCTGCTCGTTGTGGATCGGCAGCACGAAGCTGAGCGTCGGAGGCGATTCGTCATGCCCAGCGCTCGGTACTGACTGAATTGCTGTTGATTGACCACTCATGACTGAGACCCCGACTAGCTGGCTACGCGCCACGATCCTGGATGCGGGGTTAGACGCGATCGCAGATCACGGCGACCGTCCTGTTATGACTCAAGTCGTATTCACCCCAACAACACAGAGAGGTGCCGCCAATAGGCTGAATTCGTCCTATGACTCGATCGTTTGGAGCGAGGGCGAGCATAGACACCCGCAGATGGAAAAGCAACAATTCAACTGGACATCGGGAGAAGTGTCTCTAATCCAGCGCGTACAGGTCTAGCTCTGGCGGGCTCTACCTCGCCAGCGGTACGACAAGCTGGCGCGGGGCCGCGCGGTCTGATTCTGCGCCTTGACAGCCGTGCGCGGGACGGCCCGGTACGCTAAGCGGTCGATGGACCAAGAGGTTGCGAGGACGCTTGGCGAGCTCGAGCACAAGCTGGTCGAGCTCGAGCGTACGCTGCACGCGCTCAGCGGCGGCGAGCAGCAAGCGACACGCCCGCTGCCCTCCCCCCCTGCTCCCCAGACGAGCAGGATCGTCGACGAGGCCTTCGAGCCTTCGCGTCAGCCCCACCCGCCGGCGCCACCCGGGCGCCCCGCCCCGCAGCCGCCCCGCTCGCCCCGGCCGCCCGCGCCCGCCGAGCTGCTTCGCTTCCGCGAACGGCTCGAGCGCGCGGCGCGCGAGTTGACACATGACTACGACGAACTGCTCGGGCGCCTAAGCTACGCCGCTGTGTCCACCACGACCGCCCCCACGATCTCCTTCGCGCGCGGCGCGCCGTCGCTCGACATCGTCGACGTCGACGGGCTGCGTGAGGCAGCGGTGCGCGCGTTCGACAGCGACCCCGCGGGCACGACCGCGTACGGCACGTCCGTCGGCTATCCGCGGCTGCGCAGCTGGATCGCCGACCGCCACGGCATCGAGCCGAACTGCGTGCTCGTGACCAACGGCTCGATGCAGGCCGACGCGTTCCTGTTCGAGCAGCTCGTGCGCGCCGACGACGACGTGATCGTCGAGCGCCCGACGTACGACCGCACGCTGCTGTCGCTGCGCCAGCGCGGCGCGCGCGTGCTCGCCGTACGGCTGCAGCCCGACGGCATCGACACCGAGGAGCTCGCCGAGCTGCTCGGCCGCGGCGCCGCGCAGCCGACGCTCGCGCACATCATCCCCAACTTCCAGAACCCCGCCGGCTACACGCTCTCCTACGAGAAGCGCAGGCAACTGCTCGCGCTCGCCGCCGACCACGGCTTCATCGTCTTCGAGGACGACCCGTACGTCGAGCTGCGCTTCAGCGGCGAGACGCTGCCGACGATGCTCTCGATGGACCCCGAGCGCGTCGTCTACGCCTCGTCCTTCTCGAAGACCGTCTGCCCCGGCATCCGCGTCGGCTACCTCGTCGGGCCGCCGGAACTCATCGCCGCGGTCGCGCAACTCGCAACCAACACCTACATCTCCCCAAACATGGTCGCGCAGTCGATCGTGTACGAGTTCTGCGCCTCGGGCGCGATCGACCGCTCGATCGAGACCGTCAAGGCCGCGCTCGCGCAGCGCGCGCAGGCGCTCGCCGAGGCGCTGCGCAGGGAGCTGCCTGAGGCCCAGTTCGTCGCCCCGCAGGGCGGCTACTTCATGTGGGTCACGCTGCCCGAGGGCACCGACGTGCACGCGCTGCACCAGGCGGCCGCCGAACGCGGCGTCGCGTTCGTCAAGGGCACCGACTTCCTGCTCGACGGCGGCGAGAACACGCTGCGCCTGGCCTACTCGGGCGTCACCGTCGAGCAGATCGACGAAGGCGTCACGCGGCTCGCGGAAGCGTACAACTCGCTCTAGTGGTCCATCCTGGAAATTCG
>Ga0187780_10001806_pt1 | contig 16154 bp, 15 predicted proteins | sample 1015_Q2_SP10_20__FD_132429 | JGI IMG/M metagenome (GOLD analysis project Ga0187780, IMG submission 132429) | Tropical peat soil microbial communities from peatlands in Department of Meta, Colombia - 1015_Q2_SP10_20_MG | ecosystem: Environmental > Terrestrial > Soil > Wetlands > Peat | place... | reverse complement strand
TGCAGGACGCCGGGAGGCGACACGACCGCAGTTTGCGATCCCGAGGCCGCGGATTTTTTCAGGATTTCAGTGGGCACGCCGCTTCACTCCCGGCTGCTGGTTGACTCTTGCCGTCCGCAGCCGCTTTCGAGATGTTGCCGAGAACCGAGATGTTTGACGCGTCCCGCAATAAGCCCCGAGGCTCAAGAAAATTCCTATGCCACAACTCGAACACCAGCAGCACCCAGAGCACCTGCAGCAACCCCTGCAGTCGCAGTACCGAGCACAACCCCAGCAGCCACGCCCGAGGGCGCGGACCGGCTCACCTCGATAAACGAAAGGACCGAACATGAGCCAGCAGGACACCCCGAAGAAGGACCACCGAGTGAAGATGGTGTTGGCGGCCGTGTTCGCCCTCGCCGTAGCGTTGTTCACGGCCAGCGCCGTCTACGCCGGCCTGACGGCCGACGCCTCCGGCACCGAGCAGATCTCGAGCGGCACGCTGAGCCTGGTGCTCAGCGCGGACGCACCGTCGCTCGGGTTCTCGAACACGTTCCCACTCATGGCGCCCGGTGACATCGACAACGTCGCGGTGAACGTGACCAACAACGGCACCCTCGCCAACGGCGGGAGCGTGTCCCTGGCCGTCACCGGCGACGGGCTCAACGCGTTGACCAACAGCGCGACCGAGGGCCTCACCGTGGCGGTGACCAAGTGCTCGCAGGCGTGGACCTTCGCCCCGGGCAGCGCGACCTGTGGCGGCTCGTCCAGCCTGGTGCTCGCCACGACGCCGGTCCAGAGCCTCTCCGGTGGCATAGCCCTGGCGTCGTCGTCCCTCGCACCGGGTGGGTCCGTCAACCACCTGCTGGTGAGCGTGGGGCTCTACGGCACCGAGATCACGCACAACGGCGTCGTCCCGCCGGGGATCCAGGGCCAGACGGCCACGCTCACCTTCACCTTCAGCGAGGCGCAGCGCGCCGGCATCGTCACCAACCAGTAGTCACTCGCGGGCCACGGACCATGTCGCACCCTCCGTGGCCCCGGGGCCGCAGAGCACGCACGACGGCCGCTTCGGCGGCCGTCGTGCTGCTGGCGGGGATCCTCGCGCCGGACGTCGCCTCGGCCGCCCTCGACCACGGCACGGCCAGAGGCACGGAGGCGGCGGCCAGCGCGGCATGGGGCGCCGCTCCGAGCCCCGCCACCTTGACGTGGGGTCTGGGCTCCGCCGCCCGCCAGACGGCGACGGTGGCCAACACCGGCGGCGTCGCCCTGACGGCGATGACCTACAAGGTGGTCATGTCCAACGGGCTCACGCTGAGCACCTGGAGCCTGGCGGCCTGCGCCACGCCGTGGGTCGCGGGCCTGTGCAACGGGGGTACGGGCTCGGCTGTCGGGGGGACGTATCGAGCAGGCACGACGACGACGGTGACCTCCACGTTGGTCCCGCCCGTCGGCGGGAGCAGCTACCTCCAGGCCACGGCGTCGTCGGTGCCGGCCCTGACGGTCACCATGACGCTCACGATCACCGTGGCGGGACGGTCCCAGACGAGGACGCCCGTCGTCACGAACCGGTAGCGCTCCCCGCGGCCAGGGCGGCGTCGACGAGCTCGATCAGCTCCCCGGGCGGGACCGGCTTGTGGCGGCAGGCGAAGAGACGGGATCCATGGGCGAGCTCGAGGTCCGCGAGGACGTCGCGTCCGACGCCGGAGACGACGATGACGGGCGGGAGCGTGGGCTCCGAGTCGAGGAAGGCCTCGGCTTTCTCGTCGGCGATCTGGTGGTCGAGGATCACGCTGCGAACGGTGCGGGAGGCTATGACCTGGACCGCTTCCTCCAGCGATGAGGCGATCGCGGTGCGGTGCCCGGCACGCTGCAGTATCTCCGCCGTCGTCGACGCCACGTCCCCCTCGTCGTCCACGATCAGGACGTCCACGACCTCCTCGGTCTCCTCGGTGCCGTCCGCGGGGACCGTGCCGGCCGGTTCGTTCCCGGGGCGGCCGAGGTGGCGGTCGTCGCTCACGGCCGGGAGCCTTTCACAGCCGGTGAGCCGGAAAGAGGGCCGTTGGTCCCTTTCCTCGGGCGGCCATCCGTCCCGGGACGGCACACCGACACCGGACCGCAGGCCACAGCGGGAAGGGGGTCCTTCAGGCGGCGATCCGGGCGGTGAAGGACAAGAGCTCGACCATCAGTTGCGAGGTTGTGGGGACGTCCAGCGCGCCGATCCTGGCCCAGCACAGGTGTGCACCGTCGGCGCCGTACACGTCGACGCTCTCGTCGGCCGTCCACAGCGCGTACCCCGATGCGTCGGCGCGGATCAGCTGCGCCGCCTCCAGCATCGCCACCTCGACGTAGAGGGCGGTCTCCGGGCGGTCGCCAGGGCGTGTCGGCGCACCCGACGAGTCGATCGTGGCCCGGGCGGCGGCGAGCAGGTCGGCCCGGGTCCACATGCCCTCCTCATCGGGTGCGTAGGGCTGTGCGATGCGGTGCCACGCGCCGGCGAGGTCGTACACGTCGATCCGGCTGCGCCCCTTCCACACGGCGAGCGCGCACCGTGCCTCGTGCACCACGACGATCATCGCCTTGTCGATGACGTCGGGCGCCACCCAGATGCCGTCCACGGACCCCCCTCTCGGCACCGACCCCCGCCCTCGGGTATCGGCACCGGCACGCCCGGCCTTGACAACCGCCCTCTCACCTGCGCCGACGCGCTCGAGCCGCCGACCGGGGCGCGGCGGAGCTCAGTGCAGGTGCCGGCGCAGGTTGGTGACGGCGTTGAAGACGCCGAGCAACGCCTTGTCCGCCCCGGATCCCTGTCGGGGCAGGAGCCCGATCTGGCGGGCGAACGACGCGCCGTCGTAATAGATCGTGTTCCGCTGCACGTGGCCGTCGATGATCTCGAGGACGTCGACACCCCGGACCTCCACGGCCTTGCCGGTGGCCTCGACGCCCTGGAACGGCGCCCCGCTGAACGTCCCAGACGAACGCCACTGCACGACGGCGGTCGTGTCGTCGCCCACCACCCGCTCGACTGTCATGGCGAAGTCGGGGAAGGCGGCGAGCAGCTCGTCGAAGAAGCCGCGGATCGCCTTCTTCCCCCGGTATTCGCCGATGGCGACGAACGTGTCGACCGTCTCGTCGGTGAGGTAGCCCATGGCCGTGTCGAGGTCCCGCTTCTCCAGTGCGGCGAAGATCGCACGGGCCACGTCGGCGGGTGCGGTGACCGATGGGGATGCGGATGCGGACTTGGCAGGCATCGTGGTACCTCCCTGCTGGAGCGGCTCGGCTCAAACCTACCCGTGGCGGGCCGGCACGCGCAGGGCCGGCCCGACGGCCCGTTGGACCTCTGGGCCGGATCTCTTCCCCCAGGGCGTCGGAGAGCCGGTCGCGGTCGGCGAGCACTGACCCCCAGGGGCCCCTTGTGGGCCGACCCGGGCCCCGCCGTGACCGGGGACCCTGATGAGGCCCCCCTAAGATCCAGCGCTGACGCCCGGGGTCGACCCACGGGCGCGGAGAGCTGGAAGCGAATGGGCCGATCACGAGACACCGCCGACCGTGCACCGCGCGGCCTGGTCCTGGTCTGCGTCGTGGTCGCCGCTATCGTGGTCGCCCCGGTCGCCGTCACCATGGTGCAGGCCCTCCAAGGCGGGGTCTCGGCCGCGGCGACCTCGATCCGGGCGAGCTCGTCGCTCACGCTCCTCCTCCACACCGCCCTGGTGGCCGTGGTGGCCACACCGGTCTGCGGCGTGATCGGCGTGGCCGCCGCCTGGTTCCTCGAGCGGTCGAACGTCCCCGGCCGGCGCGTGTGGACCTTGCTCGTCGTGGCACCGCTCGTCGTCCCCCTCTTCGTGACGAGCTACGCATACGCGACGCTCGGCGCGTCGCTGACGGGGTTCCTCGGCGCCGTGGGGATCATCGCGTTCTCCTACTACCCCATCGTCTTCCTGCTGGCGGCCGCCAGCCTCCGGGTCATGGACCCCGCGTTGGAGGAGACGGCGAGGTCGCTGGGTCTCGGCGCCTGGGAGACCTTCCGGCGGGTGGTGCTGCCGCAGCTGCGTCCGGCGCTCTACGGCGGTCTCCTGCTCGTGGCCCTCGACGCCTTGGTCGAGTTCGACGCCTTCGTGGCGTTCAAGTTCCAGACCTTCACCTTGAGCATCTACGCGCAGTACCAGCTGAGCTTCAGCGCCTCCGGTGCCGCGGCGTTGTCGATGTTCTCGGTCGTGCTGTGCGTGGTGATCCTCGTCGTCGAGTCGAAGCTCCGCGGAGACGCCAACTACACCCGCATCAGCCACGGCGTGCGGCGGCAGACGGCGCGCTACGCGCTGGGCCGCGCCACCCCCGCCGTCCTCCTCGGGCTCGGCGCGCTGGTCACGGTCAGCCTCGGCATCCCGATGGGGATGCTGATCTACTGGTTCACCCAGAGCTCCTCGGCGGCGCTCTCCAGCGCGTCGACCTCCCTGCAGTACCTGTGGCCGGCCACCCTGACCTCGGTGCTCCTCGGGCTCGGCTCGGCGGTGGTGGCGATCGTGCTGGCCCTCCCCATGGCCATCCTGGCCGTGCGCTACAAGGGGAGGGTCCCCACCATCCTCGAGCGCAGCGTCTACCTGTCGTTCGCCCTGCCCGACCTCGTGGGCGCCATCGCCCTGGCCTACGCGGCGAGCCACCTCGTCCACGTCCTCTACGGCAGCGTCGCCCTGCTCGTGCTGGCCGAGGCGATGCTGTTCGTGCCCTTCGCCGTGGTCGCCTTGCGCAGCACGCTCGGCTTGATCGAGCCCGCCCTGGAGGACTCGGCCCGATCACTGGGGCTGGGGCCGCTGCGGACCCTGTGGCGGGTCACGGTCCCCCTGGCCCGACCGGGCCTGGCGGCAGCCGGTGTCCTCGTCTTCGCCTTCGCGCTGGGCGACCTGTCGACCGCGCAGGTGCTCCTGCCGCCTTCCATGTACACCCTCGGCACCAGCTTCTGGGCCAACAGCCGGACGGTGGCATACGCCGCGGCCGCCCCCTACGCCGCGGTCCTCGTCGTCCTGTCGCTGGTGCTCACCTACGTGCTCATGAGCCGGTTCGGCAAGGTCCGGGCCGTCGAGGGGGCCTAGCCGTGGCCGAGCTGCGCTGCGAGGCGGTCACCGCCGCCTACGGCGAGCGCGCCGTGCTCGGTGGTGTCGACCTGGTCGTCCCCGAGGGGACGCTCACCGCCATCCTCGGCGCGTCGGGCAGCGGGAAGACGACCCTGCTCCGGGTCATCATGGGCTTCCTCCGGGCCGAGCGCGGTCGCGTGCTCGTCGGCGGCACCGTCGTGGCGGAGGGGGGCGGGGTCCATCTCCCGCCGGAGAAACGGGCCGTCGGGTACGTGGCCCAGGAGGGCGCGCTCTACCCCCACCTGCGCGTGGGCCAGAACGTGGCCTTCGGGTTGCCCCGGGCCGAGCGCAAGGACTCGGCGCGCATCGGCGAGATGCTCGAGCTCGTCGGCCTGCCTGCCGACTACGCGGGGCGCCGCGCCCACGAGCTCTCCGGCGGCGAGCAGCGCCGGGTGGCGCTGGCCCGGGCCCTCGCCCCCCGGCCCCGGCTGGTGCTCCTCGACGAACCGTTCTCTGGGCTCGACGCGTCGTTGCGCGTCGAGACGCGCGAGGCGGTGCTCCGGGCGCTGGCCGACGCGAAGACCACGGCCGTCCTCGTCACCCACGACCAGGCCGAGGCCCTCTCCATGGGCCGCGAGGTGGCGGTGCTGCGCGCCGGGAGCCTGGTCCAGACCTCGGCGCCCACGACCCTGTACCGAACGCCGGCCGATCTCGACGTGGCCCGATTCGTGGGCGAGGCGGTCGTGCTCCCCGGGGACGCCCGCGCCGGACACGTGCGGTGCGCGCTCGGCGACCTTGCACTGGTCGACCCCGCCGTGGCGGGGATCGTGCACACCGTGATCCGCCCGGAGCAGATCCGGCTCGGGCGCACGGACGGTGCCCAGGGGCCCGACCGGGCCGGCCACACCGAGCCGGCCGAGCCCAGTGGCCCGGCCGAGCCCAGTGGCCCCGCCGGGCCCGCCGGCGCGCCGGCCCGGGCGGGCCGGGTGCTGAGCCGCACGTACTACGGACCCGACGTCCTGCTCCACGTGGACCTCAACGGCCACGTGATCGCCGCTCGGAGCTTCAGCCACGACGCCCCCGACGTCGGCGACCTCGTCACGCTGGACGTGTCGGGGCCAGTGGTGGCCTTCCCGGTCCAGCCCGGCGATCCCCTTGCGCCCGAATCTTAGGCAACCCTAAAATCAAGGGTTAGGCGACCCTTAGAAGTCCTCGTCGGAGGGCAGGCCGCCGCGAGGAGGTCATGGTGCACACCAGGCGCGGGCGGTCGACCCGCATCCGGGTCGCCGCGCTGGTCGCCGCGATCGCCGCCGGGGGCTTCGGGCTCGCCGGGTGCAGCGGAGGGAACGGGTCGAACACGATCGTCCTCTACAACGGCCAGCACCCCCAACTCACGCAGGCGCTGGTCACCGCCTTCGAGGCCAAGACGGGCATCACCGTGCGCGTGCGCACCGACGACGGGATCGTCCTGGCCGACCAGATCCTCCAGGAGGGCGCGAGCTCGCCGGCGGACGTCTACCTGGCGGAGAACTCCCCCGAGCTGATGCTGCTCCAGGAGCGCCATTTCCTGAGCCCCCTGCCCACCACGGTGCTCGACCAGGTCCCCGCGGCGGACAGCTCGCCCGACGGCGACTGGGTGGGGGTCGCCCTGCGCGTGTGCGCGCTCGTCTACAACCCGTCGATGATCTCGGCCTCCCAGCTCCCCACGAGCGTCCTCGACCTCGCCCAGCCGCAGTGGAAGGGCAAGCTTGCACTGGCGCCCACGGACTCGGACTTCCCGCCACAGGTCGGCGCGGTGATCGCCACCTACGGGAAACAGGCGGCGCAGAACTGGCTGCAGGGGCTGAAGGCCAACGCCTCGCTGTACCAGGACGAGGAGTCGACCGTCGCCGCCGTCGACCACGGCCACGCTGCCGTGGGCATCATCAACCAGTACTACTGGTACCGGCTCCGGCTGGAGCAGGGTGCGGCCAACACGCACAGCAAGCTGTACTTCTTCCCGAACCGGGACGTGGGGGCCATCGAGAACGTCGGCGGGGCGGCCGTGCTCGCATCCTCCCACCACAAGAGCGAGGCGCAGCAATTCCTGTCGTTCATCGTCTCGACCCAGGGCCAGCAGATCCTCAGCCAGGGCGACGACTACGAGTACCCGGTGCGCCCCGACGTGGCCGCCAACCCCGAGCTGGTGCCCCTGGCCCAGGTGAACCCGGCGGTCCTCAACGTCGTCAGCCTGGGCGACGACCTGCAGTCGGCGGCGCTCATCCAGCAGGTGGGCCTGACCTGACGTGACCCGTCGCGCCGGACCGCACGCCGGGGGACACGCCGACACGGCGTGGGAACGGCCATGACCACGATCGAGACCCTGCGGTCCGTCGGCGCAGGACGGCGACGTCGTTTCCCGTGGCTGCTGTCGGTCGCCAGCGTCCTCGTGGTCCTGGTGCTCCTCTCCCCCCTTGCGTTGATCATCGTCCAGGCGGTCCAGGCCGGAGGGCGCCAGGTGTGGTCGCTGCTCGATCGGTCCTTCGTGGCGACGTTGCTCTGGAACACGGTGCGACTTGCGGTCGTGGTGACGGTCCTCACCGCGCTCATCGGCACCGGCGCGGCGTGGCTCACCGAGCGCACCGCGCTCCCCGGGCGGCGGGCGTGGGAGGTGCTGCTGATCATCCCGATCGTCATCCCCGACTTCGTGCTCGCCTGGACCTGGTCCTCGGTCTTCCCGGCCGTCCACGGCTTCTGGGGCGCCGTCCTGGTGATGACCCTGCACCTCTATCCGCTCGTCTACCTGCCGATGGCCGCGGCCTTCCGGGCGGCGGACCCGGGCCAGGAGGAAGCCGCCCGCAGCCTGGGCCTGTCGCGGCTCTCCGCGTGGCTGCGCATCAGCGTGCGCCAGGCCCGCACCACGCTGCTCGGCGGGTGCCTCCTCGTGTGCCTGGCCCTGCTCGCCTACTACGGCGCCTTCGAGAACCTCCGCTACCAGACCTTCACCACGGCGATCTTCGGCGAGCTCCAGACCAGCTTCGCCCCCGCGGTGGCCTCCGCGCTGTCCCTCGTCCTCGTCGCCCTGTCGGTGCTCGTGCTCGCCGGCGAGGCGGTCTTCCGCGAGCGCGGCCGGCTCCAGCGTTCGGGCCCCATGGTCCCCCGGCCCCACGTCCCCGTCCCCCTGGGCCGATGGATGGTCGTCGCCGAGCTCGGTCTCGGCGCCCTGGTGGGGCTGGCCCTGGCCTTCCCCGTCGCGGTAGTCGTCTACTGGATGGCCGCCGGCGGGTCGTCGACGGTCCCCGCCGCCGTGTCGTTCGGGGCCGCGATCGGCTACACGGTGCTCTACAGCGCGCTGGGCGCCCTGATCGCCACGGCCCTGGCGCTCCCGGTGTCGCTGCTGGCCACCCGCCACCAACGGCGCTGGTCGGCCGCGCTCGAGCGCTCCACATTCGTCGTCCAGGCCGTGCCCGGCGTTGTCGTCGGGCTCGCCCTGGTCTACTTGGCCGCGCACTACATGGGCTTCCTCTACCAGAGCCCGGAGCTGCTGGTGGCCGCCTACGCGCTGATGTTCTTCCCCCTCGGGCTGGTGGCCGTGTCCGCCTCGGTCGCCCGGGCGTCGCCCAGGCTCGAGGAGGCAGGCCGCTCCCTCGGCCGCGGGCCCCTCGCCGTGCGCCTGCACGTCACCTTGCCCCTGCTGGCGCCGGGCATCGCAGCCGCGTTCTGCTTCGTCTTCCTCACGGCGGTCACCGAGCTCACCGCCACGCTCCTGCTCGTCCCCACCGGTGTGCAGACGCTGGCCACCCAGTTCTGGGCGTATGCCGAGGAGGGCGTCTCCTTCGGCGCGGCAGCCCCCTACGCGGCGACGATGATGGTGATGTCGGTGGTGCCCGCGTTCCTCCTCGGCCGGTGGTTCGACCGCCGCTTCAGCACGGCGTCCGGCGGCACCTCGATCCTGGGCGGTGGGACGTGAGCACCATCGCGTGCCGCCGCCTCGCCAAGTCCTTCGGGAGCGTCCCGGTCATCGGGGACCTCGACCTCGACGTCCCCGAAGGGGCGGTGGTCACCATCCTCGGCGAGTCCGGGAGCGGCAAGACGACCCTGCTTCGGCTGATCGCGGGGTTCGAGCGGCCCGACCGGGGGACGATCACGCTCGGCGACGACGTCGTCGACTCCGACCGTCGCTTCGTCCCGCCAGAGCGCCGCCGCATCGGCTACGTCGCCCAGGAGGGCAACCTCTTCCCGCACCTCACGGTGGCCAAGAACGTCGCCTTCGGGCTGTCGCGCCGCCAGCGGACGTCGGGACGCGTCGCCGAGCTCCTCGAGCTCGTCGGGCTCGGCGACCTCGGCAGGCGCTTTCCCCACGAGCTCTCCGGCGGGCAGCAGCAGCGGGTCGCTCTGGCTCGGGCGCTCGCGCCCCGGCCGCAGGTCGTGCTCCTCGACGAGCCGTTCTCCTCGCTCGACGCCGGCCTGCGCTCGTCGCTGCGCTTCGACGTGATGCGGATCCTGCGCGACCGGCGCGCCACCACCGTGTTCGTCACCCACGACCAGCAGGAGGCGCTGTCGGTGGCCGACCTGGTGGGCCTCATGGAGGGCGGCCGCATCCGCCAATTCGCCGCGCCCGAGGTGCTCTACGGCCGCCCGGCCGACGTCACCGTGGCCCGGTTCCTCGGCGAGGCCAACATCGTGCCCGGCACCGTGGGGCGCGGCGTCGCCGACACGCCGATCGGGACGCTGCGCCTCGCCGAGGGCGACGGGCCCGTCACCGGCCCGGCCGACGTGCTCGTGCGACCCGAGCAGATCACCCTGCGACCACTGCGCGACGGCCGCGGCGCGCCCGGACAGCTCACCGGCCGCGTGGTCCACCGGGAGTACTACGGCCACGACTGCGTGGTGCTCGTCGCCGTCGACGGGACCGACCAGCCGCTTCGGGTGCGCTGCGCCGGGCGCGCACCGGCGGAGGTCGGGGACGTGGTGGCGGTGTCGGCCGACGGCGATGCGGTCGCCTGGCCCGCTGCGTCCGGCGATCGGCCGTCGGCGCAGCAGTCCGGTTAGACGCCCGAAGACCTCGGCCGTCGCAGCACGCCGGTGTCTTATGATGACGCCGGCGTGAGCCGAGGTGGCGGTCGAGCACCTGGGGGGGTCCGGTTTGCGGTCGACGTCCGCGCGTGGGTGGGGATCGAGGACGAGAGGGCGTCGGCCCACCGGCCGTCGCGGCCGACACACGGCCGGTGTCCTGCTGGCCCTGAGCATGCTGGCGGCCGGCTGCGGCGCCACGGCGACGGGCACGGACGCGCGTCCCGGCGCCGCCCCCACCGCCCCCGGTCCCTGGGACTGGCCCACCTACGGGCACGACGCCCAGCACACCTTCGCGGGACGCACGACGCTCACCGCCGCCACCGTGCGCACGCTGCGCAAGGCCTGGTTCTTCCCGACCGGCGACGCGGTGACGGCCACGCCCACCGTCGTCGACGGCACCGTCTACGTGGGGTCGTGGGACGACGACTTCTACGCCATCGACCTGCGGACGGGGAAGCTGCGGTGGAAGGTCCGGCTCAAGTCGCAGGACGCGGTCACCCCGTACCCGGGGGAGGCGGTCCGCGACACCACCTCGGACGGCGGCCTCGTCACGTCGTCGGCCTGGTTCGAGCCCGGTGCGGGCGCTCGTCCGCCCCTGGTGCTCTTCGGCGGCGGCTACACGCTCTATGCCCTCGACGCGGACAACGGCGCGCTGTACTGGGAGCACGACTACACGGGACGACCCGAGCAGCCACCCGATCCCGATACGGACGGGACGCGCATCTTCTCGTCGCCGGTGGTGGCCGACGGCAACGTGATCTTCGGCGTGGACGTCGACGGCGACAAGGGCTACGGGGGCTACATCGTCGGCGCCAGCCTGGAGAGCGGCAACCCGGTGTGGGAGTACCAGACGGACGTCGACGGCGCCGGTCACGTGCTCGACGACGGGTGCGGCAACGTCTGGTCCTCGGGCACGCTCCTGCCGGCCCAGAAGCTGGTGGTGTTCGGCACGGCCGACTGCGACTTCTCCAACACCGCGCCGATGTCGGAGTCCATGATCGCCCTGCACGTCGACGACGGGACACTGGCCTGGCAGTACCGGCCGGCACGCACCGACGACAAGTGCGACTTCGACTTCGGCGCGACGGCCAACGCTGGGCTGTCGGCGGACGGCGAGGCCACGTTCCTCGGCGAGGGGAGCAAGGACGGCACCTACTACTCGGTCGATCCACGCACCGGACAACTCCGGTGGGCGACCAACGTGGTCTTCGGCGGGTTCGCGGGCGGCTTCATGGCGACCACCGCCTACGACGGGCGGCGGGTCTACGGGTCCACCGGCGTCGGCGACTTCGGACGCTTCGAGAGCAACGGGTCGAAGGTGTGCGACCCCGCCGACCCCAGGGACACGCCCGCCCAGAACCCCACCGTGCACGCGTTCGACGCCCGCAGCGGCGCGGTCCTCTGGCACGCGGACGGCGCCGCCTCGTTCGCGCCCACGACGGTCGCGGGCGGCATGACGTTCAACGGCCTGTCCCTGGTGGCCAAGGCGCTGCAGGTGCGCTCCGCCGCCACCGGTCAGGTCATCATCGAGGTGCCCCTGCCCCAGGCGAATTGGTCGGGGATCGCCACGGTGGGCGACGCGCTCGTGCTCGGGCTCGGATCGTCCTACGACGGCCGCTCCTCGGGCATCGAGGTGCTCACGCCCGACGGGGCACCGCCGGTGGTCCCGACGTCCCCCTGATCCGTCGCCCTTCGGGGCGTTCCGGCGTCGGGCATCGAGCGCACGAGCAGGCGACGGCGCTGGCCGCCCCACCGTCGGCGGGGGTCCGCCAGGAGCCCTTCGACCCTTGTCGCCGTCGCGGCCCCAGCCCACCATGGCCCCGGTGAAGGTCGTCGTCCAGGACCGGTACGGGCCGCCGGACGTGCTCGAGGTGCGTCGGGTGGCGCCACCCATCCCCGGGCAGGGCGAGGTGCGAGTCCGCGTGCGCGCCATCGCGCTGAACCCGGCCGACTGGCACGTGGTGCGGGGCCTGCCGTACCTGGCACGCATCGCCTTCGGCCTCCGCAGACCCGCGGACCGGTTGCGCGGGACGGACGTGGCCGGCGAGGTGGACGCGGTCGGCGCCGGCGTCACCCTCCACCGGCCCGGGGACCGCGTGTTCGGCTGGTGCAAGGGCGCGCCCTTCGCGGAGCTCGTCTGCGTCCGGGAGGATCAGGTCGCGGCGATGCCCGCCAACCTCTCCTTCGAGCAGGCCGCAGCCGTGCCGCTGGCCGCCACGACCGCGCTGCAGGCGTTGCGGGACAAGGGCCGGATCCGGCCGGGCGATCGGGTGCTGGTCAACGGCGCGTCCGGCGGTGTCGGCACCTTCGCCGTCCAGATCGCCAAGTGGTGGGGCGCGGAGGTCACCGGCGTGTGCAGCCCGAGGAACGCGGACCTCGTCCGCTCTCTGGGTGCCGACCACGTCATCGACTACACGGCGGAGGATTTCACCAGGCGCGACGCCGCGTTCGACTGCATCCTCGACAACGTGGGGAACCACCGACTGTCCGAATGCCGGAGAGTGCTCGCCGACACGGGAACCCTCATCCCCAACAGCGGATCCGGCGGTCGCTGGTTCGGGCCCCTGGGCACGGTGGCGAGAGCGACGGTGATGGACGCCTTGGTGCGCCAACGGCTCCGCCCGTTCTTCACCAAGGCCAACCGAGGGGACCTGCTGGTCCTGAAGGACCTGATCGAGGCCGGCTCGGTCACGCCCGTCGTGGACCGCGTCTATCGATTCGACGAGATCCCCGCGGCAATCCGCCACCTGGAGACGGGCCGGGCGCGCGGCAAGGTCGTCGTCTCGCTGCCGGGGTCGTCGTGAACCGGGCCCGGCGCACACCGTGACCGCCGGCGCCGGTGTCAGCGCACCGGCGGGGGACGCCCGTCCAACGTGGCCGAGAGGGCCGGGTCCCACTCGCAGGCGGTGCAGGAGTGGCGGGCCGCCGACCGGGCGAACCCCACGGCCGCGTTCCACGGGTCCTCGGACGAGCAGACGTCGTCCCAGTCGAGGAGATACTCACCGAGATCCTGCTCCCAACGCGCCGCGGGCGGCTCGAGCGTCGCCGACGCGTACCCGGGCGGCGCGGGATGGGCGTAGGCGTAGAAGGCCGCCCTCGGGTAGCGGTGATCGCCCGGCCACCAGCCGACGGCCACCTCCTGGGCGTCCATGGCATTGCGCATGATGAAGTCCGAGGACGGCGGCGTTGCCGGCTCACCCGAGAACAGGTTGAAGGCGAGGTCGAACGATCCCCACCAGGCGTTGACCGGCGTGGAGCGGCCGCGGAAGGGCGCCCGGACGGCCGCCAGCACCGCGCCGGCGCGGGTGGCGGCGGCGAAGTACGCGCCCACGTGCGCCGGATCGTACGTGGCGTGCTCGTCGTCCTCGTCGAGCGGGGCGGTCCACGGCACCTCTTGCGGCCGGGGGTCGAAGGCGAGCGGCCCGACCAGCGCGTGCACCTCGTCCAGGACCTGGCGGGTCACGGCGCCCACCGGCCGGTCGGGCGTCAGCGGCACGACACGCCGGCGGCCGTCGCTGTGCTCGAGGACGGTCCGGTGCGCGTGCAGGTCGACCACCACCACCAAAGCGCCCGAGCCGTCGGGGGCCGGCAGCGGCAGGGTCTCCCACCCGCGGGCCGTGAGGCGGAGGGCCGCGTGCTGGAGCTGCGGCTCGGGTGGCGCCAGAGCGACTGCCAGCTTGCCGAGGACCTGGGTGTGCGCGTGGAGCGTGTCCCGGGTGGCACGCCATCGCTCGTAGGGGATGGGGGTCCAGGCCGGCCCGCGGGACACGGCCTCACCGTATCCGGTGCCCGTCGGCCTCCGGCGGGTCCGGCCTCGACCGTGCGTCGGGAGAACCGAGGCGGGCTACAGGACGAGGTGCTCGGATGCCTCCGGCACCTGCATGTTCTCGGTGATGTGGGCCATCTGCTCCTCGGGCGACTCCTCGGACCGCAAGAGCACCGGGGCGAGGGCGAGCCCGAGCACGACGCAGACGGCGGCGATGAGCAGGGCGAGGTCGTAGCCACGGGCGAGCGCGCTGATCAGGTCATGGCCCCCCGCCACCAGCGACCTGGTCCGATTGGTGGCGATCGTGCCGAGGACGGCCAGGCCGACGGCCCCCGCGAGCTGCTGCGAGACGTTGACGACGCCCGAGCCCAATCCGGCATCGTCGCGGGGGATCTCAGACATGGCGATCTCCAGCAGCGGCATGAACGCGGCACCGGCGCCCACGCCGAGCATCAGCAAGGCGAAGAAGACCTGCGGGAAGTACCGGGCGTGCGCGCCGGCCGAGGCGAACAGGACCAGACCAGCGGCGACGAGGACCATGGCCGGATACATCACCCGTTTGGGCCCGAAACGGTTCACGAGTCGGGCGGTGATCCCCACGGACATCACTGCGATGGCGGCGGTCTGCGGGAGGAATGCCAGCCCGGTGCGAACCGGGCTGAACCCGAGCACGTGCTCGAAGTAGAGGGCGCCGATGAAGAACGTCGAGAACATGCCGATGACGAGGAACCCTCGGATCACGCTCGAACCGGTCAAGGTGCGCACCTTGAGGATGCGCAGCGGCATGATCGGATTTGGAAGCCGCGATTCGAGGGCGATGAAGGCACCGAGGAGCGCCAGCGCGATCCCTGCGAAGAGCAACGTATGGGTCGATGCCCAGCCATGGGTCGACGCGGTGACGATGGCGTAGATCCCCACCATGGCCGATGCGGTGACCAGCACCGACCCGACCACGTCGACGCCTTGGCGTATGCCGATGCCGGTGTTCTCCGGCAGGAGGAGAGAACCCGAGACGAGCGTGGCGATCCCGATCGGCACGTTGACGAAGAAGATCCAGTGCCAGCTCAGGGCCTGGGTGAGCACGCCGCCGGCCAGGAGCCCGATGGAACCGCCGCCGACCGCCACGAACACGTACGCGCTCATCGCCTTGGCCCGCTCGGACGAACGGGGGAACTCGGTGACGATGATGGCGATGATCACCGACGAGGACAACGCGCCACCGATGCCCTGGGCGAAGCGGGCGCCGACCAGCATGCCCTGCGTGGTGGCGGAGCCACAGGCCACGGAGGCGATGGTGAACAACGACACGCCCGTCAGGAACACCCTCTTGCGACCGATGAGATCGCCGAGGCGCCCGGCCATCAGGAGGAAGCTGCCGAAGGAGATGAGATAGGCGTCGACGACCCAGGTCAGGCTGGACTGGCTGAAGTGGAGGCTGCGCTGAATGGCGGGAAGCGCCACGTTGACGATCGAGCCGTCGAGCGCGTTCATGAACATGGCCAAGCAGACGACCACCAGCGCGACCCAGCGCCGGCGATCGCCGGGGGCGCGCGTGGCCTCGGAGATGGTCGCAGATCGCAGGTTAGTCATGATCCCGTGACTATCATAGGAGTGTGATGGAGATGGCCGCACACGGGGGGCTTCGGCCGTGACCGCTCGGGCGACGGGGCGGTCCGGTACGGGGACGATCGTGCTGATCACGCGCCTGGCCCGGTCCGTCTACCTGCGCAGCTCGGTCGACCTGGTGGGCATGAACCTTCGCAACATGGTCGTCCTGGCGTATCTGCGCGATCACCCCGGTGTGTCCCAGCAGGCGATGACCGAGCACCTGTCGATGGACTCCAACACCGGTGTGCTGGTGCTCAACGATCTCGAAGACCTGGAGTACGCAGAACGGCGCCGCGACCCTGCCGACCGTCGGCGGCACATCGTCGACATCACGGACGCCGGGCGAGAGGCGCTGGAACGAGCCGAAGCCGCGCAGGGAACCATCGAAGAGGAGATCCTCGGCGGCCTCGACGCCATGGAGCGGGAGACGCTGCGTCGCCTGCTGGTGAAGGCGCTGGAGGGGGGCTAGTGACCTGAGTCGGAGATTCGCTCGCAATAGGCAGCGAGCGTGTCGAGGATGTCGTCCGCGCTCTTGTGCCAGACGAATGGCTTGGGGTCGACGTTCCACTTCTCGACCCAGTCGGCGATTGCCTCCTCGAGCTCCTTGGTCGATCGGTGGGTGCCCCGCCGGAGCCACTTGCTCGTGAGCTCGGCGAACCAGCGCTCGACCAGGT
>Ga0187780_10001805_pt1 | contig 16156 bp, 11 predicted proteins | sample 1015_Q2_SP10_20__FD_132429 | JGI IMG/M metagenome (GOLD analysis project Ga0187780, IMG submission 132429) | Tropical peat soil microbial communities from peatlands in Department of Meta, Colombia - 1015_Q2_SP10_20_MG | ecosystem: Environmental > Terrestrial > Soil > Wetlands > Peat | place... | reverse complement strand
TTGAAACCGTCAATTACGGCCCTTCCAGCGGCCCGCGCGATGCTGAGGGCGAAAAAGTTGCCATCAAAACTTTGGTGGATATAACGAAGATCTACGCGCTGGTCGCGACCGAATTGTGCGGAGTCCAATCCTAGGGCCAGGGGCCGAATTGCCAACCCAACAAGAAATCGAACGCCGCTACCGCAATATTCGTTCCAGCATGGAGCGTGAAAACCTTGACGCGCTGATTGTCTGCGGCAATCAATATGCGGGATTTGAAGGCGCGGTGCTGTATACCTCGGGGTTCGAAATCGTTCATCGCTACGTATACGTCGTCCTCCCCCTTGAAGGGGAACCCACCCTGGTCTTTCCTCGCGAGGCGCGCTGGATTGGCGACAAGACCAAGCCGTGGGTTAATGATCAGGTTTGGCCCGATATTCCCGGACAGTGGATCCGGCAACGCGCCGCCGAGCGAGCCTGGAAGCGCGTCGGCGTTTACGGGCTGAACTTTGTAATGGCGGTGCGCGATTATCGCGAAGTTGTGAATGCGCCCTTTGAATTGGTGCCCTTCGATGTCCAGTTCGACATGGCCCGCGCGGTCAAGAGTGAAGAGGAACTCGCAGAAATCCGCGATGCCATGGACATTATTCTGGACGGATTCTGGGCCATGGTTGCGGACTTTAGGCCAGGCAAAACCGAAGCGGAAATCATGGCTCCCGCAGTGGAAAGATTCTTTGCGCGCGGTGCTGGCCCGCGCATGATGAACATTCTGCTTTCCGGTACCAAGGGCGAAGCCGAAGCCTCCTTCAAGGTTCCTGCGCATCGAAAAGTTGAAAACGATGACCTCCTCCTCTACTCGCTGGAGATTACTGGCGCAGGGGGATATTGGGTAGAGTTTTCCCGGCCCCTGATAGGAGGGAAACTCAGTCCCAGAACCCAGGCCATGGCCGACGCCTACCCAGAGGCGCTGGAAGCAGCGCGGAAGCTAATGCGTGCCGGCGAGTTGGCCAGCAATGTTCACCGTGCGGTCGCCGACAGCTTTGCCAAGCACGGCTTTGCCCTCGGACATTTGTCGGGTCACAGCATCGGAGCCACGATGATCGAACATCCTGCGATCGGGGCAAACAGCAATGTTTCTTTACAGGAGAACATGATTTTCTCCTTGCATCCCCAGGTAGTCGACAAAGACGGCAAGGTCTGTCTCTATACTCAGGACACGTACCGCATCGGTAAGAGCGAAGGTGAATGTTTGGCCGACGTGGAGTGGAAGTTCTACCGCGGAGGAGAAACCGAAAATCCGAAAGCTAGAGCCGGAGGTCACGAGTAAGAAGTCGGAGGTTGGAAGTGAGGTTAGAAGTGAGAATTTAGCAGCCCAAACTACTGCTTTGACGTCAGCATCCTAACTTCTGCATTCTGACTTCTTCCTTCTGACTTCTTCCTTCTAAACTTCAGAGTTATGCGAATTTGCATCGTAGGTTGCGGAGCTGTGGGCAGCTTGTTTGCCGCGCATCTGGCCAAGGCCGGTGAAGCGGAGGTCTGGGCGTACGACGTGTGGAAGGAACACACGGCGGCTATTCGGCAATCCGGACTGCGGTTGTCAGGCGCCGATGAGTTCACAGTTCGCGTTAACGCCACCAGTGACCCCAAAGAACTGCCACGCTGCGATTACGGCATTGTCGCGACCAAAGCCATTCATACGAAAACAGCCATCGCGCAAGTCAGACATATCTTTGACGAGAACAGCGCCGTCTGTTCGGTGCAAAACGGAGTTGGCAACGAGGAGCTCATCGCCGAGCACGTCAAGTTTGTTATTCGTGGCACGACGTTTCCCGCTGGGCATCCGATCTCACCTGGGCACATCGGCTTCGATATCAAGGGTGACACGTGGCTCGGGCCTTTCGAGCCAACAAACACTCCTATGCAAAAAGTGGAGGAATTGGCCGGCTTGATGACACGCTCCGGGATGAAGACCTTTGCTCTCAAAGATGCGCGTGGGGCACAGTGGACCAAGCTGATTTTTAACGCGGCAACCAACCCTGTGGGCGCGCTCACATTGTTGCACCATGGTGCTGCCACGCGGTTCGGTCCGACTGGTGAACTCTTCAATCAGCTGATCGCGGAAGGCGAGGCGGTCGCGAGGAAGATCGGTATCGAACTGCACGACGATCCGCGGAATCTGGTACAGAAAGGGGCCAATGCTCCCGGCAAACACCGCGCCAGCATGCTGCAGGATGTCTTGGCTAAACGCCAGACCGAGGTTGATTTCATGAATGGCGCAATTGTGCACTGGGGCAGCAAAGTCGGCGTGCCGACTCCCTTGAATCACGCGCTTTGGGCGCTGATTAAGGGGCTCGAACATTCCTGGCAGGATCCAGCATAGTCGGTAACTAGGAGATTCATGGCAATTCCCTTCAACATTGGTGTTCTGCAACTCAGCATGGAGCCAGTGCGCGAGACGCTAGCGATGGCCAAGGCCTGCGAGGAAGCAGGATTCGATACGTTCTGGATCGCGGAAGCCTATCCCTGGTGGCGTAAGCATTCGTTCGAGGCGCGATCGTCAACCGCGATTTTGGCCATCATCGCGAACCAGACAAAGCGGATTCAACTCGGGTGGGGAATTATTTCTCCTTACACCCGCCATCCGGTGCAGATCGCCATGGAAGCCAGGGTCATGCAGGACCTGGCCGGTGACCGTTTTTTGCTAGGGCTCGGCGCTTCGAAAATCTTTATGAAAGAGATCGGAGAAGGCGAGGGCGAGAAAGTCGGGCCGGCAACTGTGATGCGCGAGAGCGTCGACATAATTAAGGGTGTGCTCCAGGGCGATGCTTTCGACTACAAAGGCAAAGTGTTTGCGGCGAGCGTTCCGCCATTAAAGGCAGAGGCGCATACCTCGCACGGCATTCCTCCGATCTACATCGCCGCGACCGGCCCGGTTTTGCAGAAGATGTCAGGTTCCCTCGGAGATGGCTTGCTGACCGCCAGCATCACAACTCCGGAGTTTGTTCGCTATTCCCGCAAGAATATGGAAGAAGGCGCGCGCAAGGCGGGGAAAGACCCTTCGCGGCTCGTCCTTGGTTCAGTGATTGTCGGAAGCATCAGCCGAGACTCCGCGAAGGGTAAGGAAGGCGCGCGTGAGCAGGCGGCTATGTATCTCGCCAACAAAGTGCAGAATATTGCTGCCTCGGCGGATGTGTTGCTGCAATGTGCAGGCTTAACCTTTGACGAGTTGCGCCCGGTTGCGGATGCGATGGAGAAAGGCGGACGCAAGGCAGCTGCAAAAGCCGTGAGCGACGAAATCCTGCGAAAGGTGTGTCCGATTGCGGGAACGCCCCCTGAATGCATACAGCAAATTGAGGTGTATCGCGATGCAGGGTGCACTCACATCATGCTTGAAATCTGGGGTGATGACCGGCTGGGCCAGGCGAAACTGTTTGGCGAGGCGGTCTTGCCACACTTTCGCCGAGCATAGTTCGCCTACGCTTTCACGGGGACCGTAAACTCGCGCACTACTTCGCGAAACTCTTCGTTGCTCAATAGTCCGCGCTTCGCGATGGCCCGCCGTTTCACTTCCGCCAGGATCGGGGCGCGCTGTTCAGGGGCGATTTGTAACCCCAGCTCTTTGCATTTCAGATCGATGCTATCCACGCCGCTCTTCTTCCCGAGCACAATTTTCCGCTCCGCATTGACCAGTTCGGACGAATACGGCTCGATTGCCTCCGGAATATGAAACTGGCTCGCCACTGCTCCGCTTTCGCGAACAAAAAGGTTGTCGCCTACTAGCGGCTTCCAGGCATCTAGCTTGTAACCGGCCGCTTTGGCGACTGCGGATGACACGTCGCGTGTTCTCGTGAGATCGAGCGCAACTGGCACGTCGTAGAGGCAGCGCAGTGCAAGAGCAGTCTCGCAGATGTCTGCATTGCCGGCGCGCTCTCCCATGCCATTAATCGTGCCCTGGATCCAGGTTGCACCGCCTCGCACAGCAGCCACAGCACAAGCCGTCGCCATTCCGAAATCGTTGTGCCCATGCCAATGCACCGGAACTGATGACCCAATCCAACCACAAACTTGCCCGACGAGAAATTCTGATGCCTCCGGTCCACACGCGCCGATCGTATCTACGACGACAATCTCTTTTGCTCCGGCATCCAGAACTGCGAGGTAGATCTTCTTCAGAAATTCGAGTTCGGTGCGCGTGCCGTCAACGGCAAAGAACGCCACCGTAATGTTGTTCTGGGCGGCGAATGAGACGGCATCCACTACTCGTTTCAGCACGTCCTCGCGTGACAGACTGTATGCTTTTAATTTCAGATCGCTCGTCGGAGCTTCAATTACAGAGGCCTTCAATCCCAACCGTAATAGCTCTTCGATGTCGCCTTTTACCGCTCGCGAGAATCCCCACAGTTCGGCTGTCAACTTTGCTTTCTGCATCAACTGAATGGCTTCGGCGTCTTCGGGGGCAACCCGCGGGAACCCGGCTTCAATCCGGCTTACCCCCAGTTCGTCGAGCTTGTGAGCAATCTCGAGTTTCTGCTGAGGTGAGAATACGACACCAACGGTTTGCTCGCCATCGCGCAAGGTCGTGTCGTAGAAGCGAATTTCTCGCTTCGGAAATTTCGCGCGCACCTCTTCCCGCCGGTTTAATTCACTGACCCAGATTTTGGAGTTGTTCATTCGATTTTCAGGAACCGCCTATGTTTGCACTCTGACTCTGCGGGCTCATGTCCCCGTCTGCTGTGTAGCCAAAGCCGCAGGCTTGTGGCCGTAGGCCTCTTCCCAGGAGATCACGCGGTTGCGCAAGACTCCGATCTCTTCAATTTCGCATTCCATCACGTCGCCGACTTTTAAATACCAGGCCTTCGGGTCCCCGCTGAATGCAGCTACTCCCGACACCGTGCCGGTCGAGACTACGTCACCCGCGCTATACCCCATGGGAGAATAGTGGGAGAGTATCTCGGGGATCTTCACCGACATCTTGCTTGAATGCGAACGCTGGCGCGGTCTCCCATTGACCCGCAGCTCCATCGCCAGGTTGTGTGGATCACGAATTTCGTCTGCCGTAACGATCCACGGCCCAAGCGGACAAAATGTATCGATGCCCTTACAAAAGCTGAATACTCCCGACTTCATTTCCTGGCGCTGAATGTCACGCGCCGTGATGTCGTTGAAAATTACGTATCCTCCGACATACTCCTCAGCCTCTTCAGGGGAGAAGTTTTTGCCGGATTTCTTCAGCACGATCGCCAGTTCTAACTCGTAGTCGAGCTCATGCGTAAGATGCTCGGGATAGACCACCGCTTCGTCATGCCCAATGATCGCGTCCACATTCTGAAAAAAGACGATCCAGGGAAGGACGGGATGCGAAAACCCAGCCTTCGTGGCTTCTTCATGATGCTCGCGGAAGTTTCCTGCAGTGTGAAGAAACTTCTTGGGAATTATGGGAGCCTTGAGAGTGACTGCCTCGGGGGCATACGAAATCACCTCGCCACTTGGTCCTACAGGATCGGCAACTTGCTGCGCGTGCAGAAGGGCTTTGCGAGCCGCCTCCAGGCTCGTGTCCCCACCCTCGAACAAAGCTCGCATGTTCGCCGGAACAATGGCGTCGGCGAGCCGGTAAAAAGCACTTTCATTCTCGATATCGCGCAAATACAAAGCAAACGCAGAGTTGAGGTCAGCAATCTGGCTATCGGCCGTCATAGCGCCGATGCGGGAACGCCGCGCGGGATCTTCAAAGGTGACGAGTCGCATATCTTACCTGGCAGTAGAAGTGTAGTGATTGTAGATGCGCCAAGGCAATACTTGCCAATCGTCGTGGCCACTCTTCGGTGCCATCTCAATCTTGCGCAAGAGTGGCAGGCCTGGACGAAGGCCTCGGTTTGCGATTATCCTCTCGGCTCATGAACCGACGAACGTTTCTTCAGGGCGCCTTGGCGGGTGCAGCGACCTTGGCCATTCCGCACGGTGTAACTGCCGATGACAGCGATCTCAGTCCAATCTGGCTGCAGATTGAAAAGCATCACGATGAGGCCGTCCAGCGCTTGCAGGAATGGATTCGGCAGCCTTCGATCGCGGCTGAAAACCGGGGTGTGACCGAGGGCTGCGATCTCACGATGCGTTTCCTCCGGGACGCTGGATTCGGTGAGGTCACGAAAATATCAACCGACGGGCAGCCCGGAATCTTCGCAAAATTCGACGCGGGCGCTCCCAAAACGCTCGGGCTTTATTTTATGTACGACGTAAAGCAAGTGGACCCCAGCGAGTGGTCCTCCCCTCCATGGGCTGCCGCCTTGGTCGACAAGCCCGGTGTCGGGACTGTTCTCGTCGGGCGAGGTGCCGTAAATCAAAAAGGGCCCGAGGCTTCCTTCATCGCCGCGCTTCATTCGATTCGTGCGGCAGGCCGAAAGCCGCCGGTCAATCTGGTGTTGGTGGCGGAAGGCGAAGAAGAAATCGGATCGCCGCATTTTCCCCAGATCGTGCGTCGGCCTGAGGTTATCGCCGCGCTGAGACCTTGCGTCGGAATCTTCATGCCATCCGCCGAGCAGGATCTTGATGGCATGGTCACAATGACGCTGGGTGCCAAGGGTGTCGTTGAACTCGAAATGGTCTCAAGCGGTGAGCGCTGGGGCCGCGGGCCGCGTCACGACATTCATTCCAGCAACAAGGCTCGCGTCGATAGTCCAGCATGGCATTTGGTTGAAGCGTTGGTTACTCTGGTCTCGGCTGACGGCAACGATCCCGCGATTGAAGGCTTCGCCGACAAAGCGCGGCCGCTTTCCGCGACGGAAAAATCCATGATTGCTACCGCCGCACAGCGCCTGAACGAAGGAGTGGCCAAGAAACAACTCGGCGTTGAGCATTGGGTTCACGATGTCAGCTGGCAAGAGGCGCTCGAACTGCTCATGTCCCGTCCCACCGTGAACATCGAGGGACTGGTAGGCGGCTACACCGGACCCGGCGGAAAGACCATCCTTCCTCATCGTGCGGTGGCCAAGATTGACATGCGCCTTGTCCCCGATATGAAAGCTACCGAAGCCTTGGCAGCGTTGAAGGCTCATCTTGCAAAACATGGGTTCAGCGATATTGAGGTCAACATGTCGGGTGGATACGACCCGCACAGCACGTCGGCGGATGCTGCACTGGTTCGCGCACAAGTCTCGGTTTATAAGCGCGACGGCATCGATCCCATCGTTCTGCCTCGAAGTGCTGGATCCTGGCCTGGTTATGTGTTTACCGACGAACCGCTGCACCTCGCAGCTGGCCACTTTGGACTCGGCCATGGCAGCGGGGCCCACGCGCCCGATGAATACTATGTAATCGAGTCGAAAAACGAAAAGGTACGGGGGATGGATGGCGCCGTGCGCTCCTTTGTCGAGTATCTTTACGAAGTGGCAAGAACGACGTAAGACCTGTTTTCTCAACTACGACCGCTGGCCGCCGTACTGAGCCTTCCAGCTTGCTCGATCGGTCGGCGGACATGAGCACCGATGCGATTCATAAATCGTGAAGAAGTCGCGAGACGCCTCACCTACGAAAAGTGCATCCCGATCGTTCGAGATGCGATGGTGGCATTCTCGAAAGGCGAAACCAAGCAGCTTCTACGTTCCATGATCCCGCTTTCCGAGGGCCGCTTTTTCGGAATTATGCCTGGCGCCATGGGCGAGCGTGGCACATTCGGCGCCAAGTTGATCAGCGTTTTCCATCAAAATTTTGCCCGCGGAGTGCCATCCCATCAGGGCCTCGTCATCCTGTTCGACCCTGAAAGCGGTGCCCCAGTTTGTGCAGTCGATGCCGGCGAGATTACAGCCATCCGCACCGCGGCAGCCAGCGCGGTCGCCACTGACGCACTGGGACGCCATGATGCGCACCAGCTCGCTCTGCTTGGCTATGGTCAGCAGGCGCGGACTCATGCACGTGCCATCCGCAAAGTTCGTGACATCCAATCCATCATCGTCTGGGGCCGTTCGCGCGATCATGCCCGCGCCTTCGCGGATGAAATGCAGGCAGAACTGACAATTCCGGTCGCCATTGCCAGAAGTGTTGAAGAAGCAGTCGCCGAAACCGACATCGTCTGCACGCTTACGTCGTCGAGCGAGCCGATATTGAAAGGCCAGTGGGTCAGGCCAGGTACGCACCTCAACGTAGTTGGTTCCGGCTACGCAGGTGCGGCCGAGGTCGATAATGACCTCGTTGTCCGCTCTCGGTTCATTGCCGATAGTCGCGAGGGCGTACTGCAGCAAGGCGGAGAATTCTTGCGAGCCAAGACCGCTGGTTTAATCGGTGACGACCACATTGTCGGCGAGATCGGTCAGGTGTTGGCCGGCCAGATCCAAGGCCGCCGCTCGCGACAGGAAATTACCGTTTACAAATCCCTTGGCCACGTTGTTCAGGATTTGGCAACAGCCTGGGCGCTTTATTCCGAGGCAACGGCCTGAAACTGAGATACGGGCCAAGGACAAGACCGGGGACTTATCCCAGAGGCCGTGGATCGCGTTTAGATACCGAACCCGGCAGCGCAGATGGCCAGTTTCTGCGCAAATCCAAGCAAATTGGTGATATATTCCGTAACACGGGACGGTTATGAGCTCGCCCTACGGGTTGCAACTCACCGAAAACTGCCTCATCTGCAAGCTGCGACACTCGGGCTTCTTCTGCGAACTTCCCAAAGACTCTCTCGAACAGTTGGAAAAAATAAAGTACGCCAGCGCTTTTCCACAGGGTGCGGTTTTATTCCTGGAGGGGCAACCAGCGCGTGGTGCCTACATCGTCTGCTCCGGGCGGGTGAAGCTTTCGACCACGTCCCGCGAAGGAAAGACGCTCATCCTGCGCATTGCACAGCCAGGCGAAGTCTTGGGTCTGCATGCAACCGTATCCGGCAAGCCGTATGAACTAACGGCAGAAACCCTCCAGCCCTGCCAGTTGGATTTCATCAAGCGTGACGATTTTTTGCGCTTCCTGCAGCATCACGCCGACGCTTGCCTGAACGCTGCCCAGCATCTCAGCCAGAATTGCCAGGATGCCTACGAGATGATCCGCTCCCTCGGACTTTCCCACTCCGTTTCCGAGAAAGTGGCACGCCTGTTACTCGAATGGGCCGCTGACGGCGAGAACACCAAAGAGGGCATTCGCATTAAAGTCTCCCTTACTCACGAGGAGATGGCCCAGTTGGTGGGTACGTCGCGTGAGACTGTAACCCGGGTGCTCGGAGAATTCCGCGAAAAACATCTGGCTCAACTCCGGGGATCCACATTGATGATCCAGAACAAAGCAGGTCTGGAAAAACTTATCGGCGCCTGAATCGTTCCCGGTTTGCAGTACACTCACCTTTCTTTCAACGACCAAAAATGTCTGATATCACTTTCATGTCTGCTGCATCGATGGCGGAACAGATCCGCGGGAGGAAGCTGTCGTCGGTAGAAGTTCTCGAGGCTTACCTGGCCCGAATCCAGCTACTGAATCCGCGGCTGAACACGTTTGTTCAAATCGACTACGACGGCGCTCTTTGCCAGGCACGCACCTTAGACGAAGCATCCACTCGCGGAATGACGGCAGGACCGTTGCAAGGAGTTCCCCTCAGCATCAAGAGCTCAATTTACGTCAAGGGGCTGCGCTGCGAGGCCGGAACCAGGCTTCGGGAAGGGCTGGTCGCCTCGCATGACGCTCCCCTGGTCGCCCGCCTGAAGAATGCTGGCGGGATCATCCTCGGCACAACCAATTGTCCCGAACTTCTCATGGCGTGGGAGACCGACAATCCACTCTACGGACGGACGAACAACCCCCTGGATTTGACGCGCACCCCCGGGGGGTCAAGCGGCGGTGAGGCGGCGGCGATCGCGAGTGGCTGCTCTGCCGGTGGAGTTGGTAGCGACGGTGGAGGTTCGGTTCGGGTTCCTGCACATTTCTGCGGCATTTGCGCTCTGAAGCCCACGCCCGGCCGCATACCCTCAACTGGTCACTTTCCGCCTTCCGCAGGGCCTTTTGCCTTGCTCGGCGTCGTCGGCCCCATGGCCCGCACAGTCGCGGACCTCAAAATATTGTTCGAGGTCATGCAAGGGCCTGACGAGGGCGATCCCTATGCGGCTCCCGTCCCAGTTCAATGGCCATCCTGGGAGCATCTGAAGCGATTACGGGTTGGCTATTTCGAAGATGATGGCCGTACTCCGGTGACGCCAGAGACACGTGCTGCAGTGCGACGCGCAGCGGACGTCTTGCAGCAGGCACGGCTTGATGTTCGGCCGTTTCGTCCCGAGGGTTTGGAGCAAGCCCGCCAACTTTGGTGGCAATTATTCGGGGTGGCTGGGGCGATATTGCTCGCCGACATGACAAAGGGGCGAGAATCTGATCTGGGCGCAATCTTTAAAGAATTCCAGCATTGGACGGCCACCGAACGCCCGCACAGTGCGCAGACTCTCTTGGAGACATGGATTCAGCGTGATGAGCTGCGCGCGAAGGTTCTTGCACAGATGCGCGACTTCCCGGTCCTGTTATGCCCCGTTGCTTCGATTCCGGCATTTCACCACGGCGAGCGCGGTTGGACGATTGACGGCAAAACTGTCCGATATCTCGATGCCTGGAGCTATTGCGAATGGTTCAACCTTCTGGGCATGCCAGCAGCCGTAGTGCCAGTCGGCAGGTCGCCGGAAGGATTGCCGATTGGTGTGCAGATCGCGGCGAGACCATGGGAAGAGGAGACCGCACTCACAATTGCCGAGATACTAGAGAAAGAATGCGGCGGATGGAGTCCGCCTCCGTCGCTTCAGTAATTTCTTTATACTATTTCGCCTTTTCGCAGAAACGATACCCTGTTGCGACACATAATTTAAGCCCCATGGGGTGTCGGGTAGCGTACTTTCATGCCAGCTAAAGCCTCTGCAAATCAGACTTTATTCTTTGCACTGGGCTTTCTCTTTATCTCGGCACTTTATCTCTACGCATTTCCTCAGCCCAACATCTTCTACGCCGTAATTGTCTTGTTGCACGCGCTCGTAGGACTGGTTGCCGCCGCGTTACTCCTTAGGTTTCTCTTCCGAAACTTTCGAGAAACAAGCACACTGGGTCGCGCGGGCTGGTTGCTAGTGACCGCTGGTGCGCTCATCGGAGTACTGCTGATCAAAACCGGCACGCCCCGGTCCCAAGGGAATGTTCTGTCTGCTCACATTTTGCTGTCGATTGCCGGAGCCGCAATCGTGCTCTCGGAATGGTCCCGCCTTCCCTTCAAACCGCTCGTGCGATGCGCACTTACGCTTCTCGTCCTCGCAACGCTCGGTTTTGCGGCCCACTATACCCGGCAATCCCGCTGGCACAATCGTGCCCGCATTGTGAATCCTTCCCTCCCTCCCGCCAGCATGAATGGCGAAGGCGACGGACCTGCAGGTCCATTCTTTCCCAGTTCTGCCCAAATAAACGGTGGCGAGAAAATTCCCAGCAAATTTTTCATGCAATCGGATTCCTGCAGGCGCTGCCACGAAGACATCTACAACCAGTGGTTCAGTTCGGCGCACCACTTTTCGTCGTTTAACAATCAGTGGTATCGCAAGAGCATTGAATACATGCAGGACACGATCGGCACGAAGCCTTCCAAGTGGTGCGGCGGATGCCACGACCCGGCTGTCCTCTACAGCGGCTTAATGGACGCGCCGATCAAGCAGATCGTCCATCGTCCCGAGGCGCAAGCCGGCCTCGGCTGCATGATGTGTCATTCCATCGCCCATGTGAAAAGCACCATGGGTCAGGGCGATTTTTATCTCGAATACCCCAAGCTTCACGAACTTGCTGCCGCAAAAAATCCCGCCGTCCGTTGGGCGCACGATTTTCTTGTCCAGTTGAATCCTGAACCGCATCGCCGCGTGTTTCTCAAGCCTTTCATGCGAGATCAGACGGCGGAGTTCTGCTCCAGTTGTCATAAAGTTCATCTGGACGTCCCGGTAAACCACTATCGTTGGATTCGCGGCTTCAACGAATATGACAATTGGCAGGCGAGCGGCGTTTCAGGCCAGGGAGCGAGGTCTTTTTACTATCCCGCCAAGCCCGCGCAGTGTGCCGATTGCCACATGCCACTCACACGATCGAGTGATCAGGGCAATATCAATGGTTTCGTTCACTCCCATCGTTTTCCTGGCGCGAACACCGCCTTACCGACTGCGAATGAAGACAGTGAGCAACTGAAGATCACTGAAGATTTTCTTAAGAACAACATTCTGAGCGTGGACATCTTTGCGTTGTCTTCGGCGCGGACGGAATTGAAACCGGGGGCAATCAGCCAATCCGAGATGTCCACGAACTTTGCTGTGGGGGAAGAAGCAGAACAGATGATCAGTCCCGCGAACGACGGGGAACTGCTGCCTATCACTGCACCGCTCAACCGGATCCAGGCGATGGTTCGACGTGGCGATGACGTTCGCGTGGACGTCGTCGTCCGAACCAGAAAAATTGGCCACTTCTTCCCCGGCGGCACGGTCGATGCCTACGACACTTGGCTTGAGCTAAAAGGCACGGACGACAAGGCTCAGACCGTTTTCTGGAGCGGCATGGTTGAAGACAACGGAAAGGGCCCTGTCGAGAAGGGCGCGCATTTCTACCGCTCACTTCAGGTCGATGCCCACGCAAACCGCATCAACAAACGAAATGCCTGGGCTACTCGTGCCGTCGTGTATGTACACCTGATTCCGCCGGGTGCCGCTGACACTGTTCACTATCGCTTGCATATTCCTGACAGCGCCGGAAGCAAAATCACGCTTCATGCCCGGCTTTGCTATCGCAAGTTCGCCTGGTGGAACACGCAATTTTCATTCGCGGGAATGGTCGACCCAAGCCAGCCTCACGCTGAGGTCACCGCCGACTTCGACGACTCCAAGTACATTTTTGCCGCGTCGCTGAAAGGGGTCTCGGCGAAGCAGGAAGAAATTCCCGATCTTCCTATCGTTGCTCTTGCTGAAGATGAGGTGACGTTAGCGGTCGCCCCACGAAGTGCCCCGGCGGCACAACCCTCGCTCTACGTACATAAAAAGGACTGGGAGCGCTGGAACGACTATGGCATCGGCCTCTTGCTACAGGGTGACCTCAAAGGCGCCCAGGCCGCATTCGCAAAAGTCACCGAGGCCGATCCCGACAATCCGGACGGGTGGGTAAACATTGGTCGCGCCGCTATTCAGGAAGGCGACATGAATCGTGCCCGTACGGTGCTTGAGAAAGCGTTGTCGCTAAACCCGGACTTGGCGAGGGCGCATTTCTTTTATGCGAAAGTTCTGCGCAACGATGGGCACTACGACGACGCTGCTAATCACCTGCGCCGAGTCCTCGTTCAATACCCGCGCGATCGCGTGGCCTTGAACGATCTCGGCCGTATTCTGTTTCTTCAGCGCAGGTATGCTGAGGCGGTGGGCGTTCTTCGGTCGGTGCTCGCAATCGATCCGGAGGACCTGCAGGCCCATTACAACCTCATGCTCTGCTACGGCGGTCTCGGTGACGAGAAGCAGGCCCGCGAACATCAGATCCGGTATCTGCGTTTCAAAGCGGATGAGGCGTCACAGGCGATTACCGGCCCTTACCGTCAACTCAATCCCGAGGACAATAACGAGCGCCAGGCCGTTCATGAGCACGTTTCGGTACCGCTTTCTACCACAAACCACGTGGCGGCCCGCGCCCCCGTCCGCCGGGTCGAGCGAAGCTCGACTCACCCAAAGAGCAGCTCCAGTGCTGGAGAATCCGAGTGACCGCTAAGTCGACTCAAGCACAGCCTGTCTCCGGGCGCAGGAGATTCTTGTTATCACGGTGGCTCCGTAGCTCCATGTCTCTGTGGTTATTGATATTCGTTGCGCTCACCGCCTCGGCCCAGTCCATCACCTTCCGCGACATCACCGCGCAGGCCGGCATTCATTTCGTTCATAACAATGGCGCATTCGGAAAGAGGTACCTTCCCGAGACCATGGGCCCGGGATGTGCTTTCATTGACTACGACAATGACGGCTGGCCCGACATCTTGCTGGTGAATGGCCAGGACTGGCCTGGTCACTCGAAGGGCTCCCCGACTACTCTGAAGCTCTACCACAACAATCACGATGGAACGTTCACCGACGTTACTCGGCAAGCAGGTCTTGCCATCCCAATGTTCGGCCTTGGCGTAGCGATCGGCGACTATGACAACGACGGTTACGACGACATCTTCATCACCGCTCTTGGCCAGAGTCACCTCTTTCACAACAACGGTAACGGCACGTTTACCGACGTAACCAAAGCCGCGGGATTGTGGGGGCATAACGAATTCTCGACGAGTGCAGCGTGGGTTGACTACGACCGCGACGGCAAACTCGACCTTGTCGTCGCGAATTATGTGCAGTGGTCAGTTGCCGGCGATCTTTACTGCACCTTGGATGGTGGGCACAAATCTTATTGCACGCCGGAATCTTACAAAGGGGCCTCCGCGCGCTTATGGCATAACCTGGGCAACGGCAAGTTCGAAGATGCGACCCAGAAAGCCGGCCTTTATGATCCGACTTCAAAGAGCTTGGGCGTTGCTATTCTGGATTACAACGGAGACGGTTGGCCCGACATTTTGCTGGCCAACGACACACAGCCCAACAAGCTCTATCTCAACAAGCATGATGGCACCTTCGAAGAGAAAGGCGTTTCAGCTGGAATCGCATTCAGCGAGGACGGTGTCGCGCGCGCCGGCATGGGCGTAGATGCGGCCGATTACGACCGCTCCGGCCATCCCAGCATCATCATCACGAACTTCGCCAACCAGATGCTCTCGCTTTATCACAATGAAGGGAACGGTTTGTTTGTGGACGAGGCTCCAACATCCGAGGTTGGCCACGCCACCCTGTTGACCCTGGGCTTTGGCTGTTTCTTCTTCGATTACGATAACGACGGCTGGCCGGACATCTTTGTTGCCGATGGACACATTGAAGACGCGATTGAGCGCGTGCAAAAGCGAGTTTCCTACGCTGAGCCGCCGCATGTATTCCGCAACCTGGGCGGCGGAAAATTTCAGGAGGTGACGACTACTTTGGGTGCCGTCTTTGCTAGCCCTAAGGTCGCCCGCGGCGCAGCCTACGCCGACATCGACAACGACGGCGCGCTCGACATTCTGCTCACAACCAACGGGGGCCGAGCCTACCTGTTTCACAATGAAAATGGAACCAACCACAGCTTGCGCATCAAGCTCGTGGGAACGAAGTCCAATCGCGACGGCATCGGGGCCATAGTGCGAGTCACCTCCGGGGCTGATCACCAATGGCAGATGCTGCACAGCGGCTCAAGCTACCTCTCGCAAAGTGAACTCGTGCTGACCTTTGGACTGGGGAAGGCCGCCAAGGTGGATTCTATCGACGTGCATTGGCCGAGCGGTCAGGTTGACAGGCTCTCCGGTATTCCGGCTGGCCAGACGATCACCGTGCAGGAGGGTAAAGGAATCCTCGGGACAAGGGCCTACGGCAAGGGCTCGGACTAGGACAAAACAGCGCGCCGGCACGCATTGCAACTTGCCTCTGTGTACTCCGTGTCCTCTGTGGTTTACTAGTTTTTCGCATGCCCCAACGAAAGCTGCTCGTCCTCAGTGTCGTAATCGTTACGGCGTTTCTTTTCGCGATCGAACAGAATTCGCCACCGGCGGATAAGACGGCAGATGCTGCTCGCGTCAACAACATTGGCGCAGGCTACATGAACCAGCAGCTCTTTGAGAAAGCTCTCAAGAACTTTGAGGACGCCGCCCGGCTAGATCCAAATCTGCAGGTCGCCCGTGTGAATCAGGGGATCGCGCTGCTGAATCTGGGCCGGATTGAAGCCGCCAGATCAACTCTTGAGGAAGTGGTCAAGCGCGATCCTAACGATGCGCACGCCTGGGACAACTTAGGGTTGTTGTATAAGAACTCCGGCGACGCGGACGGTGCTATCACCGCCTTTCACCGAGCACTGGATGTGGGCGGAGATGACGCCGACACCTGGTATTTTCTTGGCTCGGTTTTTTCGCAGGCTAAGCAATATGACCGCGCGATCAACGCCTTCAATCGGGCATTGAAGCTGAATTCTTTCCACGCTTCCGCCGAGTTCGGCCTCTCCCGTGACTATCAGCAGTCGGGAGACCTTACCCGAGCCCGCGAACACCTTACCCGCTTTCAGTACATCACGCAAAACAAATTAGGCTCCCCGATCAGTCTGGCTTACGGCGAACAGGGCAAGTATT
>Ga0187780_10001804_pt1 | contig 16159 bp, 15 predicted proteins | sample 1015_Q2_SP10_20__FD_132429 | JGI IMG/M metagenome (GOLD analysis project Ga0187780, IMG submission 132429) | Tropical peat soil microbial communities from peatlands in Department of Meta, Colombia - 1015_Q2_SP10_20_MG | ecosystem: Environmental > Terrestrial > Soil > Wetlands > Peat | place... | reverse complement strand
CCCGCCGATGATTTCGCCATATCCTTCGGGAGCAAGAACGTCGAATGCGAGCGCAAGTTCCGGCCGCCGCGGGTCAGGCTGCATGTAGAAAGCCTTGAGAGACGTTGGATAGCGGTGGACAATCACGGGGCGATCGAAGGAGCTGGAAATGATGGTTTCCTCGTCGCCGCCAAAATCGTCGCCAAATTTGGCGGGATTACCATTTTTGTTGAGGACTGCGATGGCGTCTTCGTAGCTGACACGCGGGAAGGGCGGCTTGACGCATTCGAGCTTCTTCGTGTCGCGCTTGAGCGTTCCCAGTTCGCGCGGCTTGTTTTTCAGGACGCCCTGTACGATGGCGCTGACAAGGCCTTCGCCGAGAGCCATGGCTTCGTCGAGTTCGACGTAAGCGGCTTCTGGCTCGAGCATCCAGAATTCCGTCAAGTGACGCCGCGTCTTTGATTTTTCCGCGCGAAACGTGGGGCCAAAGGTGTAAATCTTGCCCAGGGCCATGGCCAGCGCTTCGCCATAAAGCTGGCCGCTTTGCGTCAAGTAGGCCTTCTGCTCGTCAATGTAATTCACTTCAAAGAGCGTCGATGTACCTTCGCAGGCAGCCGGCGTAAACATCGGCGCGTCGGTGAGCGTGTAGCCCTGGCTGTCCATGAATGCGCGCGCGGCGCGAATAGCTTCGGCGCGAATGCGGAGAATGGCGGCCTGGCGCGGCGTGCGAATCCAGAGATGGCGGTGGTCGAGCAGAAAATCGACGCCGTGCTCTTTGAGCTGAATGGGAAAAGGCGTGGCTTCGGGAACTTTTTGCAGAACTTGAACTTTCGTTACACCGATTTCGTACCCGCCCGGGGCGCGCTTTTCGGCGCGAATTTTACCGGTGACGATGACGCTGGATTCCTGCGTTAGGCCCCTGAGCGATTCAAACGCTTCCGGAGTTTCCTTCTGCGCGCAAACGCCCTGGATGATGCCAGTGCCGTCGCGGAAAATCGGGAAAAGCAATTTGCCCGATTCGCGAAGATTGTAGAGCCAGCCATTGAGCGTGACTTCCTGCCCGTCGTATTTTCCGGCCTGCTCGATGGTGATTGTCGTCATAGTGAGGTTCTTTGTATGGCAGCCAAACAAAACAGTTTAGCAGAGAAGAGTCCGCGCCTTTAAGAGGGCCATTCCTCTTCCAGACGATCCATGGAAGCGCGGGCGGCGGCGAGTTGCTCGCTGAGGGATGGGGCCTCGGGGCCAGTTTTTTCCTTCAATTCCAGGACGAACGGCAAGCCAGTTTGCGGCGCAGACTGAAGAGTTTTTATGGCGGAAGGCCAGTCGATAGAACCATCAAACGGCGGGAGATGCTCATCCTTCTCGCCGTGGTTGTCATGGAGATGAACGGAGGAAACGAGGTCGCGCAGAGGGGCGAAGCTTTTTTCAACGCGTTCTTCGGGCGGAAATTCAGCGAGATTCGCATGACCAATATCGAAATTGAAGCGCAGACCATTTAAGCGCGTCTCATCGACAAAAGCGCGTAGATAAGCAGGATCGCCCATTTCGCTTAGAGTGTTTTCCACGCAGATGGTCACGCCGGCGTGGTGTGCGTGCAAAATCAGATGTTCGAGAGAACTAAAGGCTGCGTCGCGTTTGCGGGGATCGGCGGTTTCCCGCGAGCCGCCCATGTGGAGAACAAGGCGCGCGTAAGGCAAATCGTCGGCAACGTCGATGACGCGCTTGAGTTCATCCATGGCTTCGATGCGGCGGACGCGTTCCACTTCGCAGATGGAGAGCGGGGTGCCCGTTTCACGCATGGCGCTGATGTCGCGGCTGGTCGGGGCATGCAGGGAAACCAACTGCAGGTGATGCGCTTCCAGTGCGCTGGCCATGGCGCGAATTTCCGGCTTCAACGTGTATTCGAAATGGCTGCGGGCGCAGAAGATTTCCACGCCCTGAAAGCCGTTTTCGGCAACTTGGCTGAGGAGTTCCGGTGTCAATTTGCGCGAGATGAACAGGTACGTGGAAAGTAGTCTCTGCATGATCGTGTGAAGGCCCCGGTTGCGGCAGTCCCGCCATCAACAACTATTTAGTATCCCACAGCCGAGCCTTCATAGCGCGGGTCGGCCGCGCCCAGGCGTTCTCCCGTTTTCGAATCGATGCCAATGGCGTTGACCAGGCCCATGTGCTTGCTCAATTTCGACTCGGTGCCGAGGCTCGGCGTGTAATACCATCCGCGTTCGACTTCATAGCCGCGGGCGCGCAGAGCTTGCTCCATACTCAGCGGGAATTCCCCTTCCATGCGAACGCGGTCGGGAAACCATTGGTGATGAAACCGCGGGGCATTGATGGCAGCCTGTGCATCCATGCCGAGACGCATCCAGTTGATGACGCTGAGCAACGTCGCGGAAATGATCATTGGACCGCCAGGCGAGCCAGTAACGAAGCTGAGTTTTCCGTCGCGCAGAAGAATGGTCGGCGTCATGGAGCTGAGCGGACGATGACCTGGGGCGATGGCGTTAGCATCCGATTGCATCAGTTCATAAAGAGAATTGGGCGCGCCGGGCTGTGCGGTGAAGTCGTCCATCTCATCATTCAGCAAAAATCCGGCGGAGCAGGTCACGTGCGAACCGTAACTGTCGTTTAGGGTGTAGGTGCTGGCGACGGCGTTTCCCGCGGCGTCCGCAACGGAAAAATGCGTAGTGTGGCGGCCTTCGCCACGGCTCGCGACAAGATGCGGAGTAGCGTCAGGATTTGCGGAAGTGCCACAAACGTGAGGCGTTCCTGCTGTGACCGCTTTGCTCGAAGTGGCTTTCGCGGAATCGATCGTTGCCGCGCGTTCTTTGGCGTAGCAGGGATCGGTAAGCCCAGCGACGGGAACTTTGGAATAATCCGGGTCGGCAAGATACGCGGCGCGGTCGGCAAACACGCGGCGCATCGTTTCCGCGACCATGTGTATGCTCTGCGCGTCGTCCCAACCTTTGAGGGGAACATCCTTCAGCATGTTCAGTGCTTCGATGATGGCCACGCCTCCGGAACTCGGCGGCGGAGAAGTTAGGACTTCCCAGGAATGCCCTCCATGGTCATATTGGGCGTGCAGGACCTCGCGCACTTTCACTTTATAGTTGGCGAGGTCTTCCAGAGTAATCAGTCCACCGTTTTTCGCCATTTCGTCAGTAAGCAGGTGCGCGGTCTCACCGCGATAAAATTCTTCGGAGCCATTTTTGGCGATGCGCTTGAGAGTCGCTGCAAGCTCCGGTTGCTTCAGCGTTTCTCCGGCTTTGAACTTTTCACCATTCTTCAAAAAAATTCGCTGGCTTGTCGGAAAAGCTTGCAAGCCGGGGCTTTCTTCTTCCAGTTCTGCCGCGAGTTTTTCGCTTACGGGAAAACCCCCGTCGGCAAGCCGTATCGCTGGAGCTATCACGTCCCCGAGCTTCATCGTTCCGTACGTTTTCAATGCCAATTCCAAGCCTGCAACGGTCCCAGGCACGGCTACCGAGCGATAACCAACAACCGAAGCTTCTTCGTCGAGCTTGCCATCCTTGCCGATGTACATATTCCGCGTGGCCTTGCCCGGAGCGGTCTCGCGGTAATCCAGAAAGGTTGTCTTGCCGTCCGCGAGGCGGATCAGCATAAAGCCGCCTCCGCCGATATTCCCCGCAGCGGGCTCAACCACGGCGAGAGCGAACGCCGTCGCAACCGCAGCGTCTACGGCGTTGCCGCCGCGCTTTAGAATTTCAACGCCGGCCTGTGAGCCGAGTTCTTCGTCTGTGACGACCATGCCATGTGCGCCGCGCACCGCCTGTTTTGGCCATGAACTGGGAATCCACCCCGAGAGGCTTGAACCGGTGTTCGATTGTGCTCTAACCACAGGATATACGAATAGCGTGCAAGCTGCGCAATAGATGGAAACGAGAAAGGTCGCGAGATGCAGAAGTCTTCGATTCATGATCAAAGCACACTAAGTGAATCATCCAGGAGCGTCAAGACGAACGTGAGGCCGGGGAAACAGCTTAGGCGCAGACATTGGAGTTGTGGTTAAATCCTCCCGGCAAGTTCAAAGTAAAGCCAGGAGAAGCCGATGAGAACGAAGCCGAAAGCGTGTTTGTGTGTGTTGATGTGGGTGATTTGTGCAGCTCCACTTCTGGCGCAAACTGCCCCACCCTCCGATTTAGACAGCTACGTCGCGAAGGCGCTGAGAACATTTGACGTGCCTGGCCTCTCCGCGGCTATCGTGAAAGACGGCAAAGTTGTGTTGGCGAAGGGTTATGGCATTCGCAGGCTTGGTGAGCCGGCGACAGTCGACGAGAACACGCTGTTTGCAATCGGCTCGAACACCAAGGCCTTCACTTCGGCGGCTCTGGCGACTTTGGTGGATGAAGGCAAGATCTCCTGGGACGACCCCGTTTACGAGCGCATGCCTGGATTTCAGATGTACGACCCGTATGTCTCGCACGAAATGACCATTCGCGATCTGATTACACATCGCAGCGGAATGGGGTTGGGCGAAGGTGACTTGCTCTTCTGGCCGCACACAACTTTCACGCGAGAGGACATCATCTATCGGTTGCGGTTTATGAAGCCGGCCTCCAGCTTCCGCAGCCGTTTTGCCTACGACAATCTTCTATATGTTGCCGCGGGGCAGATCATTCCGGCAGTCACTGGGAAATCCTGGGATTCTTACGTGCGCGAAAAAATCCTGCGCCCCCTCGGAATGAACACGACGACTCTCAGCAACGCTGACTTCAAACCGGGTGACGACTACGCCTGGCCTCACTCGAAAGTGGACGGAAAACTTCAAGCCATCGATTTCGTGAATCTCGACAATGCGGGTCCGGCAGGTTCTATCAACTCTTCCGCCGCGGAGATGGCCAAATGGGTTTTGCTTCAGCTGAATCACGGAAAATTCCCGGGAAGGGAAGACCGGCTTTTCAGCGAAGCACAGTCCCGCGAAATGTGGGCAGCTCAAACGATTCTTCCCGCGGGCGACCGAAAGGGTCCGTTGGCGGCGTTGAGCAGCAAGTTTGCTGCGTACGGCCTCGGCTGGGGGCTTCGCGATTACCGCGGCCGCAAATTGGTTGGTCACACCGGAGGCGTCGCCGGTTTTGTCTCGCGCGTGATGCTGATTCCGGAAGAAAATCTTGGCGTGGTGATTCTGACCAATACCGAGAGCGGCTCAGCTTTCGATTCCATCCTCTACCACATCTTGGATTCTTACTTTGGTCCCGCGTCAACGGACTGGATTGCCGCCTACCGGGCGGAGGATGAGCAAACGGAAAAAGAGGCGGCGGAAGCCATGAAAGTGCAGGAGAAAGGCCGCGCTGTGGATTCCAAGCCGTCCTTGCCGCTCGAGAAATACGTCGGCGCCTACACCGATCCGTGGTACGGCCCCGTCACGATCCGCATGGAAGGCGGCAAACTGTTTTTTACTCTTGATCACACACCGAAGGCCTTGGCCGACCTCCAGCATTGGCAATACGACACTTTCAAGGCGCATTGGCGTGACCGCACGATCGAAGACGCGTTTCTCACGTTCACCCTAAAGCCCGACGGCACGATCGACCATTTCACGATGGCGGCCGTTTCTCCGCTGGCGGATTTCAGCTTTGACTATCAAGATTTGTATTTGACACCGCAGAAGACAGGCGCTCCGGGAAAGAACTAAGGCGCGTTGTTACTCTTCACTGAGGAATTCGACGGTCGGCGGCCCTGGCAGCAAACTGGCTTGCGTGCCTCGTTCAATCAGTTCTTTGACCGCTCGCTTGCCCTTCTCTCCGAAGCCGAGCGTCCATTTGTTGACGTACATGCCGACAAATTTGTCGGCTAGTTCGGTATCCATTTCGCGGGCGAACTGCATTGCATAATTCAGGGCCTCTTCGCGGTGTTCGAGGCCATACGAGACGCTGTCGCGAATCGTTTTTGCGATCTGGCGACCCAGTTGAATGCCCAGCGAGCGGCGTACCGCGTTGCCGCCCAAGGGTAGAGGCAGCCCGGTTTGCTCCTGCCACCAAATGCCGAGGTCAATCACGCGATGCAGGCCTCTTTCAGGGAAGAATAGCTGCCCTTCGTGAATGAGCAGGCCCGCATCGACCAGATTCTTTTGAACCGCATCGATGATTTTGTCGAAGGGCATTACGACCGGCTCAAAATTCGGCTCAAAAAGTTTTAACGTGAGATACGCGGAAGTTTTCAACCCGGGAACAGCGATGCGCTTACCGGAAATCTCTTGCGATTTGAACGATCTCGTCGCCACGACAATGGGACCATAGCCTTCGCCAAAGCTAGCGCCGCAATCGAGCAACACGTACTTGTCGCGCAACGACGGATAAGCAGCAAAGCTGATGGCGGTGACGTCGTAGGTTTCGGCGAGCGCGGCTTCGTTGAGCGACTGAATATCCGACAAGATGTGCGTGTATTTGTACCCGGGGGTAGAAAGCTTGTGCGTAGCCAACGCGTAAAACATGAAAGCATCGTCGGAGTCCGGCGAATGCGCCAGCTTGATTTCGACGGGTTCTTTCTCAGTCTTCGAAGCGGTTTGTTGGCCAGGCATGGGCTTGGTCGATTCCTTCTTTTCCGATGCCAATCGGATCGGTCAGCTACGCCCAGCCATCTGGATCCGGCGCTCGCAGAGAGATTCCCGCTGCGGAGACTCTCGGAGGACAAACGGAAGAAGCGTGCGCGTCGCAGGGGCTTGCGGGGCGCTGGGCCGGACATATCTATGACGCACAAAGCCTAGCACAGTGCGCGTCGCCGCGACAATGCGCACCGGCTGCCCCGATTCTCACGTTCTTTACCCCGCCTCGGGGCGGGGGTAAACTGACAATTGAACGGAGGCCCTTATGGATAAGCCTCGCCATCCGTTGGTCATTCGACCCTGGAAGACCCAGTCCACAAAGCCAAATAAATGGAAAGTGCCGCTTCTTGGAACTCAACAAGGACGCATTCAACACGATTTGAACGCGTGCAGGAGCGGACCGTTCGGATCAAAGAGCCGCAAAAAGGCTCCGAAATAGCCGGTCAGCGATGACTGCTTAACGCACACCCACCATGCCTGGGCTTCGAAAAGTGCTGACTGTGATTTCCGTGGAAAATCACTCCTTACTGAGCTTGTTTGTCCAGCCTCTCGCATTTTCGGGTGGAGCAGCCACAAAACGCGGTTTTTCCGCAGGCACCGAACTGCTCCACCCTTCGTCGTGCCGTCCAGCGGGTCGCGCCACTTGGGACGGCGATCAATGGATTCCGATCGTCTTTATCGCGCGGCAGTTACCGCCCGAGCCGCGCGCTTTTCAACGGGAACAAACTCCCTTGCGTCGTTGCCCGTATAGATTTGCCGCGGTCTTGCGATTTTCTGCTCAGGATCCTGCAGCATCTCCTGCCACTGTGCGAGCCAGCCAACGGTCCGCGGAATGGCAAACAGCACCGTGAACATCTCCGGCTTAAAGCCCAGAGCCTGATAGATGATTCCCGAATAGAAATCCACGTTCGGATAAAGCTTGCGTTTGATGAAGTATTCGTCCTCGAGAGCGATCTTCTCGAGCTCTAGGGCGATATCCAGCTTTGGATTGCGCCCGGTGGCGACGAACACCTGATCAGCAGCCCACTTGATGATGCGGGCGCGCGGATCGTAGTTCTTGTAGATGCGATGTCCGAAGCCCATCAGCTTGCCGTGGCCTGCCTTGATTTTTTCGACGAAGCCCCGAACATTGTCCTTCGACCCGATTTCATCAAGCATCTTGAGGACTTCTTCATTGGCTCCGCCATGCAGTGGCCCCGAAAGTGCCGCAGCAGCGGCGGCAGTACAGACAAACGGATCGGCTTGTGAGCTGCCCACTGCGCGCATAACATTGGCGCTGCAATTCTGTTCATGGTCGGCGTGCAGAATGAACAGGATGTCCAAAGCACGGGCCACAACTGGATTGGCGCGATATTTTGGCTCGACCATTTTCCACAACATGTTCATGAAATTCTCGGTGTAACTCAGGTCGTTGTCCGGATACACATACGGATAGCCCAGGCTGTTGCGGTAGGTATATGCGGCGATCGTCGGGACTTTTCCAATGAGGCGGTAGATTTGAAGTTTCCGCACCTCGGGATCGTGCACGTTCCTGGCGTCTGGATAGATCGTCGAAAGAGCCGCCACGGTGCTGATGAACATGCTCATGGGATGCGCGTTGTGATGAAACCCCTCGAGGAATCGTTTCGTCGTTTCATGCAGCATCGTGTGATGAGTGATTTCGGCGACGAAATTCTTCAGTTGCAGTTCTGTCGGCAGTTCGCCGTGCAAAATCAGATAAGCGACTTCGAGAAACGTGCACTTTTCGGCGAGCTGCTCGATGGGATAGCCGCGATAACGCAGAATCCCCTTGTCCCCATCGATGAAAGTGATCGCGCTCTGGCACGCAGCCGTGTTCAGAAACGCAGGGTCGTAACTCATCATCCCGAAATCTTCCGGGTCAGTCTTGATTTGGCGCAAGTCGGAAGCGCGAATGGCGCCTTTTTCGATAGGTAGCTCGTAGGAAAGCCCAGTACGCTTGTCAACTACGCTTAATGTTTTTTTCTCCATCGGAACTAGCTCCTTTCCAGTCTGTTCCCTGAACGAGATCGGTGCGAAATCTCAATTGAGAACCAGGGAACCGGCGGCATCGTTTCTGGCAAAAGCAGTCTCAAACTCGTGCGGCGAAGAGGGAGATACAAGGGAAGGCCCGCATTCTCGCCCCCGGAAACCGGGACGACAGGCGGCACGCTACAGCATGAGAAGGCGTCGTCCACGCATGCCCTCCCTGAGCAGCCTCTCGTTATAAACATAAAATGCAACGAGGCTGTAATGCTCCTCGGTTACCGCCAATTGGACTTTTCTTCAGTGATGCGAGTCACGAGCCGGTGTGATTCAAACTTCTCTTTAGCGAACAGTTCTTGCCCGAAGCTGCCGAATGACTGCCCGCTATATCCACCTAGCCGAGTCAGAGAGACGATAGTCTCTCTGACTCGGATTCTTTGCGCAGAGTACTTCGATGGTACGCAACTGTCAGTCGGGTGACCCGAAAGCATCTCCCCTTGCTTACCGAGGGCAGAGGTGCTAGCCTCGGTTACCGAGGACATAAACATGAGCAAGCCCTCGGATCTTGTGCAGGGCACGTTGGACATGTTGCTGTTGAAAATTCTCGCGCTTGAACCAATGAACGGCTTCGCCGTGAGTCAGCGGTTAAAGCAGGTGTCTGGCGACGTGTTGCAGGTCAGCGACGGGTCCTTGTACCCGGCCTTACACAAGCTGGAGCAGGAGGGCTGGATCACCGCCGAGTGGAAAACGTCCGAGTATGGTCGGCGCGCCAAATATTATTCGCTGACACGGCTGGGGCGGCGACAGCTCGAAAAAGAAGCAGACAACTGGGACAGGCTTTCGAGCGCGATTTCGCGGGTTATTAACTTGAAACAGGCGTGAGCGTCGCGCGGGACGAAACGGAGGTTGGCGATGCGACCCGAGCATTGGCTGTATACGATTCCCCTGCGGCTGCGGTCGTTGTTTCGTTGGGCGCAGGCGGACCGGGAATTGGACGACGAGCTGCGCGACCACCTCGAACGAGCAACCGAGGAATACGTCGCAAAAGGGATGTCACCGGAGGAAGCACGGCGGAGGGCGCGGCTCGACCTGGGCGGCATTGAGAAGGCGAAAGAGGAATGCCGCGATGCGCGCAAAGTAAACTGGATTCAAGACCTCGTGCAGGATTTGCGCTTTGGTCTCCGTATGCTGCGCAAATCCCCCTGCTTCACCGTTGTCGCCGTCCTCACCCTCGCCCTCGGCATCGGCGCGAATACAGCCATCTTTGGCATAGCGAATGCGGTCTTGTTTAGGCACCTGCCGGTGAGGGCCGCAAACCGTCTCGTTGTCATTTGGATTAACAACCTGAAAAACGGTTGGAGCCGCATAGGGCCGTCGGGGCAGGACTATCTGGATTGGAAAGAACAAAACCGGTCGTTTGAGGATCTCTTTCTCTTTGAACATGGCACTGGGACAGTGACAGGCGCTGGCGAACCCGAACAGGTGGCCGGTTTGCGTGTGACCACGAATTTCGGTGATTTTTTTGGAATCAGGCCTCTTCTGGGGCGCACCTTCCGGCTGGATGAGGCTTCGGCAAAACACAACTTAGTCGTCCTTTCCTACAGCTACTGGCAGCGTCGCTACGCTTCTTCGCCGACGGTAGTTGGTCAAGGCCTGACGCTGAACGGTGAGCCATACACGATCATTGGGGTTCTTCCGCCGGAGTTGCGTACCGTCTTTCCCGGCGATGTCGTTGTGCCGTTCGATAACGATTGGCTAAAGCGTGTGGATTCGGACCTGGGAGTCTTTGGGCGGCTCAAGCCAGGAGTGACCCTCAAAGAAGCGTCATCGGAAATGGCCGTGATCATGGAGGGCATCAGGCACCAGCGGCCGGATCGAAAAGACTTTGGCACCGTGTTGGTGCCGCTGGAAACCGCACGAGTTGAGTACATCCGGCCAGCACTTCTGCTGCTTCTTGTTGCGGTGGGATGCGTGTTGCTGATAGCTTGCGCGAACGTAGCGAATCTTCTTTTGTCGCGAGCCGTGGGCCGGCAACGAGAAATCGCCGCCCGGATTGCATTGGGAGCCAGCCGGGGGCGATTGGTGCAACAATTTCTGGTCGAGAGCACGATTATTGCACTGATTGGCGGCGCTGCTGGTCTATTGGTGGCGCTGTGGGCCACCTATCTCTTGACGCGGTTCGTCCCCGATCGAATTCCGGTTCCAAACGCGGCCGACTATGTGTCCCTTCCCCAACTCCACCTAGATGTCAATGCGCTTGTCTTCACGCTGTTCATCTCCCTGCTGACTGGCGTGCTCTTTAGTTTGTTCCCGGTTGTTCAGAGCCTACGTATAAACGTCAACGACGCGCTGAAAGAAGCCGGCAGAGGATCGCTCTCGGGTCCGCGAGGAAACCGAATGCGCGCCACCTTAGTGATTGTGGAGAGTGCCTTGGCATTCGTGCTCGTCATCGGCGCCGGGTTAATGGTCCAGAGCTTCGCGCGTCTTCTGGAGACCAGCCCAGGCTTTAATGCCGACCATCTGCTGACGTTGAGAGTCAAACTTCCCAACGACGCGAAGGATTCACCTTACAGGGAACCGCGGACGCGGGCCGCAGCTTTTCAGAGGTTTCTAAGCAACGTCCAGGCTGTACCTGGTGTTCAGTCCGCTGCGTTTACGGAGATTGTTCCCCTCAGCCAAGACGACATGGACATGGGGCAGTTCGTAATTAAAGAGGAGCCGCCCTTACCTGCCGGTCAGCACCTAGCGGCGGATTACAGGGATGTCACCCCAGATTATTTTCGCACTATGGGAATTCCGCTGCTGCAGGGCCGCGTCTTTTCGGAGCATGACGACCCTGATAATCTACGAGTTGTGATTATTGATGGGACGTTTGCCCAGCGCTTTTTCCGAGGGCAGGATCCTGTCGGGAAGCATCTCCAGATCCCCGATGCCACGCGGCCCCAGCGTGAAATCGTCGGCGTGGTTGGCGCGGTTCTCGATACGGGCCTCGACCAACAACCGCGGCCCACGATTTACTTCCCCTCGCTACAGAGCCCTGACCAGACCATGAGCCTGGTGGTGCGCACAGCTCTGCCTCCCTCTTCTATCCTGCCCGCAATCAAGAACGCGATTTGGTCCGTGGACAAAGATCAGCCGATTTTCAGTGTTAGGCCCATGGACCAAATCATTTCGGGGATCACTTCGGCGCAACGTGTTGCTTCCCTGATACTCGACGTTTTCGGATTCCTGGCGCTTGCGTTGGCGGCAATTGGCATTTACGGCGTTACGTCCTATGCCGTCGTCCAGAGAATCCACGAGATCGGCGTGCGCGTGGCGTTGGGCGCACAGCGCAGCGAGATACTACGCTTGGTCATATTCCAAGGCCTGAAGCTTGCTTCCGCTGGCGTTCTGATTGGACTACTCGCATCGTTGGGACTGACGCGGCTAATGGCCAGCCTGCTTTTTGGTGTGAGCGCAGCCGACCCGCTGACGTTTGCGGGTGTGGCCCTGCTGCTTTTTGCCGTTGCGCTGCTCGCCTGCTACATTCCAGCACGTCGTGCAATGCGCGTTGATCCGATGGTCGCTTTGAGATACGAATAATTCACCCAGCGTTTTAATCCCACAATCCCTTTCGACACACAACCTTTGACAACTGGAACGGTCTCAGCCCGTCTCGGTAGCAGTACACCCTCAAGCTCCCCCGGCCCACGCTCTTTGCTTTCAACCCACAACTCAGGAGCAACACCCATGCGAACGAACACGCAGGAGGCAGTTTTGTCTGCCTACATCGCGTCCATCGGAAAACGCACGTCGCGCGACGCTGCCCAAGATGCCGCGGAGCTTTGCAGACTCGCGAGCTCGCTCAGCCACTTGAACAAGATCGCCTGTAACTGCGGCCTCACGGAGCGGCAAGAGCAGCGGAAGCAAAACCTACATCACCCGTTCTCTCAGCGCTCTCAAGGATTTCACAACGAAGACACCATGCGGGCGATAGCATCGTCAAAGGTGGATTTGCCCTCCAGATAGGGCTGCCAGAACCTCTGAAGCAAATCGAGGTAATCCCTCCAGCCGCGCTGAGTGAAGATCTCCCGAACGGTGCGCGACGGGCCCGAATTCCCTTGCGCTGGACCTGTCTTGCTCCCAGCGCTTGCATCAGAAGAAGCCAGTAAGGGGCGAATGACTTCGCCGGTCGTGTATAGCACCAGAGCGTGCCAAAGGTCGCGAGGAATAGGTTTGTCACGCTGGCGGCATTCGCGAATGATCGCCGCTTGTACCGGTTCTGCAATGCCGTGCGAGCCTTCGTGGAAAAGTACTTCCAGCGCTTCTGATCCTTGATTCCTGGGGTCCAGGCTGGAGATGGTAACGCGAAGCGGATCGACGGTCGTGTACGCGCCCGCCGCGTTTGCATAGGCCGAAAGGTCGACGCGAACTCTCCCCTGCGGCCAACGCACCCGGTAGATATCCGCCAAGCGCTCGGAAATGCCCACGCCTTGTTCCCGCACCAGCGGAGCCACGTGCAAGATCCAGTTCCGGTTGGCGCGGTCGTGCTCGGGCCACAGGTGTGCGCGGTAGACTGGCGCGGCTGACTCCAGCACTTGCGTGAGCCTTGGCGGCAATCCCGCATCGCAGAATTTCCGCTTGTGGCCCGATAATTCGTCGCAATCCTCGAAGTCACCGAGTTGGTCTTTCAACTGGATGAGTTCGCTCGTGAACAGCAAATCTTTCTCTGCGTAGTTCTCAGCGTAATACGCAACGGCTTCGTCCCAAGCTTTTTGTTCCGCCTCTCTGAGGGTTTGTTGTGTGAAGAGAGTTGTTCTCGAAGGCGAAGCGGCAGTTTTCCCGCCACTGCCATCGGCCGTCGGAAGTGCCTTCTTCTGGCGGGCCTCGTGATACAGCGTGTGATGCAAATTAATCCAAAACCCGCTGTGAAGCTCAAAGACCGGAAGAGGGACCTCTGTCGCATTTGATTGCTGGCCCGCAAGTGCGTCAGGCCCAAGCAAACCAAGCGCGAACAGCAAGATCAGCCAGCCCTGAGGTGCCCGCAGTCGCATCGTGAATCGCACGATAGTAGCGCCAACGCATCGCCAGCACAAATAGCGCCCAGAAAGTTGCAGGCAAGGTGCGCCTGGTTTTTCGACAAGTCCCTTCGAACAGCTTAGTGGCTAACGGTCCAGCTATTCCGCTCGTGGGTCGGACGCACTGCCCACGGCGCCCTGGTGGTCCGCCGCGTGTAATCCGCCATTCGAATCACGGAAGAATGATCTTCGGCCGGTGCGGCCGTAGCGCAGGGGAGTTGCGGACAATTCGAATTTCGCCGGTGCTCCCAGGGTGCTCGCACCGACGATCACATAACGAAACGCGTAGCCGTTCTTGATTCCGTTCGCAAGGTCGGAATCCAGAAAACCTCCAGCCTCTTTGTTCGGTGTGCCGTGCAATGGCTGTCCCAGATTTGCGAGAGAATCGGGTAGGCGCTGATACGCTTTGCGATAAGATTCGACGGCGCCTTCAATTCCCTTTAGGGCCTGCAAAGCGTTTTTCTCTGTCGTTTCAATTTCTGCTTCATCCCACTCCGATTCGAGGGCCGGAAGATCCAAAAACAATACGCCGATAGAGAGCAGCTTCCACTCGCCATCTTCGCGCACCAGCCCCAGGCTAATCTCTCGCACATCGGCGCCGGACGAATCCGTGGCATTTCGGAGCTCCATCGGCACAAACGCAAGGTTCTCGCGCAACTCCACGCCGCCGAGCTGCATTTCGGTAGTGACGCTTGGAGTCTCACAACGGACGATAGGGCGTCCCGAAGGATTTACTGATGAGGTGGCCTTGCCCGGCTCGTTCAGCAGCACGAAGCGCTTCATCAAAGCGACGCGCGCGGAGGGCGTCATCCGGGAAAACGCTTCCTTGTTCCGAACGGTCAGAAAGTTCGCAAATTGCGTTTGATCCTGGGAACACGCAGCAACGAGCAAATTCCTTAGCGCGAGGCCGGGGTTATTGGAATCGTTCGGCGCGCTCGCTTGACTGGCGCCTGGTTTGGAGCTGGATTCTTGCGCCAGGCTATTCGAAGCGAATAGAAGCAACGCCAGCGCGAGCCAAACGGTCTCTTGTCGGAGCTTCAATTTTTGTAATCTCCTCTTAATCCTTGGCGGTGCTGAGAATCGCAGCCAGATTCTGCGTGAAACTCGACCGCGGCATCACCTCAGTACACCCTGCGGCCATTGCGTGCTGAGCAAGCTCGTGCTGAACGTGCGACAGGAATCCAACCACTCGAATTTCCTTGTTTGTCTGTCGCAATTTCTCGATGGCCTGCACCGGCTGGCTGCGCGCGTTCAGATCGACGACCACCAGCTTCGGCTGGCTTTGCAGCAACTCGGCCAGCGCAGCGGCATTGGTTGCTACCTGGACTTCCACGCCAAGCTGCTTGGCGGTTTCCGCCAGCTTCATCTGGAAGAATAGATCGTCCATCAACGCTACGACTTTTCCCATCGATGCTGTCCTCGCCTGCTTGCTTCCACTATTATGCTCCAGTTCTTCTCGCGCTCCGGAATTGCGAGTAAACTGAATACTCGCGTAGGAGGTGCGATATGCAGCCCGCCTCTGCTCCTGAGATTCAGCCCGCCATTTCTCTCTTAGCAAAGACGCCGCACCTGCTCGAAACGCTGCTTGGTGACCTGCCCGGGGAACTGCTGCATTGGAAACCGGCGCCGGACCGCTGGTCCATCTCCGAAGTGTTAGCTCATCTTGCGGCACTCGAGCAAATTTACGCAGAGCGCGCTCTTCGAATCGTTGCCGAGGATTCTCCTTCGCTGATGAAATACGATTTGGCGGGAGCTTCCGCTCGCGGTGACTATTCGCGCGGGTCGGCCGGAGAAAATCTGGCGCTTTTCACGCGAACTCGCCGCTCCACGCTTGCCATGCTGACGGGGCTTCCCGTTTCCGCCGGCGCACGCACCGGCGTGCATTCGGAACTGGGCCTGGTTACTCTGGCGCACATGCTCAACGAATGGGCTAATCACGACCTCGGCCACCTGCGGCAGATCGCGGAGTTGTACCGCGCCTACGCCTTCCATCCGAATTCCGGCCCGTTTATGAAGTATTCGACTCCCAAGCCGTGACCCAGTCTTCCGAAGATTCGCGGCTCGCGGCATGCGGGCCGCGCGACGTCACGCTCTACACTCGCCCCGGCTGCCACCTTTGCGAAGAGGCCAAAGCCGCCATCGCTCCGCTGCTGCGCGAATTCAGCGCATCACTTCATGAAGTCAATATCGATGAGGACCCTGTCTTGAAAGATCGCTACGGGTGGGATGTTCCAGTCATTTTCATCGGCCAACGTAAAGCCGCAAAACATCGCGTCGACATCAAGCAGTTCCGCCGCCAACTCGAAGCTGCCTGCTGATGAAGTTAGCTAACTGCCGTATTAGTCTCTTCTTTGTTTGTCTTACCTTACAACTGAAAACTTACGACTGAGAACTTTCTTTTAGTGCCCGCCGCCCGGGCTGTGCGCGCCCACCGTATCATCCGGCACGGCGCCTTTGCGCCCTCGCACGCGGTCATACACGCTGACTTGGCTCACCGAGCCCAGCGCTTCATTGTAAAAAGTCGGCACTCCAAGCGCCGTGCGTAGTTCTTCGTTGAACTTGCGCAGGTTTTGCAGGTGCGTTG
>Ga0187780_10001803_pt1 | contig 16160 bp, 10 predicted proteins | sample 1015_Q2_SP10_20__FD_132429 | JGI IMG/M metagenome (GOLD analysis project Ga0187780, IMG submission 132429) | Tropical peat soil microbial communities from peatlands in Department of Meta, Colombia - 1015_Q2_SP10_20_MG | ecosystem: Environmental > Terrestrial > Soil > Wetlands > Peat | place... | reverse complement strand
GTCCTTGAAACTAGCCGACATTCATCGCATCGCCCGCCTGGCCCGAATCGAAATCACCGATACCCAGGCCCAGGAGGCGGCAAAGCAGCTCAACGACATTCTGGCCATGATCGAGCAAATTGCACGCGTTGATACGGCCGGCGTTCTCCCCATGTCGCATCCCCTGGATGGCGTACAACGAATGCGGGAGGACACCGTCACCGATGTACCGGATCGGCAGCAAAACATGGCCAATGCCCCAGCACAGCGCGATGGCCTGTTTCTCGTGCCTCGGGTAGTCGAATGAGACGCTGCCGGAGGTCGCGGGCGTGAGCGAGCTGTCACAGGCTACGCTCAGCGAGCTGGGCGCGATGCTAGGGCGGCGCGAAGTATCGGCCGTCGAGCTGGCAAGCCACTACCTACGGCGGATCGACCAGCATCGGGACCTAAATGCCTTTCTCGATGTGCGCCCGGAGCAGACGCTTGCGCAGGCGCGTGCCGCAGATGCGCGCCGGGCTGCCGGGGAGAGCGGCATGCTATTGGGCGTGCCTGTAGCTCACAAGGACGTCTTCGTTACGCGGCAGTGGCACACAACGGCCTCGAGCCGAATTTTGGAGGGCTATCAGAGCCCTTTTGACGCCACCGTCGTTGAGGCCCTGGCGCAGGCCGGAATGGTGTGCCTGGGTAAGCTCAATTGCGACGAATTTGCCATGGGGTCGAGTAACGAGAACAGTGCCTATGGAAACGTGCTCAATCCCTGGGATCGGGCAGCGGTCCCAGGGGGGTCCTCGGGCGGCTCCGCGGCTGCGGTTGCCGCACGGCTCGCGCCGGTTGCGACGGCCACCGACACCGGTGGCTCGATCCGCGAGCCCGCGGCCTTCAGCGGGGTCACCGGCACCAAGCCTACCTACGGTCGGCCTTCGCGCTGGGGCATGATCGCGTTCGCTTCGAGCCTGGATACTGCCGGTTTGTTGACGGTAAGCGCACAGGACTGCGCCCTGGCATTTAACGCTATGTTGGGCTTTGATCCCAAGGACTCGACGAGCGTGGATCGGCCGCGCGAGGACTACACGCGCCACCTCGCTATCGATCTGCGGGGGCTGCGCATTGGCGTGCCAACCGAATTTTTCGCCGCCGGACTGGAGCCAGAGGTCGAGGTTGCAGTGCGCGAGGCGCTGCGCGAATACGTGGCGATGGGAGCGCGCATCGTGGATGTAAGCCTGCCCAATGCCGCATTGGGAATTCCCGTCTACTACGTGGTCGCCTCGGCCGAGGCCTCCAGTAACTTGTCACGCTTCGATGGGGTGCGTTACGGCTTTCGCGCGAAGCATTACGAGGACTTGGCCGACATGATGTGCAAGACGCGCGCGCAAGGTTTTGGTGCCGAAGTCAAGCGCCGGGTGCTGGTTGGAACCTACGTGCTTTCGCACGGCTACTACGACGCGTATTTTTTACAAGCATCGCGCGTGCGGCGCATAATCGCTGACGAATTTCAGCGTGCCTTTGCCAGCTGCGATGTCATTGCCGGACCGGTAACGAGCGGTGTGGCCTTCGGATTTGGCGAAAAATCGTCTGACCCGGTCGCAATGTATCTTGCCGATCTATACACCGTGCCCAGCAGCTTGGCCGGCATCCCGGCAATGAGCATTCCGTGCGGCTTCGGGCGGCTAGGGCGCCCGGTGGGGCTGCAGCTTATGGCCAACCACTTCGAAGAAGCGCGAATGCTCGGCTTTGCCCACCGCTACCAGTTGGCCACCGACTGGCACAAGCGGGTACCACGCGGGTACTAAGCGCATTTTGCCCACCATGCTTGCCCCAAAACGACCGAGCCAGAGCGTCCGCCGTGTGGATCCATCATGACTAGCGCCTGGGAGACCGTCGTCGGCTTGGAGACGCACGTACAGCTGCGTACCGCTTCGAAGATCTTCTCGGGGGCGTCAACCGCCTTCGGCGCAGCCGCCAACTCCCAAGCGAGCATCATCGACCTAGCCCTTCCGGGGGTGTTGCCGGTGCTCAACGAGGGAGCGGTTGAGTGCGCGATACGCTTTGGCATTGCCGTGGGCGCCAGCATCGCGCAACGATCGGTCTTCGCCCGCAAGAATTACTTCTACCCGGACTTGCCCAAGGGCTACCAGATCAGCCAATACGAGATCCCCATCGTACAAGGTGGTTCGCTAAGTTTTTCGGTCGCACCGCGCGACGGCGAGCCTTATTTAAAGAGCGTACGTTTGACGCGCGCGCACTTGGAAGAAGACGCCGGAAAATCCCTGCACGAGGATTACCACGGGATGTCGGGCATCGACCTGAACCGAGCGGGCACCCCATTGCTGGAGATCGTCTCGGAGCCAGAAATGCGCTCCAGCGCCGAGGCAGTTGCGTATGCGCGAGCGTTGCATGCGCTGGTGGTCTGGCTTGGAATTTGTGATGGGAACATGCAAGAGGGCAGTTTTCGCTGCGATGCCAATGTCTCGGTTCGGCCGGCCGGCGCACAAGCGTATGGTACGCGTGTGGAAATCAAGAACCTGAACAGCTTCCGATTCTTGCAGCAGGCGATCGAGCACGAGGTGCGGCGGCAAATTGAGCTTATCGAGGACGGAGCGCGAGTTGTGCAGGAGACGCGCCTGTACGACCCCGATCGTGACCAAACGCGCTCCATGCGCTCCAAGGAAGACGCCGCGGATTACCGCTACTTTCCCGACCCCGACCTGCTACCGCTGGAAGTTGCCCCGGAATGGATCGAGCGGGTGCGTGCGCAGTTGCCCGAGCTGCCCGGTGCCATGCGAGAGCGTTTGGTGCGCGAGTACGGTCTGCCGCACCAGGATGCTGCTGCGCTGACCGCGAGCCGCGCTTTGGCGCAGTATTTCGAACAAGTCGCGCAGGCGGTATCGGACAAAAAAGCAGCGGCCAACTGGATCATGGGCGAGGTCTGTGCTGCCCTGAACGCGAATAACGTCGAGGTCGAGCAGTGTCCGGTGCCTGCCGCAGAATTGGCAACGCTCATCACGCGCGTTGCCGACGGTACGGTCAATCTGAAGACCGCCAAGGACGTCTTTGCCGTGCTTTGGGCGCGCGAAGCGGCCTCCGTCGATGCCGTCATTGAGGCCCGGGGCCTAAAGCAGATTTCGGACCTTGCCACGATTGAGCGCATGGTCGATGAGGTCCTTGCCGCCAACCCCGTGGCGGTAGCGGAGTTTCGCAGTGGCAAGCAAAAGGCCTTTCAGTCGCTGGTTGGGCAGGCGATGAAGGCCGCCCGCGGCAAGGCAAACCCGCAGCAGGTCAACGAAGTGCTGCGTCGCAAGCTCGGCGCCTAGCAGCAGGCGCTGGGTAGCCAAAGCACGCCTCTGGCGCGTTTGGGGCTAGGTCTCGCGAAGAGAACGTCGGTAGTGGATCGCCTCGGCCACATGCTGGCTGTCCAGAGCCTCGGTGCCCTCAAGGTCCGCGATCGAGCGGGCAACCTTTAAGACGCGGTGGTATGCACGCGCCGACCATCCCAGCCGCGAGCTGGCCGCGTGTAGCAGCTGGCGCACCGCACCCTCGGGTCGACAGATCCGTTCAATCTCAGAGGAGCTCAATTCGTCATTAATCTTGCCTTGGCGCTGCAGCGCCAGTTTGCGCGCGCGCGCCACGCGCTCGGCCATGTAGCGGCTCAATTCGCCGTCCGGCAGGTCTGCGATTTCCTCGGTACTGAGCGCTGCGACTTCCACGCGCAGGTCAATGCGCTCAAGCACCGGTCCGCCAATGCGGTCCTGATAGCGCGACACCATCTCGGGCGTGCAGCGGCAGGCGATTGCCGGGTGGCCGTGATAGCCACAAGGACACGGATTCATCGCTGCCAGCAGGTGAAAATGTGCCGGGTAGTCCAACTGGCGCGCTGCGCGCGCTACGGTGATGCGCCCCGTCTCGAGAGGTTCGCGTAGCAGCTCCAGTACCCGGCGATCGATCTCGGGCAGTTCATCGAGAAAAAGCACGCCGTTGTGCGCCAGGGAAATTTCGCCGGGGGCCGAGTAGGCACCGCCCCCAAGTAGACCCGCCGCGCTTATGCTGTGGTGGGGTGCACGAAAGACGCGTGTTGCCCAACGCTGTGGTGCAAACTTCCCCACGAGACTTAACACAGCCGCCGATTCCAGGGCCTCTTCGATTTCCATCGGTGGCAAAAGACCTGGGAAACGCTCCGCAAGCATCGTTTTGCCGGTGCTTGGTGGTCCGACTATCAGGACACTGTGCCCGCCGACGGCCGCGATCTCGAGCGCACGCTTTGCGCTTTCTTGGCCCTTTACGTCGAAGTAATCGGGGTACGCAGGTGGCGAGAGCCGCACTTGCGCGAAGTGCTCCGGGATCTGCGCTCCTTTGGCGTTGCCGGCAACAAACTCCAGGTGCGAGACCACCTGACGCAGGCTCTTGGCCGGGTAGACAGCAACTCCGCCAACGAGCGCGGCTTCGTCAGCGTTATCCACCGGTAGGATGAATCCGCGCGGCTGGCGTTCGCGCGCCCTTTTTGCGATCGCTGCGATCATTGCGAGCGCACCCAACACGGGCCGCAATTCGCCTGACAACGTCAGCTCGCCGACAAACTCAAATTTCTCGAGCACCTGCGCCGGGATCTGACCGCTCGCAGCAAGAATGCCGATAGCGATGGGAAGGTCAAAACGCGCTGCGTCTTTTGGCAAGTCGACGGGCGCCATATTGACCGTGACTCGGCGCATTGGAAAGTCAAAGCGGCTGTTTTGCAGCGCCACGCGAACGCGCTCGCGCGCCTCCCGAACCTCCGCTTCGGGCAGTCCGGCCAGCGCAAAGCCCGGCGGACCATTGGCCAAGTGAACCTCTATGGTCACCTCTGTGGCCAACATGCCCGATAGGGCGCGAGTGTGGACTACGGCAAGAGCCATCAGAAGCAGTGTAGGAAATAAAATGCCACAGAACGCCCGCGTTTAGATCTATCGGCCACCTGGAACAATTTTAGCGATGGCTAATGGTTAGCCCGAAAAGTCGAGCTTTTTTCATTGCCCGAAGGGCAGGGGGTGGGGAGACAATAGCGGACTTGCGCCACGCTCGCCAACGAACTCGCTTTGCCGCCACCTCTTCCCGTCGACATGCAAGGCTATAACATCGTACTTTGGATTTCGCTGGCCATGCTGCTGCTGTCACTGCTGATCTGGGCAGTTCAGCGCCGCGCGGCAGCACGAGCCCGCGCCGAGCGCGCCCGGCGCGAAGCCGAGCGCCCTCAACTGGGCGGCGACTCATACTTCTTGCCGCCGGCGCCGATCGAACAGGCAGTGGAACTGGCCAGTCCAGTGGAAATCGAATCGCTGTTGGCCGGAGAGTCCGAAACCGTGGCCGCAGCGGCACGCCGGCAACTCGAAGAGGCGACCGACATTGCCATAACGGGCGGGCTACGCGAGCTATCCCTTTCGGTGCCCGGTGCACCCCGCCCGCCCGCGCCAACTCGGCCAACGCAACCGTTGACGCAAACCAACGCCCTGCGCGAGCTCTCCCTTTCGGTGCCCGGTGCGCCCCGCTCGCCCGCGCCAACTCGGCCGACGCAACCGCTGACGCAAACCAACGGCCTGCGCGAGCTCTCCCTTTCGGTGCCCGGTGCGCCCCGCGCACTCGCGCGTCCTAGCCAAGCGCGGTCGCACGCAGGACGCCCGGCCGCCACGCCTGCGACCTCCGCGGCCTCAAAGCCGCTCCCCGCGCACGACAACCAGTTCCGCATCCCGGTGCGCGAGTTAGTGCTTGCGTGGTTCGAGGCTCGTGGCTACCGAGCATCGACCGCGTTCTCCGATGCCCACCCGATCGAACAAGTTCTGCATCACCGCAAGGACCGAGGTCGATCGTACGCATTCGTCGTTGAAAGTGCATTGGTTACGTCGGCGAGGGCATCCACGCTGCACGCGCAGGCGCGCGCTGCCGGTCTTCCTCGCTTGTTAATCGCGGCCGAAGCCGGCACGGAAGAGGATCTGCCTAGGCGAGTGCAAAAGCTGGGAATCCGTGTCTTTGACGAACGTGGCATTCGCGCGCAGCTGGGCAAAATCGATATCCGCATAGCGGCGAAGATCATCGCCGTTGCACGCGGTCGCGGGCTCGCACGGCGCACAGCGGCCGCCGCCGCAGCCGCCCGAGCCAGGCAGCCAGCCGGCCCAGGCAACTCGCTAGCCGCGGCGAAGCTCTAGCGCAGCCACTTTGGCTTCCAGCGCGTCGATTTTTTCTCGCGCTTTGGCCAAGACTTCGCGTTGAATCTCGAATTCTTCCCGGGTCACCAAGTCAAGCTTGGCAAACTGCTGGTTCAGCAGGGCCTTGAGGTTGCGCTGAATATCGGCAGCCGGACTGGCCGCAAATAGGGCTCCCAAACGCTGCTGCAGTTCCTCGACAAAGGAAGGAATTTCCATAGCTATCCCTTAGTTTGTGCAGCGCGATCCGCACGCGAAGCCACAGTGTAGTACGGCCAACGTTTGGGCCGGGCGTCAACGCACGGCTGTTTCACTGCTTGAGCGATTCCACCAACCGCCACCTAGGGCCTGAAATAAGGCCGCAGTGTCGGCATATCGGTTGGCCTGTGCCTGTACACGGTTGACGACCGTTTGCTGATAGGCCTGCTCCGCGTTGAGCAGGGCAAGGTAGCTCACCGAGCCCAGCTCCAGGGCCTTGCGGGCATAGTTCAGACTTCGCTCGGCCGAACGCTCCGCCTCTAGGTCGGCCTTGAGCGCGTCCGCATCAAATACCAAGGTATGCAAGGTATCGGCGACGTTCTGGAATGCAGTGATCACCGCGCTGCGATACAGTGCGCCGGCCTCATCCAAGGCGTCGACCGCCGCCCTCTCGCGATGAAAAAGCGTACCGCCAGCAAACAAGGTCTGACTGAGGCTCGCCCCCAGCGTCCAAAACTTATTAGCGTCCGCGAACATTTTGCTGATGGACGTTGCGGTTCCACCGAGCGTTCCTTGGAAGGTGACTTGCGGCAGCATATCCGCGATGGCAACCCCAACGTTGGCACAGGCCGCGTGCATCTGCTCCTCCGCAGCGCGCACATCGGGTCGCTGCTCCACGATCCGTGAGGGCAGGCTCAGCGGCAAATCGGCTGGCAGATCGAACTGGGATAACTCGAAGCTCTCGGTCGGCTCCTGCGATGGAAGACGCCCTAGCAGCGCGCTAAGCGCATCGCGCTGCAAAGCAAGCTGCTTGCGCAAGGGCGGCAACAAAGCGGCCGTCTGCGCCAACAAGACTTCCTGCGCCGTAGCATCGGATACCGCGATCGCCCCCAGTTCGACTTCGCGTTGCATGATCTGCAGTTGCTCAGTTTCAATCGCGACCATGCGCTCGGTCGCGGCGATTTGTGCGCGCAAAGACGCCTCTTGCACTGCAGTGGTCACAACGTTAGTCGACAAGGTGATATACGTTGCTTCCAACTCAAATCGCTGCATTTCCGCCTGTGCAGCTAACAACTCGACTTGGCGCCGGTTGCCACCAAATACGTCGAGCGTGTAACCAACGCTCAGCTGGGTCGTGTACAAGCTGTAGACAGGGATCCCCGAGGCTAAGGTCGGAGCGAGCGTACCCACCGGGTTTTTCTGTCTCGTTGGCGCAAAGGACGCCGAAATGGTCGGTGCAAAGAAGCCTCGCTGCGCGGCCACAAGTTCATTGGCTTGGCGCAACGCGGCCTGCGCCGACTGGACGCTCGGATTGGCTTGGAAAGCCTCCTCGATGAGGGCGTTGAGCGCCTCCGAGTGAAAGGCCTTCCACCATTGCGCGGAAATGTCCTGACCGAGCGCCCAGTGTTGCGGGGTGCCGCCCGGTGCGTCAACACCCACCGTTCGCTCCGGCAACGGGTCATGGGTGTAGCGATCCCCCACGCCAATCGACGGACGGTGGAAGTCCGGTCCAACAGCGCAGCCGGTAGCGAGGAAGGCCAGACCTACCACGATGGCGATACGCCGCTGGCACACGAACAGCGTGCGCATTATTCGGCCCCCTGGGCTTCGACAGGTCGCTGGGCGCTGCGCGAGAACATCCGGATCAGCACCGGTAGCACGATCAGAATTAGGATCGGCGCAAGTAATATGCCACCGACAACAACAAGCGCGAGCGGCTTTTGGACTTGCGAACCAATGCCCGTCGATACTGCGGCCGGCAACAGGCCCACACACGCAGCAATACAGGTCATCACCACGGGACGCATTTGCACCTCGCAAGCCTTAATGACGGCTTCGCCTGCCTCCATTCCGTCGTAAATGAGACTGTTGTAGTAGGAGAGAACAAGGATCCCATCCATTGCAGCAATTCCGAAGAGGGCGACAAATCCGATCGCTGCGGAAACGCTAAACGGAGTTCCAGTAAAGAACAGGGCCAAGATTCCGCCGATCAATGCCATTGGCATGACGCTAGCTGCCAAAGCGGTATCGACCAGTGACCCGAAGTTCGTGTAAAGCAGGACACAAATCATCAGCAAGCTAATCGGTACAACGATCGCGAGGCGCTCTAGGGCTTCTTGCAACTCGCCAAACTCCCCCGCCCAGTCCAGCCGGTACCCGGGTGGCATCTTGACCTTTTCCGCAATAAGGCGCTGTGCATCTAACACTGCGCCTCCCAGATCACGCTCGCGTACACCGAACTTGATTGGGATATAGCGCTCCTGTCCCTCTCGGTAGATAAATGACGCGCCGGATACCAGTCGGATATCGGCAACTTCATTCAGAGGAACTTGGATGATTCCGTTGCCGGTGGGGCTGTTCGCCCCGACCGTAATGCGACGTATCGCATCCATGCTCCTGCGATATTCAGGTGCCAGACGCACCATCATCGGAAAGTGCCGGTCGCTTCCATCCTCGTAGACGTCTCCCGCAGCCTGGCCCCCAATTGCGGCCTGAATCGTCGCATTAATGTCGCCCGGCGCGAGACCGTAGCGTGCGGCACGCTCCCGATTGACCTCGATTTTCACCGTCGGCTGCCCCAGCGACCGAAACACGGCAAGATCGACGATTCCCGGGATCGTCGACATCACGTCCTTGATTTGATTTGCGGTCCTCTCCAATACGGCCAAGTCGTTGCCGTACAACTTCACGGAATTTTCCCCCTTGACGCCGGATGCCGCCTCCTCGACGTTGTCTTCAATGTTCTGCGAAAAATTAAAATCCACGCCAGGAAACTGCGCTGCGAGCGCTTCGCTCATTTCGTGCGTAAGTTTGGCCTTATCGACACCCTTGGGCCATTCATCGAAGGGCTTAAGCGGTACATAAAATTCCGCGTTGAAGAAGCCCGTCGGGTCCGTACCGTCATCCGGGCGGCCATTTTGCGAAACCGCTGTCACGACTTCCGGGTAGCTCTTGATCAAGCGGCGCATTTTGTTTACGTAGACATTGGCCTCGGCCAACGAAACGGATGATGGCATCGTGGCGCGAATCCAAAAATTTCCTTCCTCAAGCTTCGGTAGGAACTCGAGTCCGAGGAAACTGCCGCCAGCGATAGCGCCAGCTACAAGAACAGCCGCCGCAGCCAGGGTGAGACGCTGGCGCGCCAGGGCGTAGCGAAGGACCGGAGCGTAGATCCTGCGCATCAGGCGCACGACTGCCGTCTCGGTCTCCTTGAGTGTTCCCGTGAGCATCAAGCCGCTGAGCGCTGGCGATATGGTAAAGGTGGCCAGTAGGCCGCCCGCAATCGCATAGGCGTAGGTGCGGGCCATCGGTCCGAAAATGTGGCCCTCGACACCTGAGAGCGTGAACAAAGGAACAAATCCGGCAATGATGATCGCGGCCGAGAAGAAGATCGCTTTGTTCACTTCCTGGGCAGCGTTGGCAATAACCGCAAATTTGCCGCGCAGTCCCACCGCGGAGCGCAGATGGTGCAGCATGTAATCGGGTTCGCCGTGCCCGGATTCGACCAGATGCCGAAAGATGTTCTCGACCATGATTACAGTGGCGTCGACAATGAGTCCGAAATCGATCGCACCGACAGACAGCAGGTTAGCCGACTCGCCGCGCGCTATCAGGATCATGATCGCGAAAAACAGCGCAAAAGGTATCGTCGTTGCGACAATGATCGCACTGCGAAGATTGCCCAAAAAGAGCCATTGAACGAGGAAGATTAGGACGATCCCTTCCAGCATGTTGTGCATCACGGTGCGTGTCGTGATTTTGATGAGTTCGGTTCGGTCATATATCTTTTCAATGTGGACGCCGGGCGGCAGGATGCCCGAGCTATTGATTTTCTCGATCTCGGCCTTGACACGTTCCAACGTCGGCAGGCTCTGCTCGCCGCGACGCATAAGGATGATCCCTTGGACGATATCGTCGCCTTCGTCCTCACCCGCTATGCCTAGCCTCGGAAGATTGCCGACGGTGACCGTGGCGATGTCCTTGAGCATCACCGGCGCGCCGTTGGACGCGGTGAGCAATGAGTTGCGAACATCGTCCATCGTGCGAATCAGCCCCACGCCCCGCACAACAGCTGCCTGAGGTCCAAATTCGATGGTCTGGCCGCCCACGTTGCTGTTCGCATTGTTGAGCGCGCTTAAGACCTGCGGGAATGTCAAACCGTAGGAAATGAGCTTGTCGAGATTGACAGTCACATCGTAAGTCTTGGTCTTGCCACCCCAGCCGTTAACGTCCACAACACCTGGCACGGCGCGAAAGCGCCGCTCGAGTATCCAATCCTCGATGGTCTTTAGGTCTGTCACCGAGTACCCTGGCGGACCTACCACGCGGTAGCGGTAGATCTCCCCGATTGGACTCCAGGGTGAGATGGTCGGCTGCGCGCCGTTGGGAAGCTGTGGCAGCTGCGAGAGCCGATTGATGACCCACTGCTCGGCCTGCTGATATGTGAAGTCGTAGGTAAACTGAAGCTTGACGTCAGAGAGGCCAAATAGCGAGATTGTGCGGATCGCCTTGACGTTGGGAATACCCGCCATCTGCACTTCGATCGGGATGGTGATATAGCGCTCGATCTCCTCGGCAGACTGCCCCGTGCTTTGCGTGATGATGTCAACGAGGGGAGGTACCGGGTCGGGGTACGCCTCGATGTTGAGCTTGATAAAGCTGATCACGCCAGCAATCAGCACGCCGATGAGCAAAGCCACCATCAAGATGCGTTGCTTGAGCGAGTAAGCGATGATGCTGTTCATGTAGGATTCTTTGTCTTCTTAGCGCACAATGCAGCGACAGCTCAGCCGGTGCTGTCATTCCCCCTGGGCGGCGCGATCGATAAACAGCGCGCCGCTTGCGACGACTTTTTCGCCGGGCTTTACGCTTCCGTCGACCACTTCGAGCAAACCGTTGGCAGAACGCCCTGGGCGGATTCGTCGAAGAGCAAGAGTCCCGTCGTCGCCTAGAATCCACACGCGCGCCTCCGCGCCTTCGTAGATGACACCGCTTTCGGGGACCGCCGGGGCACTGGCCGGCCCCCCAGACAAGATGCTGAAACTGGCGAACATCTCGGGTTTTAGCAGCCCGTCGGGATTGGGAATCTCGGCGCGTACTGTCAGGCGCCGCGTTGCCGGATCAAGGCTCGGCGCAACGTAGGTAATGCGGGCGCTAAAAATTCGCTCGGGGAGCGCCAAAACATGCACTTCCAGCGTTTCGCCTTTTCGCACGAGCGGTGCGTCGGTCTCGCGCACGTTTGCAATGAGCCAAACCGTCGAAAGATCGCCGACCGTATAGGCCGGGTTCGAAGCCCCCGACTGCAAGTATTGGCCAAGGCCAACTTGTTTGTCGGTCACAATGCCGGCGATTGGCGCCACAACATAGGCCACCGGATCCATCTTCTCGGCCCGGGCCAGCGAATCGATCTCGGCATCGCTTTTACCCAAAATGGTCAGCCGGTTGCGGACCGCTGCAAGTGCCGCTTCGGCAGTGCGTGCAGTACTTTCGGCCGCTGCGAGGTCGGACTGACTTTGCTGCCAGTCCTGCAAGGAACCGGCCTTGGCGTCGAACAAGGCGTGTTTGCGACGCTCATTGGTCTGCGCCAAAGAAAGCTGTGCATTGGCGGTGGCTAAAGACGCTTGAGCACTGAGCAGGTCATTTTGTCCCTGCACAAATTCAGACGCCTGCAGAGCAAATAAGGGTTGGCCCTGCTTAACGTGGTCGCCCAAGCTCACCAGGATCTGCGTGACTCGTCCCGAGTACGGCGAAAAAACTGGCGTGCTCCGGTCAGCGTTCAGCGCGATCTTGCCCTCCGTAATGTGTTCGGCGCGAAAGTTCGCGCGCGTGACGGTGGCGATTTTCAGACCCGAGAGCTGAGCCGGTGTCGGCTTGAACAAACCCGCAGCGCTGGTCGCCGCCGCAGGCGGATTCGCGGCCGCGTCGGCCTTGCTCTCCTCGGTTGCGCCAGCGCCCAGCGCAGCGGCTATGAGCAAGCCCAAAAGTGCAGCTTTTCGGGCGCTGGCAAAGTACGCCCGGCCGTATCTCGTTACATCGGCCGTAGCGGATACGATCAGAAGCTCGCGCAAAATTCGCGGGTGCATGAAGCGCTTTCTATATTTTGATAGTTGGGCTGTTTTTGCATTTTGATGGCGCTCGTCGGCCTACCGCAGTTGGCCAATCAGCGGCCAAACCGCGTGGCCTCCCCCGACGTAAATATATGGGAAAGACCCTGCACCGTGCACGACAGGGAAAAGGGCAAATGGCCGAGTGCCTCGACCGGCGTCGCAGCGTTGCTCTTGTCTGCACTCACATAAGGCGCTGTCCGTCTTGGTTTTTTTCCCTCTTTACGGCTTACCCACGTCAAGTTCCTTTTAGCTTGTCCTCTCGCGTTGCGGCGACGCCTCATGGCTGCTGCACGGGTGCGTACGTCATTTATCCGGAGGCGCAGCCGGCGCGATTCGCTCAGAACGCGCCGGCAAGCGCGATGTGTCGGGGCAAACGCTTGGAATTGGCTCTGCTCCTCCACTTGCTAGAAGTGCCAGATGATGTCGCCCGAGACAACCACTTCGTTTTGCTTGTTCGGAGCGATCCCCGCGTTGGAGTTACCGTTAAATGCTGGCGCATTAAACGAGTGATAAAAAGCAATCTCCGGACGCGCCTCCACTTGCGGCGACCACCAGTGCTGCCAGCCCAGCGCAAAGTTACCGTAACGTGCCGCGGTACCCGTGCGCTGCCCCTGCGGATCGTCGTAGAACTCAGGCCGGATCGAGAAATTGTCCAGCGGGTCGGGCGAGTAGTTGATATAGGTAACTACGCCATAGGACCCCGCCGTACACGTGAGCTGAGTCGACTTGGAGCAATACGCTTCGTCCGGGTTGTTAAACAATATTCCCTGAAACTTCGAGAAGGGCGTGCCGCCATCGGTGCCAAATTGCGAATTGAGCGATTGCACGATGGGGTTATTCAGGTTCGGCACGTTTTTCTCGTACTCGTGGTACGTTTCCCAGGAGATGTGCCAGTGATCGTTCCACTTGTGATACGCGGTAAATCCGAACCACTGCAGGTTGTTGTAACCCCACTGCCCGGTGTTGATCGCGTCGGCACAGGCGTTGATGTCGTCGTTGCCGTCCTCCGAATCCCAGCGGATGCAGCCGGTCCACGAGGGCATGGCGCCCGGGTCGACCTTAAACGTGGCTTGAGGGAACAGCGGGTTGGGGATCACGACGCCGCTGTAGGTAAAGGTCTGCACGGGGTTGCCCGTCGTGGCCTTCATGTGCATCCAGGATGCCTCCGTGCCAACTGTAACGCCGAGTTGAACGAAGAACTCCTTGGTAAGGGCGAGCGTGCTTTGTAAACCGGTGTTCGTGTAGTTATCGAACGTGTACGTCATCGAGTGCGTATACATGTAGTTGTTCGGTGCAAGCTGCGCTTCGATGTCCGGCAGCGAGATAAAGCGCCCCAGCCGAAGCAACAGGCCCTCTTTGACCTGAGGAATGAAGAGCTCCCCGTAGAGCATCGGAAAGTCGTAACCGTTCACGCGGTTGTGGTTGAGCAGCTGCCAGCTGTCCAAGCCATAGGCCGTCGTGTATCGATAGTTCTCCCCGTAGATCGCGGAAATGCGCATGCCCCAGTCGATGTGGTCCTTTTGCACGGTATCGGGGAAGCGGTCCAGATAGATTACGGCCTGGTCCAGTTGAAAGGTGTTGGGCGTGTACAAATACGCCGCAGGCGCATTGCCGCCCGGCTTGACCGTGCTCGAGCTGATGTTGGCGCCGACGTCGACCCAGCCGTAGAGCTGAATGCCGGTATCGGCCATCCACTTGCCAAACGCGGTGTTGGCCAGCGCTGTTGAAAGCGGACTGTCGGCCGAAGCCGTGCGCGTCACTCCCAGAGGCGTAGTGCCGCCATAGGGCCATTCCGTAAATGGCATTGGTGGCGTCGATTGCGGCGTGGCGGGCCAGTAATCACGCCGCGATGGAGGCGCCTTGGGATCCGCAGGAGCTGCAGCCTGGCCCCATTCGAGTGTGTAATAGTTGATCAAGCGCTCCCAGAAGCCTTGGCCGAGGTAACTATCAAGGCAGCCGTAGTCGCGATAGGGGTCACACTTCGCCGCGGGCGCGGGCGCAGCCGCATCAGCGGCTTTCGCCTGCTTACCTAGAACAATGGCTCCAAGGGCAAGAACCGCTGCAAACAGCATCGCGCGGTACCAAGCGCTGGTTTGGAAGCTTCTTTTTGCGACAGCTCCCCATCGGGACGGATAGGGCGCAAAGAATCCCTTTCCCACTTTTTCAGCGGTTCTCATTGCAATATTCCCCTCTGTATTAGTTTTGGCGATCGATCCCCAGGTTTTGCGCCCGGGGCCTTGAGCAAGAGCAAGCAAATCTCATACCAATATGGCGCAATGCGTCGTCTCGCCAGCGGCTCGTACTGCCAGGAGCCAAGTCACCCGTGATTAATCACAGGCAAGCGCTGGCGCCGGGCAACCGGGGTGGATTCTGCGGCCCTTGGCATAAATGCAAAGCAAAAAATCACACAATTGGTGCAAAAATCCCGTTTTTTATGCAAACTCGTTGAAGCCGTGCAACAAAAAGGGTCAATGCGCGGCCGAAGTTCCCGAATCTTTGGTGGCACGCATGTTGCTCACTGCCATTGGTCAGCCGGGGCAAAGAGCTGCGGGATTTGCGTTACCCGTCGCGCGGAAAGGAACTAACGGAGTGAGGGCATGAAACTGATAACCGCAATCATTAAACCGTTCAAACTGGACGAGGTGCGCGAAGCCCTCTCTGGCGTGGGCGTTCAGGGCATCACCGTTACTGAGGTCAAGGGCTTTGGTCGGCAAAAGGGTCACACGGAGCTGTACCGCGGCGCCGAATACGTCGTCGACTTTCTGCCAAAAGTAAAACTCGAAGCGGCAGTTGATGACGCCCTTCTCGATCGGGCCATCGAGGCAATCGAAACGTCGGCTCGAACCGGAAAAATCGGGGACGGCAAGATTTTTGTTTTCGACCTAAACCAAGTCGTGCGGATCCGCACGGGAGAGACCGGCAAGGACGCACTGTGATGATTTTGCTCGCGAGGGGAACTACAAAAATGAAGCAATGGATTGCTTGTCTCACAGCCGCGGCGTTGATCGGTATCGGTGGCCTTTTGCCCGTACTCGCCCAAGCGCAGGCGCCGGCTGCCGAACAAAAGAAGGAGACGGTCGCGGCCGAGGCGGCCAAGCCGGCCGAGTCGGCGCCAGCGGCGTCTGCTTCGGCAGCCGCGCCCACACCAAACAAAGGCGACGTCGCCTGGATGCTGACTTCGACGGCATTCGTGCTGTTGATGTCGGTGCCCGCCCTGGCGCTCTTTTATGGTGGTTTGGTGCGCAGCAAAAACATGCTCTCTGTACTCATGCAGGTTTTCGTCGTGTTTTCGCTCATCACTGTGCTCTGGGCCGTGTACGGCTACAGTCTGGCCTTCACGGAGGGCAGCGAAAAATTCGGGGCCTTCTTTGGTGGATTTGATCGATTGTTTCTCGCGGGAACCTTTGATCCAAGTACCGGCAACTTCTCCAACGCATCGACCTTCTCCAAGAACACCCCGCTGCCTGAGCTCGTATACGTTGCGTTTCAGGCGACCTTTGCCGCCATCACCTGCTGCCTGATCCTGGGTGCCGTGGTCGAGCGGATCAAGTTCTCCGCGGTGCTCATTGCGATCACCATCTGGTTCACCTTGGGCTACCTGCCGGTTGCCCACATGGTGTGGTTCTTCGAGGGACCGGATGCTTACACCAGTGCAGCGGTTGCCGATTCAGTCAGTGCCAAGGCAGGCCTGATCTGGCAGTGGGGTGCG